>Ga0137298_10023_pt1 | contig 181398 bp, 135 predicted proteins | sample RamsorincwithD2O_2_FD_97182 | JGI IMG/M metagenome (GOLD analysis project Ga0137298, IMG submission 97182) | Mouse cecal microbial communities from Vienna, Austria - Glucosamine amended with D2O | ecosystem: Host-associated > Mammals > Digestive system > Large intestine > Cecum | place: Austria...
TGTACACCTGAATGCTTTCGGGCCGTCTCCCGTACTCCGTGGCGGTGAACTCCGTTTCATCGGTTCGGGTCTCGACCGCATCAACAGCATAACCCTTCCCGGAGCCGGGGAAATCACCGACATACAGGTGGTTTCTCCCGGGGAGATCCGGATTGTGGTGCCGCAGAATGCCGAGCCCGGTCTTGTAGTGCTCAACTATGCCGGAGGCAAGATTACCACTCTCACCGAGCTTACATTCCTCGAGCCCATCGAGATTACCGGCATTGCTCCCAATCCCGTAAAACCCGGTCACGAAATCACCATAACCGGCGAATATCTCAACCTTATGAAAGAGGTGTGCTTCCCCTTTGATGAGATGGGCGACAGCGTCAACGTTTATGCCGAGGACTTTGTCGAGCATACTCGCACTACCATAAAGGTTGTCGTGCCTGCCGAGGCTCGCGGTGGTGTGCTCAAGCTATCCACGGCTGAGGAAGTGCCCAATGTCATGCCTTTCGAGGATGAAGAACTCGTGGTTGTGCTTCCCGCTCCCGAGACAGTGCTTGACCTTACCGATGCCAAGCCCGGTCAGGAAGTCACGATAAAGGGTACCGACCTCGACCTCGTCACCAAAATGCAGATCGATGACTTCGCTCCCGAAGCCGAAGGCCGCGCCGGCGATGCTGCCGACATTGAGTTTGCCTACGATGCCGAGAAGAGCGCGATTACATTTGTTCTGCCCGACAACTCTCACGACGGTGTCATAGTGTTTGTTACCGCTTCGGCCGTGAAAGTGGCTTGCGCCAACATAGGCATGGTCATACCCACCGATGTTAAGGCCGCTCCCGCCGATGGTCTGCGTGGCGGCGACGAAATCACCGTTACCGGCGTCAACATGGATCAGGTTACCGATGTGGTTTTCCCCAACGTCGACAAGGCTGTGGTGCCCTCCTCGTTAAGTTCTACCGAACTTAAAGTGGCTATGCCTGCTGCCGCTCAGTCGGGCGACCTCGTGCTCAATCTTAAAAGCGGTAAGACTGTGGCTGTGCCCATCGCTACCGCCAAGCCCGAGAATATAGCTTACAATCCCGCGCCCGCACCTGCTGGTGACGAACTCACCGTCACCGGTCGCAACCTTGACCTTGTGAAGACGGTTATCTTTACAGGTGGTGTCGAGGTTGGCGCCGACAAACCCTCCGCTACCGAACTCAAGGTTACGGTGCCCCTTACCGCCGCTTCGGGTGTGGTGAAGTTTGTCATGACCAACGGTGAGACTGTCGAAGGTCCTGAACTTACCGTAGAGCTCCCGTCTATAGCCTACATCGTCGAGATGCCCGGCGAGGACGTAGAGATAAAAGCCGGTGACATACTCAAAGTCGGCATCGCCAACGAGTCGCTCCTTACAGGAGTCAAAGTCAACGGCGACGACGTTCAGTACATACTCAACGGCACCTTCCTTTACATCAATCTGCCCGCTACGGCCGGTCCCGGCACTACAGTTACTCTCGTGTCAGGCGACCAGAGCCTTGACTATAAGTTTGACATCATTCCCGCTACACATGTTGAAAATGTCATCTGGACTGGAGCTGTTGACATTACAGGCTGGGGCGGCATGCAGGATCTTGCATGGGGCGCATATGACTGGTCGCAGGTTCCTGCAGGAGCTAAAATGACGATATACGCTACTCCTGTCACCGATGGCGAATGGTGGTGCCTGTCACTCCGTGTCGGCGACGGCTGGAACGCTCTTGCCGGAGTCCCCGGACAGTACGACAGTCCTGCCGACGGCATGCTTGTTGTCGAACTGACTCAGGAGATACTGGATGACCTCATCGCAAGACAAGGACTTGTCATCACCGGTGACCAGTGTATCATCAGCAAGGTTGTAGTTGAGTGGGAGAATCCTACCGAAACCACTGTCTGGGAAGGCACCTATGAACTCGCTTGGGGTCCCCACCTCTACATAAGCAAGGAAAACTTCGACGGAGCTAAAGCCGGTGCCACATTGACTTTCTATGTGGAGTCTGCATCAGGATTCCAGATACAGCTTAACCCTGCCGATTGTCGATCTTGATAATGGGCTGGCACTCCGTACCGTTGATACCGCCGCCTACGACAAACATGGTAAGGCTTGCAAAGTCACCGGGTTTGGAGGGAACGGTGTTGGTGGCGTTGCCCTCGCGGTCATACATGAAGCTGCTTACAGGTATGGTCACGGTTATCCACTTGTCATCGGTGTGGAACGAGCCGGTCTTGGCCCACGGGCGATAGAGCGCGCGGCCCCAAGTGCCCATGCCGTCCTCGCCGTTGAACACCTTGGCATTGGCTCCCATAACAGTGCCGTCGTAGCCGTCGATGGGATTGCCTGAAAGAGTCACCTTGTCATAGCCCTCGAAGCAGATCTGCATGGCACCGGCGCTCCACGGATTGGAGGAGGGAATACACATCTCAAACTTGAGCGACATATTGGCGAAGTCCTTGAAGTTGACAAGATTATGGAGAGCCATACCCTGACCGGAAGTCACGTTCTGCGGGGTGTCCCAAGAGCCACACCAGTATTCAAAGGCAAAGTTGCTGTCATCCCATCCGCCATCTTCGGACATAATGGCCGTGCCGTTGCCGAGCTGCACATACTTTCCGCTGAGCGACCACTCGTCTTCCTTGATTTCACGAGCGTGCCATCCTTGGTCGATAAGACCGGTGACGCCGTCAAATTCAAATAGCAGACCCCGAGAGTCACGGTAGTGAAAGCCAGACTTGGCATCACCGTATATAGTCGTGACTTCGATAGGACCGGCTTCGGTAGCAGCATCGGGAATGACGAAAGTAACGTTATTCTTCTCAATCGACTTGATATTTTCAGCCGGAACCGCAATATCGCCGGGCATAATTATAGTCAGGGGCACATTGGGGTCATCGACAAAGAAATCGCCATAGATAGTGACCTCTTCGCCGGGGTTGGACCATTCAAGAGACATCTCGTCGAGTCTCGGCCCGGGAACCACGACATTGAAGGGAAACTCAACAACCTGATCGGATGCGGTCTTGAAGAAAATCTTGTTTGACACCTCGCCGGGTATGCCCGAAGGCACGTTGACGATTATGGTGTGGTCGGTCATGTAGCTCGTGTTGAGCGTGGCTTTCTGGTCGTTGAACCAGATTTCATGCACACTCTTGAGGTTGTCGCCGACGATGCAGATAAGGCTCTCGAGTGTGGCCGATGTAAGAAGAGAATCGGCCTGTTCGGGAAGCGTAGGACGTATGTAGCTGATGGTCGGCACACCGCCGGTGGGCTTGAACTCGTCGGGCTGGTCGTCGCACGAGGTCATAGACACTGCCACCGTCATGGCGACTGCAGCGGCTGTCCACTTGAAATATTTAGTTAAGAATTTCATTGTTGTAATAGTCCTTTAAGATTAGTAAGCATATTCAGCCCTGACATCAACATGGATAGGCTCCTTGCTAAGATTGGGATTGAAGATAACATCGTCTTCCGGCATCGGGAAGCGGAACACACTCTCCGTGACACTGATGACCGGAGGATTGGTGTCATACTGCATGCTTTCGGGCTTAACGGTCCACTTGCCGGTCTCCCAATATGTCTTGTACAGTTCGTCAAGACCGTTGTAGTAAGAACGCTTCTGCGACTTAAGCTCGTTGATGGCGCGCTGCGGATCGTAATAGCTGAGACGTACGAAGTCAAACCAACGGTCGCCCTCGTAAGCGAGCTCAAGACGGCGCTCTTTCCATACATCTTCCCAGCTTACCGACGAGGGCTTCTCCCAATCGGCGCTTACAGCACGGTGGTGTACCGCATGGAAGGCATCGATGACCGATGCTTCGGTCGACGAGGCGTTGTTGCCTATCTTGGCCTCGACGTAGATAAGATATACATCGGCAAGACGGATCAGATGGGTCGACAGACCGGTAGACTGCTTCATGCCTATATATCCGAGTTCGGCTTTATGATCTTCGTCATTTCCGACAAGACCCTTCACCACGTTCGCACCTGTACCGCTTGACAAAGACTCCTTGGCATCGGGATTGTACTCCTTGTCATAAAGGAACTTCAGGTAGTCGAAACCGCCGACATTGCGCCAGAAGTAAGAATATTTGTCACCGGCAATCATCATTGTAGCCTTACGGCGCACATCAGTATTGCGACGCTCCTCGGGATTCTGGAATATATCCAATCCAAAAGCTTCCTGAAGATCGACTGAGGGCACTGTCCAGTCACCCCAAGTAAGAGTATTGGTGAAACCGCCCATTGCGAAGATGGCCTGAAGCTGATTACCGCAACCGTAAGGATTGTACGATCCGTACCAGTGCCATGCGAGAAGACTTTCTTTGTTGAAGTTATTGCTTGCGCGGAATATATCTTCATAATTCTCCATCAGCTCGCGTCCGGAATTATCCATAACGTCCTTGGCGAGGCTTGCGGCCATGTCGAGGTCGGCCTGATTGCGAGTGCCGGTCTGTCCGAGCCCCGACTTGGCAAGATAAACCTTGGCAAGAAGAGCCTTGGCTGAAAAGCGGTCGATACGGCCGCCGGCGGCACTTTCAGGAAGCAGTGACACAGCTTTCTCAAGAGTCATTATCACGTACTCGTATACATCAGCGGACTCTACGCGGAATTTGCTGTTGTAAGCACCGCTGGAAATGTCAGACTCCGTATCGTGGATAATAGGTATCGGTCCAAGCATACGTACAAGATTGAAGTATGCAAAAGCCTTCCATGTAAGAGCCTCGCCCATAGTGGCATTTTTGGCTGCCTCGGAAGCTGACGCACCTTTAATCTTATTATAAGTAATGTTGGCCTCGGCTATTGCACGCCAGTTAGCGCCTACCATCTCTTTAAGGCTCTGATTATTGCTTTGGATCGAGAGCAACACAAACGCGTTGCCTCCTGCATATTGGTTTCCGGCAGCATTTTCAAGTTCCGAGAAATAAGCGGCAGTCAAGTCGCTCCACGGCAATCCATACAGATGATTGACACCGTTGTAGCACTCCTGATCGCTTTTATAATAATCCTCGGTAGTGTAACCGTCCTCGGTAGGACGATTGAGGAAGTCATCGCACGAAGTCATACCGAATCCGGCGACAACTGCCAATACAGCTGCAAATTTATACTTTTTAAGAATGTTCATAATCAATTGCGTGTGTTTTAAAATTAGAATGAAACATTTAAACCGAAAGAGTAAGTGGTCGGCGAAGGATAACGTCCGTTGTCAAGGCCGTATACATATCCGCTTGACGACTGGGTCGACGCACCGATCTCAGGATCATAACCTTTATACTTCGTAAACGTATGTAGGTTCTGAATATTGCAGTAAACACGTAGATTATCAAGATGCAGCGAACGCAGCCACTGTGAACGCAAAGTATAACCGAGAGTTATATTCTTAATGCGCAGATAAGATCCGTCCTCTATGTAACGGTCGCTTATACGGTCGTTTGCATTCGGATTGCCGATTGTCGCACGCGGTATACCGGTCTTCCAGTTGGTGACACGTATATTGGTAATGTCGTCATACCAGTTCTGACCGGCGGGATACACCTTGTTGGGGTCGATAGGCTCGAGGTTGGCGCGGTCGTTGACAATGGCAAGCTGGTTGCCCCATGCCGAGTTCATCTTGGTAAGGCCGATCGAGGTGTAGTTCAGGACCTTGTTACCGTAAGAGCCGTTAAGGAATATGTTCAGGTCAAAGTTCTTGTAGCGGAAAGTATTGTTCCATCCGAATGTGAATTTGGGCATCGGCGAACCGATATTTGTACGGTCATGCTCGTCGATGATGCCGTCGGGCACTCCGTTGGGACCGCTGATATCCTTGAACTTAAGGTCGCCGACCCATACGGTATTGTTGCGGTTGAACGACACACCGTCGGCGGGATAAGCCGCAGGCTTCGGAGAGTTCTGGATATCCTCAAGGTCGCGGTACACACCGTCGGTCACATAACCGAAGAAGTTAAACAGCGAACCACCTATATTGGATACGGATACGACGTCATTCCACTGTCCGTAGCCCACTATCTGCGCGTTGGCGGTACCGGTCAGAGCAAGAAGCTTGTTCTTGTTGAACGAAATCTGGAACTCGGTATCCCATTCAAAGTCTCCGACAAAAGGATGACCGGTGACAGTGATCTCGACTCCGCGGTTACGGATATGTCCGTAGTTACCGTAAGGTGCCTGCAGTTTGTTGCCGTCATTACCTGAAGTACCCATATAAGAGGGAAGCTGAAGCGACATAAGCATGTCCTTTGACTCCTTGTTGTAGAAGTCCACAACCAATCCGAGGCGGCTGTCGAAAAAGTCGAGGTCAAGACCTACGTTAAGCTGTTCCTGAGTCTCCCACTGTATATCGGGGTTGGGTATACGTACCGGACGCTGTCCGGTAAGCTGTCCGAAACCGGTGTCCATAGGATTGCTCAGAGGAGAGCCCCACAGAAAACCGGGTATATTGGAGTTACCTGTCTGACCCCAGCCGAGACGGAGTTTACCGTTGTTCATGATGTCACGGATAGGGAAGAATTTCTCGTTGGTGAAGCGCCATGCACCGGCAACTGAGTGGAAACCGGCCCAACGCTTGTTGGGGCCAAAGTTGGAGTTACCGTCATAACGGTAAGTGTAAGTCAACATATAGCGGCCGTCCCAGTTAAGAGTCTCGCGAGTAAAGAACGAAGCCATAGCCGAACTGCCGAAACCGTAGGTAAATGTCTGGGTACCGGTACCGAGTGCCGGATTCTGAACGAGGTCATTGGGCAGGTTAGTGTTAGACACCGAATTATACTTGTAGCTTGACTCCCACAATTCCTGACCGACCATGGCGGTAAAGTCGAGTTTCGACACTTTGCCGGAATAGGTGATATAGTTCTTTACCTGCCAGAAACTGTTGTAGTTGTTCTGGATACGGCTCATGTTCTGATCCTGACTGAAGTTGGGTAGCTTGATCACAGGCTCGTAAGTGTTGGCCTCCGACCAGTTGAGGTCCCAGCCGAATTCAGTGTGCCAAGTCAGGCCCTGTATGGGCGACACATCAAAGAATATATTACCGTTGAGTTTCTGGCGTGTAAGCTGATAAGAGTTGCTCATAGCCATAGCAACGGGGTTGGGCGTGAAGCAGCCCTCGCGATATACACTGGCGTAGTTGCCGTCGATGTCGTAAATAGGTATATCGGGGTTGGTAGTCAGAGAGTAATTGATGATACCCTCATTAGAATCAGCGAGCTTAAGGTCCTCACCGGTATGATTGTAGCTTGCACTGAAACCGAATTTCAACCAAGACTTCAAGTCGGCGTCAAGATTGGCGCGCACACCGAAGCGATCAAACTGCGAACCGATAATGGTACCCTCTTGATCGAGATAAGACCCTGATACGTAGTACTTCACTTTCTCTGTACCACCTTGCACCGACACCTGATGCTGCTGCTGGAGAGCGGTGCGGAATACAGCGTCCTGCCAGTTTGTACCGACGCCAAGTATCGAAGGATCGGCGAGATAGGGATCCTGCTTGGCCATGCCGTTGGCAACAAAATCATTATAGTACTCCGCATATTCACGAAGATTCAGAATGTCAAGTCGCTTGGACTGATGGTTGACAGCAAACATGCCGTCGTAAGTGAACTTGGCTTCGCCGGCCTTACCGCGCTTGGTGGTTATAAGAACGACACCGTTGGAGCCCTGCGCACCGTAAATGGCGGTAGCGGAGGCATCCTTAAGAATCTCCATCGACACGATGTCGGCGGGGTTGATTGTCGAAAGAGGCGATACGGTAGAGGTGCTACCGTTACCGAGAGCATCGCCGAAACCGAGGCTTGCACCCGAGTTGCCGGGGCTTTGTACAATAACACCGTCAATAACGTAAAGAGGCTCGGCGTTGGCATTGATAGTAGCCTGACCGCGCACACGTATGGACGATGAAGAACCGGGAGCTCCCGAAGTAGACACAGCCTGCACACCGGCGGCACGGCCCTGAAGCGACTGGTCAAGATTGGTGATGATCGAACCTTTGAGATCGGCTTCGCTCATCGACACGGACGCACCGGCAAGGTCGCTCTTCTTCATCGTACCGTATCCTACAACTACGACTTCGTCAAGGCTCACCCCCGATTCTTTTAGAGTAACGGTGATGTCGGTACGTCCTGCAAGGGCGACCTCTTGGGTCTCCATGCCCACATAAGATATTACTAACACTGCGTCGGGCTTAGTAACTTTAATGGCAAAATTACCATCAAAGTCGGTAGCCGCACCCACAGAAGTCCCCTTCTCCATCACGGTAGCGCCGATAGCCGGCTCGCCGGAGGGCTCGAGAACAACACCCTTTACGGATGTCTGAGCAAACACCCCCGCAGATACAGACACAAAAAGTATCAGCAGGAGGGCTCTGAATTTCAAGATGTTTCTTGTCATCATGAGCAATTTTAAGGTAAGGTTAATGTATTTAGGTTATTAAATGATTGGCTTTATCCGCACCGGCTTGCAAAGTGCGTACCGATGCAAATTTAGGCACTTTAAAAGAGATAAAATAATACAATATTATCTCGATGTAATACTTTTATTGACTATTGAATCAACGCATGTTCTTTTTGTAAAATTCCAGCACCCGGGGGCTCCAGTCGGTGTAATCCACAGTATGGCCTTTGTCAGGATATATGACAAACTCCTTGGGAGAGTCTATAAGATTGTAGCTTGAAAAGTTGGTGTGAGGAGGGCAGGTCTCATCCTGAAGCCCCACTCCCATAAGCACAGGACACTGAATCCATCGTGCGAGGTTTTTAATATCAAAGTAGCTAAGCATCTTATACATCGCATCATCCGCAACACCGGCTTGGGCGGCAGCTCCCTTGACCGGGTCGGCAGGCCAATGAACGATATTGAAATAGTCGGGATAATCGCTCAGAAAAGGTATGTAAGGAGCAATGGCGGCGACACGGTTGTCAAGTGCGGCAGACACAAGTGTGAAGGCTCCGCCTTGGCTTCCGCCTTCGGCAAAAATATTGTCACGGTCGGTCTGTGGCAGCTGATAAATAAAGTCAATTGCACGCACGACATCCATAAATGCTCCACGGTAGTAAAATCCATGCGGATCACCTACTCCGAAAGTTATCCAGTCGCCATACTTATTGTATTTTTTACACAAACCCTGTCCACGAGTAAATATCACGAAATCAATCCACTCCGAATTACTGTCGGCATCAACACACCATGGTTCCGAACCATAGCCGTTATAATATATATGTACCGGGTATGTACCTTTTTCAACCGGAATGGCGACATAGCCGCATATGGTATCGCCGCCAAGCGAACGCATAGAGGCAAGATACACTTTGCGCAGTTTTCCGCTCATATCGGGCATCGGTTCCATATTATACTGCGGGTCGACCCCGGCAAGTTCGGCGAGAGCCTCATCCCAAAACGCGCGCAGGTCGGACTGTGCGTCAGGGAGCGACACTATGTTTTCAGGCTCGTAGCCGAAATTCATGGCAAGCAGCCGTTCATTACCGTCATATACCGACAGCCGATAAAAACCGGGAGCGGTGATGCCGGGTTCCAACATGATGTCAGCCACTCGGCCGGCAGGCACTGCCACACGACGTACCTCCTCCTTGACCGGAACGAAGTCATCGGTAGTGACAGTGATGCGCAACTCGGCCTCACAGGCCGCTCCGGTAGAGTCGCTCACCTGAAGAGTGAGCGCAGGCACCTCCGGAGCAAGCCACCACCAGTCATGTTCCGGAAGGGCCGATACTTTCAGTGTGCTCGCGTCAGCTGCTGTAAAAAACAAGATAAAGGCGGCAGCTACGGTAAGAGCGTGTGTCAATCGTTCGCGTAATATATTCATAGTTTATTTAGTGTCTATAATACGTGAATTTTTAGAAATTATTGCAATCGTAGTGTTATCTTTTGCAAAAACAGAGTTAAGCCCCTGCTCCTCTTGTGCGGGATCGCACACATAGTCGTCACCGGATTGCCATACGACATGAGAGGGCCGGGCATATCCACCCCATCCCCAGAAATTACATCCGGCAAGCAGGTCGCCCTCTTTAACAAGCGAGAATATATACTCGTAAAATCTGTCGCGTCCCTCTACCGGAGAGCCGGGAACAAACGACATAGAGTCGCGCGGATAGCCGAACTCTTCAAGCACCAACGGCTTGCCGGCCTTTTTCATCATTGCGGCATGAGGCATAATATATTCAAGAGCTTTTACGCATGCGCTGTCGACCCCGGTCGACAGGGTCTCCTTGCACACCCAGCTCCAGTTGTAAGGCCACAGATGCAGAATGCCATAGTCGATTTCGGGATAATTATGTATCTCCTCCCACAACTCTATGTCCTGCTCGCAACCATGCTTGCCTTCGCTGCCTGTCGACACAAGATGATTGGGGTCGACTTCCTTTATGATGCGGGCGGTAGTGCGTATCCAGTCGGCAAAAGCACGCTTGCTGACACTGTCATCGGCAAAGGCACGAGGCTCATTTGCCACCTGCCATGCCATTATAGCGGGGCTTTCGGAGTAAGGCTTTCCGGTAACGCCGTTGGTACGGCCGACGATATTGCGCACGTGATTGTAAGATAGCTGCTTGGCCGAGTCACAAACGACAAACTGCTTCACATAATCCATGTATGCGGGCCATCCGTCAACGCTCGGTATAGGTGCCTTGCCCTTGCCGGCCCATTGCAGATAAGCGCCGTAGCCGCCACTCCATTCCCACGCGTTGTTAAGATACAGCACGGCCTTCATGTCGCGACGCTCAAGTTCAGCCATAAGGAAGTCAAGCCCCTGAAGCAGAGTATCATTATACACTCCGGGCGCAGTCTGCAACACCGGGCCTATATGCGAAGGAAGCCCTTCGTCACCGTCGCCTCCCACAAGTATGCGAAGATTATTTATGCCGGTCGACTGAAGCAGGTCAAGCTCCCGGGCAAGACGTTGACGATTGCCTCCGCGTCCTTCGGAAGCGAGTATCGGTCCATACCAAAAATTGGTGCCGACAAAGCGGTAGAGACTGTCGCCGATATAGAAATCACCGTCACGCACGTTCACGAAATTTTCATCAGGAGCCGCCACCTTCTTTGTCGAGTTACATGCCCACACTGCCACGGCGGCAAGTACGGCAAGACATAGATATATTTTTTTCATTATACATTATTATCAGTTGTCCCAACTGTCGGTACGGAAAGGCACCAAAGGAAGTTCACGCATGTTATACACATAAGTAGGCTGCCAGTTTCTAAAGCCGAAACGCACCGATTTTATATCCTTTACCTTGTCGGAGGTCACCTTTATGGCGTTACATCCGTTACCGCAAAGCACATCGGCTTGGGCGGGATAGAACACACGGTCCTCACCTGCAACCTCAAATCCGGGGATATTGCGGTCAGGCATGAATCCGTCGGCGGCATTGGAGAAATGCAATACGGCACTGTCGCCGTCAATATCGACCGACTCGAACTCTGGCGCCTCCGCTTCGATACCCTTGACGCCATAGTCGCGGGTAGCCGCCATATAAGCGAGGCGCTCCCCTATCTCAAGTTTCTTGCTCGGGTGTATCTGATACGATGTTCCGGGAGTGACCAGATCAGGGGTAGGCACTATACCGGCATTCGGCACCGCCTTCACCGCCTTATGCTGGGCCTCGCGAAGGAGCGCACCCCAAGTGCCGTTGTCATCGCCATAATAGTGAGGAGGAACTTCCACGCAATATATAGGCAGTTCACCTTGTCCCCACATGTCGCGCCAATGACGCACCATAGTACCGAACCGTTCAGGATAATCGGCATGTGCGCCGACATTGCTTTCGCCTTGATTCCACAAAAATCCGCGCACGGTATATCCGGCAAGAGGATACAGCATGCCGTTATACATGATCATGGGCTTGCTGTACTCCTGATAATCAGGATCGGCCGCGTTGGCGAGGTCCACGTCGGAATAGCCCTTCAGTATATCGGCCGGGAGCCATCCTTCGACTTTGCTGCCGCCCCAACTGCAGTTGATGATGCCGACGGGCACATCCAGTATATTATTAAGTTCGCGCGCGAAGAAGTAGCCTACAGCACTGAATTCGGGCGCATTTTCGGGCATACATTCGACCCATGCTCCGGCTACCCGCTCCTGCGGGGTCAGCGCCTTGGTCTTGGGCACAGTGGCAAACCGGATGGCATGTCTATAACGTCCCGACTCGGCAATAGCTTTATTGGCTCCTTCTATCGGAGCTACCCAGAAACCGCGCAGCGGCATCTCCATATTGGACTGTCCTGAAGCAAACCACACCTCCCCTATAAGTACGTTATCAAGGTCCACCGTCGTGCCGTCGCCGGTCACGGTCACATTCTGCACATCGTATGAAGCCGCCGGCGTAGCCACCTTCACGTTCCATCGCCCGTCCTTGCCGGCTGTTGCCGTATAGCTCCTGCCGTTCCAGCCGGTAGTCACAGTAACCTTTGACTGCGGCTTGGCCCAGCCCCATAAAGAAGCCTCTGAATTTTGCTGAAGCACCATATTACGATTGATGATGTCGGGAAGTGTAAGAGCAGCACTTTCAAGCGACACCGCGGCAAGAAGCATGGCGGCGATTGTTCGGAAATTAAGTTTCATCGTATTTCAGTTATGAGTTAATATCAACGGTTACGTTTCAGGTAATACTTAACCAATACCGCCCATGGTTTCAGGTCGGCGTCGGTCCACTCTTCGCCACGCGACGCAGCCGATGGACGAAGCATCGAGCAAGTCTCGTCCTTGTCACTTACCGACCAGCATATCCAGCTTATGCCGTGCTCATCGGCAAGATCCATCCATGCTTCCCATGAGGCGGTATCGATGACCCCGTCACCGGTATGCACCATGGAGGCACATTCGGCCATAAACAGAGGCAGCCCCTTGTTTATTGCATAACGGGCCTGATCACGCAGATAATCAGTATGAGTGGCCGCATAATAATGAAGCGAGTACACGATATTGTCATCGGACGCTATCGGATCATCGGCGGCTTCGTGCACGTTCTGGTCCCAACGCGGAGTCGGCACTATGACTATGGCATCGGAGTCATTCTCGCGTATTACAGGCAACAGCTCCTCGGCATAGCTCTTGGTCTCGGACCACTCGACCTCAAGCGGTTCGTTCCATATCTCGTAAAGCACATTGGGTAGATGACCGTATTTTTTTGAAACATTGGCAAAAAACTCCTTTGCCAGCGGCATATTGTTGGCATGGCTGTGGAAGTCAATCAGTACATACACGCCGTTTTCGACAGCCCCTTGCACAATACTGTCAACCAGAGCATAACCCTTTTCCGGTTTCTTGTCAAAAGTCTCGTCATCAAGGTCAAGACCTATAGATGCGCGCACAATGTCGGCTCCCCAGTCATTGGCAATCTCGGCTACCGAGCTACGGTTGTAAAAACGGGGCCACATGTTGTGCCATCCGAAGCTCACGCCGCGTAGCTGCACCGGCTCCCCGTGGCAGTCTACAATCTTCGCGCCGTCCACCTTCAACTGTCCGTGTTTTTCAACTGGCGACACAGGCTTTTCATCCGCTACATTTACACCGGCTCCCCCGCATGACTGCACAAAAATGACAAAAGCCGTCAAAATAGATACGTTCAATAATTTCATAAGTATTTTAATACATGGTTAATATTATTTATTCAAAATCATCCTCCGCGCAAAATGATACTATTTTATCAAAGCATCATACTATTACCTTGTTTTTACGATAGTTCTCACGGAATACTTTAGGCGAACATCCTTTCTTGCGCTTGAATATGCGGTTGAAGTTTGACACATTGTTAAACCCGCACTCGTAGCAAATCTCCACTATGGACATTGTACTGTCGGCCAACAGACGCGACGCATATCCGAGCCGCATGTCTATTATGTAGTCGGATATAGTACGCCCTGTACGCAATTTAAAAAAGCGGCTGAAAGCGGCCGGAGTCATGCCTGCCAGATTGGAAAGTGTCTGCAGTCTTATCTCCTTGCTGTAATTATTGTTTATATACTCCTCCACTTTATGCACACGACGGCTGTCAGAAGAAACCTTGACATTGGCAAACGATGTACTGGCAAGTGTATGACAGCACTCCTCAAGCGAAAGTTCATATAATATCTCAAGTAGTTTAAGCACTCGGTAAAATCCCGACTGAATGCGTGTTATCTCGTCGATGCGGCTGTATATACGCATTATGGCGGGCATCTCAAAGGCTATGCCGGAGCGACAGCGTTCAAACATAAGTTCAAGGCTCTTCATCTGATTCTTGGCAAGCAACGACTCACCCAGCAGATCGGGCGAGAACTGGATCGTGACCTCTCTTATACGGCCTCCCTCGCAGTTGTACTGGTCCCACATGTGCTCAAGACCGCCTCCCACAAGAGCGAGATCATAACGACCAAGCTCCTCCATACTGTCACCGACGATGCGGCGTGCGCCGTCGCAATTCTCTATGAAGTTGAGTTCATACTCCTCATGTCGGTGAAGCGGATAATCAAATGAGTCCTTGTACCTGTCTATGAGATAGAAGCAATCTTTTGATGACAATGGGGTTATCTCTGTGATAATTTTATTCATGTCGGCCAGAATAAGGTTAATTGTGACAATGCAAAGATACTATTTTCCCAACTACAAACAAACCTTTTCATGCAAAATAAATACATTCTCCAAGCGCAAACAATACTTTATTTACATCGTCACCCTAAAGCGGACACATTACTGCAACAAAACAGCATGATATGTGTTAACATCATATGATGTGTAATATAACAAACAATCAAAAATTATGGGAAGAAAATCAAACTTTTGGACATACCTGTTCTTATTGGCTGCAGGCATAGCGCTTATATGCATGCACACAAAAGTCGAGTTGCTTTCATGGGTGATAATGTTCATAGGGGCAATGTTTGCCATACCGGGACTGATAGGTGTAATATCAGGCATAATCAGAAGTTCCCGCAGCGAGCGAGTTGACGGCATGTCGGTCACATCATCGCTCGGCTCACTAATCATAGGAGTAATATTAATCGTATGGCCTACACCGTTTGTAGGTGTATTTGTATATATTCTTGCCGCGATACTTATAATAGGAGGATTGTGTCAGATATGGGCACTCGCCACAGGTTACCGCCCATACAAAATGCCATTCGGGCTTTACATACTGCCCGTGCTGATAATCATAACCGGAGTGGTTATAATATGCTCAAGCCTTAAAGAAATACAGGAAGTATTCACACTAATGGCCGGCATAGCCATGGTGGCTACCGCCGCCAACGGACTGTTTATATACCTCACTGCATATAACGCCGTCAAGAGGTCCAACAACCGCGGCGATATCACCGACAACAGCCTATAGCCCCCTCTCGCAGACGTTTTTGATGCGGCGACGCAGATAGTCACATATCACCTCGGCTATATCATCCATCGTCATTGACGACGAGTCTATGGTCAGATGATAGGACTTGGCGTCGCCCCACGTCTTGTCGGTATAGAAATTATAATAACCGGCACGCAATTTATTGGTCTTCTCGGCCAAAGCCTTCGCCTGTTCACGGGTCGTTTTGTCACCGCGCTTCATTATACGTTCTATGCATACGTCCATCGGCGCATGGACAAACACATTGACACACAACGGATGATCACGAAGTATATAATCGGCGCTTCGCCCCACAATGACACACGGATGCGTATCGGCTACGGAATGTATAAAATCGCTCTGCGCCCTATATAACGAATCATCACTTATAGAAGTCGAGCCGGAATAAAGTGTATATGGATTATATCCCATAGTAAATGAAAAGAGCCCGTTGAAAAACTTCGGGAACTTTTCATCGGATTTCTCGAAAAATTCCGGGCTCACACCGGCTTTCTTCGCCGCCTCGCACAGCAGCTCCTTATCATAATACGCTATGCCGAGTTTACGCGCAAGCAATTTACCGAGTTCACGTCCGCCGCTACCGAATTGGCGTCCGATCGTAATCACATATTTCTTGTCATCCATATTATATACGATATAAATGATGACAAATATACGAAGAAGTCCAGATAAACAAAGGCTTTTTTCAATGAAAAAGCACATCACCCGAAGCAATACAAGAGGCAATGCACATTTTAGCTGTTGTATTTCATAGATTTTAATTACATTTGCAGAAATTAACTTAACCATAGATACCAGACCATGAGATATAGTTTTCTTAAAAGACAGTCACTTCTTCTTTTGATACTGCTGACAGTGGTATCGGTAAATGTACGCGCTGAGGCCGATGCTGCCGGAGAGGATGATTTTCCGCCTCCACGCCAGACCGATTACAAAATCCAGACTCCGACTTATCTTTCCGATTATTTTACTAAGAGCGAAAAAGGATGTATCGCTACCGAAAGCGACGGATTCATTCGACGCTGGATGCTTTTGGAACCGATCAGCAAACCCAATCGCTCAAATACGGTGTTTACCGACAGCTATATCAACAGTGTTCTTGACTCTGTATATTTCAAAGGACAGTTTACCGACATTCCCCAAAACGGCAGCAAAGTAAAAGCAGGCTCCGCCAGACTCACTTGGCATGCACTCGACAGCCGATTGTTTAACGTGAAGCTGTATCGTTTTGCCGCCGCGCTTAAAAAGCCGGTATACGGCGTGATATTCATGGCTGTTACCGTCATCGACTGCCCCGATGAAATAAAGAATGTACGCATGTCTGTAGGCTCCAACTCGGCATCGAAATGGTGGTTGAACGGAGAGGAGACCGTAATTCTATCGGGCGACCGGCGCATGGTGGCTGACGATTGTGTGTCAAAACGCATTACACTCCGGAAAGGGCGCAATATTATATGGGGAGCAGTCATCAACGGCCCCGGAATGAGCGACTTTTGTGTGCGTTTCCTTGACGAAAACGGAAATCCCGTTACCAATTTCACAACTTGTTTTGAATGATTATGAAAATCAGAAATATCATCTATGGGACTACAGTGTCCTTTGCGCTTGTATCATCGACAAACGCCTACTCCCAGACAGGAGAACCTTATATCCATGACCCGTCAACAATAATGGAGTGTGACGGCAAGTATTACACCTTCGGCACTGGCGGAGGAGGCCTTATATCGGAAGACGGCTGGAGCTGGCAGCCGGGAGCTGTAAGACCCGGCGGAGGAGCTGCGCCCGATGCCATAAAGATAGGCGACCGCTATCTGATAGCGTATAGCGCCACAGGCGGAGGTCTCGGCGGCGGACATGCAGGCAAAGTGCTGACGATGTGGAACAAGACCCTCGACCCCTCTTCGCCCGATTTTAAATTCACAGAGCCTATCGAGGTGGCACACTCTCTTGACGACGAGGATTGCGACGCTATAGATGCCGGGCTACTGCTTGACCCGACAACGGGCCGGCTGTGGCTCTCATACGGCACATACTTCGGTTTCATACGACTTGTAGAGCTTGATCCCGCTACCGGCGCGCGTGTGGAAGGAAACGAGCCTATTGACATAGCCATAGACTGCGAAGCCACCGACCTGATGTACCGCGACGGCTGGTATTATCTTCTCGGCACACACGGCACATGTTGCGACGGCCCGAACTCCACATACAACATTGTCGTGGGACGCTCGCGCAACGTCACCGGACCATACATCGACAACATAGGGCGCGACATGCTTCAGGGTGGCGGCAAGATGCTTCTGTCGGCAGGGAACCGCAAGACCGGACCGGGACACTTCGGGCGATACATAGAAGATGACGGTGTGGAGAAGATGTCGTTTCATTACGAAGCCGACTTTGACCGCGGAGGGCGCAGTGTACTTGCGGTGCTGCCCCTGCTTTGGGAAAACGGATGGCCCGTAGCCGGCGAGCCGGTAAAAGAAGGTGTCTACGAAATTGAGTCGCAGCGCCACGGCTACGCATTGGAACTGGCAGTAGATTTTGTAAGGATGCCCCACAAGATGTTCCGCTTCTGGGAAAAAGCCGAAGCCCCGGTCGAGCCTCTTAAATCGCAGACACTTGAAGATGTAATAGACACTTGGCCGGAGGGAGAGATAAACGTACGTCTTGGCGACTATATGTTCCGCCCTCATCAGCGTTGGTCGGTACAGCCTGCACCGGAATATGGCGGTTATCTCGACGCGCCATATTATAAAATCTTGATCGAAGGCACGAATCGCGCACTCACCGCCACGGCCGAGGCCGAAGTGACGGCGGCACCCGAATTCACAGGAGCACCTGAGCAATTGTGGCGCATAGAACAGTTGACCGACGGCACCTATCGCATAATGCCCAAAAGCGTACCGGGACACGAAAGCGAGCAGCTTGTACTCGTGTCGGTAGCCGACAGCACACCCTCTCTCGGCAGATTCGACATGAACAGCGACAACTCAAAGTGGCGTTTCCGCGACCGTTAGCGTCTGCCGCAAGAACTTTCAACGCTTTACAGAGAGTATATAGCCTCGCTTCTTTATTGAGGTTATGGTTACGGCAGGATCATCGATAAGACGGCGCAGGTAAGTTATCTGAACATTCAAGGCAAGCGAGTTGGCATAGCTTACATCGCCCCATACTTGGGTCAATATTGTGTCACGTTCAACAACATTGCCTATGTTTTCGGCAAGCATTTGCAATATTTCACTCTGACGCACCGACAAAGAGTGGGTCTCACCGCCGTATGTCAATGATGACAGGTTAGGGTGAAACAATGTAGAAGCTATGCGATATTCCTTATCATTGCGCATAGTCAGGCTTTCAAAGCGTTCATTAATCTTAGCCACAAGCTCCTCCGGATAAAACGGCTTGGCTATGTAATCGTTTCCTTTGAGAGCGAATCCTTTGAGCCGGTCGGCTTTCTCCGTGCGGTCGGTAAGAAAAAATATAACCACGCGCTTATCGTCATGTCTTATACACTCCGCCATCTCGAAGCCGTCCATTACCGGCATGTTTATGTCGAGCAATATAAGATCGGGCTTTAAAGCGGCATAACGCTCAAGGCCCGACGAACCGTCGGGGGCATAATCCACCCTGAATCCCTCCGCTTCAAGAAAGCGACGCAAAAGAGCGGCATTGCGCACATCATCATCGACAATCAGAATATCAGGCTTCATCATTGTGGCAAGTTAATGGTAAAAGTACTACCTTCTCCTATCCGGCTCACGACCTCAACCCGGCCACCGTGAGCTTCGGCAAGAAGTTTTACATAAGCAAGTCCCAACCCCACCCCGGGCAAGCCGCTCTGCATGGCTGACGTAGCTCGATAAAACTTCTCGAAAATCTTGTCGACATCGCTGTCCGCTATACCCGTGCCGGTATCGGAGACGCATATAGCCACATGACCCTCTGTATACTCACATCCAAAACGTATTCTGACACTTTCGCCCGAATATTTCACCGCATTTTCAATAAGATTGCCTACCATCTGCGAAAGATGCAGTTTATCGGCGGTTATACTTACATCGCGCCCTACATCATTTACCAGCTCCACGCATTTGTCCGACGGCAAATGCGTTTTCGCAATGGCCTCTTCCACCATATTATATAGGACGAAAGTCTCGACATCAAGCGGTATCTGACTCGCCTCATTGAAAGTTATATCACGCAATCGGGAGAAATACGTCGACAGATTATTCACCGCCATACGGCAATCATCGAGAATTTCTGTTCGAGAGTTATCATCATAGACCAGCTTGGGATTATCCAATGATGATATGCATAATTTCAGAGTACTGACGGGACGCTTCAGTTCATGGATCATCGTATGCACAAAACCGGTTCTTACACTGTCAAGCCGGACAAACATCTTTATTGTGCGTATCTGCCATATCAGACATACAATAAGAAACACCGATAGCAACATGCTCACCACCAAGGTGACACCCATTGACTTAACAACCGACGCCACAGTTATTGGCATAGTAAAACGCACCACTTTATGCTCAAGAGCAACGTAGGGAAACACACCCTTAATCTCATGTCGGAAAAATGAGCCATCCTTGATGATTTCAGGGTCAATCATCAGCGAATCTACAGTAGTAAGACTGACGGAAGCTATCATGCCGAACTGCTTCATAACCGAGTCGACCCCTTCGATTGTGAACGGAGAATTATGGTCTAACGTAATCTCATCGGCCATGTCCCATACATTTGTCTTTAAAGGCATATCATGCACCTCAAACCGTTTTACATCAGTATGGTCTGAGTCGGGTTCCATAAAATTGATTAGCTCACGGGCCTTCGTCCGCATATCCGACGTGACGTCTACGGTGTCTGGCAGGCCAAGCAGATCTGTCACCTTGTACATGTAAAAAGAGTTTGTAACAGTCGATGTCTGCTTGGATCCATGACTCTTATAGTCTATGTTTGTGTTGCTCCATGCAATAGTCGTACTGTCATTATAGCTTGTGTCAAGTTTACGGATATCGTTATACTTCTGCACAACAAGTCCCATCAACTTGAAATTCTTCTCCTGCTCCACATCAAGAGTGACATTATATTGCTTATAAAGCCATATAATCTGAACGGCAATAAGACCGATTATTGCCGCTGCAGTAAACATATATAGTGTCTTGATTCTCTTTTCCATAGTGCAAAGCTACCGATTAATAACGACATTACGGCATGGAGTAATAATTTAGTAATAATTACATAACAATTGAGTAATGATTATTTTAAGTATGAAGCACACGCCTGATATAATTTTGCAGTGTCAAACAAAAAAGAAAATGATGAAAACCAAACCTCTCATTATCTCAATCGCCGCGTTCCTCATAGGAGCTGCGGCCACAAACGCGAGGATAATACGTCGACAATTAAACATCCTTCAGACAAACGTTCCTGAAACCAAAACCCTCGCTGAAGGATATCTCGAATTCATATATGACTACACATTCAATGCCGACACACTCTACAATTCTCAGACTGATCGAGAAAAGATGCTCCTTCAGGTCGGCACGGACGGCATATCGAAATATTCAAGCCTGAAGAACATTGTTGCTGACTCGATAATTCCGACTCTATCGCAGGAGGAGCTTGTCAAAAATGCAGAACGTCTGGCCAACGGACCATTCATCAATATCGTCAAAAACCATTCTGCCGGCAAAATCACTCATACGGAAAAAATTGCACTCGATTGGTTCAAATACGAAGAAGATATACCGCAATTTGACTGGACGCTTACCGACAGCGTACGCACTGTACTTGGCTACGAGTGTCGACAGGCAAAGTGCCGCTTCCGCGGTCGCGACTGGACGGTGTTCTACACGGAAGAGATACCCGTAATGGACGGTCCGTGGAAACTGTGCGGTCTTCCCGGGCTTATCATGTCGGCTCATGATGAAAAGAGCCTATACGCTTTTGAATGCATAGGCGTCAAGTCAAACACGTCACGCCCCATAACAATCTATGACGTGTCGTATAATGAGACTAACCGCAAAAAATTCTACGACACACTGCATCGCTACGAATCAAATCCTTACGGATATGCCGAGACAGTATCAGGCATCCACGTAACAATTACCGACAATGCCGGAAACCCCGACCCCACCGCCTACGATCCGATAGAACTCGGCTACGACTACCTCGAACGCGACTGGCGCGAAAAATAAACACATTGACAATGAGAATCGCTTTTTTAATATTAGTACTAACCGTGCTTGTGACTTTTCCGACAAGGGCCGAGGATATTACAGGATTATTGCTTGATGCGGAGAGTCGTGAGCCGGTAGCAGGCGCCATAATCAAAGCGGTAGGAGGCAAAGGATTCGCGGCTTCGAAAAGCGACGGAAGTTTCATCCTTAAAGGTCCCGCCAAGCAGATATCAATCCGTTGCATGGGCTATGAGACTAAAAACGAGGAAGTACCGCTGAAGAATGGTGAAATTCTGCTATGCCCAAAAGAGACTGTACTCAATGAAGTTGTTGTGCAAGCCCCCGACATATTCCAGAAGGGCGACACTCTTGTATTCAACGTCGGGAAATACGCTACTTCCGCCGACGATGCCATAATAGATGTAATCAAGCGTCTGCCCGGCGTAAAGGTCGAAAAAGACGGCACAATCATGTATCAGGGAAAGCCTATCAATAAATTCTATATTGACGGAAATGACTTTGTCGGTGATGCCTATGGACTTGCCACCAACAACATATCGAAAGATGACGTGGCTGCGGTTGAGCTGATGGAGAATCATCAGCCAATCAAGGCCCTCGAGGATATTGAGTTTTCCGATCAGGCGGGAATCAATCTGAAGCTGAAAGAGGATGCCCATTCACGATGGGTAGGCGTGACAAATGCAGGCGGTGGCTTCTCCCCCCTGCTTTATTCAGGGTCCGTATTCGCTATGCGGCTTGCCCGTAAGACGCAGAATATGTTTACACTTAAAGCCGACAACACCGGTTGGAATCCGGAAAATGAGATCATGGAGCACAGCTACGACCCCATGTTCTCATCGATTTATAAAGAAGCGCTGTGGCGCGAGTATATAAGTGCTGACGAGGCCGGAGCACCACTTTCCGAATCACGCACACGCGACAATCGGTCATGGCTTGCCAACGCCATAGTCTCGTGGGGCAACGGCGATACTGCAAATAGACTTAAACTGAACTATATCGGCGACCGCTTGGACTATTCATCGTCTATCTTCACAGACTATTTCAGCCCGAAGATAGACAATCTCAATCAGAACGACGTACTGCATACACGACGCCATAGCCTTAACGCTGAATTAAAGACAGAAATCAACAAAAAGAATTACTTTTTGAAGGACAATCTTAGATTCGATATCGGATGTCAACGCGGAGCATCGTCAGTAAGCGGGTCATTCAATCTCAATCAGGATGTAACGCGACGAAAGCTTTCGCTCACAAACGACCTGCGCCTCATCAAAAAGACTGACAAACGTATTTTCACACTCTCATCGCGCAACGGTTTTCTTCACAATCCGGCAAATCTGTCGGTCAGTGCCGATTACGGCGATCCGACACAACGGATAGGCATCAACGACCTCCGACACACTACCGAGAGCCAATATGGCCTGTTCAAAGGTTTCTGGCGACTTTATGTGTATGGCGGGGGTGACATAAACTATCGTCACATCAATTTAGACTTGTCGCACTTTCCGGTTAGGCAAAATACAGCCGGCCAATACAACGCCCTACTCGCCTCAGCCTATCTGTCACCGAAAGCCGAATATGACCGGCGGGGATGGCGTATAGTCCTCCACATTCCGATTCAATGGCGCCATTATACATTACAAGGCAATCATGACTTTGCCATATTCAGTCCGAATCTATATCTGTACCGGCAGTTGACCGCCAAATCAGACTTTTCAATGCAGGCATCTTATTCTTCATACGCTCCTGATGCAGCCATGTTTGTCGACTGCGCGGTGTTGTCAGACTACCGCAACCTTTTCATAGCCATACCCATTGAGAAGAACAGCAGCGCAACATCGGCTTCAACCACTTACCGCTATCGCAATCCGCTTACGGCTTTTTTTGCCAACATATCGGCTTCATATACATACAACCGTTCGCCATACATAAGCAATAAGAAATTTGTAAACGGATTTATCTTTACCACATATGAGCCGCTATTCACCGGGGCACATAATTTTAACACTAAAGGCGGAGTGAGCAAGGGATTATGCCACAACCGTTTGGTAATAGGACTGGAGCTGTCTTATTCAAATATATCGGCCGCTACAATGCGCGACGATGCCAAGCAGGATTTCCGGCAGGAGGTATTGACCGCAAATCCATATTTCAAAGGGAGTCTTAACCGTTGGCTTTCGATGAATTATACAATTAACGTAAATGTCAGCACACTGAAGATAAGCAGTCAGTCATCCTCTGACGCCATTTCACTATACCAAACACTATCGTTCACTATCATTCCTGACGATAACTTCCATTTTACACTTGGAGGAGAGCATTATTACACTCGCTTCGGCGACAGTCAGACCAAAGATGCCAACCTCGTGCTTATTGACGCCTCGGCATCATGGCAGATAAACGCCAAAATAAGGTTGGGACTTACAGCCCGCAATCTTCTTGACCGGCAAAATTACCGCTACAGCACATTCGGCTCCTTGTCGCGCACAGACCACATCTACCGCATACGCCCGCGCAACGTGCTGCTAACCGCGCAGTTACGCTTCTAAATCAACTGATTCTAAACAAGTTCTAATTCAGCCCAATTTACATATATTATATTTCATATATCGGCAAACTTTAACGATTAATTATGACACAACCATAGCAAAACTTACCCTCTCTTTAACTTTTTTTGTTTTTGAATAAACATTTATGTATCTTGCGCGTCATACTATCATATGTAATATCATAAAACAGTTTTTATTATGAAACTAATCAATCGCACCTTGCCCGCGCTGCTTATTGCCGCAGGCATATTTTTCCTCGGTGTCTTTATTAAAGCGGGCATTGACAACTTCAGCAATCGCGACCGCGTCATAACAGTACGCGGACTTGCAGAAAAAGAGGTAATGGCCAACAAAGTCACTTGGCCCATAGTATGCAAGGAGGTCGGCAACGACTTACCCGCAATATACGATAAAATCACGTCTACCAACAATGCCCTGATTAAATTTCTTACCTCCAACGGCATAACGAAAGAAGAAATATCGGTCAACGCTCCCGACATTGTCGATCTTCAGGCCGAACGTTACGGTAGCCGCGACTTCCAGTACCGCTACAACGTGACGTCAGTCGTAGTTGTTACATCAGGCAACGTTTCCAAAGTAAACGAACTCATCAAACGACAGACTGAACTATTGAAAGAGGGCATAGCCATAACAGCCGGCGACTACAACTACCAGACCATCTACGAATACACCGACCTCAACACAATAAAACCGGGCATGATAGCCGAAGCTACCCACAACGCACGCGAAGCCGCCAACAAGTTTGCCGCCGACTCACACAGCAACATCGGTAAAATAAAGACCGCAACACAAGGCCAGTTCTCTATCGAAAACCGCGACCCCTATACCCCCTACATCAAGAATGTACGTGTCGTATCGTCAATAGTTTTCTATATTGAAGACTGACATCTTAGCCATATAACCAAGATATTTTCTAAGATATTTTTCATAAAATTGCGAAAACTGCAAAGGTAAGTTTTGAAAATACGAAAAATCAACTTATCTTTGCACTCGCAATGCCCGGGTGGCGGAATGGTAGACGCGCTCGTTTCAGGTGCGAGTGCTGCGAGGCGTGCAGGTTCGAGTCCTGTTCCGGGCACCTCAAATAGCTGATAATCATTTGATTTTCAGCTATTTTTATTTTATTAGGTAGCCAAGCGCAACACGGCCCACCATCTCCGGGGTCAGTAGAATCGCAAAGAGAGCCGCGCATGGCATAAAGAAGCCGAACAAGAAAACTGACGAAGCTATTATGCCAAGTCCGAATTTACATGAACCATGCTCAACTTCACTAAATAGACCAAGTATGCCTACTATTAAAGCAATCCACACCATTATTTTGATAGCTGATGGAACTATGAACGATTCGCTGTTATTCTCTCCATATCGCTTACCTTGATACAGTTTTGAGTAATAATTCGGCAAGTGGTGTTTTCGTTTCTTATTCCATTGATTGAATGAATTTCGATGTTAATATTGTGCGCATTTGCCGATAAAACAAAAGCGCAGACTTTCGCCATACGACTCTTGGCTCACCACAAGCCTTAATACACTATGAGAAAGCACGCGCCGTAAGACACGTTCTCAATGTGTATTGATCGCTCGTGAACATTCCGAGGTGGTGATTCAGAGGCGCATTAAGCTAATATGTAAGGGTACAATATCCCCAAAGGAATACTGCACTGTAAATTTACACTGATTTTTCCGACTTGACAATGAAGTAATTGACGTTCTTTTCCATTGATAGGCTTTTACAATCCTGCCCCTACTTTGCATATCGCTAAATAACTTTTTACATTACCTCTATAATTGTTAGAAAATGAATATCTTTGCAAAAGGCTTATGGTTATGACGTCTAAGATACAGATAATACAGATCATGCACTCTAAGAGGCGATATTTGGATTTGCTTCTCATCGGGGACGAACAGGAAAGTATGATTGAAAAATATCTTGACAGAGGAGATTTATATGTCGGTATTATTTCAGGAAAACCGATAGGCGTATGTGTGGTGACTAAAGAATCCGAGACCTTAATTGAAATCAAGAACATAGCCGTATTGCCCGATTACCGCCGAAAGGGAATCGGGCATGAAATACTTAAGTTCATCGAACAACGATATAAAGGCTGTAATATTCAACTTGGTACAGGAGAAACGCCATCGACTTTAAACTTTTATTATAGCGCCGGCTACAAATACTCGCATAGGATAAAAGGCTTCTTTACCAAAAATTATGATCACCCTATAATCGAAGAGGACATACTACTTAAGGACATGTTGTACTTGATCAAGAAAAACATATAACAAATATTAAAATGACATCATTAGGCAGGTTGGACATCATTATAAACGACAGGGGTTGTATAGGACTAATTTATGGGACGACAAATGCGAGTATAAAAAAAATTACCCGTCGTCACGACGAATAATCTTCTTAACCTTAAATCTAATACCATGAAAAACACAGTGCAAAGATAAGGCCTTTTATGTTTTACGGCATAATTTTCCAGCATAAAAATTCACGCCATTGATAATTATTAACTTTTGTGTGACTTTTGAGACTATTATTGTAGGTATTTGTGGTCGTTTCATCTTTTCAAAAGGTATGAGAAACAACGCATCTATGTGAATCGACACGGCAGCCACAAGCGCTACTAATTTTTTGTAGGAAATCTGCATGACTCCTGCACAATGTAACGACATCACATATAAATGATGTTTCGCAGGTACAGCACAATGTCCGTTTTTAACGGAGTATTTTAATTAAATATCCTTTTTTGGGACAGAAATGCTTTTACTTATTAAAATTTTCATTACATTTGGGACTTTATTACTGTATCACAGTGCTAAATTGACTATTTTAACAAATCATACTACTCTATGGAATTGCGTGAACAATCCCAACCGGTAGACAATACCGATCAGGATTTAACCTTGAATGAAGGAGCCCCGGAGGCTTCTGCTGAAGTTGAAGAAAGTATAACCGTGGAATCCGTCGACACCGAGGATGCCGAAGCAGTTGAAGAGGCTGACAAACAGTTGACCAAGGAAGAGATATTGAGCACTCTTGAAGCTATCGGCTCCAGAGAGGGTTCTGAAATCGTGCGCGAAGAAGTCACACGACTGAAACAATATTTCTACGCAATCCGCAAGACGGAGCTTGCGGCCGAAAAGCAAGCTTTTCTTGAAAGAGGCAATGAAGAAGCTGCATTTGCTCCGCTACATAATGCCGATGAAGAACGCATGCATCAGCTCCTTGACGTGATAAAAGCAAAAAAGGCTGGATATCTGGCCGAAATAGAAGCCCAACAAAAAGCGAATCTTGAGAAAAAACTCGCTATTATAGATGAGCTCGGCAAGATGGCGGAAGACACCGACAACGTAAACCGTCTGTTTCCCCGCTTCCGCGAGCTGTCACAGGAATTCAAGGACACCGGCGATGTACCGCCTACCGATACCACCGACCTTTATCGCAATTATTCGGCAGCCGTGGAGCGTTTTTACGATCAGCTCAAGATAAACAAAGATCTGCGCGACTACGACTTCAAGAAAAATCTTGAGCAAAAAAACCTTTTACTCTCTGAAGCCGAGAAACTGGCAGAAGAGCCCGACGTCATACTTGCATTCCGCAGGCTTCAGGAGTTGCACGACAAATGGCGCGAAACAGGCCCTGTAGCCAAGGAAATCCGTGAAGAAATCTGGAACAAGTTTAAAGACGCCTCGGCAACTGTCAACAAACGATATCAGGCTTTCTTCGAAGAGCGGAAAGCTCGTGAACGCGAAAACGAAGAAAAAAAGACAGCAATTTGCGAACACATCGAAGCTTTGGATTTCGATAATTTAAAAAATGTTTCGGGCTGGGATCAGATGACCAAGCAGATTCTATCGGCACAGGAAGAGTGGAAAAAACTCGGTTTCGCATCAAAGAAAGTAAACAACACCCTGTTTGCTCGCTTTCGTGAGACATGCGACCGCTTTTTCGCAAAGAAAGCCGAGTATTTCAAAAACATGCGCGATACACACGCCGCCAATCTCGCCAAAAAAGAAGCTCTGTGTGAAAAAGCAGAATCTCTAAAAGAGAGTTCCGACTGGAAAAAGACAGCCGATCAGCTTGTGGCCCTCCAGAAAGAGTGGAAGACAGTGGGACCGGTTGACAAAAAGCACAGCGACAATGTATGGCAGCGTTTCCAAGAAGCATGCGATTACTTCTTCGACAGAAGGAAGAAAGCCACTTCGGGAGTAAGAAAGACCGAACAAGCCAATCTCAAACAGAAAAACGAGATTATAGAAAAACTAAAAGCGATAACGGATGACACCGACCGCACCGAAGCCGTAGCACTCGTACGGAGTCTGATAGCTGAATGGCAAAATACAGGTCACGTACCGTTTAAAGACAAAGACAAAGTCTATGACGCATACAAGGCTGTATTAGATTCGCTATATGACCGTTTTGACATCAAGGAGACAAAAGCCAACATGTCCAATTTTGCCCAAAGCATCAATGACATAGGCAATGACGAGAACAGACTGTACCGCGAACGCGAGCGTCTTGTAAGAACATTTGAAGCCAAACGCAACGAACTTAAGACCTACGAAAACAACATGGGCTTCTTTAATGTAAAATCGAAAGACGGCAACTCACTTCTGCGCGACATGGAACGCAAAATACAGCGCATAAAAGACGACCTCGCTACGCTCGAAGAAAAGATCAAGTTGATTGACAGCAAACTTTAGTACTGTCAATATCCTCATTCACGACTTTAAGGATGTGTCAACAAGCTAAAACGGGCTTCAGGTTGACACATCCTTTCAGCTTATAAACATATACAATGGGCAACAAAAGCAGCATTTACCTTTCGGCAGCAGAATCAACAGCTGCAATTCTGGCCGTAAACTTATGCTACATTATGGCTACCATCTTTGATGACGATCTCATAGGCTTCAGATGGAAAGTCACTTGGCTTGTTGCAAATACAGCCGCCATTCCGGCGACGTATTTCATCACCCGTCACACATCCACAAGGTCATTGCACATCGACAAAATCATGCAGAAAGCGCTTGTAGCCTCAGGCATACATGCACTTTTTTTCTTCGCACTGCTGTCATTTCTCAACTCATGGATACATGACAGGTCGTTCTACCTTTGGTTTTACTCCGCCATGTGCATTATCATGCCCTTAAACCTAATATCTACGCGGCTTATTATAAAACGCATACGACGGAGCGGTTGCAATTCAAGCTCGGTTGTCATCATCGGCACCGGGGCCACCGCACAACGTCTGCGCGAAGAGATGCTTTCCGACCCGGGTTACGGCTACACGTTCAAAGGCTTCTTCTCTGATGACAAAAACTGCGACAATGCAGACGATTGTATAGGTACTATAGAATGTCTTGACAAATTTTTAAGCAACACACATATTGACGAGATATACTTTACCCTATCGGCCGAAGACCACGAGACACTGCATAGAGTGGTAGCCATAGCCGACGCCCGGTTGATTCAAGTCTATGTCGTACCGCCGATAAGCCGTTATGCAGGCAAAGTCAACGACCTTGGATCCATCGGCAACGTACCCTTCCTAAGCATCCGGGCCAATCCGTTAAAAAGCGTCGTAAACCGCGCTATAAAAAAAGTCAGCGACATAATAGGCGCAACCATATTCCTACTCATATCTCCGATAGCTTTTGTAACAATATCAATCATAATAAAACTAACGTCACCGGGACCGATACTCTTCCGGCAAAAACGCACCGGATATCTCGGCAAGGAGTTCACATGCTATAAGTTCAGGACAATGTACGTAAACACCCTGAGCGACAGCACACCGACCCGGCGCGATGATCCACGCATAACACCTATCGGACATATCCTACGCCGAACAAGTCTTGACGAACTGCCGCAGTTTATCAACGTACTGCTCGGTGACATGTCGATAGTCGGTCCCCGACCCCACATGATAAGCCAGACCGACGACTATACAAAACTAATCGACCGATACATGATAAGACACCTTATCAAGCCCGGCATAACGGGTTGGGCACAGATAAACGGCTACCGCGGACTTACCGAAGAACTATGGAAAATGGAGAAACGGGTGGAGCACGACGTTTGGTATATGGAAAACTGGACCCCGATACTCGATCTTAAAATTATAGTTCTTACCGCACGTAACCTGTTAAAGCCAGACAACAACGTATTCTGACAATGGACACAGTTTATAAAGACATAGACCGACGCGCACACGCGCTGTTACGCCGCTTTTTCGGATACGACAGCTTCCGCCCGGGACAGCTCGACATAATACGCTCGATCATGTCGGGACGCGATACACTCGCGCTCATGCCCACCGGCGGCGGCAAATCGATATGCTACCAGATACCGGCCATGCTTCACGAAGGATGCTGCATCGTCGTGTCACCGCTTATATCGCTCATGACAGATCAGGTAGCCGGACTGAACGCTAACGGCATTCCCGCTACCGCGGTCAACAGCGGCAACGCAGGCAACGAAAACCGCAGGGCACTCGACGAAGCAGTACGAGGGCATATGAAACTGCTATACATGTCGCCCGAGCGCCTTCTTCAGGAGATGGAACGCATTGATATCAGCCGTTTCGTCAGCCTGTTTGCCATAGATGAAGCCCATTGCATATCGCAATGGGGCCATGACTTCCGTCCGGAGTACTCAGAGCTAAATATTCTGAAAGAACGTTTTCCCGACATTCCGGTCATAGCACTTACAGCCACGGCCGACCGTATAACACGCGATGACATAATAACCCAGCTGAAGCTAAAAAATCCGTTTATACATATAGCATCGTTTGACCGGCCCAATTTATCGCTGAAAGTACTGCCTAATCCGGGCAAGAGCAAACGCATCGGCATCATAAGCAAGCTCATTGATCGATACCCCGACGATTCCGGCATAGTATACTGCCTTAGCCGCAAGGGTGCGGAAAGCACAAATGCCGAACTGAATCTGCGTGGCTACCGAAGCATAGTATACCATGCAGGACTCACGCCTAAAAAACGCGACGAGGCACAACGCATGTTCAGCGACGGTGACATTCAGGCCGTGTGTGCCACAGTAGCCTTCGGCATGGGTATAGACAAAAGCAATATACGCTGGGTTGTCCACAACAACATGCCGCGGAACATGGAGAATTACTATCAGGAGATAGGACGGGCAGGACGCGACGGCATGCCATCCGAAACAGTACTGTTTTACTCGTATGCCGACGTGGCAACTCTCCAGAGTTTCATTAACGAATCGGGACAGCCGGTCTTGAATGCGGAGAAACTGAACCGCATGAAAGAATACTGCGAAAGCGCCGTATGCCGACGTCGTGTCCTGCTTAGCTACTTCAACGAAACTCTTGACCATGACTGCGGCAACTGCGACGTGTGTCTGAATCCGCCGGAACGCTTCGACGGCACCATCATAACACAGATGGCGCTCAGCGCCGTCATACGTACAGGGCAGCAGGTGGGCCTCACCATGCTTACCGACATACTGCGCGGATCGGCACGTGCAGAGATAATAGAACGCGGCTACGACCGCATCAAAACATACGGCGTGGGACGCCGACTCCCATTCAGCGAGTGGAATTCATACATCGGACAGATGATACAACTCGGCCTCCTCGACATGGCCTATAACGATCACAACCGTCTTAAAGTGACACCCTATGGCATGTCTGTACTAAAAGGAGCGACCACCGTAATGCTATCGCGCTACCATCCCGCCAAACCCGCCGCCAAAACTTCAAAAAAATCACCGGCAGCAACGCCTTCCCGTAACCCGGCCGAGCTACTGTTTGCCGAACTGAAGCGTCTGCGCATGTCGCTCGCCAAAGCGGAAGGCATTGCCCCCTATCTCGTATTTACCGACAAAACTCTTATGGAGATGGTAAAAAAACGCCCTGTAACTCTACGGGAATTCAACAACATAGAGGGTGTCGGCGAGTGTAAAAGCCTGAAATACTGGTCGCGTTTCACAGAACTAATAAAACGTTTCAAATGACATGGCACATCCGTTAGACATATTACGGCGCATACACCGTCTTGATCAGGACCAGATAAACTTGCTGTCAGGACTGATGCAGGAGTCACACATGCCGCGTGGAGCGAGCATCGACGGCAACTCCAGCATACAGAACACATCTTATTATATAATGAGAGGAGCGGCCCGTGCATTTTATACAAAAGACGGCAAGGAGCACACCATGTCGTTTGCCTTTGATGACGAATATCTAATGACCCACCTCGTCATTAACTCAGAGGACATACCCTTAACCATCACGTTCATGGAGCCGAGCGACATAGTGTATCTGCCCAACCGCAAACTGCACGAAACCATGATCAGCATTGAAGATATAGACCACCATGAAGGATTGTTGTTCATGAACGCCTCGCTGATGCACTACACAAAGTATCTTGAGGAGCGAATATACGTACTACAGAGCATGACGGCGTCGGAGCGTTACGAATGGACTCTAAAGCGCTATCCGCGTCTTCTCGAGTGCGCTACCGTCACCCAGATAGCCTCCTATCTCGGCATAACGAAAGAGACCCTATATCGTATAAGGTCAGGAAAGTACGGCTGATATAACAACACTTAAAAATGCTTAATTTTAATCATGAATATGACATTTATCATATTCAATACCGTTTTGTGTACCTACCTTTGCATTCTGAAACGAAATTTATACTTCCAACCGGATATTAAAAGGGAAAAAAGATATGTTTAACACGAACTTTATGAAATTGAATGTAACGACTGTTGCCGGACTTTTCGCGTCAGTGGCAACTATGTTAAGCCTCTCGGCCTGTGGAGGCGGACAACAGCAGCAGATGCAGGCTCCGGCTCCGGAAATAGCCGTCATGACAGTTAATTATGGAAATTCCGATCTTGAAAGTGCTTATCCAGCTACCATAAAAGGCCGCACCGATATTGACATAAGGCCTCAGGTAACCGGTTTTATAACCAAAGTTCATGTTGACGAAGGACAACAGGTAAAAAAAGGACAGGTACTGTTCACCCTTGACCAAGTACAGTTTCAGGCTGCCGTAGAATCGGCTGAAGCTGCTGTAAAGGTGGCACAGAGCGCACTCAACACCGCCCAGCTCACCGCCAACAACAAGCGCATGCTTTTTGACAAAAACATCATAAGCGAATATGAATGGCAGATGGCCGACAACGCTCTTGCACAGGCCCGTGCACAGCTCAGCCAAGCCAACGCCAGCCTTGTCACCGCACGCAAAAACCTCGCTTACACCAATGTCACCGCACCCTCCGACGGAGTTATCGGCACAATACCCAACCGTGAAGGTTCTCTGGCATCGCCCTCGTCGGCAGTGCCTCTGACAACCGTCAGCGACAACTCGCAGGTTTATGCCTACTTCTCGCTCAATGAGAAAGACATACTTAACCTCACCGACAACGGTGCCAAGTCACTCACCGAGAGCATCAACAATATGCCCGAAGTTACCCTCCGACTCGCAAACGGCGAGATATATCCTGAAAAAGGCAAAGTGGCCACAGTATCGGGTGTAATCAACAATACCACAGGTGCGGCAACTGTACGTGCGCTCTTCAACAACAAGACAGGCATGCTGCGCAGCGGTTCTACCGGACAGGTACTTATACCCAACAAGTTCGAACAGGTAATCGTCATACCCCAAGGAGCCACCAACGAATTGCAGAACATACGCTTCGCTTACGTAGTCAACGACAGCAACAAGGTAGTGTCGACTCCGATACAGGTATCGCCCAACGATGACGGTAAAAACTTCATCGTCATGTCGGGTCTCGAACCGGGACAGCGCATAGCCGTTGAAGGCATCGGAACCAAGGTAAGAGACGGAGTGACCATACAGCCCGTCGATGCTTCGGCAAAAACCGCACCCCAACAGCCTTCAGCCGCCCAATAACATCTTCATTCACTCTTTCACTACAAGAAGAGCTATCATAACTATCAAACAGACATGAAATTAGATACATTCATTAACCGTCCTGTGCTATCGACGGTTATATCAATCTTTATCGTGTTGCTGGGTTTGATCGGTCTTACATCGCTGCCTATCACGCAGTATCCCGACCTTGCCCCGCCAACAATCCGCGTATCTACGACATATACGGGTGCCAACGCCCAAGCCGTACTTAACTCGGTAATAGCCCCCCTCGAAGAGTCGATAAACGGCGCCGAGGGTATGACCCATATGGAATCGACCGCCACCAACACAGGTTCGGCCGACATAACCGTTTACTTCAAACAGGGCTTCAACGCCGACATGGCAGCTGTCGATGTACAGAACCGTGTAGCCAAGGCCACCAACCTCCTGCCCGCGGAAGTAACCCAAGTAGGTGTGCTCACACAGAAGCGCCAGACCTCGATGCTTATGGGTGTAGCCCTTTATTGCGACAACGGTGAGTACGACGCGGTGTTCATTGACAACTACATGAAAATCAACGTCATTCCGCAGCTTCAGCGTGTAAACGGCGTCGGCGATGTGATGTCGTTCGGTGCCGACTACTCCATGCGTATATGGCTCAAGCCCGATGTTATGGCCCAGTACAAACTCATGCCGTCCGACATATCCGCCGCTCTTCGTGAGCAGAACGTCGAGGCAGCACCGGGTTCGTTTGGCGAACAAGGCGACCAGTCCTTCCAGTATACCATTAAATATAAAGGACGTCTTACAACACCCGAGGAATTCGGCGACATTGTAGTAAGCGCCAATTCCGACGGTCAGGTGCTCTACCTGAAAGACGTGGCCGATATAGAACTCGGTCGTGTGACATACGGCTTCAGCAACGGTCTTAACAGCTATCCTTCGACTTCAGCGATGATATTCCAGACCGCAGGCTCCAATGCCACCCAGATCATCAAGGACTGTGAAAAAGAGATTGACCTCTTGTCCAAAGACCTTCCCAAGGGTCTGCACTTCGCTATTCCGATGAACAACAACGACTTCCTTGAGGCATCAATACATGAGGTTATAAAGACCCTTATCGAAGCTTTCATTCTTGTGTTTTTCGTGACCTACGTCTTCCTTCAGGACTTCCGTTCTACCATCATACCGGCGATAGCCATACCGGTAGCCCTTGTCGGCACATTCTTCATCATGTACCTCATCGGCTTCTCCATAAACCTCATCACCCTCTCAGCGCTCGTACTTGCCATAGCCATTGTGGTCGACGATGCCATTGTGGTCGTCGAGGCAGTCCACGCCAAGCTCGACGTAGGCTATAAGAATCCGCGCAAGGCATCGATTGACGCCATGAGTGAGATAGGCGGCGCCATCATATCGATTACGCTCGTCATGATGCTTGTGTTTATTCCGGTGTCATTCATGCCCGGCACTTCAGGTGTATTCTACAAGCAGTTCGGTCTGACCATGGCCATAGCCATCGGTCTGTCGGCCATCAACGCTCTTACGCTGTCACCGGCACTGTGTGCTGTGTTCCTTAAAGCCCACAATGACGACTCGTCACTTAAAGAGCGTATGGGCACGGCTTATGCCGAAGCCGCCGATACGATGAAAAAGCGCTATGCCTCGGCATGGAAACTCAACCTGCCTCCGTTGGTGACATTCCTCTTCCTCGCAGCCACCATCACTTTCATGGTGCTCGGATGGTATCAATTCAATGTCATCTGGAAACTTGTCGTAGCCTCGGCATGTGCTATCATAGCCATAATGGGCATCTTCAGCGACCGTTTCAAGGCCGGTTTCGAACTCGGCTACAGCCGTCTGCTTAAAGTATACCACAAAGCCACTTCATTCTTCGTGGCCCACAAGATAACCTCATTCGGCATTGTGGCCGCCTCTGTAGCAGTACTTGTATGGTTGATGTCCATCACCCCCACCACACTTGTGCCTGACGAAGATACCGGCTACCTCTTCACCATGCTTGACATGCCTCCGGGCACCTCGCAGGAACGCACCAGCGCCGCCCTCGACAAGATCGACGCTGCCATCCTCAAGATACCCGGGGTGAAGTACACCCAGAAGATCATGGGTTACAGCTTCCTTGCAGGCCAAGGCAACACCTACGGCACAATCATCGTGAAACTCAACGACTGGTCGGAGCGTGACGAGACACAGTCCAACACTGCCATACTTCAGCAAATCTATGGCGTAACGTCATCAATCAAAGACGGCCGACTCGTGGCTTTCGCTCCGCCGATGATATCGGGTTATTCGCTGACCAACGGTTTTGACCTCAAAATGCAGGACAAGACAGGCGGTTCTATCGAAACTTTCTACGGCATCGTACAGAACTTCCTCGCCGAACTTATGGCCCAGCCCGAAGTACAGATGGCCTACTCGACCTTCAATCCCTCATTTCCGCAGTATATGGTCGACATCGACGCTGCCAAAGCCAAGCAGGCCGGCATCAGCCCCTCAACCATACTAAGCACACTTCAGGGATACTACGGAGGTATGTATGTCAGCAACTTCAACCGTTTCGGTAAGATATACCGCGTCATGATGCAGGCATCGCCAGAGTCACGCGTATCACCCGAAACTCTGTCAAGCATCAAGATACGCAACGGCAACGAAATGGCCTCGCTCTCCAACTTCGTAACACTGAAGAAAGTATATGGCCCCGACCTGCTCAACCGCTTCAACATGTTTGCATCCATATCGGTTACCGGCCAGCCTGCACTGGGCTATACCACCGGTGACTGTCTTGCCGCCATCGAGCGAGTGGCTGCACAGTCTCTGCCCGCCGGTTACGGCTACGAATACTCGGGTATGACCCGTGAGGAAGCCGGCACATCGGGCAATGCCACAGCCATGATATTCGGTCTGTGTCTGCTCTTCGTTTACCTCCTTCTGTCGGCACAGTATGAGAGCTACATCATACCTTGGGCGGTAATCCTTTCGATACCGTTCGGTCTCATGGGCTCGTTCGTATTTGCCGGAATGGACGGCATATCCAATAACGTTTATCTGCAGATAGCCCTTATCATGCTTATCGGTCTTCTTGCCAAAAACGCCATCCTTATTGTGGAGTTCGCTCTTGAGCGCCGCCGCACCGGCATGTCGATAGTCAACGCAGCCATCCAAGGCGCCACCGCCCGTCTGCGTCCTATCCTCATGACCTCTCTCGCCCTCGTCATAGGACTTCTGCCTATGATGTTTGCCCACGGCGTAGGCGCCAACGGTAACCGTGCCCTCGGTACCGGAGCCATAGGCGGTATGCTTATAGGCATGATACTACAGGTACTTATCGTACCGGCGCTGTTTGTCGTATTCCAGATCATTCAGGAGAAGTTCTCGCCGCTTAAGTGGGAAGATACAGACAACACCGGCCTACAGTCGGAAATCGAGCAGTACTCGCGTTAACAAACTTACTTAACAGAAACCAAGTATTATGACTTTAAATAATATTTCACGCGCGGCTATAATTATTGTAAGTGTGGGAGCTCTGTCGAGCTGCCACATTTACAACAAGTTCAGCATGCCTACAGATGACGCCTTGACGTCGCAGTATGTCGAGGCGGTAAACTCCGAGACCAATGAAGCCGCCTTCGGCAACATGAAGTGGCAGGACGTGTTTACCGACCCGATACTTGCCGGGCTCATAGACCAAGCTCTCGTCAACAACACAAACCTCAACAACGCAAAGCTGAATGTAGACATAGCCCATGCACAGCTCAAGGGCGCACGCCTAAGCTATCTGCCTTCGCTGACCCTTATGCCCAACGCCTCGGCAGCATCGTATGACCACTCTCATATGAACTGGACTTACCAGATACCTCTGGCCGTGAGTTGGGAAATCGATATATTCGGGAAACTGCTGAACTCCAACCGGCGCGCCAAAGCTGCTCTGCTTCAGAGCGAAGCATACGAACAGGCAGTGCGCTCACAGATAATAGCAGGCGTAGCCAACTGCTATTACTCGATATCGATGCTTGAAAAGCAACTCGAGATAAGCCGTCAGACAGCCGAATACTGGAGCGAGAGCGTACAGGTGATGAAAAACCTCAAACTCGCAGGACGTGTGAATGAAAGCGCCGTAGTCCAAAGCACGGCCAACTACTACAGCATACTCGCTTCAATCACCGATCTTGAAGTGGCCCTCCATGAAGCCAACAACTCCATGTCGCTGCTCATGAACGTGCCGCCACAGACATGGGAGATACCTTCGGGAGCCGAATTCAACACTCCGGCCATAGTACGTGAAGGAGTTCCCATGCGCGAACTCGCATCGCGTCCCGATGTGCGCGCAGCCGAGCAAAACGTGGCCATGGCATACTATGCCACCAATCAGGCACGCGCCGCCTTCTATCCGGGCCTAACCATATCGTCCAACGGCGGCTTCACCAACCTTCTCGGCTCGGTGATATCCAACCCCGGAAAATGGTTTATCCAGCTTGCAGGACAGCTAACCGCCCCGATATTTGCCCGCGGCCAACTCATCTCCAATCTCGAAGCCACACGCGCCCAGCAACAACAGGCCATGAACAACTTCCAGTATGCCCTGCTCAGCGCGAGCGCCGAAGTCAGCGAAGCCCTCATGCTTTACAACAAAAGCGATGAAAAGGCCAAACTTCTGGCACAACAGGTAGAAAATCTTCAGAAATCGGTTGAGATTACAGAAGAATTACTATCTTTGAACGGTTCATCGACATATCTGGAAGTATTGACCGCGCAACAGAGCCTCCTGTCGGCACAGATAGCACAGGTAACATGTCTTAACGCCAAGGCACGCGCCGGTATCAATCTATACCAGTCGCTCGGTGGCGGACGATAATATAAACCCCTAATCATCACGACCATGATAAGTCCGTTATCACATGTTGACCCATCGGCAAAGATAGGCAACAACGTCACAATTCACCCGTTCGCGTTCATTGACGCCGATGTAGAGATAGGCGATGACTGCGAGATATTGCCCTACGCGAGCATAATACGCGGCACGCGCATGGGACGCCACAACAAAGTCTATCAGGGCGCCATTGTAGGAGCCGACCCTCAGGATTTCCGCTGGAAAGGCGATAAAAGCTACTGCACGATAGGTGACAACAACATAATACGCGAGTATGTGATCATAAACCGTGGCATACGCACCACAGGCGGCACCGTAATAGGCGACGACTGCTTTATAGCGGCAGAGACCCACATAGGCCATGATTGCCTGATAAAAGGCCGCTCGGTACTCGGCAACGGCGTAATGATAGCCGGAGACTGCACTGTAGGTCAATGCTCCATCATGTCATCCAACTCTATGCTTCACGAACGCAGCGAAATAGGTGACTGGGTACTCATAAAGGGTGGATGCCGCATAGTGGGCAACGTTCCTCCATATGTTGTCATAGCACATAATCCGGCCGTATACTACGGTATAAACGCAGTTATCATGCGCAAACACGGCTTCACTGAAGACCAGATTGACGATGTGGCAAAATGCTACCGCCATGTCTACCAGTCAGGAACCTCCGTATTCAACGCAGTAAGACGCATAGAAGCCGACGTTGACCCGAGCGACATACGCTCCAATATCGTAGACTTCATACGCAACCATGACATGAAAATCGTAGCTATACCGGCTGACCTCGAATAAATATCACAACCCTATAATAGCAACAGGCAGATTGAACCCTTTTCAGTCTGCCTATTGTTTTATTTACACGGATAATGTAACTTTGTAATCAAACTACTATTCTAGGGAAATATGGATCAACCTCGCAGACTGCTGCTTATTATCAATCCTGTATCGGGAGTGGGTGATAAAAACGACATTGAGGCTCTTGTATACACACATCTCGAGCCATTGGGCTATGAAATCATGACCAACTATACATGTGCCCGCGGCGACGCCACACGACTGGCAGAAAATGCGGTAAAATCAGGATACTATGGGGTGATTGCAGTAGGCGGCGACGGTACGGTAAACGAAACAGCCACCGCACTATGCGATACTGACACAGCCCTCGGCATCATACCGTGCGGTTCAGGCAACGGACTTGCTCGGCATCTCGGCATACCGCTCGATCCGCTCGCGGCCGTTAAAATCATAGCAGAGGACCATATCATCAAAAGCGACTACGGAGCAGTTAACGGACGACGGTTTTTCTGCACGTTCGGAGTAGGATTTGACGCCGCGGTAAGCAGTAATTTCGCAAGACAGCACCGTCGCGGTAAATTCACTTACATAAAAAGCGCCATACTTGAATACATAAAATATCACCCGCAGGTCTATACGGTCAGTGCAAACGGCCAGATAATCACCGAGAAAGCGTTTCTCATAGCCTGCTGCAACGCTTCGCAGTACGGCAACAACGCCTACATCGCCCCTACAGCAAGTATAACCGACGGTCTGTTAGACATAACCATAGTACATGCCGGCACACCGCTCGACAACGCAATAATGGGTGTGGACCTATTCACCGGCTACATAAACTCCAACACCATGATACATACTTTCAGAGCTCCGGCGGCAGTCATTTACCGGCAGAACGAGGGGCCGGTGCACATCGACGGCGAGCCACTGAATATCGACGACACAATGGAGATAAAGTGCCATGCCAATTCTCTTAAGATATTCACCCCCACAAAAGAAGTGGTATTCCGCCCGATAATAACACCGATGGAAAACGTGATGAGAGACATCTTTTGCTCGTTTTCAAGACTCTTCAAAAGCCGATGACAAACATTATGCCGTGCAATTGATGTTGTTCGGCATTTTTTAATTGATACGCCCCATTTTATCAACTTATTTTTTGCTAATTCCACAAAAAATAAGTAACATTGCAATGTATCACATAACCCGAATCAGAACAATATACCAACTAATATACTAACTTAAAACAAATGAGTTATCTTAAATTTGATAAAAACCTCATGATTAACTTGGAGCAGTCACTGTCCAAAGAGATGCTCCGCACCAATCAGGCAGGGGCTTACCATTGCTCATCGATTGTGGGATGCAACACCCGCAAGCAGCACGGCTTGCTTGTGATACCGATCCCCGAGATGGACAACAAGTCATTTGTCATGCTGTCGTCTCTCGACGAGACGGTCATACAGCACGGTGCTCCGTTCAATCTCGGACTGCACAGGTATTCCGGAGGTGTGTATAGCCCCAACGGGCATAAATACATAAGAGAGTACGACTGCGAGAGTGTGCCCCGCACGACCTATCGTGTCGGTGGAGTCATCCTTACCAAAGAGATGGTGTTCAGCTCGGAAGAGAACCGTATACTGATACGCTATACTCTGGTTGACGCACATTCGGCGACTACCCTTCAGTTCAGACCGTTTCTCGCATTCCGCGAGGCCAACGACCTTGTAGTACAGAACGACAAGATCAATACCGCATACGCCGAAGTCAACAACGGCGTGGCATTCTGCCTCTACCCCGGCTTCCCTACCCTGTACATGCAGTTCAGCCGCAAGCCGATATGGGTGCAGAACCCCAACTGGTACAACGGCATCGAATATGTAAAGGACCTTGAGCGCGGCATACCCTACACCGAAGACCAGTGGGTGCCCGGCTACTTCGAGATACCCATCAAGAAAGGTGAGTCCATTATCTTCTCCGCAGGATTGAACGAAGCGTCGCCGAGGTCATTCAGCAAGATGTACGAAGTGGAAGTGGCCAGCCGCACAAAGCGCTCCAGCTTCTACAACTGTCTGAAGAACTCCGCCAAGCAGTTCTATATCAAGGACAAAGAGAACGAATACATCGTATCGGGTTATCCGTGGGGACAGATTCGCGCACGCGACATATTCATAGCACTCCCCGGCACCACACTCGCCATCAACCACACCGAGGACTTCCACTGCATAATGAACACCGCGTGGAAAGCCCTTGAAAACTACATAGACAACGAGCTGCCCGACAGCCGCATACACGGCATAGACCTGCCCGACGTGCCGCTGTGGGCCGTATGGAGCATACAGCAGTACGGCAAGTCGCTCGGCTTCGACAAAGCACGTGACAGATACCTGCCTACTGTAGCCAAGATAGTAAACTGGATACTCGCCGGCGGACATCCCAACCTTCAGGTGGAGACAAGCGGTCTTGTCGGCACGACAGGCACTAACACACCGGTATCATGGATGAACGCCACCTCCAACGGCTGGCCTCTGATACCGCGTTCCGGTCTGCTGGTTGAATTCAACGCTCTGTGGTACAACTCCCTTATGTTTGCCTACAACCTCAGCGAAGGAGTGGCCGAGTACGAACATGACCGCGAAAACTGGCTCACCATAGCTCAACAAGCCAAGCCGGCGTTCATACAGACATTCCTTAACGACTACGGATACCTCTACGACTATGTCAACGGCAACCACGCCGACCTGTCGGTGCGCCCCAACATGGCCATAGCCGTAGGTCTCGACTACTCTCCGCTCGACCGCCGTCAGCGCAAGGGAGTGCTTGACGTAGTCACCCGCGAGCTGCTTACCCCCAAAGGTCTGCGCACCCTGTCGCCGAAAAGCTACGGCTACCGCCCCTTCTATCTCGGTTCGCCCGAGGAGCGCGAACGCGCCTACCACAACGGACCGTCACGCCCGTGGCTCATCGGCATGTACGCCGACGCCTACATAAAAGTGTTCGGCATGAGCGGAGTAAGCTACATCGACCGTATGCTCATAGGCTTTGAGGACGAGATGAGCCAGAACTGCATAGGCACCATATCGCAGCTTTACGACGGCAACCCGCCGTTTACGGGCCGCGGCGCCATATCGCAGGCCACCAACGTGGCTGAAGTGCTCCGTACATTACGTAATCTAAAAAAACTAAATGCGTAGACCATGAAAGCATTAATGTTTGGATGGGAGTTCCCCCCTCATATACTCGGCGGTCTCGGCACCGCCAGCTACGGTCTCACCAAGGGAATGTGGGAGTGTGGCGACATGGACATAACATTTGTCATTCCCAAGCCGCACGGCGATGAAGACAAAAGTTTTGCTAAAATAATAGGAGCGTCGCAGATACCTGTAGGATGGCGCGATGTCAACCGCGAATATGTCGAAAGCCGCATAGGCAATGTCATGGATCCCGACGAGTATTTCCGTCTGCGCGACCACATCTATGCCGACTTCAACTACATGCGCCTGAACGACCTCGGATGCATCGAGTTCTCAGGCCGTTATCCCGACAACCTGCTTGAAGAGATAAACAACTATTCTATATGCGCCGGAGTCATAGCGCGCACCGAAGAGTTTGACGTGATACACTCCCACGACTGGCTCACCTACCCCGCCGGCATACATGCCAAGCAGGTTACAGGCAAGCCCCTTGTGATACACGTTCACGCCACCGACTTTGACCGCTCGCGCGGCAACGTGAACCCCACGGTGTACAATATAGAGCGTGACGGCATGATACATGCCGACCACATAATCACGGTAAGTAATCTTACCCGCAATACGGTCATTGATAAATACGGCATAGACCCGGCAAAGGTGACGACGGTGCACAATGCGGTGACTCCGCTGAGCGAGGAGCTGCTTAACGTCAATCCTCCCCGGGCAAAAGAGAAAGTAGTGACATTTCTCGGCCGAATAACGATGCAGAAAGGCCCCGAATACTTTGTAGAGGCCGCGGCCAGAGTACTCAAGAACAACCATAACGTGCGTTTTGTCATGGCCGGCAGCGGCGACATGATGGACAAGATGATTACGCTCGCAGCAGAGCGCGGCATAGCCGACCGCTTCCACTTCCCGGGCTTCCAGAAAGGCAAGCAGGTATACGAGATGCTGAAGGCAAGCGACGTGTACGTCATGCCGTCCGTATCGGAGCCGTTCGGTATATCTCCGCTCGAAGCCATGCAGATGGGTGTGCCGTCGATCATTTCGAAGCAGAGCGGATGTGCCGAGATTCTCACCAACGTCATCAAGACCGACTACTGGGACATCGACGCCATGGCCGACGCCATCTATTCGATAGTCACCTATCCCGCCATGTACAACCAGCTCAAGGAAGACGGTCTTGACGAAGTAAACCGCATAACTTGGGACAAAGCGGGCGCCAAAGTCATCGACATTTATAACAAAGTGCTTCACCGCAACTAAAATACAGTGTAATTAAACAAAAAAGACCATATCAAAAACCGACAAGCTCATGAAAGCTATTTGTTTTTATTTTCAGATCCACCAGCCCTTCAGGCTCAAAAGATACCGTTTCTTTGACATAGGCAACGACCACTACTACTACGATGACTTTGCCAATGACGATATTATCACTCGTATAGCTCACCGCAGCTACATACCCGCTGCAGAGACCCTGTTGCGCATGATTGAAAGCACAGGTGGCAAGTTCCGTTGCGCGCTGTCCATAACCGGCACCGCGCTCGAACAGTGCGAGCAGTATGTACCCGAGTTTATCGACCTGCTCAAAAAGCTCGCCGACACAGGCAAAGTGGAGTTCCTTGCCGAGACATATGCACACTCGCTGTCATCGCTCGTCGACCCCGAGGAATTTGCCTCACAGGTACGCGCTCATGACGAAAAAATCAAGGAGCTGTTCGGACAGAAGCCCAAAGTGCTCCGCAATACCGAGCTGATATACTGCGACGAGATGGCCCCCATGATTTACGACATGGGCTACAAAGGCTGCATAACCGAAGGAGCTAAACACATACTCGGCTGGAAATCGCCCAATTATGTATACTCCGCGGCTTCATGCCCCAAACTAAAGTTGCTCCTTAAGAACGACAAGCTGAGCGATGACATAACCTTCCGCTTCAGCAATCCCGAATGGGACGCTTATCCCCTGACAGCCGACAAGTACATGGACTGGATTGCCTCAACCCCCGCTGAAGAGCAGGTAATCAATCTGTTCATGAACCTTGAGACATTCGGCGAGATGCAGCCTCGCGAAAGCGGCATATTCCAGTTCCTCGAAGCCCTTCCGCGGTTTGCCGCAGAACGTGGCGTAGACTTCTGGACTCCGTCGGAAGTCGTATCAAAATTCAAAGCCGTCGACACCCTCAGCGTGCTGCACCCCATATCATGGGCCGATGAAGCCCGCGACACATCGGCTTGGCTCGGCAACAAGCTACAGAACGAAGCCTTCAACAAGCTTTATTCCGTGGCCGAGAGAGTACGTCTGTGCTCCGACCGCCGTCTCAAGCAGGACTGGCAGTACCTTCAGGGCAGCGACCACTTCTTCTACATGTCGACCAAACACATGAACGACGGAGCCGTACACGCCATGTTCAGCCCGTATGAAACTCCGTTCCAAGCGTTCACAAACTATATGAACGTACTTGCCGACTTCATAGTACGTGTAGAAGAGCAGTATCCCCTCTCTATCGAAAACGAAGAGCTCAACTCGCTGCTCACCACTATCCGCAATCAGGCTACCGAAATCGAGGTCCTCAACAAGGAAGTGGCATCGATGCGCAATAACCTTGAGCACTTCAACGAAGAACATGCCACTCGTCAGGCAGTAGCCGAAGGCAAACCGGCTGAAAAAGCCGAAAAGCCGGCCAAGAAAGCCTGCAAGTCAGAAAAAAAAGCCGCCGCGCCCAAAAAGACGGCCGCCAAGAAGACTACAGCTTCAAAAACCAAAGATAAATAAACATTTAAAATTTGACACCTAATGTTGAACAATAAAGTAGAAGACGCCATCAACGCACAGATCAACGCCGAGTTCTGGTCGGCATACCTGTATCTGTCAATGGCGTGCAATTTCGAGGCTCAGGGCAAACCGGGCATCGCCAATTGGTTTCGCATCCAATTTCAGGAAGAACAGGCTCATGCACAGATATTCATGAACTATATCAACGCACGCGGCGGACGCGTGGTGCTTCACCCGATAGAAGCAGTACCCTCGGAATGGGAAACTCCGCTTGATGCGTTTACAGCCACACTCGCCCATGAGGAGAAAGTCACGGCTCTCATAAACAACCTCTACGCTCTTGCCGAGGCAGAGAAAGACTATCCCACATGCGACAAGCTGAACTGGTTCATCAAAGAACAGGTTGAGGAGGAAGACAGCGCACGCCAGCTCATCGACAAATTCAAACTGATCGGTGACAACGGCATGGGCCTCTATATGCTCGACCAAGAGCTTGCCTCAAGAGTATACAACGCTCCGGCACCTCTTGCAGAGGACTAATTCAGACTTCCACAAAACAATAAGGCCCGGCATCGACCGGGCCTTGTCGTTTTATGCGCTCATGCGTTATGCGCCGCGCGAGATGAGGAACTTGTCAAGATCGGTCTCTTTTGAAAGCGCCAGCTTGCTACGTATACGATAACGCGCCGAATTGACACTGGCACGCGATATGCCGAGACAGAGCGAAATCTCGTCAGTACTCTGCTGAAGATATATAAGCATACATACAAGTTCATCATTAGGTGTAAGCGAAGGATAATCATGACGCAGACCGGGGAGGAAATGCGGATACAGGGCTGCAAACGACTTCCTGAATTTTATCTCGTCCTCGCCACTCAGTACCGACGGCACGAGAAGACGGCTGACATTACCCACCACCTCACGATGAGCGGCATTAAGCAATTCCGCGCTTAACGCCTCGATACGCCCGTTGAGCTGTTTCTGCGTGAGCATAAGCTCCTCCATGCGCTGATGCATTACTATACGCTTCTGCTTGGCGCTCCGCGCACGCTGCACCACGTACATTGACGCGGCGGCTACCAGCAGCACGCCCAATATAGCTATTATGCGTATCATATACAGGCGCTGACGGGCCGCCGTCAGCTCCATGTTCAGCATACGGTTTTCCTCCTCCTTCTGGGCGGCACGCCACTTCACGTCCGACGCTATCACGGCATTGACCTTCTCCCGGTTCATTATCGAGTCGTTTACCTCCCTGTACAACGGGTATAGGCGCGCGAGGTCCGCAGTCCTACCCGTTTCGGAATATACCCCCATCAGCAGAGCCGACGCCCAAGCCACCGACTCGGTGTCGTCATTTTTCCGGAAGTCGTGAAGAGCCTGCTCCATAAGTTTGACGCCCTCGCTCACGCGCGATTGCCTTACATAGCCGAGTCCGAGCACAAAGCGCTCCATAGTCAAGTCACGTCCGCCTTCGCGTACCGCCGTCTCCACATATTTGACCGCTGCATCGAGCGAGTCGGGAAAGCGGTCATAGTTCTCTATCATCCACCCGCCTTTGTCAGAGTTTATGCCCACGGCAAGCATGTGTTTTGAATGTTCGTCACTCTTGTATTTAAGAGCGTCGAGGGCAAGGTCATAGTCGCGGAATACAGAGTCATACTCTCCGGCCTTGGCATGCAGCATTGCCCTCATGCGGTACAGGTCGTTCAACAGCTTACCGCCGTTTTCGAGACTCGCGGCTATGGCGGCATCGCTCATTTCAAGTCCATTCTCCAGCATGTCGAAGCGTATGTACAGATTGGACAGATTGCCATACATCTTTATGTCGCCCACTCCGGCCACACCGCCGTTGGCAAGTTTGTAGTCGGCCGCCTCCTGAAGCAGGTCAAGAGCATTGCGGTAGTCGCCTTCGCGCATGTAGAAGAAGCCGAGTTGCGACAGCACATCAACCGGATCCTCATCAGATGTACCAGCACGCACTTCGTCTACCGCACGTCTTTGCATGGCAATACAGGTATCTATCGGAGCCCCGTCATTGAACAGAATATAAGATCTCTTGTGCAATGACAACTCATCGACCGTCCGCACTTCCGTTTTGTCAGAACAAGCGACCGACCCCAAAAGCATTATTGCAAAAATCAACGTTAACGATTTCATCATATGAATTTTCTCACAAAGATACGACATGACCACAAAGAATATATAACCATGTATACATTAATCTATCGAATCATCTATTGAAAAATCATATTAGATCAGCTGCTATATTTTATATTTGCAAATATATATACCAATCATATAATATGATGAAACGTCGACTGTTAAGCTCTATCAAACTTCTCTTTTTTATAGTAGTGATTGTCAAAAATCCGTTTACGATAAGCGCATCCACGTCATCAGACGATATATACCATAATAAAGATACCACAGCCTTACGACAAGCGGCCCTATGGCATCAAGAACATAGTATTCACATGTATTCAGACAAGACACACAACTGAAACTGTCAAAGAAAACCGGGCGCTCCGTCACTGCGGAAATGCCCGGTAATCTATAGGTGTAAAACGGGTCCCGGACCCTATTCTTCATTGTTTCTGTTCTTGGCTTTTGATTTTGACTTGGTCGAAGATGTTTCAAGGTCTTTCTCTTCGGCAAGATCGATTTCGTTCTTTTTGCTATCGATTACCTTATACTGAAGATAGGCAAGCGACTGGTCAGACAATATCCGGAATTTGCCGCCGAGTTCCATCTTCCACTTGCGGTAAAGCGATATGATACCTTTCTTAAGATATGCGTCGACAAACGGATGCACATACATTATAAAACCTGTCACCTTAAGGTCATTTATAAGGTATTCGAGTTTCTCTTTAAGCACGTCGGTAAAAAGCAGTGAAGGCTGCACCTCACCCTTGCCGTAACATGACGGACACTTCTCGGCCGTAACCACGTCAAGAGCCGGACGCACACGCTGACGCGTAATCTGCATAAGCCCGAATTTGCTTAACGGCAATATGTTGTGCCGTGCACGGTCATTTGCCATGACCTCTTTCATATGGTCATACAGGGCCTGACGGTGTTCCGACTTGTTCATGTCGATAAAATCGACCACTATTATACCACCCATGTCGCGCAGACGCAGTTGTCGCGCTATCTCGTCAGCTGCACGCAGATTCACCTCAAGGGCATTGCTCTCCTGATCATTGGAGGCCTTGGAGCGGTTTCCCGAATTAACATCAATCACATGGAGCGCCTCGGTGTGTTCTATGATAATGTAAGCGCCTGACTTGAATGATACAGTCTTGCCAAACGATGACTTTATCTGCTTCGTTATGCTGAAGTGGTCAAATATCGGCTCATCCTTGGTATAGAGCTTTACTATATCGTGGCGTTCGGGAGCTATCAGGTCGACATATTTGGAAATCTGACTGAATGTCTCGGCATCATTTACATGTATACTCTCGAAAGAAGGGCTGAATACATCGCGCAACATGCTTACTATGCGGCTCTCCTCTTCAAAGATAAGCGAGGGCACGTCGGCATGCTGGGCTTTCTGTACAGTGTCATCCCAACATTTCAGAAGCGTCTTTAACTCATGATTCAGCTCGGCCACACGTTTGCCTTCGGCCGAAGTACGTACTATGACTCCGAAATTCTTGGGCCGTATGCTTTCTACAAGCTGACGTAGCCTCAGTTTCTCTTCGGTGGTCTTTATTTTCTGCGATACGGAGATTTTGTCAGAGAAGGGTATCAGTACCAGAAAGCGCCCTGTAAAGGTAATCTCGGTAGTCAGTCGCGGTCCTTTTGACGATATGGGCTCTTTCGCGATCTGCACCATCAGGGTCATGTCTTTTTCAAGCAGGTCGGTGACCGAACCGTGCTTGTTGATGTCGGGCAACAGCTTCATCTTTGATAGCACCGGCACCTTTTTAGTGTCTTCGAGCGCTTGCTTTACAAACTGACAGTATGAGGAGAATTGAGAGCCAAGATCGAGATAATGAAGAAAAGCGTCCTTCTCGTAGCCTACGTCGACAAAAGCGGCATTAAGACCGGGCATGAGCTTCTTGACCTTGGCCAGATAAATGTCGCCCACGGCATAGGATATATTCCTCGACTCCTTCTGCAAGGACACGAGCCGGGAATCCTCCGTCAAGGCAATGGATACCTCGGTGGGTTGTACATCTACAATAAGTTCACTTTTCATTTCTCGGTTCATTTACAAATATACGCAGAGAACAAACGTGACTTACGATCGAAACATACGATTGTCGCCATGTCATGTTTGTTCTCATGTATACAATTAAACGTCATCTTAAAAGCGTGTCAACGCTGATTATTTCTTCTTATGACGATTCTTTCTTAGGCGTTTTTTGCGCTTGTGAGTAGCCATCTTGTGGCCCTTTCTTTTCTTTCCGCTGGGCATTTTACGCTAATTTGAAGTTAATATTATTGTTTAAAAATCTCTTACGGTTCAGTATATCGCAACACGTTGATTACTTAACCTCTTCCATGAACACCTTTGCGGGCTTGAAAGCGGGTATCTTGTGCTCGGGGATGATAATGGTGGTATTCTTTGAGATGTTGCGGGCAGTCTTCTCTGAACGGGTCTTAACGATGAAGCTACCAAATCCGCGGAGATAAACGTTTTCTCCGTGAGCCAAAGAATCCTTTACTATTTCCATAAACTTTTCAATCGTTTCAAGCACGTTGGCTTTTTCGATGCCTGTGGTCTTTGCGATCTCGTTTACGATGTCGGCTTTTGTCATTTTTTTATATTTTTTATTTATTATGATAATAATTTTATGATTTGCAGTAAGTTAAGTCGCAAATCACGGTTTTAGCGTTTTTTGCAAGTGCAAATATCGCACTTTTTTTTCAAATAGTTATAATTCAGCTTAACTTTTTAATAATAAAAATCTCAAATCCACACTTTTAGGTCAACAAGACGTGATTACAGTGTCACTTCGCCACAAAGAGAACATTCGAGATATTTTCTTACTTCGGCAGCTTCAAGCCCCAGACCGAAGAGATACATCATCTTCGTAATGGCAGCCTCGGAAGTCATGTCATGGCCCGATATAACACCGGTAGCGGCAAGTCGGTCGCCCGACACATAACGTTTGGTATGTACGCCGCCATTGACACACTGCGTTATGTTCACAATCACTATCCCACGGTCGACAGCCTCGCGTATGGCGTCGGTAAACCATTGTGCCGTAGGCGCATTACCGGCGCCGAACGTTTTCAGCACTATGCCCTTTATGCCGGGAGTGCCGAGCTGATGGCGCAGTATCTCCTCCGATATGCCCGGGTTCAAGTCAAGAAACATGACGTTTGTATCCAGCTCGTAGCGTACTTTGAGAGGCCGTTTGATGACGGCGCGCATAAGGGCGTCCTCGCTGAAATGTATGCCCAGACCTATCTTGGCAAGCGGCGGATAGTTGTTGCTCTTGAATGCATTGAAGTTATCGGCGCTCATCTTGGTCGAGCGGTTGCCGCGCCACAGATAGTTCTCGAAAAGGATGGCCACCTCCTGCACCATAGGAGCGTCGTTGATGTCAGTGGCCGCCGCTATCTGCAACGCCGTGATGAGGTTTTCCTCACCGTCGGTGCGCACCTCTCCGATAGGCAACTGCGAGCCGGTGATGATAACCGGCTTGTGCAGGTTCTCAAACATGAACGACAGCGCCGAGGCGGTATATGCCATTGTATCGGTACCGTGGAGCACCACGAAACCGTCGAAATGGTCGTAGTTTTGCTCGATAGCACGTGCTATGTCCATCCAGTAACGCGGATTCATGTCGGACGAGTCGATCGGAGGATTGAACTGTATGTTTTCAATCTTGTAATCGAGCATCTTTATCTTAGGCACGTTATCGATAAGATGAGTGAAGTCAAACGGCTGCAACGTGTGGGTCTCGGGATTTTCAATCATCCCTATGGTCCCGCCCGTATAGATTATGAGTATGTGCGGTTTTCTCACACTTTTCATTGTATCCTTAGTCGGTTGTTTATGATTTAATCGTTTATTTATAATAATGTATTACCGCTACATAACCTGAGCGCCGGGACGCACCGGAGCCGTAGGCCCTATCACGACAAGCGAACCGTCGGGATTCTCGGCCGACAGTATCATACCCTCCGACAGTATACCGCGCAGCTTACGGGGCTCGAAATTGGCTATAAAGCATACCTGCTTGCCTATCAGGTCCTCGGGGTTATAATATTTCGCTATTCCCGACACGATAGTGCGCTTGGCCATGCCGTCATCGATGAGAAACTTCAGCAGCTTGTCGGCTTTGGGCACCTTGACACATTCAAGGACAGTGCCCACCCTTATATCGCACTTCTTGAACGTGTCGAAATCGACATTTTCAGCCTGCGGAGCCACTTTCCAGTTATCGAGCTGATTCTGACGCTTGATATCTTCAAGGCGCTTCACCTGAGCCTCGATAACATCATCCTCGATCTTTTCAAACAACAGCTCGGGCTGTCCTATGACAGAACCGGCTGCTATAATATCGTCAGAGCCAAGCATATCCCAGTTCATAGCACCCATACCGAGCATTTTCACGAGCTTTTCACTCATGAAAGGCAGGAAGGGCTCAAACGCCACCGCTATGTTGGCACACAACTGCAAGGCGACGTTGAGAATAGTGGCCGTACGGTCCATGTCGGTCTTGGCCACCTTCCACGGCTCGGTCTCCTGAAGATACTTGTTGCCGAGACGCGCTATATTCATGGCATCCTTGAGAGCATCGCGGAAATGGAAGTTGTCGAGATTGTCGCTAAGCGAGCTCTTGATTTCGGCAAGTTCGGTAAATACGTTGCCGTCAACCTCCTGCAAAGCTCCTTTCGCAGGCACCGCGCCATTGAAATATTTGTGCGTAAGCACCACAGCCCTGTTTACAAAGTTGCCGAGTATGGCTACAAGCTCACTGTTGTTGCGGGCCTGAAAATCGCGCCATGTGAAGTCGTTGTCCTTGGTCTCGGGAGCATTGGCCGTAAGCACGTAGCGCAGCACATCCTGCTTGCCGGGGAAATCCACGAGATATTCGTGGAGCCATACGGCCCAGTTACGTGAAGTGGATATCTTGTCGCCCTCAAGGTTCAGGAACTCGTTGGCGGGGACATTGTCAGGGAGCTGGAACCCGTCGCCGTAAGCCATAAGCATGGACGGGAACACTATGCAGTGAAACACGATGTTGTCCTTACCTATAAAATGTATGAGTCGAGTTTCCGGATCCTTCCAATATGTCTGCCAACTATCGGGCAGAAGCTCTTTTGTATTCGATATGTATCCTATGGGGGCGTCAAACCATACGTAAAGCACCTTGCCGTCGGCACCTTCGACAGGCACCGGAATTCCCCAGTCGAGGTCGCGACTCACCGCACGCGGCTGCAGTCCGAGGTCAAGCCATGACTTGCACTGTCCGTATACATTCGGGCGCCACTCCTTGTGGCCTTCAAGTATCCACTTGCGGAGCGCGGGCTCCCACTTGTCGAGCGGAAGATACCAGTGCTTGGTCTCTTTAAGTACCGGTTTGCTGCCGGTTATGGTGCTCTTGGGGTCAATCAGCTCGTCAGGGCTGAGTGAGGTGCCGCACACCTCGCATTGGTCGCCATATGCATTTTCATTTCCGCAATGAGGGCACTTTCCGGTGACATACCGGTCGGCAAGAAACTGTCCGGCCTCTTCGTCATAAAGCTGCATCGAGGTTTTCTCCACAAACTCGCCCTTATCGTAAAGGCGTCTGAAAAACTCCGACGCAGTGGCATTGTGGGTGGCGGAAGTCGTGCGCGAGTAAATGTCAAACGACACCCCGAGCTCTTCAAAAGATTCCTTTATAATATTGTGATAGCGGTCCACGATATCCTGAGGCGTCACCCCTTCACGACGTGCCTTTATTGTAATGGGCACTCCATGCTCGTCGCTTCCGCCTATCATGATCACGTCATCGCCGCGCAACCGCAGATAACGTGCATATATATCGGCCGGAACATATACACCGGCCAAGTGTCCTATGTGTACGGGTCCGTTGGCATAAGGAAGTGCCGTCGTGATAAGTGTACGCTTGTACTTCTTTTCCATATTATATATATAATGTGAGATAATCAATTGTTTTACAATGCAAAATTACTCTTTATAAATGAAAAAAGAGTAATTTTGCGGCAAAAATTATTTACCTCATGGAGAATCTGCCTAAAGACCCTGCAATACTGTTCAGCTACATAAACATGTTGCTGCGTGACCGTTACGCATCGCTCGACTCGTTGTGCGACGACATGGACATAGACCGCGTGCTGCTCGAAGCCAAATTACGCGAAAACGGATGGGAATACAACAGCAGCGCCAATAAATTCTGGTAATCACCAGTCAATCCTCACGGCAACCTCGGCAACCTCGGCACTTACAGGCGGAGTGAGCTTGGCTACCCTGACCATGCCGCTGTCTATAAGCGGCCAACGCGAAGTCACCGCCTCGCGTATACGGTAAGCCACATGCTCAATCAGGGCCGACGGTGTAGCCATGACATCCTTGACAATATCGATTAATTCGGCATAGTTAAGCGTGGCCGACAGCTCGTCGCTACCCGCAACGACGGGATAGCCCACAGCTACCGACACCTCGAAGTCATTGCCCACCTTACGCTCCTGCTCAAGCACTCCGTGAAACGCACGTAGCCGCAGTCGGTTTATCTCAATAGTCGTTTTCATACCGCAAATATAAACACCTTATATAAAGGCACAAAAAAAATCGTGATGTATTCACGATTCTCTAAAAATTTGCCACTTATTTCTTCTCTCGTTACTAACGGTACATCTCGGCTGCTGCTTCAAAATACCATGTAAGCACTTTTTTCAACATCTTTTTCATAACACTTCTAATTTTTTTAAATTCAACACCTAAAACAATTTCTCTTAAATAGCCCCGACAATTTCACAATCGCGGGCTTAACCTCTCTTTCGGGGAGATATCAGTCTTCGTTATCATACATCGGCGTGCAGTCACCGGTGATGCGGAATAACTGATAGTCACTCATGTTACGCATGTAGGAGTTAACTCCCTCTTTAAAAAACTTAATCATCTTGTTCATGACTATAAAGTTTTAATTAATAATAAAAGACATTCGACTTATCGAGTCTTCGTTATTATATACACTTGAACACGGTGCAAAGTTAGAAGAAAAAGCGCAAAAAATGCAATAAAACTATGTTATTTAACATATAAATTTTCATATATCCCTATCAACCAAACACATAACAAAACGACCGAAATATGTTAAAAAGGGCAAATATTAACGCATAAACGCATAAATATTCTCCCTTTTCAGCTATAATATCCTGAATTCGCTATTTACGACGGCGGCTTCTCGGCTGGCGCAACGATTTACGCGACTTTTTGCCCTTGGACTTGCCGGAAAGCACCTCCTTGACAGTCGGCCCGCTCTCCTTGTCCGCGCCCATAGGACGGCCCTTGTCATCTACAAGAGCAAAGTCGACCATCTTGCGCTCTACATTGGCGCGGGCGACCTGCACACGCACACGGTCGCCAAGCGTATAGCGGGTCTTGGAGCGTCGCCCTACAAGAGCGTAATTACGCTCGTCAAAGTCGTAATAATCGTCGGCAAGATCCCTTATGGGAACAAGCCCCTCACATTTGTTCTCATCAAGCTCCACATAAAGCCCCCATTCGGTGACTCCGGAAATGACACCGTCGTACAGCTCTCCGAGTCTGTCGGCAAGATACTCGACCTGCTTGTATTTTATAGAAGCGCGTTCGGCACCTGCGGCAAGTTGCTCCATAGAACTTGAGTGCTTGCACAGCTCCTCAAGTTTATCATGGTTGACGCTGCGGCCGCCGGCAAGGTAACGCTCAAGCAGCCTGTGCACCATCATGTCGGGGTATCGGCGTATAGGCGACGTAAAGTGTGTATAATAATCAAATCCGAGTCCATAGTGGCCGATATTGTCGGTCGAGTATATGGCCTTTGCCATGGAGCGTATGGCAAGTACCGAAAGTAGGTTCTCCTCGCCCTTGCCTTTGACGTCGGCAAGCATCTTGTTTATGGACAGGTTTATATCTTTGGCCGTGCCTTTGGTCTTTATCTTATAACCGAATGTGCGTGCTATCTTGGACAGGTCCTCAAGCTTGGTGACATCGGGCTGGTCATGTATACGGTATACAAACGCTTTCGGCTTCTTGCGTCCCTTGGGACAGCCTATATACTGCGCCACAGTGCGGTTGGCGAGAAGCATAAACTCCTCTATCAGCTTGTTGGCGTCTTTGGACTCCTTGAAGAATACACTTATCGGATGGCCGGTCTCGTCTATCTCGAACCGCACCTCCTCACGGTCAAAATCGACCGAGCCGTGCTCATAGCGGCGGCTGCGCAATTTTTTTGCGAGCCGGTCGAGCGTGAGTATCTCTTCGACATAATCGCCCTTGCCGGTCTCGATTATCTCCTGCGCTTCCTCATAGGTGAAACGCCGGTTTGATTTTATGACCGTGCGGCATATCTCGTGGTTTATGACATTTGCCTCGTCATCCATCTCGAACACACAGGAGAAAGTCAGCTTCTCCTCGTCAGGGCGCAACGAACAAATGCCGTTGCTGAGATGCTCCGGCAACATCGGCACCACCCTGTCGACAAGGTAAACCGAAGTAGCGCGTTTACGGGCCTCCTTTTCTATAATAGTATCGGGAGTCACGTAATGAGTCACGTCGGCGATGTGTACTCCGGCCTCCCAGTGTCCGTTAGGCAACCGGCGCAACGACAGCGCATCGTCAAAGTCCTTGGCATCGCGCGGGTCAATAGTAAAGGTGACGTCATCGCGCATGTCACGGCGTTTGGCCACCTCTTCAGGCGTAATCCCGGCTTCGATTTTATCGGCAGCCTTCTCTACGGCCTCGGGGTAGCGGTAAGGGAGTCCGAACTCGGCGAGTATGGCATGCATCTCAGTGTTGTTCTCACCGTTTTTACCGAGTATGTCAACGACTTCACCATATGGATTCTTTGCATCATCGGGCCAGTCGGTAATCACCACCACAGCTTTGTCGCCGGTCTTGCCCCCGTGCAACTTGGCGCGCGGTATAAATATATCGGTGGCCAGAAACTTAGAGTCGGTAGACAGAGTGGCGAAATGTTTGTCGACAGTCAGTGTACCGATAAATACCTGCTCGTTAGGCTCAAGAATCTCTATGACCTTGCACTCCGGCTCCACACCCTTGCGATGGGCGGCAACAAGCACTTTCACTTTGTCGCCGTTGAGGGCATGCATTGAATTGCGCTCGGCCACAAATATAGCTTCGTCGTCGCCATCGAGAATGACACTGTTTTTACCGTTGCTACGGCGTGTGAACACGCCAAGCGCCACGGTTCCACGGCTCGGAGCCTTATATTTTCCGGGCGACACCTGAATTATCTCACCGTCATATTCGAGTTCGGCAAGGCGCATGGCGACAGCCTTCAGCGTCTGCGGGGTATCGGCACCGATGGCATGCGATACCTGCTTGTAGTTAAAGGTCTTGTTGCCTTGAGCGTTAATATATTCCTCAATCTTAGAGTACAGCTCAAAAGTAGCCGAACGTCGGTTCTTTTTAGGTGTTGTCGCCATAATAGTATGTATGTTATGCTGTTATGCAATTATTAACGTCATGCTATGCGTCAATGTTGGCATAGTTGGCGTTCTCCTCGATAAAATCACGTCGCGGAGCCACATCCTCGCCCATAAGCATGGAGAATATGCGGTCGGCCTCGGTAGCGTCGTTGATAGTCACCTGCTTGAGCAGACGGTGCTCCTTCGACATGGTGGTGTCGCGGAGTTCCTGCGCGCTCATCTCACCAAGACCTTTATAGCGCATCACCTTGGTCTTGTCGCCGTTTTTGGCTATAAACGCCTGTACCTGCGCGTCGGTCCAGCAGTACTCTTCAGCCTTTCCACGTGTACATTTATACAACGGCGGGGTGGCGAGATAGAGATATCCGTTCTCGATGACAGGACGCATACGGCGGAAGAAGAATGTCATAAGCAATGTGGCGATATGGCTTCCGTCGACATCGGCATCGGTCATGATTATTATCTTGTGGTAGGCCAACTTGTCAAGATTGAGCTCCTTTGAGTCGTCGGCAGTACCGATAGTGACACGCATGGCGCGGAAAAGGTTTGTTATCTCCTCATTGTCAAAGACCTTGTGGTCCATAGCCTTCTCCACGTTAAGTATCTTTCCGCGCAGAGGCAGGATAGCCTGATAAGTACGGTCGCGGCCCTGCTTTGCGGTACCGCCTGCAGAGTCACCCTCGACAATAAACAGTTCGCAGTCCTCGGCCGTACGCGACGAGCAGTCGGCAAGTTTACCGGGAAGGCCGCCGCCACACAGGGGCGACTTGCGCTGTACGTTCTTACGCGCATTGTAAGCGGCATGGCGTGCTGTAGCCGCAAGTATGACCTTGTCGACTATCAGCTTTGCCTGACGGGGATGCTCTTCGAGGTATGTGCGCAACGCATCGCTCACAGCGGTCTGCACGGCACCTATCACCTCGTTGTTGCCGAGCTTGGTTTTGGTCTGGCCCTCAAACTGCGGCTCCATGACCTTTACCGACACCACAGCCGTAAGGCCTTCGCGGAAGTCATCGCTGGCAATATCGATCTTGACCTTGTCAAGCATCTTGCTGTCCTCGGCATACTTCTTAAGCGTGGCTGTCAGGCCGCGGCGAAAACCGGTCAGGTGAGTACCGCCTTCGATAGTGTTTATATTATTGACAAACGAGTATACGTTCTCGTTGTAAGTGGTGTTATAGGTAAGCGCCACCTCTACGGGTATGCCCTGACGCTCGGTGTTCAGGTGGATGACATCGTTTATAAGCGACTCCTTGTTGGAGTCGATATATTGTACAAATTCCTCCAGACCGGTCTCGCTGTAAAATACCTCGCGCCGGAACTCTCCGGCCTCCGACACCTGACGCTTGTCGGTAAGCGTAAGAGTTATGCCTGCGTTAAGGTATGCAAGGTCGCGCAGACGATTGGCCAATGTGGCGTAGTCATATACGGTGACCGTAAATATACTGTCGTCGGGCTTGAAAGTTATGCTCGTTCCGGTTGTGGAGCTTTCACCTATCACGGCAAGATCGGTAGTAGGCTTACCGCATGAATACTCCTGCATGTATGTCTTACCGTCGCGGCGTATCTCCGCACGCAGGTAAGTCGACAACGCGTTTACACAACTTACACCGACACCATGCAGACCGCCGGACACCTTGTAGGAACCTTTGTCAAATTTACCTCCGGCGTGCAACACTGTCAAAACGACCTCAAGAGCGCTTTTGTGCTCCTTTTCATGCATATCGACCGGTATACCGCGACCGTTATCGACCACGGTTATCGAGTTGTCTTCGTTTATGGTGACCTCAATGTGGGTGGCATAACCGGCAAGAGCCTCGTCGATTGAATTATCGACAACCTCATACACAAGATGATGCAATCCTTTTACGCTAATATCACCTATATACATAGCGGGACGCTTGCGCACCGCCTCAAGACCTTCGAGCACCTGAATGTTACTTGCACTGTACTCTTCTCTTTGTTCTGACATAATTATTCTTGTAGATTTTTCTTACTCATTTATCACGCCTTCAGGCAGTATGAACAGCTTTAGGCAACGCCCATATTCGGGCAAACAAAATTACTAAATTTTTCCGTCATACACAACATTTTATAATGGCCAAATTATACGGCACAGCGGAGCCGCCTTGTGTTAAAATATGCAAACAGCAGCAAAATTCAGCGTCCAACAGTTGCATATTCGGCAAATAGCGGTTAACTTTGCATCGCTTTTCCAAAATCGGGGTGTAGCTCAGTTGGTTAGAGTACGCGTCTGGGGGGCGTGAGGTCGCTAGTTCGAGTCTAGTCACCCCGACTAAAAGCAGAAGCCGAGTCAATGACTCGGCTTTTTTATTTCCTCCCCCCGCCCCATTTGCGCCACCGCATGGACCGGGCAGCCGCAAAAGGGGTCAGTAGCAAAAGTCGGTTGAAGAGTTAAAATATAACGGATTGGTAGGGGCGCTGTACTACCGGCGCCCGCACCACAAAATAGCTATTGTTCAGAGACTTGTGAGCCTGCAAAGGCTCTCGCCAAACGTTAGCCGGGTACGGAGTGCCCGGGAAGGGAAATTGCATTAAAACATGTTCGAGTCTGACAAGACTCGTGCTTATTGCTATAGGCTGCATGATGCAGGCATGAGTCTTTGCAGACTCATCTATGGTGGGATGTTGGATACCGGAGACTGCGTCATCCTTCGGATGCCTTGTCCCCGGCTAACTATTGGCATGAGCCTTTCAGGCTCCGGCAGTATCCGGGATTTATCAGGCATAATATACAATAGCGCCGGTAGTGCGACGCCCGCGAAGACGTCCGGCCACACAAGAGGCCATGCAAGGCGCAGCCAGAAGGACCGACAAGAGGCCATACGGGTCGCAGCCGGACGCCGTGGTACCGGCAGCCCGACCGACATTAGGGTCGTTTAACAGCGGTATCTTCCACGGCCCTAAACAAAATAGGCTGCGTCCAAATGACACAGCCTATTGAAGTTGTCTTACCAGGATTCGAACCTAGACAGGCAGAACCAAAAACTGCAGTGCTACCATTACACCATAAGACAATCCTTGTGCTCAAGCCGAAGCCTAAAGCATGTGCAAAGGTAAGGATATTTTTCCTGACGTGCAAGAATGACGGAGAAAAAATAAGACGGTGATTTTGAAGAATCGTTCTTTTTGCGTATGTTTGCATACATAAACTGATTTTATGCTTATTAGTGGACATGCCATGAAATGTCTTGCATCTGCCATACTTATCATTATGATGTCGGTTATGTCGTGCTACGGCACTGTCACCGGCAACAGCGCCCTGTTGTCGCATCTCGACTCACTGATAAGCCACCGCGATGAAATCGAGATGGAAAAGCAGCTCGCCATTGCCGAACTCGGGGCAAAGATGCGCAGTGCCCGCAGCGATGATGAGCGCTACCGCATAAACAACATGCTCTATGACCAATACTACTTTTATAATGTAGACTCGGCGATGAACTTCATCGACCGTAATCTGCATATAGCCGCAAAGTCAGGCAATACAGACAGCATAACCGAATTGAAAATAAAAAAGTCATTTCTGCTGGCTGCTTCAGGGCTTCTTAAAGAATCGGGCGACGTTTTAAGCGGATATTCCGGCGAAATGCTTCCGCTGCCGTTACGGAAAAAGTACTACGGACAGATGATATATCTTTACAGCCACATGGGCAACTATATGGGCGGCCCGGCCGACGGACAGAACTATTATTATGCCGTAGAACAAGAATATAAAGACTCGCTCGTATCAATTCTCACGCCTGAGGATGCCGATTATCTATGGTATCAGGGCCTCAACAAATGGGGAAACCATTCGGTGAAAAACGACTCGATCGTGACGCAACTCGAAAAAGCGCTTGCCGCGTCAAAGCTCGACTCCCGCGAAGACGCCCAGAAAGCATACATACTCGGATGCCTGTATCTTGACAACGGCGACAGGGAAAACTATCTGAAATATATGATCATGTCGGCCATAGCCGATGTCAACATATGCAACCGCGACATAGCGTCAGTACAGTAGCTCGCCAAAGAATGTTATGCCAACGGCGACATAGACCGCGCCTACAATTATATAGAGTATTGCCTTGAAGCGGCGCTGAAATATCCCAATCGTGTACGCGCCATAACCATAGCCCCGCTCCAACGTCAGATCAACAAGGCCTATCAGGAACGCAACCACCGACAGGAACGCCGGCTCAGGATATTTCTGTTTGTAGTGTGCGGACTCGTACTGGTGCTGGGGTTCACCATATTCACCATATTCCGACAGATGAAGCGGCTGAAATCGCAGGGCGCCAAGCTTGACAAGATAAATCACACGCTCAACACCCATGTCATGGAGCTGTCGCGCGCCAAATCGCAGCTGACCGAAGTCAACGAAAATTTATCGGCGCTCAACACCCAGCTTACCGAAGCTAACGACGGATTGCGCGAGGCCAACTATGTAAAAGAAGAGTATGTAGGATATGTGTTCTCCATATGTTCAAGCTACATAAGAAAACTTGACGACTTCCGCAAGACCATAAACCGCAAGGCGAAAGCCAAACAATGGGATGACATAAGGAGCATTACCGACAGCACATCCATGGCCAAAGACGAGTTGCGTGAATTCTACAACAACTTCGACACGATATTTCTACATATATATCCTCACTTCGTAAGCGACTTCAATGCCTTGTTGATGCCGGAGGAGCGCATTACACCCAAAGAAGGCGAACTGCTCAACACCGAATTGCGCATATATGCGCTCGTAAGGCTCGGCATAACCGACAGCGTCAAGATAGCGGAATTTCTGCACTGCTCGGCACAGACAGTCTACAACAACCGGTTCAAGGTACGCAACAAGGCGGTAATTCCCAAGACGGAATTTGCCGAAGCGGTGAAAACACTCGGAAAAGTGGCTATCGAATAAACCGGATCATATCCTTAAATCATTCCAATACGAGTATTGCCGGTTTACTTCACGGCACATATCCGGCACAGATACGTCCTTATAAATCAACATCATAACCTCAGCCCCGGTTTACTTACACATATTACCTGCATGATACGGACACGTAAATAAACCTTAATTTTGCTTCGGGAAGTCATCGACACAACTTCCGCCCATTAACCGAAAATCAATTAACCTAAATAATAACCTAAAACTATCTCAATGAAAACAAGGTGCATTTTTATGCAATTGCCGATTTTCATCACATTATTTTTATGTGCGCTGACAGCATCGGCCAACGAGATGACGATAACGGGAACGGTCTTGGACACCGAGTCGGAACCCGTAATCGGCGCAAGCGTGGTGATAAAGGGCACGAAGCTCGGTGTTGCCACCGACCTCGACGGTAATTTCACCATCAAGGCTCCGGCAGGAGCGACTGTAGTAGTCACATCGGTAGGCTACAAGAAAGTCGAAGTCCCGGCCAAGGCCAAAATGGAGATAATACTCGAAGAGGACAGTGAAGTACTTAACGAAGTGGTCGTAATCGGCTACGGCAGCGTCAAACGCAAGGATGTGACGACAGCCATATCAAGCGTCAGCAGCAAGGACATCGAGAACAGGCCGCTCATATCAGCCGCACAGGCTCTTCAGGGCAAGGCCGCCGGCGTGGCCGTGACCTCACCGAACGGCGCCCCCGGCGGAGAGATGTCGATACGCGTGCGCGGTACCACATCGTTCAACGGCAGCAACGACCCGCTTTATGTAGTTGACGGAGTTCCGGTCGACAACATCAACTTCCTGTCGCCGGGCGACATCGAGAACATACAGATACTCAAAGACGCATCGTCGGCGGCCATATACGGAAGCCGCGCGGCCAACGGAGTAGTGCTCATAACCACAAAAGGAGGCACACAGTCCGACGCCAAAGTCACCCTCAACGCCCAGTTCGGCTTCACGGAAGTAGCCAAGTCAATGGATGTGCTCAACTTCCGCCAGTACAAGGATCTTCAGGACGAAATAGGCATGATATCGCTTCCCGATGACCTTACCGACCGCACCGACTGGTTCAAGGAGACCTACCGCACCGGAGCCACACAGACCTATCAGGTGTCAATATCGCAGTCAGCCGAAAAGATGAAATACTATCTTTCCGGAGGTTACGCCCGCGAAGACGGCATATTGAAAAGCTCGTTCTACCAGCGCTACAATTTCAGAGCCAATGTAGAAGGCACAATCAAGAAGTGGCTGAAAGTATCGGCCAATGTGGTCTACTCCGACTACATATCCAACGGAGGAGGCGCCATGGGCACAGGTTCCAACCGTGGAGGCGTCATCCTTTCAGTAATCAACACGCCCACCTACGCCCCGATATGGGACCCCGAGAAACCCGACCAGTACTACAACAACTTCTACGGCATAGGCAACATAACCAACCCGCTTGAAAACCAAGCACGCAGCGAGAACAGCCGCAACCGTGAAAACCGGCTCATAGCATCGGGAGACCTGCTGTTTACAATCCTGCCCAATCTCACACTGAAAAGCAAGTTCACGATGGACCGCCGCAACGCCATAAGCACCAGCTTCCTTGATCCGGTGACCACCGCTTGGGGACGCAACCAATACGGCGAAGGCTCCGACAGCCGCAACCAGAACACCGTGCTCGTCTGGGACAACATACTGAACTACAACCTGCAGCTGCGCCGCAACCACTTTGACGTTATGCTCGGCTCGTCATGGACCGACTCGGACTACCGCAACAACTGGATCAACGGCTCGCACTACCGCGACGCCTCGATAGGCACACTCAACGCAGCCAACAAGATATCTTGGACCGGAACCGGCTCCGGAATTTCAGAATGGGGCATCATGTCTTATTTCGGCCGCGTGGCCTATAACTTCGATTCACGCTATCTGCTCACCGGCAATATACGTTTCGACGGGTCGTCAAAACTGCATCCCGACCACCGCTGGAAAGCGTTCCCCTCATTCTCAGCCGCTTGGCGCATGTCGCAGGAGTCATTTATGCGCGACATTTCATGGATTACCGACCTCAAGATACGCGGAGGATGGGGACAGACCGGCAATCAGGGCGGTGTCGGCGACTACGCCTATCTGCAGCGCTACAACATAAACCGCTTGGAGTGGTTCAAAGAGGGACAGGACAACGCCGTGCCCACCATCACCCAAGCCAATCTGCGCACCACCGACCTCACATGGGAGACCACGACACAGACCAACATCGGTCTTGACTTCTCCGTGCTCAGCGGACGTGTGACCCTTAACGCCGACCTGTACTACAAACGCACCACCGACATGCTCATGAACGTGGCCCTACCCGCCGGAGCGTCAGTGGCCAACTCAATACAGCGCAACGAGGGCGAGATGACCAACAAGGGCTTCGAGTTTGCAATAACCTCACATAACTTCGAGGGCCCGTTCTCTTGGACCACGTCGTTCAACATGTCGTTTAACCGCAACAAACTCACCAAGCTGGCCCTGCAGAAAGTATACTACACTGCCAAGACCTCCGACTACGTCAACGAAAATGTAGTGCGCAACGAACCGGGACGTCCGCTCGGCGGCTTCTACGGATATATCAGCGACGGAGTCGATCCGGAAACCGGCGAACTGATGTACCGCGACCTCAACAATGACGGACGCATATCGTCGACCGACCGCACCTACATAGGCGACCCCAACCCCGACTTCACATACGGCATGACCAATACGTTCTCGTGGAAAGGCATCAACCTGAGCATATTCCTTCAGGGCTCATACGGCAACGACATATACAACGCCTCACGTATGGAGACAGAGGGTATGTACGACGGCAAAAACCAGACCACCCGCGTGCTCAACCGCTGGCGCATACCGGGACAGATCACCGATGTGCCCAAAGCCGGGTTTGACATGAAAAACTCCACCTACTTCGTGGAGGACGGCAGCTACCTGCGCGTAAAAGACATATCGCTGTCCTATACATTCCACGGCGAGTGGATGAGGCGCATAGGTCTGTCACGCCTGCAGCCCTACTTCACCGCCACCAACCTTATTACCTTCACCAAGTACAAGGGCATGGACCCCGAGGTCAACCAATGGGGCAACAGCGGCGCCGTGCAAGGCATAGACTGGGGCACATATCCCCACTGCCGCAGCTTTGTATTCGGACTTAATGTCGAATTTTAACAATCATCGTGCAATATGAAACTGAATTATATACTTACTGCCGTGGCCATAAGCTCAATGATGGCCGCATGCTCGCTGCAGTATGACCCGAAGGACACGTACAGCGACGTCACCGAAGGCGTGACTCCCGACGACGAGGAGATTGTGTTTAAAGACCGCGCATCGGTAGAGAGCTACATGCAGAGAATGTACAAACTCATCACCGACCGTCAGGAGCACTGGTATCTCGACCTGCTTCTTATAGCCGACTCTCACTCCGACAACGCCTATGCCGGCACCACCGGCGCCGAGGTAGTGCCTTACGAAGACAACTCCATAGAGGGCAGCAACTCCGTACTCGCACGCGACTGGGACCGTTATCTGGCCGATGTGGCGGTAGCCAACAAGCTCATATGCAACATCGACAAGGTGGCCGACAACTCTCTGCGTCCCGAAGAGATCAACACCTACCGCGCACAGGCCGAAATATTCCGCGCCATGATATGGTTTGACATGGTAAGGCTGTGGGGCGACATCCCGGTGATAAAGACTGTGGCCGGCAACATCACGGCCGACAACATCGAGGAAGTGTATCCGGCCTACTTCCCGGAACAGAGCACCGAGCTTGAAGCCTATCAGGCCATCGAGGAGGACCTTCTCGACGCCGTACAGTATGCGCCGGAACAGGGCGCCGACAAGACCCGGTTCACAAAAAACGTGGCCCGCTGCCTGCTCGCCAAGATATATGCCGAGAAGCCGCTGCGCGACTACTCCAAAGTCATAACCTACGTGGATCGGATACAGGCCGACGGCATCGACCTCGTCGATGACTTCTCACTATTGTTCGGCATCGACGGCATACCCCACTACGACGAGACCAAAACGGCCACTCCCAAGCAGCTCAACACACGCGAGTCGATACTTGAGGGTCAATTTCCGGTGGGCTCCGGTAACTGGTGCACATGGATGTACGGACGCGACCTGTCAAACTGGGACAACAGTTTCACATGGGCCAAATGGATCACCCCGTCGCGCGACCTGATCGCCGCCTATCAGCGCGAGGGCGACACCAAGCGCTTCAACGAGACCGTAGTGTACTACGAATGTACTTGGAGCAACTACTACCCGTCAGACAACTATCCGTTCATGTACAAGTGCCGCTCCGCCTACAGCAGCATCATCAAATACCGTTTTGCCGACGTGCTGCTGCTTAAGGCCGAAGCCCTGATCATGGGCGACAACCCCGACCTCGCCGCGGCAGCCGACATCATAGACCGCATAAGGCTGCGTGCCGGCATATCGAAACTTCCGGCCTCAGTACGCGGCAACAAAGACGCCATGCTCGACGCATTGCTCCATGAACGTCGCCTCGAACTCGCCTTCGAAGGACAGCGGTGGTTTGACCTCGTACGCCTCGACAAAGTAGAGGAAGTCATGAACGCCGTCTATGCCAAAGACAGCGGACGCAAGGCCCAACGCAACATATTCAATGAAAATTCTTACCGGTTGCCCATACCGCAAGGCGCCATCGACGCCAACGACAATCTGGTTCAGAACCCCGGTTACTAAACAGTATAACCTTCAAAAAAGACAAAATCATGAACAGCTTAAAACTGATATTCGGCATAATAGTAAGCAGCGGCGCACTCGTCATGTGCTCCTGCGATGACAACAAGATAGGGCCCCAGCCCGCGCCCGCACCGGCTCCGGTGCCCGGCACACAGGTCAAAGTCATAACCACCACCGCCTCGCGCAGCATGGACCTGAAAGAGACTTGGCTTGACTACAGCAAGAAAGACAACATGTCGCCTACATGCATCACCCTGCTGCCCGGCGAAGAGTATCAGACCATGGACGGCTTCGGAGTGGCCATAACCGGCTCCACATGCTACAATCTGCTGAAAATGTCGCCCGACCTGCGCAAAGACTTCCTTACAGAGACATTCTCCCCCGTCACCGGCTACGGCTTCAGCTACTGCCGCATATCCATAGGCTGCAGCGACTTCTCATTAAGCGAGTACACCTGCTGCGACACTCCGGGCATAGAGAACTTCGCCCTTACATCGGAGGAGACCGAGTACGTGATACCCGTATTGAAAGAGATTCTCGCAGTCAACCCGTCGCTAAAAATCATGGGCACTCCGTGGACCCCTCCCCGCTGGATGAAGGTCAACAATCTTACAGAGCTCAAGCCTCACGACAGCTGGACTTCCGGCTCCCTCAACCCCGCATGTTATCAGGATTATGCCACCTATTTCGTAAAATGGGTCAACGCCATGAAGAGCCACGGCATAGACATATTCTCGATCACTCCGCAGAACGAGCCTCTCAACAGGGGCAACAGCGCGTCATGCTACATGACATGGGAAGAGGAGCGCGATTTCGTCAAGACAGCCCTCGGGCCGGCTTTCGCCGCAGCCGGTCTTGATGTAAAGATATATGCTTTTGACCATAATTACAATTACGACAACGTAGAGTCGCAGAAAGGCTATCCGACAAATATATACGCTGACGCCGACGCGGCCCGATACTTTGCAGGAGCGGCATTTCACAACTACGGCGGCGACAAGGAGGAACTCACCCTTGTGCATAACGCCACACCCGGCATGGACCTCGTGTTCAGCGAGACCTCAATAGGCACTTGGAACGACGGACAGAACCTGTCGACCCGACTGCTCGACGACATGGAGCAGGTGGCGCTCGGCACCGTCAACCGCTGGTGCAAAGGCGTAATCGTATGGAACCTCATGCTTGACGCCGACCGCGGCCCCAACCGTCCCGGAGGATGCCAGACCTGCTACGGAGCCGTAGATATAAACCGCGACTATACGGCCATGACCCGCAACTCGCACTATTATATCATAGCCCATATGTCGAGCGTGGTCAAACCTGACGCAGTACGCATAGGCACCAAAGGCTATACGGCCAACGGCCTCACCTACTCGGCATTCAAGAATCCCGACGGCAGCTACGCTCTCGTGCTCAGCAACTCGGCCGGCGAAGCGCTCAATCTTACCGTCGATGACGGCGAACACCACTTCACGGCAGCCGTGCCCGCACGCAGTGCCGTATCATTTGCTTGGAACATTTAATAAAACGATCACGTCATGAATACATTAAAATACATCACCCTGTCACTGTCGCTTGCATGCGCGTTTACCGCCTGTGACGATGATGACGATTGGGCGGTCGGAAATCCCGTCATGGAATTTGACGGACAGCTTGACCGCACGTGTTTCGGCGACAGTCTGCCGTTCACGGTAAAAGCCACCGATGTCGAAGTACCGCTGTCCACTCTGCGCGCCGAGCTCTACTTCGGCGAAGAGGTAGTGAGCACCACCGTCATAAGGACAAAAGTGAGCGGCAAGGACTATGAAGGCAAGATATATGTACCTTATCTGGCCGACATACCTGACGGACGCGCCACCCTGCGCCTTGTGCTACAGAACATCAACTTCACCACAAGCGAGCTGAACTACGAGGTGCCTATAACCCACCCCGACTATCAGTCACTGACTTTCGTGTCGGCCGAAGGCGATACATATACTATGACCAAGCGCGACAAGTATGTATATGAGTTCACCGAGCGTCTGCCGCAGTCATTGAAAGGCTATATCGTAGCGCCGAAATACGGCGAAAACGGCAACGAACTGCGCTTCGGCTATCAAAGCGGCGCCATAAAGATCGGTGCGGAAGGCACGATACCGTTCTCCAACTCGCGCGCCGGCAAGTACACCGTATCGTTCAACACGTTCTCGTTCACCGGATCGCCATTCGTTGTTCTGGCGTTCAACGGCAACTCCTTTGAGGAAGTAGACGACCATACATCGCGTCTTGACATGCATTTCGACAAGGGCATGACAGTGACTCCTTCGGGCTTCCCCAACTACGACGAGTGGTGGATTGACCCCGACTTCTTCACCAAGAACGATGACGGCTCGCTCAAATTCAATGCCATATCGGGCGATTACCGCGTAATCGCCGACCAAGCCCTCAAGTATTTCAGAGTCGAAGTTTTGAAAAATGGCGAACCGGCTTCTCTCGCCGATGACGGCAGCGGTGCCCTCTGGGTAATCGGCGCCGATTTCGGAAAGCCATCCGTTTCATCAAATGAGACAGGCTGGAACACCGGAAAAGCGGTCTGCATGGCTCCTGTCGCCGACAAAGTCTATCAGATGACACTGGTAGGCGGCAAGACCGTCAAGACAAATTCCACCAACTTCAAGTTCTACGGCGCCGCGATGGACTGGGGCAATGAGTTCAAACATGACCGTCTGACTTCATCGAGCGACAAAATCCTCGTCGGTGACGGCAACGGACATGATGACGGCAACCTCTATCTGGCAGATGGCGTCACCCTGAAGGACAACATAATATATGTGTTCACCGTCGACATGACTGCCGGAGTTGACAACGCGGTTCTGTCTGTAACTGAAAACGGAGAGCTTCCGTTTGAAGAAAAAAGGCTGTTCATCAACAATAAGAAGATGACGACCAATGACAACTCCATTTATACCCTTACACTTCCTCTTTCGCAAGGCGACGCGATTGAATTCAACTCACTTGACGGCCTTTCGGAATACTACGTCGATCCCGACTTCTTTGAACTTGATGCAAACGAAGAGACCATATCGTTTATTCCGGCCGGCGGCGACTATGAGGTATCGGTAAATAAGACGACAAAGACGATAGGAGCACAGCGAATGGACAACAACAGTCCGGCCTCACTGTCAGATGACGGACACGGTGCAATATACATAATGGGTTGGGGCTGCGGACATCCCTCGCTTGACAAGCAGTTTGGCTGGGACACCTCAAATGCGTTCGGCATGGCGGAGGTTCAGCCCAAAGTATACCGTTTCACGGCTGTTGCCGGTCCCGAAAAGGGCTCTTCCACAGGTCAGAGAATCAGGACGGACTACATCGACATAAAATTATTCTGGCAGAAAGGCTGGGGAGGAGAATTCAGCAACGACAAGAATCTCACTATGGAGCCGGGTACTGAAAAATACTTGAAAATATCCGATTCAGGCAATATAGGATTGGCCGATAACGTGACGTTAGAAGAGAACTCCACTTATGTCATCACCATCGATTTGTCGCAGGGCAATGACAAGGGTACCGTAAGCATGATAAAAAAGTAAGGTAAAAAGTTGGTGTAATATTGGCTTGGAGCTATATTTGCTCCAAGCCATTGCTTATAAAACAATGTAATGAACAACAATAACATAAAAAAGCAACGATCATGAAAAAACAACTGCTATCACTCATTCTAACGGCAGCATGCTTTACGGCAGGGTCCGCGTCAGCTCCCGCGTATCTCGACGAGACACGTCCAATCGACGAGCGCATAGAGGATGCGTTGTCAAGAATGACATTAGAGGAAAAAGTAGCCGTACTGCACGCGCAGTCCAAGTTTTCATCGGCCGGAGTGCCGCGTCTGGGCATACCCGAGGTATGGACGACCGACGGCCCCCACGGCATACGTGCGGAAGTATTCTGGGACGAGTGGGATCAAGCCGGATGGACCAACGACTCCTGCATAGCGTTTCCCGCACTCACATGTCTTGCCGCGACATGGAATCCTGAAATAAGCTCTCTTTACGGAAAAAGCATAGGCGAAGAGGCCCGTTACAGGAAAAAAGACATACTTCTCGGACCCGGAGTAAACATATGCCGCACTCCGCTCAACGGGCGCAATTTCGAGTATATGGGCGAAGACCCGTATCTGGCCTCCGTAATGGTGGTGCCTTATGTGCAGGGAGTGCAAAGCAACGGTGTGGCCGCATGTGTGAAGCACTATGCCCTGAACAACCACGAGACAAACCGCCACACGACCAATGTCATTGTCGACGACCGCGCGCTGTACGAGATATATCTGCCGGCATTCAAAGCCGCTGTCGACGGAGGAGCGTGGAGCATAATGGGCAGCTACAACCTGTACGACAATGAACACGGATGTCACAACCGCCGTCTGCTCAACGACATACTCAAAGGTGAGTGGGGCTTCGACGGTGTAGTCGTATCGGACTGGGGCGGCACGCATAATACGGCGGAAGCCATAACCAACGGTCTCGACATGGAGTTTGGCAGCTGGACCAACGGTCTTACCAACGGTTCGAGCAACGCGTACGACAATTACTATCTCGCGCTGCCTTACCTGAATCTTCTGCGCGAAGGCAAAGCCGATACCGCGACGCTCGATGACAAAGTGCGCCGTGTGCTGAGACTGATGTACCGCACCGTGCTTGACCGCAACCGTCCGTTCGGGGCACTCAGAGCGGACAGCCACATAGAAGCGGCCCGTCGCATAGGCGAAGAGGGCATAGTGCTTCTTCAGAACCGGGGCGACCTGCTGCCGCTGAACCTTGAGAACAAGCCCGTCATAGCTGTCATTGGTGAAAATGCGATAAAAATGATGACCGTAGGCGGCGGAAGCTCGTCGCTCAAGGCTCAATACGAGATATCGCCGCTTGACGGCATAAAGAAACGTGTGGGCGACAACGGCCGTGTGGTCTATGCACGCGGATACGTGGGCGACGCTTCAGGCGAGTACAACGGCGTGAGCACCGGACAGGATCTCACCGACAAACGCAGTCAGGAAGAGCTTATGGCGGAAGCGGTGGAGACCGCGCGCAACGCCGATTATGTGATATTCGTAGGCGGACTTAACAAATCGGCCCATCAGGACTGCGAGGACTCCGACCGCAGGGGGCTCGAACTGCCCTACGGTCAGGACCGCCTTATATCGGCGCTCGCGGCCGTAAACAAAAACATTATTGTAGTCAACATATCGGGCAATGCGGTAGCCATGCCGTGGGTAAAGGAAGTACCCGCCATTGTTCAGGCTTGGTATCTCGGCACTGAATGTGGCAACGCGCTTGCCGCCGTACTTGCCGGCGACGTCAATCCGTCGGGCAAACTCCCGATGACATTCCCCGTGTCGCTTTCCGATGTAGGCGCACATACGGGCGGCACATATCCCGGAACTCCGCGCGGCGACGGCAGCGGCATAATAGACTGCGAGTACAACGACGGGCTGTATGTGGGATATCGCTGGACCGACAAGAACAAGCTGAAACCGCTGTTCCCCTTCGGCCACGGACTCAGTTACACCCGGTTTAAATACGGCAAGCCGCAGATTGACAGCAAGACAATGACACCCGACGGCAAAGTCACCGTTACCGTACCGGTAACCAACACAGGCAACCGCGAGGGAGCGGAAGTGGTGCAACTATACATAACCGACGTGAAGTCATCGCTTCCGCGTCCGGTAAAAGAGCTGAAAGGGTTCAAAAAGATAAGCATCGCGCCGCAAGCTACCGAAAATGTGACCTTCACAATCGACAAGAGCGCATTGAGCTACTTTGACGACAGCAGACACGCATGGGTGTGCGAACCCGGAAAATTCGAGGCGCTCATAGGAGCCTCGGCAGGCGACATACGATGCCATGCCGCATTTGAAGTCATACCCGCCGACAACCGATAATACGATTACCAGTCGACATACATAACCTGAAGGCCGCCCATGTCACGGACGGCCTTATTTTTTGTACAACGAACGCTCTTCAAGCTAATTTTCATCGTTTTGTCCACCTGAATTACGATATGTTTGACTATATTTGCATAACGTCTTAACCTCACGAATTTTAAGCCGCGATTTATCACATATATCACAAATCTTCATACACGATGAAAAAAAGTATCATAACGTTATTGCTGCCGGCCGTCGCTACAGTCGGCATCCGCGCCGCCTCGCCGGTGCAGGCCCACGGCTACCCCATCGACCCTGTGCCGTTTACCTCGGTCAAGGTATCGGACAACTTCTGGGGACAGCGTCTGAAAGCGAGTCGCGAGGTCACCATACCCCTCGCATTCTCCAAGTGCGAGGAGACGGGACGTTATCTCAACTTCATAAACGCAGCCCACCCGAGCAACACGATAAAGGTGGGCGGTTTTTCGTTTGACGACACCGACGTATACAAGACAATAGAGGGAGCGAGCTATCTGCTTCAGACCTACCCCGACAAACAGCTTGAAAAGTATATAGACAGCGTGCTTGTCATCGTGGCGGCCGCACAGGAGCCCGACGGATACCTGTACACGAGCCGTACGATGAACCCGAAACACCCGCACCAATGGGCCGGGAAGCGCCGGTGGGAAAAAGTCGAGGAGCTCAGCCATGAGTTCTACAACCTCGGCCATATGATAGAGGGAGCCATAGCGCACTATCAGGCTACCGGCAAGCGCAACTTCCTCGACATAGCCATAAAGTACGCCGACTGTGTATGTCGCGAGATAGGCGACAAGCCCGGACAGCTCGTTCTTGTACCGGGACACCAGATAGCGGAGATGGCCCTTGCGAAACTGTATCTCGTAACCGGCGACAGAAAATACCTCGACCAAGCCAAATTCTTTCTTGACAAGCGCGGACACACATCGCGCCGCGATGCCTACAGTCAGGCCCACAAACCGGTCACCGAACAGGACGAAGCCGTGGGACATGCCGTCAGGGCGGCATACATGTACGCGGGCATGGCCGACGTGGCGGCGCTTACCGGCGACTCCGCCTACATACATGCCATCGACAGGATATGGGACAACATGACAGGCAAGAAGTACTACATAACAGGAGGAATAGGCGCCACAAGCAACGGAGAGGCTTTCGGCGCCAACTACGAGCTGCCCAACATGTCGGCATACTGCGAGACATGCGCCGCCATCGGAAACGTGTATGTCAACCACCGCCTGTTTCTGCTTCACGGCGACTCGAAGTATTATGACGTGCTGGAGCGCACGCTGTACAACGGGCTTATATCGGGCGTGTCGCTTGACGGAGGCGGCTTCTTCTATCCCAATCCGCTTGAGTCGGCGGGCCAGCACCAGCGTCAGCCGTGGTTTGGCTGTGCGTGCTGTCCGTCCAACATATGCCGCTTCATCCCGTCGCTCCCCGGCTACATATACGCGGTCAAGGAGCGCGATGTGTATGTCAACCTGTTTATGTCAAACACCGCGCGGCTCGACGTGGCCGGCAAGCAGGTCACGCTGAGCCAGAACACCTCCTACCCGTGGAACGGCGACATAGACATAACCGTCGACCGCAACAAGGCAGGCCGCTTCACAATGATGATACGCATACCGGGCTGGGTACGCAACCGCCCCGTGCCGAGCGACCTCTACAGATACACCGACGGCAAACAGCCCGAATACTCGGTCAAAGTCAACGGCGAGGCTGTCGACTGCACATTGCGCGACGGATATGTAGGCATCGACCGCAAGTGGAAGCAGGGCGACCGCGTGGAGATACACTTCGACATGGAGCCCCGCACAGTCAGAGCCGACAGCCGTGTCGTGGCCGACCGCGGACGCATAGCCGTGGAACGCGGCCCTATAGTATACTGCGCCGAGTGGCCTGACAACGAGTTTGACGTGCTCGCCGTGCTCGTCAACCAACATCCCGAATTCAACGTAGTCAGCGCCCCCGAAACGCTTTACGGCATAGACAAGCTCGTGACCGACGCGCAGGTACTGGAATACCGCGCCGACGGACGCCTTGCCGCCGACGACGTGAAGCTGACCCTCATACCTTACTACGCATGGGCCCACCGCGGCCCCGGCAAGATGGCCGTATGGCTTCCGCAGGAAGTAAGCGCAGCCAATCCTGTACCGGCGCCCACACTCGCCACGAGCGGCCGCCTGAGCGCATCGCACCCGTCGCCCTCGTTAGGCGCGGTCAACGACCGTCTTATACCCGCCGACGAAAACGACCGTTCCCTGCCTTACTACCACTGGGGACCGTCGGACAGCGCCACCGGGTGGCTCATATACGAGTTTCCCGAAGCGAAGGAGGTGCGCGGCTCGACAGTGTACTGGTACGATGACGCCCCGTGGGGAGGATGCCGTGTGCCGAAAAGCTGGAGGATCCTGTACCGCGACGCCAACGGCGACTGGCGGCCTGTAAGCGGCGCCGACAGTTACGGCACGGCAAAAGGCACGGCCAATACGGTAAACTTCAGTCCGGTCAAGACTTCAGCCGTAAAGCTCGAAGCGGTCCAGCCTGACGGCAACCGGGCGGGCGTATTTGAGTGGGAACTGTTCTGACATCATTACCCTAACGGGCAGAATAATTGTCACATAATACCCATAAACCTCACATGATTTTTGTCGTGTGAGGTTTTTTACTTAATTTTATGCTCTAATTTTCAAGCTTGTCATGAAAAAAGTATCATTCTCAATCTTGGGCCTCCTGTTTGCACTATGCGTCTACGCCCACTGTCCTGCGAAAGTATCAATTCTCGGTGACTCATACTCTACATTTCAGAACCATGTCGTGCCCGACACAAACTACGTGTGGTATTTTGCCGACGCCAACGAACCCGAACGCACCGACGTGGCTACCGTAGATGATACTTGGTGGATGCGCTTCATAGCCCGCAACGGCCTGCAGCTCGAGCGAAACAATTCATTTTCAGGAGCTACGGTGTGCAATCGCGGATATGAGGGTGCCGACTACAGCGACCGCGCGTTCATAAGACGCATGGACAACCTCGGCAATCCGGATCTCATACTGGTATTCGGAGCCACCAACGACTGCTGGGCCAAAGTGCCCCTCGGGAAGAAAGGGTCCGACGACCTGTACACATTCATTCCGGCCATGGACAAGATGCTCCGCGAGCTTCCGACGCTTTATCCCGACGCCCGCATAGTGTTCATGCTCAACGACGAGATACAGGGCGACATGCGCAAGGCCATCACAGAGCTGTGCGCTGACAACAACATCGAGTGCCTCCTTCTAAGCGGCATATCGAAGCGTCAGGGTCATCCCGACAAAGCAGGCATGCAGCAGATAAGCGACCAGCTTACCGACTTTCTGCACTCCGGCCGCTGCAGCCGCCACTGCCACAAACACAGCAACAACTAAAAATCATATATTGCCCGTATTATGAAAAAGACTCTTTTAATCATGGCGGCGCTCATAGCCATATGCACAGGCGCGTCGCAGGCTCAGTCGATAGTGATGTTTGACAAAGGACGTCCGTCCAAGATCATACAGATAGGCGTGCGCGCCGGTTTCAACACATCCAATCTCGCCACCAACTACGACAAGGCCTTCCCCGACATAACGTGGAACCATACCCAATGGCGTCAAGGCCTGACGCTGGGAGCAGTCGTGGATATAAATCTACGCAACTTCTTCTCCATACAGTCGGGACTGTTCTACAAATCGCGAGGTAACGACTTCCACTACCTCGTCAACGACAACGAAAGCCTTGTGGCACTTGACGGCAAGTGGCGCGGCAATTATTTCGAGATACCGCTGCTGGCCTCGCTGCGCCTCGGCGTATTTGAGCTCGCGCAACTGCAGGTCGACCTCGGTCCGTACTTCGCGACAGGCTTCGGCGGCAAGGTAAAATACGATGTATTCGAGACCGACACCGAGGATCCATTGAAACCGGAGATATCGCACAAAAGCGTCAAAGCCGACTATTTCGGCGACAAAGGCATGGTGCAGCGTTACGACTGGGGTATAAAGACCGGCGTAGGTCTGCTTCTGCTACAGCACTACTACCTCGGCGTACACTTCAACTACAGCTGCCGCAACGTGCTCAAGGAGCTTGACGGCGCGGTAAAACGCCCCAACGGTCACAACAAGGCATGGACTTTCACGCTCGGATATAACTTCTAAGCCAACCCTGCCCTTCATACGACAAAGCCCCGCGGTCGACCGACGGGGCTTTATAATTTTATGGGTCATTAGCAAAACCCGGTTGAAATGTTAAAGTATAACGGATTGGCAGGAGCGCCGGTAGTATGGCGCCCGCGCAGCCGGACGGCCTGCTGCAGAGTAATTGTATAAGACCATACGGGTCGCAGCCGGACGGCCTGTTGCAGAGCAATTGTATAAGACCATACGGGGCGCAGCCGGACGCCGTAGTACTGGCGTCCCACAAACATTGGCGCCGGTACCTCGCGGCTATCAACATTTCAATCGGGTTTGGCTACCGGTCGGTAGACCAGAGTCGATGAATTAGCTTCGGTGATATAGGTCGAGGCGGCATCGACCACGGCATCGACAGTCACGCTCCGTTGTCGCGGCACGACATCATTTATGTCCTCGCCCCGCGCCTCACACTGCGCGAGAGCCGATGCAAGATTGGCATATCCGAGAGTGCCGAACATGTGACTCGCCTCAAAGCGGTTGAGCACACGCTCCAGCTCACGGACCGACGGCGGCGACGATACAAGCGACAAGGCGGAGTCCGTGAGAGCCTTCTCGGCTTCCTCCACACTCACCCCGTCGCGCAGATGCGCGCTGAGGAGTATGAGCCCCGGATCGCTCGTGCCGGTAATCGAGGCGTCGGCTTTGGAGAAGAGTGTCGTCGCCATAAGCAGGTCGCGGTAAAAGCGTGACGAATAACCGGCCGACAGCAGGTCGGTTATCGTATCGCACACAGGATAGGCCTTGTCGTCATATCCCGGCATATGGTATGCCTTATAGATCACAGTCTGCGGCACACGTCCGTATACGGTGGCCCTGCGCGGCTCGGTCTGGACAGGCTCCTGCGGGTAAACATGCGGGGCAATCTGCCGTGCGGGAATCGGGCCAAACCACTTCTGCGCCAGTTCACGCGTACGCTCAAGCGATATGTTTCCGGTTACGGCAAGCACCGCATTGTTCGGCGCATAATGACGGTAGAAAAAGTGTCGCACGTCGGCCTGACTTACTTTCTCTATGTGCGATATCTCCTTGCCTATCACAGGGTAGCGGTAAGGATGCACCTTATAGGCCAGCGCGTTAAGATGGTGGTGCAGGTCGCCGTAGGGCTGGTTAAGACACACTTGCTTGAACTCCTCGCTCACCACCTGACGCTGCACTTCAAGCGACTTGTCATTGAATGCGAGGGCGTTCATGCGGTCGCTTTCGAGCCAGAACGCAGTCTCCGCATTGTGAGCCGGCACTATGTCGTAGAAGTTGGTAAAGTCGCAGTTGGTCCATGCGTTGTTGGTGCCTCCGGCCGCTTCGAGAGCCTTGTCAAACTCGGGTATGTTTTCCGACCCTCCAAACATGAGGTGCTCAAACAGGTGCGCTATGCCCGTAAGGTCGGGCGACTCGTCACGGCTGCCGACGTTGTACAATAAGTTTAGTGCCACCATTGCAGTGGCACTATCCTGATTGTGTATTACCTTTAGCCCGTTTGACAGGGTGAAGCGGTTGACCGGAATCATTTCTCGACAGTCATCTTTATTATTTTCACATCCTCTTTCGGACGGTCGCCGGGAAGCGTGGGTGTCTTTTCGATTTTTTCAACCACGTCCATGCCTTCGATGACCTCGCCAAACACCGTGTACTGCCCGTCAAGATGCGGAGTACCGCCCACGGTCGAGTATGCCTCGCGCTGCTCGGGAGTTAGTTTTGCCGGGTTCTTGGCCACTTCAGCCTCTGTAAGAGCTATCAGCTCCTCCTGAAGAGCCTGAAGTCCGGCCTGATCGCGGTTGCGGCGGAGCTGCATTATGGAGTCGCGGCGCTCCGATGCGAGACGGTTGAATACATCCTGCTGCTGCATCATGATCATCTGCTTCTCCATCTGCGCAAGCTGCGCTTCATTGTAAGCCTTGCCGGTGACTATATAGAACTGCGAGCCCGACGACTTGCGCTCGGGATTCACATTGTCGCCCTGACGCGCGGCGGCCAGAGCGCCGCGTTTATGGAAGTGCTTGGGATATACAAACTCGGCGTCAATCGTATAGCCCGGGCCACCGCTGCCAAGCTGCTTGCCTGCAGGGGCATCCTTCGAGTCAGGATCGCCGGCCTGTACCATAAACTCGTTTATCACACGGTGAAACAGAGTGCCGTCATAGTAGCCCTCGTTGACCAGTTTCACGAAGTTGTCGCGATGCTTCGGGGTGTCACCAAAAAGCAGCACCTTTATATCGCCCATTGTCGTCGATATGTCAACGACCACATCATTTTTGTTTATTTCCGTCATTTTGGTTTCGTTTTCAGTTTCTGCGGTTTCGGTAGCTGCCGCCGATTTTGTTTCGGTGCAGGATGCCAATTTGATGCTTAACGCGACAATCAGCAATAATGTTTTCAATCTTGACATGACAGAGCTCTGTTATATACCGGTCGGATACATACGTTTATATATTCGGCGGAAGTTATCGTCGGCAGCGCTTAGCTCATCTTTATGCTCCTCGTAGTCATTGCCCCACAAAGTCAGCAGATCGCCTATGTAGCGGCGTTCGCGGTCCTTTACAATAGCAGCGCCGATAAGACGCGATATGGCGTCATGATACTTTGTCTTGTCGATGGCATACAGATAACGCGCCGCGCTCACCGTAAACTGCCCGTTCAGGTCGACAGCTATCATGTTGTCGACCAGCTCGTCGATGACATCATCGATCGAGTCAATATGATTGGCTATATACTCATAAGTAAGAAGCCCGTCGGTATCCTCACCTAAAAGCCGTTTTATATCCTCGTTCATCGTAATGATAAATAAAGTTGATATGCAAAGATACGAATAAGCCGAGCGCAAATGCAAATAAAATTTGATTTTGCCGAGCGGAAGTATCTAAGACGTAGTCAAAGATACGAATAAGCCGAGTGCAAAAGCAAATAAAATTTGATTTTGCCGAGCGGAAGTATCTAAGACGTAGTCAAAGATACGAATAAGCCAAGCGCAAATGCAAATTCAGGCCCAAGTATTACACTATATTTTAACAGCGTTCAATAGCCCCGTCCACTATATTTTTGTAATTTTGCATCAAAACCAATCCTTATGCGACACACACTGCTTGTCATCATATCAATTGCGGCATTATGCATCGCGGCATGCAGCCGGCAGTATGACCCTCGGCTTATAGCGGCCGAGTCAGCCATGACCGAGCATCCCGACTCCGCGCTGGCCATGCTGAATGCTATCGACCGTAGCACCGTCACGTCCGACCGTGACCGCGCCCTCTACGCCCTGCTCATGTCGCAGGCCCTCGACAAAAACTTCATCTACGTGACTGATGATTCCCTTATATCGATAGCCTACGACTATTACTCCAGCCACGACGACAAGCGCCGCCACATGCAGTCGCAGTATTATCTCGGCCGCGTCAGTCTAAATGCCGCCGACTATCCCCGCAGCCTGCTGTCAATGCACAACGCCCATGAAACAGCCACCGACATCAACGATAAATTCTGGTGCGCAATGACAGCAAAAGGATGCGCCGCCGTTTATAACGCTACATTCAAGACTACCGAAGCCCTGATATACTCGCATATAGAGTATGACTTCTTTGCCGCGCTAAAGCTTCAACCCTATCTCGACCAGTCAATGAGCGAACTTGCTCAGGCTCACCTCTATTACGGCGACTATGACCGGTCAATCGACTTGTCAAGACAACTGCTTGACACTTTGGCCATACGTCCCGACAAGACCCTCGAATATGAAGCAAAGAAAAACATAGGCCAGACTTTGATTGAACAGGATAAATACACAGAAGCGGTGCCTTATCTTGAATACATATGCAAGACCGACATGGCAAGCTCACAAGACTCCTCTTTTCTCGGATTGGTATACTCACGTACAGGTCAGCTCGAGAAAGCTCAGAAAATATCGGATGCCATAGAAGCGCACAAAGATCTGCATTCGTACTATCTGAAATACGATGTATCCAAAGCAAACGGCTCTTTAACCGATGCGCTGACAGCTCTCAAAAGCTACGACAGCATAGCCTCACTTAACCTTAACGAGCGTATAAAAACCGATCTCGGCACCTCGGTGATAGGGTATTACAGCTACAAAAACAAACTAATAGAAAACGACATACAGCTTGCAAAGTTCAGGATGATTATCATCCTGATAATAGGCGTGATTGTGCTGACAATCATAGTTTATATAGCACTACGCTACTACAGGAAACAGAAACGGCAAATATCGGAAAGCATGCTGATTGCAGAAAACATGAAGGAAATCCTCACTCTTAAAGAACATGAATGTTCAGCCGCCCAACACTCTATACGTGAACTGATCAACACAAAATTCGACCTGTTCGACAATCTGTTCAAGGCTTATTACGAAAGCCAGCATTCCACATCGGCAAAAAAGCACATATCCAACGAGGTCCAGAGAATCATCGACACACTCTCGTCTGACTCATCTACAGCACTCCAACTTGAACAAGACATAGATGAACATTGCTCGGGCATAATGTCGCACTTCCGTCATGACATGCCCAATCTTAAAGTAGCGGACTATCGTCTATTTCTCTATTCCGTACTCGGTTTTTCAACTACAGCCATATCCCTGTTTCTGAAAGTCGACAAAATAAACTCCGTATATGACCGCAAAAAACGCCTGAAGATAAAGATAAAGCAGTCAGAAAGCGGCAGAAAAGACGAGTATCTACAATACCTTAATTAACTTGCAGTATATAAGCAAGTTACAGCATCACACCCACTACTCCACTGATTATCAGAATGTTACATATGTAAAATACACAAGCCTAATTTTAAGAGAATCCGAGGCGATAAACTCCTGTATATAAACATATTGCAAAGGCCAAAAGCCTAATTTATTACATCAGCCAATCGCTCATATAATAAAAAGATGTCGTAACTTTGTATAGTGAATATATTATACTTATGAAGTGTTTCCCTAAATTATAAGGTCATATCTCCTTCTGATAAATATGGTTTCACAGAGGAGAGATATCACATTTACTGTTATAAAAAGTGATATAAGATTCAGCTTAATTATGCACTGAAAAGTATATACAACTCAAAATAAGAACTGTTTTTAGAATGGTTGAGAAAAACACACAAAAATATCATCATTTGCATTTAGTAAAAGCCCCTGACGGTACGGTGACGTGAGTCAACAACCGGCAAGGGCTTATTTGCTTCTACGGCTTCACGTACTAATTCCGTATCAAAGGCGACATGCGGAGTCAGCACCAAAATCACGTAGCACTAAACGTGGTTCCTTAATATCTATGGCCTTATGAAATATGTGTCGGCAGCACGGTAGTGAGTGACATCGAAGTCAATCAAAAGGCGTCCGCCACGTATCTCATCGCATAATATACGGTCTATCCGCAGTATGTCGGCACGGTCAAGCTGCATCCATTGATACTGTTCGTTTCCTCCCGGAGCAATGCGGCCTTCGTCTTCTGCAAACGTAAGCACGTTGTCGCATATGTCACGGAACCCCACTCCATCACTCTGCGCATCAATATAACCGAGGACCTTGATTCTTAACTCATCATCGGTATAACCAACCTGTACCGAGGTGACTCCTAATTTAACTTTCATCATGACAACTAACGATTTTTATAGTATAACATCGCCGCGTACCAAAAAGTTATCCATCACCACCGCACCGTTAATATCAGGAATGATTACGGAAGAGGATCGAAGCCGAGCGACTTGATTCTTTCCATGACGGCTGCAGGGTCGTGGTCACCTTCCACATAGGCTATGCCGGCGGAAAGGTCTACAACGACCGAGGTCACTCCCGGTATAAGGGCGAGGTTTTTCTCTACCGATGCTTTGCAGTGGGCACAGCTCATGCCCTTGATTTTATACTCTTTGCTCATAGTTGTTATTGTTTGATGTCTGCGATTGTAGAATTTTAATGCAAATGCGGTAATCAGCAAGCCAGCAAGTATGACCGAACACATGGTGTCAAACCATGAGACGCCGACATGACAGGCGCCGTTGGGCATTGCGGCAAGAGGACCTACAAACCACTCGCGTGGCAGCAGATAGTCTATAGCCAATCCGAATGCTATGGCACCCAGTACAATCGAGGATATATACACGGCGGCACTGCGGCGCCCCATAGTACGGGAGATGACGGCAATCGAGGCAAAGTTGGCCGCGGGCCCGGCCATAAGCAGCACCAGCGCCGTTCCCGGAGAGAGCCCCTTCAACATGAGCGACAAGGCTATGGGTATCGATCCGGTGGCACAGACATACATCGGCACCGCTATGGCTACGACCACCAACATAGCCAGTAACGGACGGTCGCCGAGCGACACGAAGAAGTCCTGCGGTACAAGTACGGTGATGAGCGCGGCTATGACAAGTCCGAGCACGAGCCACTTACCTATGCTCTGCACCATCTGCACGAAACCATAGTACAAGGCCTCTTTCATTCGGGCTCCAAAACCTGCCGGCTGCGACTCCGCACCGGCTCCGCAACCGGCTATAGGACAAGCCCCGTCAGTATCGCGGTCGTCATGCTTCTCCGACACACCTACAAGGCATCCTCCTACTGCCGCCGTGACAAGAGCAGCTACAGGCCGGACCACCGCAAAGGCCGGACCAAGCAGCGAATAAGTGGCAGCTATGCTGTCGACACCGGTCTGCGGCGTCGATATAAGAAACGAGGCTGAAGCCGCACGCGAAGCACCGTTGCGCCTCATTGCCACTGCAGTAGGCAGCACTCCGCACGAGCATAGCGGAAGCGGCACTCCAATCATGGCTGCCTTGAACACCGCACGCCAGTCGGAGCCCGACAAATGACGGCTCATGACTTGTGCGGGAACGAAGGCATGAAGCAGTCCGGCTATGAGAAGCCCCAACAGTATGTATGGCGACATCTCGTTGAGCATGTTTATGAAAGCGTTGAAAATATCCATCTGCAACAGTATTACTATTATTTACGGTACAAAGTTACGACACATGTGGCTGAAACATGTTACACAATTTTTCAAATATGTTGCATCATGCTATACCTTGTCAAGGGGACGACGCCGGCCGCCGAGACGATACTGCGTGACGGTCATGCCCGTAACAGCACGGAATTGACGCGACAGGTGGGCCACACTCGAATATCCAGTGCGGTAAGCTATTTCGGAGGCAGTAAGACGTCCGTAGTCGAGCAGTTCCTTGACATATTCTATTTTCTGACTGATAAAGTAATTTTCTATAGTGCGCCCCTCGACCGCTGAAAATGCACTGACGAGAGTACGGTAGTCGACACCGGTGCGCTCCTCGAGCCAAGCCGACAGTTTCAGTCTTGTACCGGAGCCGGAGCGCGCAAGTCCTATTAGCAGTGTCTTGACCTTCTGCGCCGTCAGTTTGGCAGCATCCTCGATAAGTTCGAAGCCGAGATTATGGAGTTCTCCTGCAAGTGACGCCAACGCATCACTGTCAAGGCTCTCGGCTATCTGCGCACTGCCGAGGGTAACACTGCTCACAGTATAGCCAAGCCGCCGCAACAGACTGTCCACAACCATAATGCAGCGGTCGCACACCATATTTTCAATATTCAGTGTCATAATTATACAAAACTACACATTTTTAATGAACAATAGGGTCAGTATGGTCCGTTTTATAACAAACAACTATATATAGACTCCGAAATGACAGCGCAGACTACACTTTTCAGCCCTCGCAACCTCAGCCTGATGATGGATCTTTATGAACTCACCATGGCCAACGGCTATTTCACGGCCGGAGCCAAGGACACCCGGGCAGTATTTGATCTTTTTTACCGCTCCAATCCGGATGACGGGGGATTCGCCATTTTCGCCGGGCTTGAACAGGCGCTCGACTACGTGGAGCACATACACTTTGACGGTGACGACATAGCCTATCTGCAGTCGCTCGGACTCTTCACTGCAGAATTTCTCGATTATCTCGCCACATTCCGTTTCACGGGCGACATATATGCCGTCGACGAGGGCACTGTGGTATACCCCAACGAACCGCTGGTGACTGTTGTGGCACCGCTTATCGAAGCGCAGATAATAGAGACAGCCATGCTGTCGCAGATCAACCATCAGTCACTCATAGCCACGAAGGCCAACCGTATAGTACGCGCCGCCCAAGGACGCATGGTATCGGACATGGGCGCCCGACGCGCCCACAACGCCGATGCGGCGGTATACGGCGCCCGCGCGGCCTACATAGGGGGCGTGGAGGCTACCGCCACCGTGCTTGCAGGCAAGATGTTCGGCATACCGGTGACGGGTACCATGGCCCACAGCTGGATCATGTCGTTTGCAAGCGAGTATGAGGCGTTTAAGGTTTATGCACAGGTCTATGGCAGCAATTCGGTGTTTCTCGTCGATACTTACAACACGTTAAAGTCGGGACTGCCCAACGCCATAAAGGCGGCCCACGACATTCTGCTTCCGGCCGGGAAGAAACTCAAAGGCATACGCATAGACTCAGGCGACATAGCCTATCTGTCGAAGGAAGCGCGCCGCATGCTTGACGAGGCAGGACTCGAAGACTGCAGTATCGTGGCGTCAAACAGTCTTGACGAGTTCAACATAAGGTCAATAATATCGCAGGGCGGATGTGTGGACATTTTCGGTGTCGGAGAACGGCTTATCACATCCAAGAGCGACTCCACATTCGGCGGCGTATATAAACTTACCGCACTTGAAAAGGACGGACGTTGGGTGCCTAAGATAAAGGTATCGGACAATGTGGTGAAAATAACCAACCCGGGACGCAAGGACCTCTACAGAGTCTATGACTCCGACGGCAAAAGCATAGCGGAACTGATAGCCGACCACGGCGAACCAGTAAACGGCGCGGTGCCGGAGCTTGTATGTGCCGACCGCCCATGGCAAACCCTCGACTACCTCGGGTGTACCTTCAAAAAACTGCAGCATCAGGTGGTGGCCGGAGGACAACGCATATCGCAACCTCGCCCGTTGCATCAGTTGCAAGACTACGTCAGGGAGCAGATGATACGCGAAGTGCGCGAAGAAGAGCAGCGCCTTGACAACCCAGACATACACACCCTCGCCATGACATCAGGATACTACAACCGCAAACTGGCCCTTCTTAAAGAGACCGAAGCAGGTCTCGGCGGAGAATGACGCGGCGCATGCAACGTACGTGTGAAAATAAAAAAGCCGTGGGGCGGAACCCACGGCATCAAAGAACATAAGTATTACATTGAGTCTTTTCACAAAGACTGATATTTAGGAATTGATAATCATCGCAATACTCCTAAATACATTTATTTACACACAATCGCGTCATCACGACGCTTTCTTTTAACACCAATCATGAGATTGATTTATATCGTTTTGTCTCCCCGATAGTTGCGCGGGTCCGGATAGTCATGAGCCTTTACAGGCTCGGGGATTTACTTTATTTTCCTCTTTTCCAGAGACTGTGCCGGCCGTTGGCCGTCTTGTCCCCGGCTAACAATAGCATGAGTCCGTTCGGACTCCGTTTTTCGCCGGCCTGCGGAGCGGACCCGAAGCAGGCCCTCCTCGCTAAGCATATCAGTCCTCGACAAGCCTGATAAATGCGGCATCCGAGTCACCAAACAATGCAGTAGCATCATTACTATACGTATTGAAATCAAATGTAGTATAATTGATATCCCATGCCGTTGTTCCAGAAGTAGTGCCGACCTCTTCTCCATCGCCACTTACCCAGTATGTAGCACCAAACTGAGTATACATCGTATACAACAACGGGCGATATTCGGCAAAGTTACCGGCTCCATCAGGCATTCTGGCGGCTCGAGCGGCATATCTTAATACCCCACGGGCATTTCCCGGCTCATATATATGGTTCATTCCCGATTTTCTTGAGCCATCTTTACGGTGACCGTTGCCGGAAACACCTATCGGAAAAAACAGGTTAAGACCATCTTTACCTACATTATAGACAAACCATCCACGCATGCCGTAACTTTGACGTTCACTCATGTCCAGATAAGTGGCATAACCGCAAGCCTTGACAACATCGGTCTGTGTCTGTGTGGCTCCGTCGCCATAAAGTACTCCGGCTCCGAAGTCGCACTCCTTGCGCAGATTCTCAAAATCCTCGTATTTCGGTACACGACACGTTTTGCCGTTGACGTCCAACGTCACGCCCTTGAATACAGCCGGTATATCGGACTTTATATCTTCCCACTTAGCCATAGGCTTATCAGCTTTATCGGGACTGAGGTCATATGGAGCAAGGTAGTAGGCGCTCTGTCCGTCAGGATAACTCTTGTAACGTGCATCACGCTTATTGTTGACAGAAGCAATAGCCTCCAACAGGTTACCGCACTTGAACATAGAGCCCTCGCCACGCGGATACTCATATTCATGTCCCAAGAATGAACCGTCGCCGTTCTTTATCGCATACTGCAGATTGCAAGTATGCCACTTTGTATTTGACCCCGTAGCCATAGCCACAGGCGCGTAGCCCTGCCGCACCATTATACGGTGGTTACAGGTATAATTATGGTACAATACTTTTATAATAGCACAACGCACGGCTTCTTTATTAGCGCATTTCGACAAGAATTTGACATCAAATTGAATCTCACTGTCAGTATATCCTTCAATTCTGTCGCCTTTGGCAGTCTTACCGCCGACAGACAGCCAACCACCGCCATCGGTTATATACTCAATCTCGGCACTCCACGGTCCTCCCGTCGAGATGACAGGCACATAGCTCATGCCGTCCACATCATCCTCCGAGTCAAGACGCATAAGATGGACATTAAACGGATCGGTACAATTCCAACTGCGATAAATGCCCTTCGGGTTCACAATACGCGGCACCTGAAGCACTTTGGCGACAATCGACTGCTTTTTACCGTCAACAGTTGCGGTAAACTTAATCTCGGCATAACGATAATAGCCCATATAGGGATTATTGCCGCGGTAACCGGCTGTCTTGATAAGATTTATCTCACGGGAATACAACGGGATATGAAATGTGGTATGCTTCACACCATTGACTGTCGTAGTAGACACTTCATAAGCACCGTCATTGGCAAAGTCATCATTAGCATTATCGCTACGACCCGAAACCGGAGTTTTAGTAACATTATAAAACCGATGACCGCGATGATTCACTTTTTCATTTAAAGAAGGATCACCCTCTCCTATCCAATATGCTTTATTATAAGGTATTCCATTGTATTGACCATCAGATAGAGACTGATTATATTTATACTCTTTAGCAATACCTGAAACCTTACCGACAGAAGCCTTACGACCACGATCAGTACCGGGTTCAAGCGGAGCCATTCGAAGAGACAGAAAACCATGCCACGGACCATTACCTACAACCTTAGCGGTATCGCTATAATACTCCAGACCTGCAACTATTTCGCCGGGATTATCAAGGGTAGAGGGCCCCCAGTCGGAGCGGATTATCTCGGCTTCGAGGTCGCCTTCGAGTTCACCGATTATGGTGACAGGATAAACCATGGACTGATTGTACATGTAGGGCACGTAGTAGTACGGGATGGGCACCTTGATGCCGGGCTCTTCATTATAGTCTATGTGCCAGTCATAGTCGTTGGCCTTGCCGTTGAAATGCAGGGTGAGCTTGTAGTGGTAGTTGCGCTCGGCGTTGTAGTCGTCTATGACGTTCTTGCCGAGCATGAAGCGGTATGTTATGTCGCCGTTGCTCACCACGCCGTCACGCGAACGATAGAAAGCCTTTACCTCGACATATGTGCCGCAGGGTTTGTCATCTTTCAGTATATCGTCATCCTTTACCGCGCCGGTAGGATTGCCGTCACCGTCGAGTTCAGGATACTGGCGCTTGTCCTTGCCGAGGCCCTGCATGTTTTCATAGAAGAACAGCGACAACTCATCGGGGGTGTGAGGATCACGGAGGTTTTCGTCATCTTCGGCAAGACTGCCGTTATCCTTCGAGGGAAACTTACGCCCCTTCACTATAGTATACCAACCGGTGTTGTACTTGCCGCCATCGGCAGCCGGCAAGCCGCGGGTATAGTCAAGATATTGGCCGACCTGATGCTCCTCGGCGGGACGCGACAGAAGGCTGTCGGTTTTTGTAACACAACTTTTGCGGCCAAGGTCGCACCCGGCCGGAATGTCCTTTATGGCCGCCGACTTGAGATGAATCCATATATTGTCGCGCAGGTCAGATCCGTCAAAGGCTATGGTGAGCTTTGATGCTGCCCGTCGTAGCCAAGACTTCAACTGCATGCCGTCGCGGTTGACAACTACGGATGGCAGGTCCGCTCCGGAGAAGAACGAAGAGGCTTCACGCGAAGTCTGGTCGGTCGTGAAGCAGCCAAACATCTCCGCGTTGTTGGCAAGACAGGAAGCATCCCACTCAAGGCGCAGACCACGCAGGCCGTCGATAGTTTTTACAGCCTCTTTGCGCTCTGCATCAACAAACAGTTCGTGGTAAGTTGTGGTGGCCTCAGAATATTTGTCGGACTTGGCATTGCCGAGATTGGCCACGCCGACTATGTAATACTGCCCGTAAGGTATCTTGATAACGTCAAACCGTCCGCTCATTGACTTGTCCTGCGCGAGCTTGCCGTTGGAAGCGTCGGAGGGGTCGCGGGGCACATCCTTGAAGCGGTCAACGCCGTAGAAGAAGTGCGAGTCGGGAAGATCGACGGGCTTCTGGGCCTGTTCTTTATTGTAGTAATAGATGTAGTCATCGAGCAGATTGCCGCCTTTGTCGTAGAAGAGCACACACATGTCGACGATGCCGTTAAGGGCGTCGCCCTTGGCATTTGACTCCGCGGCACGACTGCCGGTGAGTCCCTCGGACATAGGAGTAAACTCCATCTGCAATGATATAGTGCCGATGCCTTCGGGGATGAAAAGCGAATCGTCGCGGAAGTCATCCTCACAGGATACGAACATAAGCGATGCCATACAAGCGGTGGCGGCAGCCGTAGCGAAGCTTATAAAGGTTTTGAAGCAATTCATGCTGGTTATTATTTGTTTTTATTCAAAATATGCAGAACACTGTGCATAATGCCGTGCCATGCCGGACGTAATGCAACCTCGGAAACCGTGACGAACCGGCGTCCATATCGACAATGTGTACACAACAGTCATGGGTCAGGGATTCTGCGGTGGTTCCGGACCATTTATATCGCCGTTGGGGTCGCGATCAAGACCAAACTCCGGATCGAGGTTCTCGTAAGCATAGGGCTGCTCCTCGACATTCAATATTATATTATAGTAGCGTCCTATCGACACATTGACTACAACATGGGTGTCGCGGAAGAGCGAGGCCAGCTGCGGCATAACACCGGTGTACTCGCGCTTCACCCAATTGGCCGGGGTGTCGACTTCACCCTCAGGCAACTCCTCGGTAAACAGAGTAAGCATATACTGCTGTAGCATGAGAGGGTCGTCGTCAAGAGCCTGATTGCGGCTCTCGTGGATGTATACGGCTTTCGGTGCCGTCCATGTGTTGGAGCCGGCGGCGTAGCCGATAACCGGAGCATCGGCGTAACTGTAGTCAAACGCATCGGGAAGCGCTCCGTCGGGCAGAGTGTAATCGGTCATCCACTGATAAACGGGTATGTCATCCTCCGTTTTTTTCTTCACCTCCTCTACCATCCAGTCAATCCACCGGCCAGAAAGGTCCACTGCGGTCTTGCGGTCGGTATCGGCGACCCAGTAAGATGCCGGAGAACCGTGACGGTTTACACGCGGCATAAGGTAGTTGCAGCCGGCTATAGGGTCAAGCCGCCATCCGAGCAATTTTATGGTGCGTTTCTGAGGCGCCACGGATGCATCGGAGTTCACCGGATCGGCAGTGCGGTTTTCGACGCTCAGCGACAGCTTGTTGACCGTACGGACTATGTAGCACGTAACCTCGGTGCGCTCCTTGTCAGTGACATTGAAGTCATAGACGGCGCTCATGGGAAGAGAGGCAATGGCGCTTTGATCGGCGGGAAGGCTGAAAACGGCTTTGTCGACCGGTGCGAGTCCGTCATCGCCGGGCAGATACATGGCCCCGAGCTTTATGTCAAGCTGATTGCCGCCGGCCGCCATTTTGTAGTCCTCACAGTTGGCTATGAAGTAAATACGCTTCTGAGTATTGCGTTTCACTTCATAACTGCGGGTGTCGGAGAGCTTCACGGCGCCTGCAAACGACTGGTAGTCGTTATGCTCGACCCTCCACGGCTCGGCAACTGACTTACGGCTAAGTATGACCACACGCAGGCTGTGGAGTTTCTCAATGTCAGAGGCAGCGTCGGACAGGTCGGCGTCAACAGCCCTTGTGTGGAGCGACAGTGTGACCATGTCGTCATCGCCGACGGCCTGCGGTTCATCATAGGAGCCGGAACAAGCGGCCGCAGAGAGAACGATTGCCGTGCATGACACCGATTTAATAAAATATGTCATCAACCGATTCATTCAAGAATATAATCAGAACTGATTGTATATATCAAAGTGTTTAAAACTCCGCATCATTTATACGCACCACCCAGTCATTGACCACGATGCGCGTATTGAGCCAAGTGCCGTCAGTGCGAAGAAAGAAGAAAAGAGTATAGTCGCTCTCACGGTCAAGATACTCCTGCGTCGACTTTATACTGTAAGGAGGCTGCTTGTAGCGGTCGCTACAGAGCAACGCCAGATATTTTATCAGCGGAAAGTCGATGACTGTGGCTCCGTCGCCGCTACGTGTTATGAGCAGACGCGGAGTGTTTTTGGTCATAAGCCTCGATGTGCTCATCTCGGCATAAGCCACAGTCACAGGCTGCGGCACCACCTCGTCGCCGAGAATTGACACACCGGTCTGCGCCTGTCCGGTAGCCCACGGCGTATACACCACCGGATCCACGCCGTCGGTGATAAGATCGTTATCATGGCCGAAGAGCGAATTACAGTCGGTAATCGAGAAGTCAAAGTCATCGGGATGCACCGTACCGCCCTTTTCCTGCTGAAGTACGACGCGGATGTTGTTGGTATTCTTCATCATCTTTACCGTGCCTTCGGTGTAGAGGTCGGACGTAGCGAGCGACAGCTCACCCCAGAACATGTCATGGAGACGTCGTTCGGCAGGTTGCGGCGAGTATACACGATCAAGATGCATGAGCGTGCTCAAGTCAATACGGCGACTTTCGGGCGCGGGCTCTTTAACAAGTGAAAAGGCGGCCTTGTCACAGGCAAGTCCTCCGAAAGCCACGAATTGATAGTTTCCCGGCTCGAGATCGAGGGTCATGCGGTAGGATTCATCCTGAAGCTCGGCTCCGGTGACTGTCTTTTTATCCACGAAATTGCCATCATTGTCGTAAATGAACAGCGACAGACAGTCGACCTGCTTTGGAAAAGCGTTAGCCCACTCCATGTTGTAGTCATATACGAAGCGGAGCCTGACACCATGGGGGCACGGGTCAAGGTCTTCGTACAGACTCTCGCACGACGTGAAAGCAAAGCCCATAGATGCGATGCAGCACATCGCACCTATAAGCCGGGATAATACGGTTAATCTCTTGCCAAACATGTTTGGATAAGTTTAAAATTCGATATCATTTACGCGTACAACCCAAGGAAGAGTCTCGGACTGAACATCGAAGTAAACGTTGCCTTCTTCGTCAGGATCTTCGGGATCAACGGGATCGGGATCATTCTCCGGCACGCGGGGATGACCGAGACGGCGTATGTTGGTCACCGCAAGTTTATATACGTTGTTGCGCACGACGGCAAACTCCATGGGTCCCATGACGCCGTTGTTGCCGTTATCGTTGTGGCGGTTCCAATAGAAGTAGAAGCAATAGTATCCGGGACCGTACTTGTCATCACGGCTCGACTCATAGAGCGTGAAGTCACAGGCGGTGGCAGCCTTCTTGAAGTCAAGCAGAGTAGGATTGTCATTGGCTTTCTTGTCATTATGCCATATATTCCACTTATAGTCGGGCGAGGCAGGGTCATTGCTGTATATGGGAGTATCGCCGGCAGCAGGGTCGTTGGCTCCTGCAGGATTACCGAAAGCGGCCTTGTACATGTCGCTACCCTTTCCGGCAGCAAGAGCTGCAGCGCGTACCTCGGTCCAAGTAACGTATATGTCGTTGGCATAAGTGTACAGAATGGGATCCTGACGAGAGTTGCCCTCCGCATTCTTTACAGCATCGGCAAGAGTGCCAGTAATGCCGTCGGGTACAATCATCTTACCCTTGAACACCACTCCGGTCGTAATGCCGACCTGCTGATTGGCCACCGGTCCGGGTATAGTGTTTTCGGTCACATAGCGCCATACATGGTAGCCCGCCACCACGTTATCACCGGGCGTCCAGCCTTCATCATTGTCCTCACGGCCGCCAAGGACATCGGTTATAACCGACGTATACCACTGGTTACGAGCCATCTCATTGATAAAGGCGCCATTATCGCTTATATTAAACAGGCAGAAGTTGAAGTTATCGGAAAAGGTATTGTTTTTGATGATGGAGCCGTCGGATTTTGCTGCGGCATCGGTGTCTACGACATAATTGCAGTCATCGTCGCTGTTGAAATACTCCAGACCTCCGACAGTATAGTTAGCGCCGGCATTGTTGGCACCGGGAACCATACCGTCGTCCGATACACGGCGCAGGAAGTAGAAGTTCTTGCTCATATTGACAAGAGCCATTTTCTGAAGCTGTATCTGCAGAGCAGTCTTTCCACCCTCAGTGACTACATCGTAAGTGTTTGCACCTTTGGGGCTGCCGTCACGAAAGTCGAAGCGGGCCACGCTACGCTCCACTTTAATAGCGCCGCTATTATCAATCTGACTGTCAGAGTCACCGTCTTCATGATTTTTACCCGAAAGTTTGAACGCCGTAGAAGGAGACGAGTGGTGTTCCCAGTCCTTATAAGTCTTCGGAAGTGTCTTGACCACAGCTACGGCCGAAGTCATAAGGAAGCCGGTTTTGTGTTCAGGACCGCCCCATATAGCGGAGTTCGAAGCCGAGCCGGCATCAGGAGTCTCGATGTTGGTGCACACTTCATCGATCCACTTCTTGTCATGGGCGGTAAAAGCAGTGGCAACAATAGCTTTAAGCCGCTCGGTAGGATTGCAGAACAGCCATACGTTCACTTTCTGACGTTGCTCGTCGAGCACACCGTCCTCACCGCCGTAATATGCGGCCAGTGTCGACTTGTCGATTTTCTGGGTAGAATTGACAAGATTGGTCTTTCCGTTCTCAGGTGTAGCCGATCCGTCCTGTTCTCCATAAGCTATGATCAGGTCATCGTTGTCAGTAAAGACAAGCATCATGTTGTTCACGCGATTTTCATCATCGCTACCTACTTCCACTCCGCCGGTGCTTCCGCCGCCGGGCTTGGGATCGGTTTCGCTACGGCCGCCGTTGTTTCCGGTCGGTAGTTTGGCCACAATGTTAAGATATACTGCATCATTAGGATGTACCGGTGAAGGTTCATCGCCTGTCAGTCTGTCGCTGCTGCAGCCTGTCATAATGGAGGCCACGGCAAGTGCGAGAAACGATTTGCTCCAAAATTTCTTTTCCATAGATATATAATGATTTTGTTTATTTTATTTCGTTTATATGCTTTATCATAGCGGTGGCTTTAGCTACACCTCGGCGCTCGGCCTCGACAAAAAGCCTCAGCGCACTGTCATAGTCACCTGATATGGCCGCATAGACACCGCGGGCATATCCTGCCTCGGGCGATGAACCGGCATTATCGAGGTAACGTTGCGCCCGTTTCATATCGCCGGCCTGCATAGAGGCATTGGCGGCATTAAGATTGGCCACGGGGTCATCGGGATACATGCGCACGGCTATATCGAAGGTTTCCTCAAATTCGGCACTACCGGGCACCATGTCGCGTGCGGCAAGATACATCTCGTTAAGACTCAGTTTAGAGGGCTGCGTCTTTATCAGACGCTTGATCTCATCAATGTCGGTATAGGCGCGCACCTCATACTTGACGGCATAGTCAGAATGACGAAGACCGGGATAAACCTCCTTCAACAGGAAAGCATAGTCAACCGGATAATTGCGCTTGATTCTGGCCTCCTTCTCGTCGGGGTCCATATCAGTGCGTATAAGAGCAAGGATGCCGTCTTTAGCAGCGAGCGACGATGAGGCCACATAACGCTCAAGACCGGCCCAGTCCTCAGGCTCGTAATCGGTCGATATGATCGACTCGGGAAACGAATACTGTTGCTGCACGTAGTTCTTTAGCGACTTTGTACGACCCTTGGCGAGACGCTCGTTGTTGGAATACGGACTCTCGGGCGAAGCGTAACCCTTTATGGTCAGCTCTATGATGCGCGAGTCGGAGTCGTTGCGTACGGCATCGATTGTGGCTATTATCTTCTGCAACTCGACGGGATTGCGGCGATAATCGGGATAGATCTCGGTGCGGCTGACAGGGAAATCTATATAGGCCGAGCCCTCAAGCACATTGATCTTTTGCATGGCCTCTGGGCGAACGTAAATAAATTCGGGAGCGAACTTCTTCGGGTGTTTCGGCTCGAGATCGAGCGCCAGCAGCGGTGCAGAGCCACCGTCAAGTGACTCGCTGCAGCAGCCGCAAGTCTCGTTGGCGGCACCCAAAACGGCCTTACCCATCCAAGCCACGTAAGGCACCACGGTGCGGTACTTTATAACGGAGGTCTTGCCGCTGCGGTAAAGTTCAGTATCAGAGGGCTGCACACCGTTGCGCAGATGATGATAGTAGCGGCTGCGGCCTGCTACCATTACAGCCGGCAGGTCGAGAGTGTCGGCTCCGGCAGTAAGTCGCGGAGTGATTATAACCTCGCGGTTGGTTGACACATCGAGTGTCGAGACATCGATGTCCATCGACACAAACAGTTTATCGTTGTTGCGCGACACCGCTACATCGCGCATGGTTACGCGTCCGTCCATTATGGTCTGCGCCACAGCCGAGGGCACACCGCAAAGCAACATAGCGAAACACAATATATTTGCGATTGAAATGATCGGTTTCATATTCATCGAAGTGATTTAAAAGGTATAAATTAGATTTATGGCCGCTTTGGTAGGACCTACATAGTTGTGGGCCTTGTCGGAGGCCACTTTGGTGCCGCAATTGGCGCAGGGGTACACGTCATAGCGTGTGTAGACCCATCCGAGTCCTATCTCGGCCTCGATATTCCAGTGACGGTCTATTATCCAAGAGTAGCCGTAAGCCAATCCTGCTCCGACAGCCCACCCCTGATAACGGTGGTCGGTAAGTACGGAGAAGTCGGTACCGAGGAAGTTGAGTGAATTGTGTATGTTACCGGCATTGTACTGACCGCCCAGCAAATGGGCACCGACAAAATGTCCGGCAAAACGGTCGCAGAACCAATAGCGTGCCTCAGGCTGAAGCAGCCAATGCTTCCACTTACGGTCGCCGACGGTCCATAAGTTCATGTCGGCCGATACATCTAAGGTCCACCGCGGAGCGAGTCCCACCTCCACGCCGGCATTGACGTTCAGCAATGCGTCATAGAGCAGATTGGTCTTCACCGCGACATCCTGCGCTCTAACTGTCCGAAGCAACCCTGTCGAGAGCACTATCAACAGTAGTAAAATCGTTCGTTTCATCTTTAGATTATATCTGGTTTGTTCTTTACTATTTTGCACAACAATGGCTGTCACGCCTGAAACAGTCAGACGATACAACCGGCCGACCCCAAAAGGCCGACGCATAATCAATACCCCCTGCCGGGTCACAACAAAGTGACGGCTCAGAGTAAAGAAACGGATGAGAACGGGCAATAAATCGGACGTTTGTCGATTGGTGTCGACTTTTGTCTTTTCACACTCTTACAAAATAAGAAGGATTCTACGTTAATAAATACTTTGCACTTTTCCGCCAATTCATGTCTTATCTTTCCGCATTTAGACCTCTTACAGAGGTGATTATCAAGCCTGTATAAAGCACAATAACCCAAACAATCATTTATGGCTTCCGCGCCATTCACAAGCGATGATTTTTCAAGGGACAAAGCTAAAAAAAAAAAATCAGCTCATTTCCAATTTTTTTATCCAAAAAATTTGGAAAATTTTCGATTTTTTGAAAATTTCGGCAGTGAGATCGGCGCCGGGAGCACAATGACAGTCGCCGTTTAACAACCGTGGTGTTCAGCTGAGGGTAGGGGCGCCAGTAGTACGGCGCCCACAAAGCCGGACAGACATACGGGTTGCTGCCGGACAGCCATATGGGTAAGTGGTTGTAGATGACCATGCGGGGCGAAGCCGGACGCCGTGGTACTGGCGTCCCTACCGGCATTGCCGACGTTTTATCAGCGGGGAGTGTACCTGAGGCACTTCATATATGGATATAGAGCAGGAGGTAGGGGCGCCAGTAGTACGGCGCCCGCAAAACCGGACGGACATACGGGCAAGGCGGCTGTGGATTACCATACAGGGCGAAGCCGGACGCCGTGGTACTGGCGTCCCTACCGGCATTGCCGACGTTTTATCAGCGGGGAGTGTACCCGAGGCACTTCATATATGGATATAAAGTAGGTGTAGGGGCGCCAGTAGTACGGCGCCCGCAAAACCGGACGGACATACGGGTTGCTGTAGGACGGCCATACGGGTAAGGCGGTTGTGGATGACCATACGGGGCGAAGCCGGACGCCGTGGTACTGGCGTCCCTACCGACATTGGCGACGTTTTATCAGCGGGGAGTGTACCCGAGGCACTTGGCGGCACAGGGAAGGGCAAGAAACGAGGCGGCCGAGCGGCAATTGTAGCGTGTGGCGAGGCCGCGGAAGAGCTTCAATATTTTGCCCCACGGCGACAGGCGCTTACGATGCCAAGCCCCTGCATAATGGTGGATGCAGACCGTATTGTCAGTCTTACATATGGCTCCTGTTCGCCAGTCTTTTGCGCAAAAATAGTCGATAGGATATACTTTTACCTCATTATCTATGTAAGGAGCAATCTTTGGTGTCAAAATCTTAGGCGATGGAGTACGCACGGTTTTACCGAACATGTTTATAAAATGACGGTTCTCGTAATACTCGACGCACTTCTTGAGCCATGAAGCTCCCGGACATGCGCCGACAACTCCAAGCCCGATAGCCTCTGTTTCGTACCCGAGAAAAGCCTTATTATCCAGAAACGGGTCAAGACTTTTCAGCACTTCTATATCAGTGTCAAGATATATGCCGCCATATTTATAAAGTACGGCCGGACGCACAAGGTCGGCAACAAACACATAATTGGCGGTAGCATAAGCCTCACGGGTAAAAGCACATGCCGACACATCGAAGTTGGTCTCGTTCCACAGCACAAATTCATAGTCGGGCATGACTTCACGCCAATGGTCAATAAGGCGAATCATGTCGGCGGGTATATCCTTGGGACCAAACCACGAATAGTGTATTATCTTGGGTATCATGATCTATTGTTCTTTTATTTCAACCGACATTCAGTGACCTTTGCCATGATTGACATCTGGTACATGCTCTCGAAATAAGCTCTGACAACTCCCCGTCGTCCGTAACGGATATTGCCCTTGAGTATATAACACTTGAAGAAAAACCAGAACGGCCGCATAAGCATGGACACAACGCCGTAATTCTTGTGGACACGCTTGGGCACTTCATTGTCGGAATAACGGTTAAGTTTGGTGATGCGGTCGGCGATACAGGCATCGTTTATATGCAGTATGCACGCATTCTTCCGTGACACACGCCCTACCCTGCCGTCAACCACCGGACGGGCATGAATGACCGGGGGCCAGTCGACCTTGTCGCGCCTGAAAAAGCGCACATGGTACTCTGAAACATGTCTGTCAAACTCACCCATATACTTATTGACAAACGGTATATCGATTCCCTCCGGGCAATCGGGAGACATAACTCTACCATGCAGATACTTATGCAACTCGGGAGTCACAAGCTCGTCATCGTCAAGCACAAGCACCCACTCGTTGGAAGCACTGCGTATGGCCGTATTGCGGGCCGGCTCGCATATATTTATATTGCCTTTGGGAAATGTGACGACTCTACATCCGTGAGCGAGAGCTATGTCGACCGTGTCGTCGGTCGACTCCATATCGCACACCACAACCTCGTCAAACCCCTTCAGGGAGTCAAGCACTTCCGGCAGATATTTTGCGGAATTATACGTATTGATGGCGACCGATATCTTATGCATATCTTCCATAATCGAACTAACTGGAGGTAAGTCATGCAAAGATACGAATTTATTTCATAGCTATCGCTTATAGCTGAATATTTAGTAATTTTGCACCTCATTTTCATATTACATATTATATATCGAAAATATGAATGACGATATGACATACGGGGAGCACCCCTCATCAACAGCGGCTGCAGCCGAGGATAAACTATGGAATTCCGACTACCTGAAAGTGATGTGCAGCAACTTTCTACTGTTTTTCGCATTCTATCTAATCGCTCCACTGCTGCCATTGTATCTTAACGACCGTTTCATGGCCGACAAGGACACCATAGGCATTGTGCTGTCAGGTTATGTCGTGGCCACACTGATGATAAGGCCGTTCAGCGGATTCATGGTCGACAGTTTCAACCGCAAGAAAGTGCTCATGTTGTGCTTCTTCGTGTTTTTCATATGCTTCGCAGGATATATAGGCGCCGGCACTCTTCTTATGTTTGCCATAGTACGCACCATGCACGGCATACCTTTCGGCGCGGCCACAGTGGCCAACAGCACCGTGGCCATTGATGTGCTCCCCTCCTCGCGCCGCAACGAAGGCATAGGGTTTTACGGGCTCAGCAACAATCTGGCCATGGCCATAGCACCGTCAGCGGGCATATACATATATTCGGTTACCGGCGACTTCCCTATGCTCTTCTGGATATCGCTCATTCTGGCCCTTGCAGGCTTCATATGCACCTCGCGCGTCAGAATACCGACAAGAGAACTGATAAAAAACAAACCCAAGATGAGCCTTGACCACTTCTTTCTCGGCAGGGCATGGCTTATGGCTGTCAATATCACGCTGTTTGGTCTGTGCTGGGGCATAATGAGCAACTATGTGGCCATATACGAACAGGAAGAACTCGGTGTGGCCGACGGCACGGGCATATTCTTCATGATGCTCTCCGGCGGGCTGTTTATATCGCGACTCTATGGTTCCAAGTCGCTGCGTGCGGGCAAAATCACCCACAACTGCGCCAGAGGCGTACTGCTGTCACTGGCAGGCTACACACTCTTCGCCCTCGCATTCGGAGAGTGGAGCTTCTACCTGTCAGCGCTCCTTGTAGGCCTCGGCAACGGTCAGATGTACCCGGCATTTCTTAATATGTTTATAAAGGTGGCGCGCCATGACCAGCGCGGCACAGCCAACTCGTCGATACTCATATCATGGGACCTCGGTATGGGCATAGGCATACTGCTCGGAGGTTTTCTTGCCGAGTACATAAGCTACTCGGCCGCGTTTTGGGTCACTGCCGCCATGCAATGCGCCGGCACAATGATGTTTCTGTTCTTCACCCGGCACTTCTACATGCGCCGGAGGCTGAACGAGAACTAAACAAGTGCAGCATCACCAATGCCGGTAAACTATTTGCCGGTATTTTTCGTTTTTTTCATAAAAACATCGCAAAAAGCATAAATACACCATATATTTTTTATAATTTTGCAGCAGAATGTAACAATACAGCCTCGAAAGAGGATATTTATGTTACCCCAAACGCGTTTCAGCTAACAGAATGTAATCAGACTAAAAGAATATAACATGTCAAAAGTAACCAAAGAAATGGCCCTCGAATATCACCGCGAGGGCAAGCCGGGAAAAATCGAAGTCGTACCTACCGTGCCCTACTCCTCACAGCAGGACTTGGCACTCGCCTATTCTCCGGGCGTGGCATATCCGTGTCTGGAAATCGAACAGCGTCCTCAAGACGCATATGAATATACCAACAAAGGCAATCTCGTGGCCGTAATAAGCAACGGCACTGCGGTACTCGGTCTCGGCGACATAGGCGCCCTTGCCGGAAAACCGGTAATGGAAGGAAAGGCTCTGCTTTTCAAGATTTTCGCCGGACTCGACTGCTTCGACATTGAAGTCAACGAAAAAGACCCCGAAAAATTCATTCAGATAGTAAAAGCGCTTTCTCCCACATTCGGCGGCATCAATCTTGAAGACATAAAAGCACCCGAGTGCTTTGAGATAGAACGCCGTCTGAAAGAGGAGTGCGACATACCGGTAATGCACGACGACCAGCATGGCACAGCCATAATATCGGCAGCCGGCCTGCTGAACGCGCTGGAAATACAAGGCAAAAAAATCGAGGACGTAAAGCTCGTGGTCAACGGCGCCGGAGCGGCCGCCGTAAGCTGCACAAAACTCTACATAGCACTCGGAGTGAATCCGGCCAACGTGGTGATGTGCGACTCCAAAGGCGTAATCAACTCCAAACGCACCGACCTGAACCCGCAGAAGAAAGAGTTTGCCACAACACGCGACCTCGACACTCTGGCCGAAGCCATGAAAGGAGCCGACGTATTCCTCGGTCTTTCGGTAAAAGATGTCGTGACACCCGACATGTTGCTGTCCATGGCCGACAAGCCTATCGTATTCGCTCTTGCCAATCCCGATCCGGAGATAGCCTACGACCTCGCCGTGAAGTCGCGCCCCGACCTCATCTTCGCTACCGGACGTTCCGACTATCCCAACCAGATAAACAACGTACTCGGCTTCCCCTACATATTCCGCGGAGCTCTCGACTCCGGAGCCACAGTCATAAACGAAGCCATGAAACTGGCGGCAGTCAAGGCCATAGCGGCACTCGCCAAAGAGGCCGTACCGTCAGTGGTCAACGCAGCCTACGGCATGTCGGATCTGCACTTCGGCCGCGATTACATATTGCCCAAACCCCTCGACCCGCGCCTTATAACCACAGTGGCACCGGCAGTAGCCCGTGGCGCCATGGAATCGGGCGTAGCCAAACGTCCTATCACCGACTGGGAAGCCTACAACGAAAAACTCCGTCAGTTGATGGGCTACGACAATAAACTCATGCGCCGCTTCACCGAAGAGGCACAACGCAATCCTAAACGCGTCGTGTTTGGCGAAGCCAATACCGACAACATGCTTCGTGCCGCCGTCACCGCATATCAGGACGGCATATGCATACCCGTGCTGCTCGGCAACGAGGAGATGATCGAAAAGCGCGCCGCACGTCTCGGCCTCAATATAGAAGGCATACAGATCGTCAACCTGCGTCATGACCGCGAGGCCGACCGCCGTTCACGCTTCGCCATGTCGCTGGCCGAAAAGCGCAAACGCGACGGCATGACCTATCCCGAGGCACTTGAGATGATGTTTGACCGCAACTACTTCGGCATGATGATGGTCGAGAGCGGCGAAGCCGATGCCATGCTTGCCGGCACATACTCCGGCAGCCACAGCCCGGCGGAAATAGCACGCGAGGTTGTAGGCATACGTCCGACATACAACCACTTCGCCACAATGCACATACTGCGCACCAAACGCGGCGTCTACTTCCTTGCCGACACGATGATAAATCACGACAACGACGAGGAGACACTGCTCGACATAGCACGTCTGGCACGCAATTCGGTCGAGTATTTCGCCCACGAACCGGTCATGGCCATGGTGTCATACTCCAACTTCGGGTCAAACAAGGAAAAAGAGCCGCAGGTCGTGCACAAAGTAGTCGAAAAGATGCACGAACTATATCCCGATCTGCCCATCGACGGTGAGATGCAGGTACACTATGCGCTCAACAAGAAGGTACGCGACGCCAACTTCCCCTTCAGCCGTCTCAACGGCAAGGATGTCAACACACTCATCTTCCCCAACCTCAGCGCGGCCAACACAGCCTACAAGATGATGCTCGAGATGGGACTCGCCGAAGCCATAGGCCCGATCCAGATGGGTTTGAACAAGCCCGTACACTTCATCAATGTCGACGCTGCCGTACGCGACATCGTCAACCTCGCCACGGTAGCCGTGCTTGACGCTGCCGTACTTGAAAAGATAGGCAACGACCACGACAAGTAATCGGCGACCTACATATTAAAATAATGTCAGGGAGTCAAAACCAACAGGCTCCCTGACTTGTATTAAATACATCATAACGATAATTTAACCGATATGCGACTTAACGGACGACGCGAAAGCAATAATATCGACGACCGCCGCGGCAGACGCGGAGGCTTCCCTCTTAAAGCGGGAGGTCTCGGCATAGGCGGCATGATCATAATGGGCATCCTTTATTGGGTCATGGGAGGAAATCCGCTTGATGTGGTAAAAGGCAACGGCGGAAGTATGTTTGGCGTGCAGGAATCCGAAGCCACCTACACCCCATCTGCCGAAGAAGAGGAACTGGCCCTATTCTCGCGTCAGGTACTTGCGTCTACCGAAGATGTATGGACCGAAGAGTTTGCAAAGCTCGGCCGCACATACCGTCCGCCTACACTGGTGCTTTTCACAGGCTCCGTGCAAAGCGGATGCGGCAATGCCTCGGCATCGACCGGACCGTTCTACTGCTCGGCCGACGAAAAACTATACATCGACTTATCTTTTTTCAGCCGTATGCGCCAGACTCTCGGCGCTGACGGAGACTTCGCCTATGCTTATGTCATAGCACATGAAGTGGGACACCATGTACAGCATCTGCTCGGCACCCTTGACAAGGCTCACTCGGCTATGGCCGGACAAAGCGAAAAAGAAGCCAATAAAACAAGTGTAAGGATTGAACTGCAAGCCGATTTTCTTGCCGGAGTATGGGGCTATCATGAAAACCGGCTCTTTCAGTCGCTTGAAGAGGGCGACCTTGAAGAGGCGATAACCACCGCGTCGGTAATCGGCGACGATTATCTTCAGAAGAAAGCACAAGGCTATGTGGTACCTGATGCATTCAACCACGGACGTTCCGACCAGCGTATGCGCTGGCTCAAAAAAGGTCTCGCCACAGGCGACATAAGGCAGGGCGATACCTTCTCGGGCAGCTACAGTTCACTGTAGAAGTCTATCATGTCACAAAGTTCCGTGATTTTCTTATAAACACACACCGATTCACTGTAACAATCTATCATGTCACAGATCATTGTGACTGCCTCATAAACGGCCTTTAGCGTTACAATCTTGAAGCCACCCAATGCAAGTATCTTGGGCATGTTGTCTATGACATTACGGTCTTTAAATATGTCCTTACTCAGTACTGCGTCAGCCTTCATGCGTTCAAACGGTATGATCAGATTATGGCAGAACCGACTGTTGTCACGCACGGATGAATATCGCCATCCGTCGATAGTACGCTCCGCATTCCATCGGTACTTCTCCATGCGCATCATATCCTCCAGTTTATCTTTAGAAATTACCGACGGCGTCTCGACAGTCGCGGCATCGTCATGTATTATGCCGCAGCCAAACACATGGCAGAAATTGGGATAGCAGTCAAGCTGATAACGGTTGGCCCACTTCATGTTTTCCGGCAGCCTGTACCACGCGGCCATAGCATCGGCCTTCTCCTTTTCAAATTCGCAATAATCAGAATCGCCGGGGCGACATTCACCTGACAGCACCTTCGCATATTTTTCATAATGTCTGTCAATAAAACCTGACGACTCATAACTGTAGTTTATGTAGGCCGCCAGCCTATCATCAAGCACTTTCTTTCGTATGCCTCCGGCATGCATGCCAAATATCTTCACATTCTTGAAGCGCCCGGTGAAATCATTGTGTATAAACTGCCCCAGACCGTTGAGCTTCTCCTGACGTATGAGCACCCGGGCGTCGCTCTCGTATACATCGGGCGGCAATGACAAGCCCATCGACAATCCGAGATCAGGCTCATAGACACATATCGCCACAGTAAGTTTACACAACTTGTCACGACTCCAGTCCACAAGCTTCTTACGCATTACGGGTGAGTTTATATCATCGTTTACATAATCCACGTCAATATCATATATCTGCGTGCCTATGTTAGGGAACTGTGCCTCAAACGTATCCTTAAGCTTATCCATATAACGGTCGACTACGGTAATGCGAGTCTTGACGCGCTGTTCAGGTGTTTTGGAGTCGTCATAGTTGGCATAATGGCACACCCTGAGCGCCTCAAGCAGCAACGCACGCCCCATGCGGTTAAAGCCTACAATGACAAGATGCACATAATACTCCGATGACCGAGAGGCAAATGTTGACAGTGACTCATCAGTCCGTACGAAATCCAGCAGGTCGTAGTCGCCCGACATCCGGGTCTTTTCGTCGCGATACAGTCCCCACAGGCGACGGCTCCACAACTCATAGAAGTTAAACGGTCTGTAATACAGATTGGGCTTGGAGGCGTTGGTGTAGAGTACCTCCTTCCTTATATAATATTCGGGAGGCAAAGTAAACTTCTGTATGCTGGAGTAAGAGGTTATGCGGCTGAACTGAACATAAGTCACAAGAGGAGTATTATGAAGCGGCTTGTCGCGCAATTCGTTGATATAGCGCAGCGACTCTATATTTTTTGAGTCGCGGCCTATCTCCCCTTCCTCGCCAAATACATACACCTCCTTGGCCGCATTGAAATTCAGGCCCGAAAGATCCTCCTTGGAGTTTATGTTGCCGGAATATATTATCAACTTATCGGTCACGGTATCGTCCAGTTGCGAAAACAACATCTCCTTGACTGATGACACATTTTGTCCGGTCATAAGAACGATGGGACTATCCGACGTAGCAACGTCATTATGCAGATCCATTATCAGACTCGGCACAAGCTCATCATAACCGAGAATAATGAAATGCTCCTTTATGCGTTTATAACGAAACTGTCCCGACTTCAGCGCATCGACCCTTCGTTCGATTATATTTGATATAGTAGATATAAGCAGTCCGCCGAAAAATATCGACCCCGTTATGCCGATACACATCACACCTATACGCTTCCATCCCGTCCAAGCTCCGGAAACCTCCATGCCGTTGCCGGGATCGACAAAGACGTGATACATCTTCCATAGACGCGAGCCGACAAAATCGCCGCGTCCTTCAGCTATGAGCGTATAGACAGCTATAACCGTAGCAAACAGAGCAAGTATTGCGACAACGACTACCGCAAGAGTCAATACCTGCACTCCCATGCCTCCGGAAACAGCGTTATCAATCATCCTCAACGGATGACACGCAAGATTTTCAATAAATCGGGACATGCGGCACAGCAGTCCTGCCTTTTTGTGCTTCATGACTTCTTTTCTATTGTAAAACCGAGTTTGGTCACCAGCTTCAGAGTCTCCACCGCCGTATTGCGGTCATAGTCCTTCTCTCCTTCGGAGAGCTGCTCGTAAGGCACCAGACCGGGATGTCTTTTATTTATATCATCGCGGTTCTCGCCGTAAGTCCATCCCTCGGTCATGCGTCCTTGCGCCCATACCTCATGCACGTTGCGGGCTATTGACTCGGAAAGTTCAAGCAGTTCGGGAGAAAGGACCACATCATCGGTCGATATAGGTTGGGGAATGTAATGTTTTGTCATGATCCTGTTAATTATTTTTCACAAATATAAGGATAATCCTTGAAATCAAAGCATCGAACATGATCAGTTTTAAACTGAAAAAAACACAACTTCACTCAAGTCAATCATATCAATCGCTGCCTGACGCATCAATTTTATTTAAAATAGTAAAATTTTTACAAACAAATCAAACGATGAATACGTCTAACATATAGATACTCTTCTTGATAAAAATTTGTCTATATGAAACTCGGCTCCATACTCCAACTGGGTCTTTTGCTCATTTCAAGCGGCTTTTATGCCAATGCGCAAAGCCCTTCACTGTTAAAAGTTCTCGACATCATCAAACACCGGGAAAAATATGAGGAATATGTGCTGGTATCAGCGCACAGAGGATACTGGTCGACTTATCCTGAAAATTCGGAAGAAGCATACCGTATGGCTATCGAATTGGGAGCCGATATTATCGAGATGGATGTCCGCGTCACAGCTGATGATGTCATGGTGGTATTCCACGATGCCTGTCTTGACAGAATCACCACAGGGTATGGACGATTAAGAGAAGCAAACTGGAGTTATATAAACTCTCTTAAGCTGCGTAATGAAGACGGATCCGTATCGCAGTACCCTATGCTCTTGTTAACCGACGCCCTCGACTATCTAAAAGACAAAGCGGTCATAGCGTTGGATATAAAAGAAAAAGGCCGGTTGCTCAACAAGACAATGAAGCGAGTCCTCGCCATGCTGAAGGAAAAGGACATGCTCTATCAGTCAATTATAAAAGGCACATATCCTCTTCAGAACCTGCAGTTAATTCTCAAAGAAGCCGATGTGACATTAGATGATTTTATCTATACGCCTAAAGCCTATGCCAATACCCCAAACATGGATAGCTATATAATGGATTTCGTCGGCCAGAAAAACATCTATGCCATGGAACTGGTATACAAGCAGTCAAAAGACCCGATATTAAGATATGTACCCATTGTTGATGCCGCCAAGATATGGATAGGCATATACTCGTTTTGGCCGGAACTTGGTGACGGTGTCATAGCAGAAAAGATACCGCTGACCGATACCGACCCGATTGTAAGACCATATGATTTTCAGGATAAAGATCCTAATAACATACTTGATGATGGCCGGGGCAACTGGGAATGGATTCTTGGAAACGGAGCTACATATATTATAACAGACCGTAGTGAACTTCTGATAGAGTTTTTGGAGAAATTGGGCTTCAGGCATAAATAGATACGACAATTACGAAAGCCTCTGCATGCAATTAGTATATCATACTGACATACAGTACTGCCGTTATTTATGCAATGAACGAGAACGCAGATAATCAAGCAGCAGTTCAGCCCTATCAGTCTGAATGATACGTGCACCCAGAGTATCGATCAGGAAACCGTATGCTCCATCCGGATCATTTAACGCACGGTCATCATCATGACCGCCACTCTGGGTGTCCCATAGTGTATTATACCATATCAATGCCTTGCCGTCAAGACGCGACTTCAGCTCCATGGCATATCCTATGGCATCGTCGTTTGAATATGACAGCTCATAGACAACCGATTTGAGTTCATTAAAATATCCGTCCATGAGTTCTCGCGCATCGGGCTTGTTTAGGTTTAACTTAGGCATATAAATAACCTTATCAAGATATGCACCGTACAGACTGTCAACTTGTGCCGCAGGCTTATTTCCTTTCATTATAACCTGCGTAGCCGTTCCGGTTTTCTCCAGTACAGGCATCAACAGGTCGAAATAACGGTCGGCCTTGTCCAAGTTGACCAACACATGTCCTTTTGCAACAAGCATAGCCTCTTCAAGAGTGGGCAAAGAGTGCATCGTACGTATTCCCGCTCCGTTTTTCAGTTTGAGTGTACGCAAGGAATCAGCAGTCCAGTCGCTTATCCGTCCCTTGCCGGAGGTAGTCCGCTCAAGCTTTGAATCATGTATCACAAAGAGAACGGAGTCCTTCGACAGCTGCAGGTCAAGCTCTACGATATCGACACCTATAGCTATCGAATGTTCAATGGCGGCAATCGAGTTCTCGGGAGCATAGCGCCAGTCGCCCCGATGAGCTACCACAAGAACCTCAGAGGTGTCGCCGGACAATATTTTCTCACGCAGTACGTCTGCCCGGTTGGGTTCTGACGCGTAAGCAGTCATCGCCAGCAGCATTGAGCAGCCTAATAATATATTTTTCATAATCTGATCGTTTTATCTATCCATAATGTGATAACCCGCACATTATTGTAATCGTGTATCGGCAGAGCTTGTCCCATTAAAAAACCATGTTATACAACATGATTGCAATTAGTCCTTGCGGCATTATGGTAAAGTAATTATGCTTTAACACTCAAACTACGAAAACTTTTGAAAAAAAGATAAATTTTCATAAACAAATAAGATACTGAATATGTCTAACATTTAGAGCTTCTTCTTAAAAAATATTTGGGCCTATGAAATTTAAATTACTACTCCAGCTGAGCCTTTTGCTCATTTCAAGCGGCTTTTATGCCAATGCGCAAAGCCCTTCACTGTTAAAAGTTCTCGACATTATCAAACACCGGGAAAAATATGAAGAATATGTGCTGGTATCAGCACACAGAGGATATTGGTCGACTTATCCTGAAAATTCGGAAGAAGCATACCGTATGGCTATCGAATTGGGGGCCGATATTATCGAGATGGATGTCCGCATCACAGAAGATGATGTCATGGTGGTATTCCACGATGCCTGTCTTGACAGAATCACCACAGGGTATGGACGATTAAGAGAAGCTAATTGGTCATACGTAAACTCCCTGAATCTGCGTAATGAGGACGGCTCCGTATCGCAATACCCTATGCTCTCGTTAACCGACGCCCTCGACTATCTAAAAGACAAGGCGGTCATAGCGTTGGACATAAAGGAAGGAGGCAAACTATTTAACGAGACCATGAAGCGCGTCCTAACACTGCTGAAGGAGAAAAACATGCTCTATCAGTCAATTGTCAAAGGAAAACTCACCCTTCAGAATTTACAGGCATTGCTAAAAGAGGTTAATGTAACGTTAGATGATTTTATCTATACGCCGATAGCTTTTTCTACAACGCCTAACTTAGACAGTTATATAATGGATTTTGTCGGACAGAAAAACATCTATGCCATGGAACTGGTATACAAGCAGTCAAAAGACCCGATATTAAGATATGTACCCATTGTCGATGCCGCCAAGATATGGGTAGGACAATACTCGTTCTGGCCGGAACTTGGCGACGGTGTCATAGCTGAAAAGATACCGCTGACCGATACCGACCCGATTGTAAGACCATATGATTTTCAAGATAAAGATCCAAATAATTTCCTTGACGATGGCCGGGGCAATTGGGAATGGCTTCTTGGAAACGGCGCTACCTACGTCATAACAGACCGCAGTGAACTCCTTATAGAGTTTTTAGAAAAATTGGGATTCAGACATAAATAAACAGACATAATTATGAAAACCCGTATATACGCACTCATACTTGGCATCTTTTTTGTGATGCAAGCCGCAATAGCACAACCGCCAAAGCCCATACGTTTTTATCCGCTCAATAATCTGGATTATAGGGATGTCATAAATCGTAAAGACGGTACTTTAAAACGAGGCAGCACCTATTCTTTCGCCGACCGGTTCGGCAATGTGGCAGGCGCCATGGAATTTTCGCCCAACGCATACATCGAGACTCCCGGCTTCTTCGAAGGCGCATCAATTGATAACGGATACTCTATTAGTTTTTGGATTTTCATTGATACGGACTATTCCAGATATTCAGGCGTCTATCCATGGGAAGATACCGATAAAATATATCGAGTGTTTTTCAGCTATTATGCTCATGACAATTGCAACCTGATTGGCTTCTATCATAGAAGAGACCGGGCTGTGGTAGACCGTTATACAGTCAATGTCAAAGAACACAAATTCAAGAATTGGGGTATTTGGTATTGGGATCCGGTTAATTTCACCCACCGCACAGGATGGTATCAAGTATTCCTTGTCAGTAAAAACAATATGACATATCTATACATGTTTTATCCTAATTCATGTCTGGAATACGCATTATTTTATATGGGAGGACAAACACTCGAATTGGCAACCAATTGGGGATTAGGAAGTATTCCAGACACTTCCAATAGGTATTTAGATGACTTTAAGGTATACAATCAAGTTATTACAAAAGATCAAATCTTAGAATTGCATGCTACAGAAAGTCTTCCTAACGGTATGTATGAGATGTCATATGCTTTCGATACAAATAAAGTTGTGCAAACACGAAATAAAAATATAGATCCCGGTTATAACTTTGACATGGTGTCTAAAACTCCGGATAAAGAGCTGACATATCAATATGTATTTGAACCTGTAGAGGACAAACCCGGTGTTTTCAGAATAAGAATGGCCTATACTTCATTATTCATGGGAATAAAGTCTACATCGGAACCATATGTAATTTTAGAAGGAGACTATGGACAAGGCAGATTGCTTGGATGGTACATAGATCCTACTAATGACGGATATTTCTTTGTACGGGCAAACGCAAATAGAGATAAATATTTAGAAGGTATCAGAGGAGAAGTTCGAATCACTCCTTATACCTCGGCCCAAGCTCCATATTATAAATGGAAATTCAGGCCGCTTAAGTCTGCATACGAACTTTCTCTAAATGCATTTGTGCCCAAACGGACTTACCAGCTTATAGACAGCTACAATACAATTATGGAACTTTTACCGGCCCGGCCGATAACAACTTCATCAACAATATTACTTGCTTCCAGAGATCCATACCCGTCGTTAATGAGTCACTATAGTTTTGACAAATTCAAGGGCGATTCATACTGGATCTATAATGCTTCTTACACTAATATGGCAATGTATCCTGCTGACATCAATTTACCGAACTGGTCAGCAGTTGACATACGCGAACGTGGCGGAAGCGACAACAAACTTTATTATCAATACATCGTTGAAAAGCCCAACCCATTAGGACGTCATATTGTCATCAGACCAGTGATGGCCCAGACAATGGCTGTTTATTCCGGCAATTTTCCGACGGTCAACAATGTAACATTCACAAAAGACAAGAATCAAAAAGAACCCAGCGCACGTGAATGGCAAGTCTTTTATGATGGTCTTAATCCTAATGCAAACAGGCAGATAGCCACATTGACTCCCGGAATATACAAAATCAAACCGCTTGCGGACCAGAATTTCTGCATGCATCCGGCCAATTATTCATTTTCCCCCGGAACAAAAATAGAACTTGACCGATTCGACCCGTCTGATCCGACAATCTCATATTGGGTGGTCGAATATGAGACTGACAATCATGGAAATCCCATCAGAGACGGAAGTTTTATTATACGAAAACATGCCACAGCACATTTATACATGGCTCCACATAACAAAGATATATCGGAAGGAGCTCAAATTTACATGGAAAATTTCTATAAAGACGATGCTTTGACCTTCTTCAAATGGTTCTTAGAGCCCACGCGAGATAAGACCGGCGCATTTTTCATTGAAAACGGAGCAGACAAGTTGAAATATCTCGAATATCCAACCGGACCGCTCAAAGACAACTCTCCGATTAAATTTTCATATCATAGACCGTCGCAAGATCCGTCCACATTTAAATGGATATTTGAAAGAGTGACTGTCACACGTGAACTGGAAACAGGAGTGTACAATATCATAATTGCGAACAATCATAACCTTGACGTCTGTGTCGGCACAGATTCATTGGCCAATAAGACGACCGAGGTCATTGACAGCCGCACTCAATCTGAAGCCGGAACCTTTAAATGGCGTATCACAAAGAACCCGGACTCGTCATACTTTATTGAAGTCGATGATTCAAGTTTATACCTGCATGCCGATTTAAGCAGCTCCGAAATCAATAATAAAGTGGCTGTCGGGAAATATAATCCTGATTATGAATGGGCATATAAATGGGAAATAACCCCGACAGATCAGGAGGGAGTATATAAGATCAGTCTTTTTGACGATGCAGTTTCCGGATATCTCCATCTGACAGACTACAAGATACAGTCAAATAACTCACTGAGCACAGGACCGTATGATCCCGGTCAGGACAACGGTTATAAATTTTATATCCGAGAAGCCACACAATAGAACCTGTTAAATAAATAAAGTCGTCCGATGCGGACGACTTTATTTGTCTGATAAGAATCTTCTTATCATCGTCAGGGTTACGGTATAATTTGTATTAACCAATCGCCTGAATAAATCACACATAATCCCTGAATATCGGAGAATTATATGTAGCTATAAACCTAAATAACCTTAACCTGCTTATAAATACTAATTGTCATTTCGGCGAGCATTCCAAACCAACATTGTAAGAACGACCGACAGTGCCGCCGCTCCAATCCAAAACCAACTCACATATGTGAAGTTGTATACTTCGGCTCCGGATGCATCGATTGTTTTATGACCTTCAATAAGTATGCCGTTCATGATATCCTGTAAACCGGCACCAAGATAACTTGCAATGCCGACCACTCCCAACGCGGCTCCTGCTGCCGCACGCGGAGCTATATCAACAGCCATGAGGCCGCCTAAAAAGCATATCAAGACACCGATACCAACGCCAAACATAACCATGGCGGTAGCATCAAGCCAAAAATGCTCTCCGGGAACAAGTAAGAACAAGCATAATGCGCTAACATTCAACAAGCCAAATATCAATGCCGGCCAATTGCGATTACCCTTAAAAATTTTATCGGAGATAAGACCCGAGGCAACCGTACCAATAATACCGCACACAGAGCTTATGGATATAATGAATGACGCGTCCAATGTATCATAACCTTTCTGGGCCTGCAGATAGAATACGCCCCATGAATTCACAGCATAGCGCGAAATATACATAAATGCACTGGCAAGAGCAAGACACCAAATCGCCGGATTCCGAAGTACCGCTTTTTGCGCTTTATTAAAATCGGCCTTATCCTCCGCTTTTCCTTCATTTACCTCCTTTTTAGGCTCGGAAAGCTGATATCCGAGACTCTGGGGCGTGTCACGCATGAAAAGAAGCACTATCAGCAAGCCGATCACTCCAATTATTCCCGCACCAATCATTCCATAACGCCATCCTGACCAGCTGACAAGCAGCGCTATCGTTATGAATGTTATAGCTTCACCTATATTGTGGCTGGCCGACCAGAAACCATAGAATGTTCCACGGTCACGTGACGAATACCATCTGTTGAGTGACACCACGCACGCAGGCGCCCCCATAGATTGAAACCATCCATTTAGGCCCCATAGCACAGCAAACACAAGAAACATCGACGTCATACCCAGCACAAGGTTTATCAATGCAGTAAACAATAATCCCGTAGCAAGGAACCGGCGGGCATTACAACGGTCAGCAAGGAATCCGTTTGCCATTTTGCCTACAGCATAAACAAAAAACAAGCATGAACCGATGATACCGAGTTCTGTTTCGGTAAATATACCATCATCGACAATAGGCTTGCGCACAATATTCATAGACAATCGGCATACGTAATAAATTGCGTAGCCCAAAGTCGCAGACAGGAAGGTAGCCCATCTCAACTTTTTGAAATTGTCAGAAGTCGATGCAGATTCTGCCGGCGCTGAAATCCGATAAAAATTCGTTATGCGTGATAATATGCCTCCTTGGTTTAATTCCGACATAGCCATATTATTTATGTAATGAACGAGAGCGTAGATAATCAAGCAGCAGTTCAGCCCTATCAGTCTGAATGATACGTGCGCCCAGAGTATCGATCAGGAACCCAAAAGCGCCGTCAGGATCACTCAACGCACGGTCATCATCATGACCGCCGCACAAAGTGTCCCACAGTGTATTATACCATATCAATGCCTTGCCATCAAGACGCGACTTCAGCTCTATGGCATATCCGTTATCATCATCTGTCGCATATACAAGTTCATAAGCCACAGGCTTTAAACGGTTAAAATACCCGTCCATGAGTTCTCGTGCATCAGGCTTGTCAAGATTCACCACCGGCATATAAATAACCTTATCAAGATATGCACCGTACAGACTGTCCACTTGTGCCGCAGGTTTAGACCCTTTCATTATAACCTGCGAAGACGTTCCTGTTTTCTCCAGTACAGGCATAAGCAGGTCGAAATAACGGTCGGCCTTGTCCAAGTTGACCAACACACGCCCTTTTGCAGCAAGCATGGCCTCTTCAAGAGTGGGCAAAGAGTGCATAGTACGTATTCCCGCTCCGTTTTTCAGTTTGAGTGTACGCAAGGAATCGGCAGTCCAATCGCTGATACGTCCATTGCCGGTGGTAGTCCGCTCAAGCTTTGAATCATGTATCACAAAGAGAACGGAGTCCTTCGACAGCTGCAGGTCAAGCTCTACGATGTCGACTCCGACAGCTATCGAATGTTCAATGGCGGCAATCGAGTTCTCGGGAGCATAGCGCCAGTCGCCCCGATGAGCTACCACAAGAACCTCAGAGGTGTCGCCGGACAATAGTTTTTCACGCAGTACGTCTGCCCGGTTGGGTTCTGACGCGTAAGCAGTCATCGCCAGCAGCATTGAGCAGGCTAATAATATCTTTTTCATAATCTGATCGTTTTATAAAAGATAATTTTCATCACATAGACATATAATCTCCCCAGAAAGGCATGGCTACAGTGCGGCAATTAAGTCGACCGGCGCGGTCAAGACCGAGTTCAAAACTCCAACGGCTGTTTGCGATATCTTTATGTCCGAGTTCAAGTATATGGCTCAGTACTGCAACTTTCGGGTTCACAATCTTTCCCAACACATTATTCTCAGTTAGAGAATTGACGGCATATCTGAACACATAATAGTCTACCTCTTTGTCTCGCATTGTCTCAAATTCCTCCGCAATGAAGTTGCTATCTCCGGAATGAAGCAGTTTCAGTCCTCCTCCATCCACATAGAAAGCGGTAATGGCAAGAGTGGCCAAATCAGAACTGTTGTGATGAGTAATAAAAGAGTGAATTTTAAATTCTCCAATAGTATAATCTTTCTCAACGGTTGAAAGATACTGACTGTTATTCACACCATTAATAGTAAAATTAGTCAATACGGGCTTCCCAAGTTCCGACATAATAACGGCTAAAGGCTCCCATTTATGGTCAGCATGTATATGTGTTATTGCATAGAAATCAATATACGGCGCCAATTCCGCACCACGTCTATGATAAACGTCGACAGCATAATTGCCTTTATGGGTCTGCACCACTATACCCATGTTATATAATGCCCAGACGCGCGGAGAAGCGCCGGCGGGCAATCCAGTTTTAAGAGCATTGAGCACTTTATCAAAAGCCATATCATAACATTTCAAAGCAGGATATGACTTTTCCAATGCTACCGCCGTGACGTTGTCAGTTTTAATATATTTCAGAAATACATTATCAAACGGACAAACATCAGCCCAACTTTGTATTGTATTATAATTGGCTATACGCACTGACTTATCAGATAACAAGCATGAGGTTTCCCACAGTTCATTCATCACAGTCTCAACCTGCGAGGGATGATTATCGGGCTCTTCGGGAGCCGGTTGCGACAGGCCGTCGTCATTACCTCCGCAAGCTGATATCGTCAAGGAACAGCACAGGAATAGAACCCAAATAGTACTCTGAGCAAAGCCCAGAGTACTAAATTGAAGCCGTTTGTCAACTTTCATCGGTGCTATCTAAGAGAGTTTGAACCTTGAAGATTGCCACCACAGCAGTACCATCCGGCACGCAACGGCTGTACTCCGATATTGTATGACTGTATCGAACCGTTGCAACCATAGTAAAGACGTCCATCAGGACCTATACATACGGGCGACATTGTCTGTGTGATATTTGACAGGATATTGGCATTGCCATCAGGATCGAAATCAAGAATAGCGAACGGCGAGCCGTATTGTGTGATATAGGCATGACCGTTTTCGCCCAAAGCAAAACCTGAGTAGGTATAATTCAGATTATCGGTATACTTCCATTTAACAGAACCGGATGATGTAAGCGCATAAAGGCCACCGTTCTTCTCACAGAAATATACATTGCCGTCATTGTCAACAACAGGGTGGTAGCAGTCATTGTTAGACGTCGGATATGTCCATTTTGTCGCTCCGCTGTTCATATCAAGTGCTGCAATGCCAGCTTTAGCCTTAAGAACGGCATAGATGATATTATCTTTGCTATTAATGGCGAGCGAACCTCCACGTTCTGTAACAACCAGAGCTTCCGAAGCCCAGCGCTTATCGCCTCTTGAGCTATACGACCATACACCGGCCGATGTTCCTGCATATACATTACCGTTAGCGTCAACAACCACACCTCCGGCATTTCCAGAAAGCTGGGCCGACCAGATCTGATTGCCATTGTCGGCATCATATGCAATGAGCTTCGCTCCATCGCACAGAGCATAAACATAACCGTCAGATGTCACCGCAGGTGCAGCTTTGACTGCCGCTCCCATTGTAGCCGTCCATCGAATAGTGCCATTTTCAGTAAGAGCGTAAAGAGAACCATTTTTATCCTCAGTTCCGATATATACTTTGCCGTCAGGTCCTACTGCAATACCGGCACCATAAGTCGCCGCTTCAAAAGTCTGTTGCCAACGGGCAAGACCGGTAATGGCATTTATTGCAAAAAGAGTCTTGCTTGTCTGAGATACACTATACAGAGTCTGTCCATCGGCCGAGAAAGCAAAATTTGAAGCCTTCTGATAACCGGCATTGGGAAATTCGGACCAAGCGAAGTTTTCAACATTAATATCAATGCTTCCGCTTGCTTTTGTTCCGTCAGTGAAAGTAACTTCAACAGTGACAGTATTTTTACCGGCAATACTAAACATAGTTACCAAGCTCTCGTTAGCAGATACCGGCGAGCCGTTAACACTCCATTGAACCGAAGAGATGGTACCATTTATAAAGAATGCAGGGTTATACTCCAGTTTGCAGAGCTCAAATACATGTGGATTTTCCGGCAAGCAGGAGATAGCTGTAATATGACCGGGAGTGGCAGAAGAAGACAATGTCTCTGAACGGCCATGGTTATATACGGCACTGATGTCAAACCGATATTCGATATCGTTGCTGAGTTCTGATACGAGAAGTGATTTTGTTCCTTGAGGCACCTCAAGAGTTTTCAAGGCATTATTGTTTTCCAACACAATAATCTCGTATTTGTAATTAAGATCAGTAACCGGCTCAGTCCAAGAGAGAAATACACACTTATCACCTGCAGTTGCCTTAAAATCGGTAACAGGTATACGGGTGGTTTTAGGAGTTGCCGTAGCTTTGATCATTTGAGCCAGACCATCGGCATAACGAGCCTGAACTCCAAAAGTGTAAGCTACGTCGTTTGTCAGGTCCTCTACGGTATAGGACGTGGTTTTACCATCAACTTCCTCACTCTTAGCGCCTTCATCAGCACTGCTTGACACCCACGTAATCAGATACGATTCAGGGTCAGGTTTGTCGGCCTGTTTTTTCCATTGCATGGTTACAGACTCATCGCCTGAAGTCACTGTCAGATCTTCGACTTCAAATCGAGACAGAGGAGCCGAATAGCTGTTCTCATCTTCGCAAGCACTGAGAGACAGAAGCGTTGCAAATAGGAGGCCGAAGCCTAATATATTAAATTTCATGTCGTTTTTTTATTGATTATGATTAGTAACCGGGATTCTGCCACAGTATGTCGGTATTGTTGATACGTTCAATCTCGGACAAAGGAATCGGATATAACAGCTGATAATCGTTAATCGATTTACCGTCAGCGGCAGCAGCTTCTATTGCACCGCCTAAACGTACGCTGTCAAACCATCGGTGTCCTTCATATGGAAATTCTTTCTGTCGTTCTAAAAGAATTGCCTTTCGGAACTCATCCTGCGAAGGCACATCGGAAATATCGATGGGCGAAAGACCGGCACGCGTATGGACCGAGTTCAAAGCGCTCAATGCTTCAGAGTCCTGAGAGCCGGAATATGCAACTTCATTAAGCGCTTCAGCATACATGAGCACAACATCAGAGTAACGGATCAGAATATTGTCAGATCCATACTGACGGGTTGACTCATCGCGTGTGTCATAGAATTTACGCATCAGGCATGTATTAACGCCGGGAACTTTTACGTATTCCAGCAATTCTTCACGAGCGTCATTTGTACCGTCATAAAGATGGTTGAGCGTATTGGTACGATTATTTTCATCTGTCAGGTTAGTAAGCGAGTACCATGCTCCATGGCCTTCACCAACTACTGTCTTATTATAACGTACAGCAAATATAATCTCTCTGTTCATCTTGTTATCGACATCAAACACATCAGCTATGTTGGGGAGAAGTTCGTAAGACCCAATCATACCTTTCAACAGAACAGAGGCTTTTTGCGGCTGCTTGAATGTAAGATAAACCTTCGCGAGAAGTGCCTTTGCTGCACCTGACGTAGCTCTTCCGACATCTTTGCTGTCATAGTTGTCAGGAAGCATGTTTTCATTGATTATCTGCTCCAGATCTCCGGCAAGGTAATCATACATCTCCTGTTCTGAAGGACGGCCAAGCTGCAAAGCCTCATTGACTGTGAGTACACGACGTGCGACGGGTACATTTCCCCAAGCACGGTACATATTGAACGTCGTGAGTGCCCGCACAAACAGCGCTTCACCTTTAAACTGCTGCTTTTTGTCGGCATTGAATTCGGCATCATCGATTTTATCGAGTATCTTGTTGCAGCGATAGATGCCGTTGTTAAAATTCTCCCAAAGTTTATCTAAAATGCCGTTGGCCGACGTTTCTTTAAACATGTCTATATCATAGCGGTCCTGCGTTCCGGCGGTCGGCGCCTTAAGAGTCAGGTTGTCGCTACGGTATTCACACATTTCTATATAGAAATCCATCTGAGTCTGTAACTTTGAGTAGCATGCGTTAACCGCTAACTCAAAGTCGCTTTCGGTCTTGTAGACCTTATCGCCTGTAACTTCATCATCCGGCTCAAGATCAAAAAAGCTGTCAGAGCAAGAAGTCACCGCAGGTATAAATGCCAGTACGGCAAAAAGTATAAATACTTTCTTAAAATATGCTTTCATAATAATAATTCTTTAAAAAGTAGTAATGTTAAGACCAACCATGAATGTACGGGAAAGAGGATATGTACCGTAGTCCTCACCCGGAGTAAGGGCGTTAGCAGTACGCATGCTTACTTCAGGATTGTAGCCCGAATAATTGGTCCAAGTTATAAGGTTATTGCCTGAAACATACAATCGGCATTTCTCAATGTGGAAGCGTTTTAGCCAATTGGACGGTAAAGGATAACCGATTGTAAGATTTTGCAAGCGCAGGTAAGAACCGTCTTCAATATGCCATGTTGAGGTACGGCCGTTATTTCCGGTCTGTTTGCGGTTGGCTCTGTTGATGAATCCGTTTCCGGGATTTTCGGGTGATTTCCAACGGTCAAGAGCTGTAATCGTGCCATTGGTATTACCCTCCATATTGTCAAGATAACGCTTATTGAGGTTCAGGATTTCGTTTCCATAAACGCCTTGGAATGAAAATGACAAGTCAATACCCTTATACATAAGCTGTCCGTTGAACCCATAGGTAAAGTCAGGCATGTAATTGCCCACTACAGCACGGTCAGTGTTGACATCAATAACGCCGTCGCCATTCACATCAACAAATTTAAAATCGCCGGGACGAGTTTTATCAAAATGGGGATATGCTTTAATCTCTTCTTCGTTTTTGAAAACTCCATCAACGACCATCAAATAGTAAGATCCTATCGGCTTGCCGACTTCTGTGATATAATAAGCATGTTCTACCGATCCGCTGGATATGATAGGTGCATTATTCTGACCCAACTCCTTCACTTCATTCCAGTTCTTGGCCCAAGTTGCGTTAAAGCTGTATGAAATTCCGTTAGAGAATGAGTGCTGAGAGCCAATTGAGAATTCCAGACCATGGTTATTGACTTTACCTATATTCATAAGTGTGGTGCCATAACCGGTTGCACGCGGCACCAGTACCTGCTGAAGCATGTCATGCGTGTCAGAGTTATAAAATTCGCCGGTAAATGTCAAATAGCCGTTAAATGCCCGCAAATCAAGACCGACATTTATCATGCTGGTTTTCTCCCAAGTCAAGTCAGGATTATCAACCGAAGTAGGCTTGTAGCCACTTACCAATTGACCATTTCCTATACCTAAGATATATTCTTCAATACCCATTGTCGAGAGATGCTCATAGTTACCGATATTGAAATTACCGGTCTGTCCATAGCTGAAACGGAGTTTACCGTCTTCAAGCCAGCTTGAGGAAGCCAGATTGCGGAAAAAGTCTTCTTGGGTGAATCGCCATGCGGCGGATGCAGACGGGAAATAACCCCAGCGGTTATTTTTACCGAAACGCGATGAACCGTCAGCACGTATGGCCGCTGACAACATGTACTTGCTGTCGTAAGAATACTGTACACGAGCCAAGTATGAAGCCAATGACCATTCAGTGGTCTTGGATGTGCCATCAGATACAGTACCACCGGTGATTGTCTGAATATAGTCATTAGGATAATCAGTAGCCTTTACGTATACACCCTTATAGGTCTCCTTCTGCGCTGACTGAACAACAACCGCGTTTACTGAATGCTTGCCGAAATCACGGTACCATGTCAGCTGATTTTCAATCAACCAGTTATAATAACTGCCGGTTGAAGCCTCTGCGATAGGATTAGACGGCTTATCATAATTGTCTTTACCAATCAAAGGCAAAGTAGAAGGTCTGTAGGTTTCGTTGTTAGCGCCATAATAGTTACCGCCGAATGAGGTCTGGAATTTAAATCCACGGCCAAAGTCAAATCCGACATACATGCGACCCGTAAAATTAAATCGGGTTACCTGATCTTTATAAAGAGTAGCCAGAGCTACAGGATTCAGGATTTCATTGTGCTGATAGTCATTTCCGACGCGCCAATAACCGTTGCCCTGCCAGTTGAATGAACCATCAGGATTATACACCGGCCAAATCGGGCAAGAAGTCAAAGCCGACTGTACAACGCCACCACCGGAATATGGTCCGGAGGCATTGACACGGTTGCTTTCTGAATACGAAGGAGACATATTGGCCCCATAGCTTAATCTTTGATATTTGCCATCAAGATTTGCGCGGAATGAATACTTCTTATAATCAGAATTGATTATCACACCTTCCTTATTAAGATAATTGGCCGATACGAAATAGTTCGTATCTCCTGATTTACCGCTAATGGACAGATTGTGATTGTTAGAAATACCGGTACGGAAAATCTCATCCTGCCAGTCGGTATCGGTAAGTCCGGCTACACCCTGAAGATAAGGCTCCAACTCAACCGGATAATTTGAATATGACTCAGGTCGTGAACCGTTGGGAGCAGTTCCTCCCGGATGCAGATCGAGATATGCGTTAGTGTGAGCCTCTGCCGAGAACTCCGCATACTGATACGCATTCATCAGATCGATCTTTTTAGTAACGTTATCCCAAGACACATAACCGGCATATGATACGGAGGCGCGCTCTGTTGTGCCTTTCTTTGTAGTAATAATGATTACACCATTTGAGCCGCGGCTTCCATAGATAGCGGCGGCAGAAGCATCTTTGAGCACTTCAAGGCTTTCAATGTCGTTAGGGTTTATGTTGCCGAGACCATTTTCAACAGGAACACCGTCCACGATATACAGAGGGTCATTACCTGCTGTAGCCGAGCTGACACCACGCACGCGCACGATCATGTTGTTACCTTCGGGATCTCCAGAAGCTTGCATAACCGACACACCCGGCATTTTTCCCGCCATTGCCTGACGGAAATCACTCGCCGGCAGATTTGCGATGTCATCGGACTTGATTTGAGATATGGCGGTAGACACATCGCGTTTTTTCTGGACACCATAACCTACCACTACAACTTCATCAAGGACCTGTGTGTCTTCCTTCAATTCTACATTTGACAGAGCCGCCGTATCAGAAGCTCTGATTTCCTGAGGACTGCATCCGATGTAAGAGAATACGATGGTAGCATCAGACGGTACATTATTGAGCGTATAATTACCATCCATATCGGTAGCAGCACCCAGCTGAGAGCCTTTAACGCGCACTGTGCCACCAATAATCGGCTCACCGGTGGAGTCCACAACAGTACCCTGCACTGTGATTTTAGGCTCATTACTGTGTTTCTTATCAGCTGTCTCTGTGATTATTATTGATTTGTCAGAAACAATTTTGTAAGACAAGTTCGTACCAGCCAAAGCTTTGTCCAACACCTGAGAAACTGGAACGTTTTTCACGTTAACGGTTACTACTTTATTATCTATGACATCGTCACGATATGAAAATACATAACCACTCTGTTTTTCGATAAGTTCAAGTAGAGTTTTAAGATTGCCATTCTCTATGCCTACTGTTATGCCTTTACCTTGTGCAAATAGAGGCGCACAAAATATAATCACAATAGCACCGAGAATAGTTTTTTTTAGAAAACTGTTCATATAAAAAGTGATAAAAGATTAGTAAGTTATTATTGCAATCGCAAATCGAAAAGCCATGTCCCTCGAAAAAAACATGTTGTAAAACATATTTTCGATTTATTTTTATCGCATTAGGAGAAGTCGAATATTTATTATACTTTTGAAAAAATTTTCTAATTGTTATAGAATTGGCCAACTCAATCAACATATCAGAAACAGAGCTTGTAGCGTCTCTTAAAAAAGGATCAGTCAAAGCTTTTAATATGATATACCAATTGTATGCGAAAAGACTTCTCATTTATATTGCAAGTGCAACCAACAATAAAGAAGATGCGGAGGAAATAGTGTCAGATATATTTCTTAGTTTATGGAAAAATCATGAGAATATAGACTTGAATACGGATTTATCAACATATCTTTTTCATATTGCCTACAAACGTCGTATTGATTTTTTCAGGCATTCGCTGACTGTACCGATTTATGAAGACTACATGCTCTTTCAAAACGAATTGATCAGTCAGGAAAACAGCGAATTAGAGTATAATGAGTTTCTGAATATCTTTAACTCCGCTTTAACGTCATTGCCATCTCGGTTTCAGACCCTTTTGACCCTATCGAGAATAAAGGGACTGTCCAATGAGCAGATTGCCATAAAGTTAAAGATATCACCGAAAACCGTTAGAAATGGTATCTCATCAGGATTGAAATTATTAAAAAAAAAATTAGATATTTTAAGGAGGGATCACAAAGTTTAGTTCTCTTATCGATTATATAGTATAAGCATATGAAGAATAGAGTCAGGAAATTCAAAGACGGTAAGATGTATTCTGAAGAACTCATCAATTTTAAGGAAGAAGTAGACTTAATGACAGATAAAGAGCTAGATGAGTGTCTGAACAATTGCGAGTCCAATCTCACCTTTACAGAATCAGACATTGATGCAATACAAAACAGATTAAATGAAGAAATCAAAACTGAAAAACGTAAGATAATATTGCATCGTTTCTATAAAGCGTGCGCAGCCATTACGCTGCCGGCAATACTACTATCAGGCATTTTGCTTTTTAATTACTACAATGATTTGAAAAAATACGACACGATAATCTCTCATAACATCATTATCGAAACGGACAAGGGAGAGTCTTCCATGACTATTCTGCCGGATGGGTCTAGAATTTTAATGAACCCCAAATCCAAATTATCATATAACATAAAATCTTTCAATTTTGAAAAAAGAGAGATTGAATATAAAGGAGAAGGACATTTCAACATAAAAAAGAATACGGATGCTCCATTTAAATTAAAAGTATCGGATCTTGAAATCAAAGTTTTAGGGACAATATTCTCTTTATATGCACGCGAAAATAAAAATAATACTGAAATTTATCTGGAAGAAGGCTCCCTTCAACTAACCTCATTTATATCCGACAGTAAAAAATTGCTTCATTCCGGAGAAACTGCAATTATACATAACGAAACCGGAGAAATTGAGATTATTGATGATACTTCAGACTATAAAAGGACTGCAGGACAATCAATAATTTATTTTAAATCTTCCACATTGTCTGATGTGGCAAAAGATTTAGAACTATATTATGGCAAAGAAGTTATAGTGAATAACGATATCAAACACATATTATTTACCGGTTCGTTGCCCATAAACGACTTAAAACAAGTCAGGTACGTGCTCGAAAACACATTAAATATATCGATTTCAATAAACGAAGCCGATAATACACTGATTTTTATGCCATAATTAAACTAATATAGTTTCATACATATGCTTCACACTTATAGCGGAGCATACATCATGGCGTTCCCTACCCTCACGTGACAAATCCAATTGTAACGAAACCGTGAGAAGCACCGAATGCTATAATACATTTCGATGCAGCATATTATGCTAATTGATTAGCAATAGTTTACGACTTAAAAGATAGAAGCCTCAAAAATTTACTTGTTTTTTCGCCGAAAATCGAAGATTTAACGTTTTTAACCTTAGTTTGCTTTAAACGAAGGGAAAAGAGAAAAATAATCCTCGTTTGCTTTGAAACTTCCGGTTCGCAAAGATAAAGCTTATCTGTGATTATTTCGCCGATTATGGATGCAAAATCAGAGATGTATTCACAGATTTTCTGGTTGTCTTTTGGGCTTGACAAGGGCTCGAATCATGCCTGTTTTGTGAACTGGATTTCTGTGTCTTTTGTAGCCAAAAGAGAAAATCGGCAAATATGGTTCGGCTCGGCTTTGGCGAAGCCATCTCTTTTTCTCCCTCTGTTGGCTTTACTTTAATGCACGTATATATGAATACGAGGATAAAGTAAAGTTGTTTTTCATTTTGAGATGCAAATAAATTCTGATTTTGGCGGTATATTCAGGAATAAGTCTTATTTTTGTATTGAATAATATTTTATTGGTTTATTGGTAAATATATAAGCTATGAATAATATAGTAGCTTTTAATATTTCAAGTCCCAGTGATATTGCTTTGCAAATTGCAGCAAGAGTCAAGACGCGGAGGCTTGAATTGGACTTAACTCAAGAAGGGTTGGCAGCAAGAGCAGGAGTCAAGTTCGCCACTTACCGGAGATTCGAGCAGACTGGGGAAATTTCTTTGAAAGGTTTGCTTCAAGTCGGATTCGCCTTGAATGCACTTACTGACTTTGATGCTCTTTTTGCGCAAAAGCAGTATCAGACTCTTGATGATGTATTGAATGAGCAAAGTGTTACACGTAAAAGAGGAAAGAAAAATGAATAGCATAAAGCAGATAGAAATCATTTATGACAATCGTTTGGTCGGTCGTTTGGCCTTGTTGAGGACAACGAGCAATTTTCTAAAATATATTCAAGAAAATGGCCTTTAATTATGAGCGATAGGGAACTAATTCCAAATGTTAATGTTACGGAATCCAGTAAATTGGATAGCCGTTCAATTCGGTTTTTGAAGACTTTCTTCCCGGATGATTTAGTTGACTGTTGCCAGCTCCAGGAAGGAGGTACATTGCCGAATATTGATGGATATCTTGATATTCTGTGTCCTGATGGTACCGCAAGAGAAAAGGTTGTGGTTCAAGTTAAACATCTTACTTATCCAGAGAAAAATGGGGATGTATATTATGACATTCCTCAGTCGATTTATGCATATGCAGAACGACATAAAGGTGAACTTGTCTTATTTATTGCTTGTGATTATGAGCGCAAAAAAATTTATTGGAGAAATATTAGCGAAACTTCAATAGAAGAATTTAGAAATAAGTCAGATCACATACAAAATACAGCAAGATATCATTTTCTTGATAGTGAAAAATGCTCAGAAAACAATGTAAAAGAAACTATTGAACTTTGGCGTGAACTATATAAAAAGAAAATGGATTCCATTAAGGATGACCGAAAATTGGCAGATCAGTTTGCTTCAAAACAAAGGATGTGCTTTAATCTCATTTCCTCTGAATTACACGGTGTAAAAGATTCCCATATATATAGGTATCAGGTTGATGAAGTAATGCAATGGATTACGAAAGATATCAGCAGAAATGAGAAATCCATTTGTCTTCTTGCAGGTGATGCCGGAGTAGGTAAGTCAGCTGTATTAAAAGAACTGATTTCTAAGAACCGGAATGATGGTATCAAGTATTTATGCATTAAAGCTGATTCTATTGATGATAATGGTAATCCTATCACTTTAGGCGAATTGCGTGATACATTGGCATATTACAGTTCATCAGCTGAGAACGTGATTCTGATTATAGATCAAATCGATGCACTGTCTCAATCTCTCACTAACGATAGAACACACTTAAATATGACAATGGCAGTACTATCATCACTGGAAGATTGGACTAATGTTAAAGCTGTTGTTTCGTGTCGTAAATATGATCTTGAATATGATTCTGTTTTAAATAGCCTTAAGGATAAATCCACAATTATTGAGATAGGAGAATTGTCCGATGAGGAGGTTGCCATGGCACTTGATAAACTGGAAGAAGGGCTTATTAAGAAAGTAGATTGTGTGACGGCTAAAATACTCAGAACAGTTCAGGTTCTGAATTCATTTTCTATTTTGTTTCAGCGGAATAAATCAAGAATAAACTTCAATAGTCAGATAGAACTATACGATGCCCTATGGGACACTATCGTTTTGGATTCATCTTCACAATATGATTTGGAAATAAGGGAAGATTTGATGTATAAGATTGCTGATACAATACGTGGGACAGGAACCTTACATCCTCAGTTTGCACCGACCTCCCATCAGAAACAAGCTTACGAGTATCTGGCGAGCAATGGTCTTATCCGGCGTGAAGGGTGTGCTGTATCATTCTTCCATCAATCTTTCTATGAATATACTCTTGCCCGTCATTATTCTGAAAATAATAGTCTGTTTGCAACTGATATCAAAAAAGAGATTCAGGGCCTGGAAGTGAGATCAATGGTTAAGGCAGTTCTTGATTTCAAACGGGGGCATGATGTCACAAAATTCGTTGAAGAAGCCCGTAGTATCCTTATGGATTCAGATATTAGGCTACATCTAAAACTATTGACATTATCAGTATTAGCTTTTGTAAATAATCCATCCTGTGGTGAGAAACTTCTTATTACCGAGGTCTGTCAGAAAGATGGAAAAATGTTGAGCTATTTCCTTCGAGGAGCCGGTTCTATAAGTTGGTTCATAACTATCCGTAATATTTTGAACAGAATGATGCCTGAACTTAGGAAAACTGATGAATTGTTTTTCCCGATTATATCATGTTTGTCACGATATGCTTTTAGTAAACCGGAATATGTGTATGATATGATTAATAGAATACAAGATCAGGAATCAAGATTATTTGCTGTTGCTTACATATTGCGAGAGCATAATGACTATAGTCAACCTTGTGTTCTCAAAGCATACGCTGAAACACAATCGCAAAATGCCTTTTTTGTTGTCAATCTAATTCAGGACGCAATACACAGTAATAGCGAATTTGCTATGGAGGAGACAGAAAAACTGATTCTGGATTGTTTTATGTCTGACGATTCATGTAACAAACATGAACAATATGAGTTGGCGGAAGTATTATGTCCTAAACTGTCTGTTGAATACCCGAAGGAATTGCTCAGAATACTGCACAATTGCATTTGTAACACAGTATATAAAACAGCACAAAATGGTTATTATGGTTTTTCAACAACAAAAGCATTCGATAGGATTAGCATGGATACCACTAATGGAAAACTGCTGAAGATATACGAAGATCTTTTGATTCGCTATTCGCATGATGAAACTATTGTGCGCCCACTTGTTGTAGAACTTATGTCGCTGAATAATGAGACAACGTTGTCTTTGGCTTTTTCCGCTATTGCTGTAGCGCCAGAGCCGTATGACGATTTGATTCGTCCCCTGTTAGTGAATAACGAACAGATTGAAGGATATCTTCACGGAGATGTAGAGTTCTTCTTTTTGAAAATGCTAAGAGCTTGGTATGACACATTAAACGAAAACGATGCTGAGTGGTATCAGAGATTATTGTTGTCTTATAAGTCTGAATTCGATTTTAGATATGCCAAGGAGAGAAAGTGGAGTCGGTTCTTATGTCCTCATTTATGGTGGAACAAATGGGAACTGATATGCAATACTTTGCCAGAGGACCATATGCTTCCGGAACTGAAGAGATGTTATCAAGAACTTATGCGCAGATTTGGAAGAAAATATGAAGTTGAATGTCCAAACCATTGTGTTACTATGGCAAAAGTTTGCGGCGGTGTAGTAAGTAGTGAAAAATATGAAAGATGGCCGCTTTCGAACTGGCTGAGTTCATTCCTGAAACTTGGAGAATATAAATGGCGTGAAGGTAGAAATCCTATCAGCCAAGGAGAGCATGCTAATGCTTTTAAAAAGTGTGTGACCGCAAATCCTAATAAGTTTTACAATTTTGTATTTGAAATAAGCACTTTGGATGACATTTCGGATATGTATAAGGTTGCCGGTCTTGAAGGTCTTTTTGCTGGAGGAATAAATCCAAATTCACTTTGGAATTTGGCAGAGTTGTACATCACAGAAGCGTTTGCTAAGTCTGATAGCTATACGTTTAGCCAAATTGTAGAATACTATATAAAAGAGGAAAATAGCCATATTGATGGAATTATGGAGTTATGCAAAACTCTTACTATTGCTCCTTTTATGGAAAATGATAGTATAATTATAAATGAAGATAGCAACAAGGATATGGGTAGGCGAGCAACAGACTTACTCACAAAGGGTATGAATTCTTATCAAGGTCGTGCCGCTGAATTATTAGTGCATATGTGTACGCTCCCGTCGCGTAGATCGGAAGTTTATGAGTTCTTCGTCAATTGCAGTTCTACCTTGCACGAGTGTGTAAAAACTGTACCTCTTTATTACCTTAATATTGAAGGCTATTTTGATAAAGAACTATATTTTCGGATGCTAAAACCTCTCCTTTCAAGCATGGGTGTCGAAGCATTATATATTCGTGCAAATGTAATACAATGGTGCTTTTATCACAAGAATGATATCGTAAGTGATTTTATCAATTGTATTGAGCATGATTCTTCAAGCCATGAATTACTCGTTCAGATATATTTTTATGGTTCAGTCGGGGGAGATGATTCAGAGGAATGTGAAAATCGACTTGAGAAAATACTTGACGCTGACAATGAGGATATTGTAGCAAAAATTGTTGAGATTTCAATGAAGTCATATGAGAATGCTGAATACAGAGGTTTAAGCATGAGGTTTCTCGAACGATATGCAACGGACTATAGGGGAAAAGTTGTAAATGCATACTCATGGCATTGTAATTCCCTCCCAATTGAAGCTTTTGACTGGTACTGCGGTATTGTCAAGACCAATATGGGCAAGAAGGGTAGAGAAATATATAATCAGCTAAAGTATGTAAAGAAATGCATTTCAGCATATCCTGTCCAGTCTTATAAATTCATTTCCTCTCAGAGATATTCCGACATAGATGGTGTAAATATGGTCGATGATGAAATAGTTAAAATTTTACTTGAGATTTATAAAAAGTTACGTCAGGATGAGAATACTGATGCTATGAATGAGTTACTTGATTTATTTGATGAATATATATATCGTGATAATAGAGTTTTGAAAAATGCGGTTTCTCTATTGTCGTAACTTTCAAAAGAGGAAAGAAAGATGAATAGCATAAAACAGATAGAAGTTATTTACGATAGTCGTGTGGTCGGTCGTTTGGCTTTGACCAAAGAGGGATTATGTGCATTTGAGTATTCGGCTGAATGGCTCAATACAGGCTTCTCCATATCTCCATTTGAATTACCATTGCGCAGCGGTGTCTTTGTTGCAAAACCCCGTCCATTCGAGGGCGGATTCGGTGCTTTTGACGATTGTCTACCAGATGGTTGGGGGCTGCTGATCCTTGATAGGTATTTGCAGCAGAAGGGAATCAATCCACGTACATTATCATTGCTTGATCGTTTGGCGTTAGTTGGTTCGACAGGTCGTGGTGCGTTGGAGTTTCGTCCTGACAAGAGTGTTGTATCGAAACAAGAGTATGCGGATTTCGAGAAGTTGGCATTGAACGCTGAACAGATTCTTGATAGTGAAGAGTATACTGGTGAGGGAATCGAGGAATTTCAATATAGAGGTGGTTCTCCAGGTGGTGCCAGACCGAAAATTTTCACTCGCTTTGAAGATAAAGAATGGTTGGTAAAGTTTCGTGCGAAGAGAGATTCAAAACGTATCGGTGTTGATGAGTACAATTATTCGCTTCTTGCAAAGAAATGCGGAATTGAAATGCCAGAAACACGACTGTTTGAGGAAAAATATTTCGGAGTAGAGCGTTTTGACCGTACCTCAAACGGTAAATTACACGTTGTAAGCATTGCCGGACTTATCGGGGCAGACTATCGTTTGCCAAGCATAGACTACACTCACATATTTCAAGTATGCGCAGCTCTGACACATAGCGTGGCGGAAATGTGGAAAGTGTATCGTCTTATGGTATTCAACTACTTGATTGATAACAAAGATGACCACGCAAAGAATTTTGCTTTTATCTATCGTGATGGCGATTGGCATTTTGCTCCTGCATACGACCTTTTGCCAAGTGATGGTATAAATGGATTCCATACTACTTCAATTAACGATAGTATCGAACCAACAAAGGTGGATTTATTTGCAGTGGCTGTAAAAGTTGGATTGAATGAGAAAGAAGTGATTGAAGTCTTTGAAAAAATGGAGAAATATATAGGAGTGTATTTTGTTTGATTGTAAGTATTAAAATGAGGCCGATATTATTCGAAATTTGGCAATATAAATATGAGAAATTGTTATAAATACAGAGGTGGCATAGGACTCTTTGATAAAGATGGGAAATCAATATTTGATAGAGATGTAAACACTCTTGCAAATAATCAAATCTATCTTCCGACAAAAAGTGAATTAAATGATCCAACAGAAGGCTTTTGTAATGACTATAAAATAATTTCATTGATTGAAGCGTTTAAGCAGTTTTCTGGAGATGTTAAAAAGCAGTATCAAGAATTGCTCGAAAAATTTGCCCAAATAGGGATTTATTCCCTAAGTAACAATGTGACCAATGAATTATTATGGGCTTATTATGGTGGTGGGCATACAGGATTCGCCATAGAATATGACATTGATATACTCAAAGAGTCTCTAAATTACAATGAGAATTTTCAAGCTATTTTTGATTTTGATGTTGATTATTCTCGAAATGTTCCTATCGCGGATTTAACTATACTTCATAGTAAAGACATTATTCAGACTTTAAAGACTTTTTTGGGGACAAAATCGCTTTCGTGGAAGCATGAGGAAGAGCATCGTTTAATTGTTGAAGGAAAAGGTTTGTTTGATATTGATTATAGGGCAATTACTGGGATTTATTTTGGATATAGAATGCAAAAAGAACAGATTGACCAGATAATGGATACTATGAAAGGTAGAGGGCTGTCATATTATAAAATGGAATTGATTGACAAAACATACAAATTTGCTCCATTAAAAATTGAAGATAAATATTCAAATACGGCCAAATATGTTGCAAATTGCATTGATTATGACGTGGATGAATTACTTCGGAATAGTTGTGTTGGTGAAGAAAAAATCTTATTGTATAGAGATAAGTTTATAGAGGCTTTGGAAAGTATTAAAAATGAGCCTTATATAAAAGATTTTTATATTGCGACAATGGCTTCAGATTCAAAAGAACCATTGTTAAAAATATTTGCAAATACCGCTAAAGGAATACCGCCGGTTAGAGAATTTAATTTTAGACTCAACGATAAGGGAGAACTTTATAGGATAAAATAAAAATATTTTGGTTGGAAAAGCGTCTTCTAGTCTTGCGATTTTTTGCCTGTAATACATCATTAAATATACTAAAGCAGTATCTTTGAGTATTATATGATTAGTTGATTATGACAAAAAATACAATGGGAACCAAACTGCCTCGAAAATTGGTGTAGAAGATGTCGATTGTAGGAGAACAGATTAAATTGGCTCGCCTACGAAGGAATCTGAGTGTGGCTCAAGTGGCGGAACGTGACACTTGCTCTCCATTGACCGTGTCTAGAATAGAGAAAGGTGTACCGACAGTAGCAATCGGAATCTACTTGCGAGTGCTGTATGCCTTGCAGCTTGACGATGATATTCTGTGGCTGGCTAAAGAAGACAAACAGGGAAAAACTTTGCAGGATTTGAGTTTGAAGACAAGGAAACGAGCTTCGAAAAAGGGATAGAGTGCATGTTCTCCTATACATAAGTTGAAATTTGTTCTGTTGGGATAAAAACATGGTTTTAAATTTTGTGTTATGCTGTAAAAACATTATGTTTGCATTGCATAATGAATAAGGCGTATGAAATTTGTTGATAGAATAGATGAAGCAGCCCGACTGAAAGATGCTCTTGTGAGAGAGAAATCCTCGTTAGTCGTGATGTACGGTCGCAGACGGCTGGGTAAGTCAACGCTCATTAAAAGGGTGTTGTCAGAAAATGATGTTTACTTCCTTGCTGACCGTTCTGAAGGGCAACATCAGAGAGTATTGCTTGCAAAAGTAATAGCACAAGTGTTCCCGGATTTCGACAAACTGACATATCCGGATTGGGAATCTATGTTTCGCGCGGTCAATTATCGAACAGACAAGCGTTTTACTTTATGTTTGGATGAGTTTCCGTATCTTGTAGAGCAATCTTCTGAACTGCCGTCTGTGCTGCAAAAACTGGTTGATGAAAAGCAATTGAAGTATAATCTTGTGCTTTGCGGTTCGTCACAAAATATGATGTATGGATTGTTTCTTGATTCTACTGCACCTCTCTATGGTCGTGCAGATGAGATCATGAAACTTGCACCGATATGTTTGCCATATATTCAAGAGACTTTGAGCCTTGATGCGATGAATGCCATTGAAGAATATGCTGTTTGGGGAGGCGTGCCGCGTTATTGGGAACTAAGGGAAAACCAAAATTCACTTAATGATGCTTTGTGGCACAATATCCTTTCTGTAAATGGAACTCTTTACGAAGAACCGATAAAATTGTTTCAGGACGATGTAAAGGATATTGTTAAGACTTCGACGATAATGTCTTATATCGGTACTGGCGCAAATCGGCTTTCTGAGATTGCCGCAAGATGCAATGAGCCTGCAACCAACCTGTCGCGTCCATTGAAGAAACTTATTGATCTCGGATTTTTGGAGAAGGATATTCCGTTTGGGATTGATGAAAAGAATGCAAAAAAGAGTCTTTATAAGATAGCCGATCCATTTATGGCATTTTATTATCAGTTTGTCGTACCTAATCGTTCGTTCATCGAGCTTGGTCGTCGTTTGCCAATAGAACAGGCTTTGACTGCTCATTTATCGGAGTATGTGAGTATGCAATGGGAAAAATTATGTCGGTATGCCGTAACAGGAAATCTTGTCAATGGAGTGGTTTATGGCAAGGCAAAACGCTGGTGGGGTTCTGTGCTCAATGAGGATAAGAAGCCGGAGCAGGTCGAGTTCGATGTAATGGCTGAATCGCTTGATAAAAAGTATCTGCTGGTTGGCGAATGCAAATGGACAACTCAAGAGAATGGGAAACAGTTAACAGCCGAACTTCTCCGCAAGGCTAATCTGCTGCCGTTTGCTAAGAACTACACCATCGTTCCGGTGCTGTTCCTTAAGAACGCTCCAAAAGGTGATTCCGAGAATGTGATGTTGCCGGAAAAGATTATTGATATGTTACAATAGGATCGTTTCATATTATGAGAATCAGAATTCCTGCAACTTTGACTTCTTAATCAATCAATGAGGTTTCTATAGCTTATGAACTTGGCTATATGAGAAATTAACTGTATTTTTGTTTGCAATTTAATGAGTATAATTTGAATACTTATGTCGAACAATCAACAAATAGTGATGAATAGAATAAAAGTGGTACTTGCAGAAAAACAAAGAACCAATAGATGGTTAGCAGAGCAAATGGACAAGTCTGAGAATACAATTTCAAGATGGTGCTCTAATAAGTCGCAACCGTCTATTTTACAACTGCAGGAGATTGCAAATTTGCTGGATGTTGACGTTCGTATATTGTTGAAATCGCAGAAAGTATAATTGTCTATAGATTTTTAGAACCATGTTAAAATAAAGTCATTCTAAGGAATAATGGCAGCAACAAGATATTATTATTCTGACGCAATCTCAACGTTTCTGACTAAGAGTGTCAATGAAATTGTTGGTAAACTTACGTTGATGTCTCAACATGATATTAATGATGAGACTTCACATTCGTGGGTGGACGAAATAATTATATTACACGAAGTTCTTGCTCCTTATTCTGAGCGTGGAAGTGTTTACTTCGAGTATAATATTCCCCGAATGGGGCGCCGAGTTGATGTGATTGTTATCATTGATGGAATAGTATTCGTATTGGAGTTTAAAACTGCTGAACAAAAGTTTCGTCGTGATGCAATGATTCAGGCATGGGACTACGCTTTGGACTTAAAGAACTTTCAAGAAGGTAGTTTCAGTCGTGTGCTTGTACCTATTGTTGTTGTTCCCAAAGAGAAAGATAGTCATTGCAACCTAGAACTTAGACACTTTGGAGATAATGTATATAATCCGCTCATGGTGAATGTCAGGTTGTTAAGCCATGCATTCTTAAAGGTGCTTGATACTATTCCTCGCTCACTACAGCAATCGGTATTTACTGATAATTCTTGGGCTAAGAGTGGGTATGAACCAACACCTACCATTATTGAAGCTGCGATTGCTCTCTACGAAGAGAACACTGTAGAGGAGATAACAAGGCATGGTGGTGATATCGACAAGACGTCTATAGAACTTACAAATATTATTGAATATTGCCGCCAAAATAACAGAAAGGCAATCTGTTTCATTACAGGAGTGCCTGGAGCAGGAAAGACTCTTATCGGGCTAAATACTGCTATTGAACAGTTTAATAGAGGCGAGAAAGCAGTTTATCTTTCTGGTAACTTTCCTCTTGTCGAAGTTCTTCAGGAGGCTTTGGCACGCGATTATGTGCGTCGCGATAAGATAAAAGCCAAGCAGGAGAAACGGAAGGCTTGCACTAAGGGAGAAGCCAAGAGTAAAGTAAAGGCTTTCATTCAGATGATTCATCATTATCGTAATCTCTATCTTGAAGGAACTAAAGTAGAGGATGGAATAATCCTACCTATTCCGGGGTACTTTCAAAATCATACAGATAAGGCATATATTCCAACTGAGCATGTTGCCATTTTTGATGAAGCTCAGCGTGCTTGGACACAGGATGAACTTCAGCGTTTTATGCGTGAGAAAAAAGGAATTAAAGATTTTCCTTACAGTGAACCTGAATATTTGATTTCTTGTATGGACCGCCAGCTAGATTGGGGTGTTGTGGTTTGTCTAGTAGGTAACGGCCAGAGCATAAATAAAGGCGAAGCCGGTCTGACAGAATGGATAGAGAGCGTACATCGCAATTATAGAGATTGGGATGTGTATATGTCAGAGTATTTACTTACCTCGGGTGATGTAACAATGGAACAACTAGAAATCATTCGTCCGCAGATCAAATCACGTGATAGTCTTCACTTGAAAATGTCTATGCGTTCATTCCGTTCGGAAAAAGTTAGCATTTTTGTTAACCAACTTCTTGCACTGCAGAAAGAGGAAGCTACGTCAACCTTGCGTGAACTCGTTAATTACCCGATAGTAATCACACGTTCGCTTTATACTGCAAAACAATGGCTTCGTGCTCACACTCGAGGTAGCGAACGAATGGGATTGCTTGCCAGTAGTAAGGCTGAAAGACTAAAAGCTATTTCTATAAATGTTCGTTATCAACCAGATTTCGTCCATTGGTTTCTCGAAGATGACAGCGACATCCGCTCAAGTAACGCTCTCGAAGATACACTTACTGAATTCAAAGTACAAGGGCTTGAAATTGATTGGGCTTGTGTGGCATGGGATGCAGACCTGCGTTTAAGTAAGGATCACACTAGTTGGCAACATTACCAACTACGTAGTGGTACCAAATGGCAGAATATTAATAAACCCATTAACCGAGAATATCAAATAAATGCATATCGTGTTTTATTAACTCGTGCTCGCCAAGGAATGGTAATAGTTGTTCCTAAAGGAGATTATAGTTTACCTCCTGATGAAACTAGAAAACCAGAATGGTATGACGAAATTTACGATTACCTTAAGGAGGTAGGTATAAAAGAAATATAAATGAAGAATTCTGATATTAATAACAATATACCGCTTAAATTTATTGACCTTTTTGCGGGATTAGGAGGATTCCATCTCGCACTTGAGAGATTCGGGTGTGAGTGTGTGTTTGCTAGCGAGATAAATTCAGATCTTAGGCAATTATACGAAAGGAATTATGGTATGCCATGTGCCGGAGATATCACAGAGATTGACATCAAGAAAGACATTCCAGCACATGATATCTTATGTGCCGGTTTCCCATGTCAGCCATTCTCCAAAGCAGGAATGCAAGGTGGTTTTGATGACGAACAAGGACGAGGTAATCTTTTCTACAGGATTATGGACATTCTCTGCGAACACACGCCAGAATATGTGTTTTTAGAAAATGTGCCAAATCTCAAGTCACATGATGGTGGTAATACATATAAAGTAATAGCAGAACAACTAAATACACTTTATGATATTGCCGATGATATAATTTCTCCACACCATTTTGGTATTCCTCAGCATCGAACAAGAATTTACATCGTTGGACGCCTTAAGTCTCTGGGGGGACTACAGGATTTTCATTTCCCTTCTCACGAAGGAAAAACGGATAGTAATATTGAGTCTATTTTGATTCCAGAAGACGAAGACTATATGTCAATTCGACCAGCTACTAGGCGTCATATAGCAGTATGGCAGCATTTTCTTAATATTCTTTCCGAGAATAATGTCTCTATTCCAACTTTCCCAATATGGGCTATGGAGTTTGGTGCAACATACGATTACAAGGGACGTGCTCCATATTTTCAGACCCGTAAACAACTCGAAGGCAAACGAGGTAATTTTGGGCAGCCGATACGGGGTAATAGTAAAGATGACTATTTACTTTGCCTCCCCATTTATGCACAGGATAATCCATGCAAAAGGCGTAGTGACCAGGATCATAAATTTTCTTTCCCGGATTGGAAAATTCAATACATTGCTCAGAATAGAAAATTTTATCAGGAGCATCAGGATATCCTCCAAGATTGGATTCAGGAAATTCAGCAACCGGGTTTTGAGAATAGCCACCAGAAATTAGAATGGAATTGTGGTCATGAAGAACATCCGAATATGAGCACAAAGATTATTCAGTTCCGAGCATCTGGTATAAGGGTTAAATTGCCTACATATTCTCCTGCTCTCGTGCTGAATACGACTCAAATCCCTATAATTCCTTGGATTGCTACACCTAAAGGGGAACATGGGAGATATATGACTCGCCGAGAAGCTGCTAAACTTCAATGTATGGAAAATCTTCGTGAAATACCTGATACAATAGCCAAGGCATTTCGGGCATTCGGCAATGCCGTCAATGTGGAGGTAGTCAGAAGAATTGCTGATAACTTAATACCGGAGGACAGACGATGAAGAAAATTAACGCTGTATCTATCGCCCTTAAGCCAAATGTTTATAGTACATTCAGAAACTTGAATAATACGGTTTCCAATACTCTTGGAGAGTATGTTGACAATGCCGTCCAAAGTTATTTAAATAACCGAGAGCTACTTCTATCGATTGACCCTAAATATAGATTGGAAGTAACTATAACTGTTGATTGGGAGCAGAAATCCATCGTAATTGAGGATAATGCTGCCGGTATTGATGCTGACAATTATGAGCGAGCTTTCGAACCCGCCCATGTCCCTATCGATGATACTGGACTCAATGAATTCGGCATGGGTATGAAAACGGCGTCTGTATGGCTTGCTAATAAATGGAGAGTTTATACAAAAGCACTTGGTGAGCCTGTACAGAGATACACGGAATTTGATTTGCACAAGGTGACAACGGAGGGTAGAGAAGAACTTATCGTAACAGAGACTCCAATGTCTATTGAGCATCATTTTACTCGTATTGAACTTACTGAATTATCTAATCATGCACCTACAAGTAATCAGATGGATAAGATACGCCGTCATCTGTCAAGTATTTACAGAAAGTTTTTACGTAACGGAGAGGTGGTAATAACAGTAAATGGTGTAAAACTTGAAGCTCCTAGTTTCGACATCTTAAATGCTCCGTACTATAAAAATCCCAAAGGTAATAGTATATTGTGGAAAAAAGATATCAACTTCGAAGCAGGAGAATATAAAGCTCGCGGATTCATAGCTATACTTGATAAGATTCAAAATGGTGCTAATGGTCTCGTACTAATGCGGCGAGGTCGAGTAATTGTCGGTGGAGGTGATGAACGTTATTTTCCTCAGGTTATATTTGGTTCTCCAGGCAACTTTCGTTATAAAAGACTTTTTGGCGAACTTGAACTGGAAGGATTTGAGGTTACTTTTAATAAAAATGGATTCCGTGATGAAGAAGATCTTTATGCTTTCATGGAAGCGCTTCGAGATGAACTCAGAAATGACGGATTTAACTTTCTTGGCCAGGCCGATAATTATCGTCAACGCGACCGTGAGCAATATAGTGATATTGCAAAGAATGTTACGAAAGCACTCAATAAAGAAAGTAAGCCCAAACAATTAACTCGTCTTGTACAGGAAACTGAAACTAAAATAAACAATCAAGAGCATATTCAACAGTCAGAGCAACTTATTCAACAGGCAGAACGTCTTGGAGGCAATTCTGAGTCGTTTATACTCGGAAAGGAACTTTATACGCTGAATATAGAACTTGTATCTGAGAATGATAGCGATTCTATATACTCCGTAACGATGGGGGACACAGGTTCTAAGGATAAAACTTTATTTGATGCTATAGAATCTAAATTGGTCACTTGCAAGATTAATATAGCACATCCTTTTTTTATCCATTACGATCAGTTCAAGAAAGGCAATGACTATATGCCAATTATATCAGTCTTCAAGGCTCTTACTCTTGCGGAGTTGATGGCTCCAAATTATGGAGTACAATCTGCCTCCAAATTCAGACTTCTGTTTAATCAAAACCTCATGAAATAGCGAATATGGAAATACAGATACTTAATTCTCAAGATTCCAATGGCTTCTCTCCAATAATTGGAGCCCGCACAATAGAACTTCTTGACCGTTTTGCTAAGAAACTTGATATAGATGAACTAAGTACTACAAAAGACGAGACTGTTGATATTTTGTCTTATTGTATTGATCCTAACTACAGCGAACCGCAGTCAATAACCAATCTTGTAGTAGGATATGTACAAAGTGGTAAGACCATGTCTTTTACTTTGTTATCCGCGCTTGCTCATGATAACGGATTCAGAGTTATAATTTATTTTGCAGGGACTAAAAACAATCTTTTAGAGCAAACAACAAAGCGTCTTCGCAAAGATCTTATCAATGGGAACGAGAATGCTGCATATTATAAACTCCATGAAAATCCGACTTTGGACGATGTACAGAGGATTAGTAATGAGTTTAAGATTACCACAAAACCGACAATACTCATAACAGTTCTAAAGAAAGACATACATATCGGTCATCTCTCTGAGATTTTCCAAACAGCAGCAATTAAGAATGTTCTGAAAAATAAGGGTGTAATGATTATTGATGACGAAGCAGATCAGGCAAGCCTTAATGGATATGCTTTCAAAAATAGTAAATCAGATGATTGGGGGGAAGATGAGTTTACCGCAACTTACAAGAGCATTCTTGCATTAAAGGCGGCATTACCTAATCATTCGTATATTCAATATACAGCGACACCACAAGGTCCACTGCTTATTAGTATTCTAGACCTCCTTTCTCCGAAACATCACAAGGTTCTTACGCCAGGTAAAAAATATACTGGTGGTAAGACTTTCTTTAAAGATGAGCCTGGTTTAATCCTGACAATCCCGGACAATGAGGTTTACCATAGTAAGAGACATAATCTTCTTGTGTGTCCCCAATCTCTGAAGGATGCTCTCATTCTTCATGTGATGGGTGTGGCAATCATAGTTAAAATCAAAAAACGTGAACCATTTCTTTCAATGATGGTTCACGCTGATAAAGAACAGGATGCAAGTGAAAAGTTTCATGGTTGGATTAAGAATATTGTAGGTGTGTGGACGGACATGCTTAATGCAGGTTCTCAGGATTTAGCATACATAGATTTTATTGAAGAGTTTAAGTCAATGTATCCAGAGGCTATACGTGAATATCAGAGTCACGGTGAGGACTATCCAACATTTGAGGAGATAATGTCGCATGTTCCAGATATCATCTATGAGACTAATCTTATGTTAGTTATTAGCCGTAATAAAAAGAAAGGACAGACTTCTGAGATTGATTGGGATGGTAGTATTTCTCATATTTTGGTTGGTGCAGATATGCTTAACCGAGGTTTTACAGTCGAGAGGCTAGCTGTTACATATATGCCTCGTCACAGTGTTGGTAAATCTACGGCAGATACCATTCAGCAGCGTTGCCGTTTTTTCGGTTACAAACATAATTATTTATATTCATGTCGAGTATATCTCCCAGAAGATACAGCTCTCGAATATCGTGAATATGTTGACCATGAAGAAGAAATGCGTAACTGGCTCAAGGAAAATACAGATCTCCGTAAGGTAGAAAAACTTCTCCTTATATCACCGAGTCTCAATGCTACACGCAAAAACATTCTCTCTAAGGATACCGTTTATCATAAATTGAATGGTTGGCGGAAAATGAACGCTTTCCAGAATATAGAAGCTAATACTAATTTTGTGGAGGAGTATCTGGATTCAGTTTCGTTTAAACCATATCAACCTTATGGGACAGATGATAGAGATCACCGCTATGTGAAACTTTCAATAGAACAAGCAATAGATTTTCTGACTAATTTCAGTTTTCAATGTGCTCCTGATGCTGCAAGGAAACAGGCTACTTTGAGATATATACAGTATCTTACTTCGCAAGACAATAACCCTATGCAGTATGTATATCTTATTCAGATGGCATATAAGAATATTGCAGGGCGTGAACGTGCATTTAACCCAGAGAAGAAGACTGTCAACAACGTTCATGCAGGTCATGATCCTAAGGGTAGTCATATTTATCCCGGTGATTCAGAGATTAAGTTTGAGGATGCAATTTGTATACAATTACATAAGGTAAGATTGAAGTGTGCAGATTATAGATGGAATGGTAAAACGGCATATACTCTTGCTATATATTATCCGAAAGATTTTGCTGTTAGCTATGTTGAACCCCAAAATTCAGTCAAAAAGTTATGAGTGAGGTTTATCAAATATTTAAGGCTCTCTTGAACAAACCGGTTGAGGATGGGTGCTACGCTGCAGATTCTATACCTTTTGCTCGCCAACATAAAATTGGAGTATCTTCTGAAGGTTATCCGATGTTTTTTATTCAGACATCAGGAACGGATAAAACTCTTGATATTGCATTGGAGTATATAAAGGTTTTATTTAATCGAACCTGTCGTCTCATTGAGAATGACGAAATTCGGGAAATGGATAGTTACACTATTATTTCTATGAGCGCAAGTAATATTGATTACCAAAAATATTTTATTGATGTAGTTTGCATCCTATTGCATGAACTATCCTGGAATGTTACAATTAAGGTTCTCAAGACGGAGTTGATGAAAATTGCAAATTTATTCAGTAATCTTAACAAACCTTCAAAGAAGACTTTACAGGGACTTTGGGCAGAACTTTTCATCATCGAGCAAGCTAAGAATCCTGAGTATCTACTTATGTCATGGCACACATCGCCAAATGATAAGTTTGATTTTAACGATGGTAAAGATAAAATTGAAGTTAAGAGCACTAAAACTGTAAGGAGGGTTCATAAATTTTCTTTAGAGCAACTTCATCCCAATATTAACTCTAACCTCATTATTGCTTCTGTATTTGTCATCGAGACGGGACATGGTAAGACTATTTTCGATTTGAAGGATTCTATCTGCAAGAAAGTTTCTAATTTTGAACTTCAGTATCGTCTTAACGAAGTTATTGTTCAGACTCTTGGTTGTGATTTTGATAAGGTGAATGATATAAGTTTCGATTATCAACAGGCATTTGATACCTTGGCGTTTTACGATTTCCAAGATATACCTTCGATAGCAGCAGAGAATATACCAAAGTCTCTTTCCAATATACATTTTGATTGCGACCTATCTGCAGTTCGAACGATAAAGGATAAGCATTTCGGCATAAATGGGAGTTCGTTATTTAAAAGTATACAGATATGAGCAAGATTAATCCTGATACATTGAAAGACTTGTTTCTTGCAGCAATGACTGATAACCCCAATTTTGAATACATCAGCGGTGAGCAGCCTTTTGTAATTAAGTATAAAGGTCAACGTTATTATATCTATATGATAAAACTTACGTCGGCCTATTTTAAGTCGCGTCCGGACACTACGCGTGCACAACTCAATAGACGTGCTTGTTTCGATGAGATAAAGAAGTCTCCAGATCCATTCATATTCTTGGGATATGACGGAGAGAATGATGTCCTTGTATGTTGGAATAATAAGATAGCGAAAGCAAGGTTAAATGAAAAGAATACTGTTTCTTTTTACTCTCGCAAGATATATCAAGACCAGATAAGCCTTGGAGAGCCGAGACATTTTAAATTAAAAAACGGAGATCAACCATATTTTTTTAAGAGAAAAGACCTCCCGATTTTTATGGAAAATGTTGATACATTATTCGTTGAAACCGTTGATATTTCTAAATCAAGCGAGCAAACAGAAACAAAGTTTGATGCCAAGAGCAATATCGAAAGTCATCTACTTGATATAGAACTTCTAAGTTTGTTGAGACCAATGCTTATAGGTCCTGCAAAACGCACTCTTGAAGCAGTTCAGACTATGATGAAATATCTTCAGGATAGATATGGAGTTCATATTTCAATGCGTGAATGTATGGAACTTTTGAAAACATTGCACTTTAACTAGCTGTACTACAATATAGGGAACGTATCAACGAGGGTTGAAAATCAAAAGTAGTATTATGAATAATGAAATACAATTCATATTATACAATCTTCCGGAAAAGTAAGGTAAGGTGTAGGTAATCATCAGGGATGAATCCTTTGGTGTATCCAAAAGGCGATGGCTCAACTTTTCTGCGTGGATAGGACAGTTGTTTCCAAGCATCTCAAAAATATATTTGAGTCATCTGAGTTACAGCAGAATTAAGTATGTGCAAAATTTGCACATACTGCTGAGGATAGCAAAATATATAATACGCATTATTTTTTTAGTCAAATGACTAATGATGAACAAAGTTAAAATAATGTTTCTGGATATGTAAGAATAATTGGACTTATCCGGCAAAGTATGAAAGAGGCTGTGACTTTAAATGCTGTTCTGCTTTCCTACGAAAACTATAAACGTAAAGCAGATGCATCGTTGGCTACAAAAGAAATGTAATTTTGCGCTTCCTGTCCAAATTCGACAATGATTTTTTGTGTTCAGCTTGTTGTTTTAAGTGGCATTCATCCCATCGCCGAAAGGCTAGTGGGGTATTAGGCTCCCCCTAAAGATATTTAGTGGCACATGGGCAAGCCCGACCTGTATTGGTAGCATACCTCATGTAATATGGATTCTGTTCAGATTCTAGTGTACATACAAAAATAGCTATGGCAGATTTCACCTGCATGATGAAATCTGCCATAGCTTTGCTTTATTCTTATATATACGCCCCGACAATAAAGTAAAGTTGAAATCAGTAATGGTATTCGGGATTGACCATATATTCTTTCCCCTCTTTTATCACCATTCGCTTATTACCGAGAAATGTGGCTACCTTGACCGCCTTGTTGTGACCGAGCTTTACATTCTGCAATCCGTACCCCTCTTTCAAGCGTTCCAGATACTCATCGTAACTGCTGATGTTTCCATTCGCAAAAGCGACATCCAATGCTGCGCGATGTACACTCTCTGAAATTTCCTTGTATGGATCAAACGGTTTTTTGGTCGGTCGTCCGATCTTCTTTTCTTTGTGCAGATAAGGTTCTACCAGTTCGGGCAGAGCTTCTTCGTTTATACGGAAAGCGAAAGGTTCAAACTCACGGTCGCGGATATGCACGGCTTCGATTACGCTTATGGTCTTGTCCTCTTTGTCCACCTCGATCTGCATAATGGTTTCTGCTTTATTGTTGAGTTCAGTGCCGATGTGACCACGAGCATGTTCATCATTTTTGTTTTGATGAAGTACTGTATGGATGTGAATCTGTCTGTCGTCCGTCCACTGCATGAATTTGGAGATGATATCGGTAGATTCACCGGGAGAATTGATGTCATATAGGAAATCACGGATGCCATCTATGATGACCAATCCCAAATCCGGTATTGTGCCAATGGCCTGTTCGACTATCGCCAGACGTAGTTTAGGGGAAAACTTGCGCAGAGCCAGCATTAGCAGATTATCCGGTTTCTTGTCTTCCTGCAATTCAGCCAAACGTAGGATTCGTTTCAATATCTGCTGGCAATGATGTCGTCCTTGCTCCGTGTCGATGTACAGAATATTCCGCTTATTATCGGGGAAAGTAGACCGATAATGAAGAACGGTGCTGTTTCTCAATGCCGATGCGACAATGGCCGATACGTTAAAGATTTTCTTGCTTTTGGCTTTTCCGATGGACGCACTGAAGTTTCCCAATGTGCCGATGACAGCATCGTCTACCATCAGCACCACTGGCGACTGCTCGTAGGTATTCGTAACGCTCACGATTGACTCCTCCACATAAACCGCCAATTCTTCACATGAAGGAGTCGTATTGTCCGTCTTCTCCATCTTTACCAGTTTTTCGGGTTCGGTTTACGACGATGGGATGCGAGCATGGACTCATTCTCTTCCTCAAAATTTTGCGGAGCCGGATTCTTTCGGGAGGATTACAACCATCTGTCCAGCTCAACACGATAGATGTAGAGATGTTTTCCTTGTTTTATAACCGGAATATCGTCCTTTTTGACCTTGTAATAAAAGGTTGACAACGGCATTTTAAGATAGTTGCAAACCTCCTGTACGGTCATGGGGACGTGCGTGTTCTCTTTGGTTTCGTACTGCTTGGAAAGTTTTTCCGTCAGCAGATTTTCCATACTTGCGATTCTGTCGCATAGTTCGCCTACCACAGTCGGTAGGTCGTTGAATGTCAGTTGGTCTTTTTCCATATTATACTCTTTTGATTGTTTAATATGCTGCGAACCAACTCAATGAAACCTTGCAGAACAATACAGACCGGATTAATTATTTTGTCTGCATGCGTTTTTTTAATCTGAGTTACTATTATCTGTTTCTAAATGGAAGCGATAATCGCCTTTATCGGGCACGTCAATAGGAATCTGACTAGGAACTTGATCCCGCAAATTAAGTTTGAGATATTCAAGAGTTGCATTTTCGAGTTCGTGAGGAAATGAAGACTTGATAAAAACGGCTCTTTTGGCCAATGATACTCCCAAGCGTTCACCTACATTCCATGCCAGATGGCGAAGTCCCGGTGATCTCAGCGGATTATCTATATTGGAGCGAATGGTTTTGTATAAATCAGATCTATCACAGGCCATATACTCGATATTGGAAATGAGGATTGCAATAGCTTCTTTATACAGATAGGGTGCGGTTTTAATAGTTACATATTCACGAATAGCATTCATGACTTCTACTTGTTTTTCTGCTTCTTTCTTTTTGATGTTCTCTCGTATTGTATCATAATTATCTATAACTGAACTATTGGGCTGTTCAATAGTTTGAATTTCATCTGCACAATCGGTATTTATTTCGAAACCAGAGTTAGTAATAATAGGAGATTTCCGGTCAAAAGAAAAATTGATTGGATTCTTCGTCAACCATGTGTAGAAAAATCGTTGCAGTAGACCACACAATAGGATTGTAACCACAAGGCCGATTATAACTGGAGTCGTTATTGTTGTGGTATTGATTTTGTGATAAGTGAATAGGTAAGTGTCTACTGCCACATAAGCAATTACCAATAATGCAAGAATAAAGCTTATCCTCTTGGTCCGAATTTGAGTATTATTTGTCATCTTTTGCAAGTATTTGAAATAGTTATATGGCAAAGTTATGTGCTATATTCCAGATATATATGATTAGTGATGACGAATCGCTCAATATTTGTAAAAAATAACGGTTAGAGTATGATTTCAGACTAAAAATCATACTCTAACCGCTTAAAAATAGGGATAAGTGGCTGTCAGTCCTTCCGTGTCAAGGAAATCTTCTTGCTGGCTTCACGTTTGTTGGCATCCACGACTTTGATATACCTTTGAGTGGTGGTAATACTCTTGTGAGCCATAATGCTCTGTATGGTGCGGATGTCCGTTCCGGCAGCTGCTTGTAGCGTTGCAAATGTTCTACGATAGGAATGGAAGGTTATATTTTTGGTGATTCCGGCAGAACGAATCCACTCTTTCATCGGAATTTGCGTCCAACTACGCATAAGTCCCTTGAATACCAAACCTTTCTTTTCAGAACTATAGCCTATCAATCCTAATGCTTCTTCACTAATAGGAATTATGTCTTCCGCTTTGTTTTTTTGTGTAATGATATGTACGCATTTCCCTCCGGCTGAGTAGTCTACAATATCTTCCCAGCATAGTGCGAGAATATCACTGATGCGTAAACTGGTCATACATGAAAACAGCGATGCTATTTTCAGAATGGGCTTCTTGCACGGTGTCTCAGCCAACTTGTACAGTTCATCTACAGACAGATACTCTTTAACAACATCCTCTGTTTCAATCTTATCCAAAAAATCATTGACATTGGTCTTTATCATTCCATTTAGGTAGAGTATTTTCAGGAATCCCCTGAAGGTAGACCAGTATCCCGATGCGGAGTTTCGTGTTATGTGTCCGTTACGTCTCAGTTTCTTAGCTGTGAGCAGATACTCCCGAAACTTGTTGCAAAGGTCTATGTCAATCTCTTCAAAAGTGCACTTACCATGTACGAAGTTGTTGAAATGCAGGTAGACAAACTCCCATTTCTGGTCATGCTTACGGAGTTGTTTGCGATAATGCTCCAAGAAGTCTGCCTTGAGTTTGTACTTGTCAAAGAAGTCATACCGTTCATTGACAACTGACTCGAACCTGCGGCAACGGATGGCTTCGGCTTTCTCGGTCATTACCTCGTTGAAATTCTGCTCTCGTTTGTTCCTCGGATTGGCATAGACATAGATGCCAAGCGATTCATGACGGATAACTTTCATAGTCTCTTTGTCTCGATACCCAGGATAATAATCTAGATAGAAAGACATCATTCTACCTTTTAACGGACGTGTTCTCAACGTTACTGTTTTACATTCATGCATACTAATATATTTTTATGGTTATTATTAATTCGCTGGCAAAACTCTGTAATGTAATCATGCAGATTACCTACAGCAGAGATTAATTTTTGAATAATTAATGGATAGCGACAAATTAGATTATTTGTGAACACCCATAACCCTGTCAAACTCTACTTTTAGGAATCGGACGAACCGTCCGTTCTTCTCGCGATTGATCTGATGGAATTGCAGAATGCCGTAAACAGAGTCGCGGGAGAGTTTGAATTTTTCCATAGCCTCCTTGACGGTGTAGTATTCCGCTTTGCTTTCCTGTTCCGATGTTTTGGATAGGTCGAAATGGAGTTTGGAATAATAGATTTGTCCGTGTTCTTTCTTGGATGGGATATTGTTTCGATACACCTGCGAACGGATGGCGACGCGTGTCATGCCGTATTTTTCCTGAATCTCTTCCGGGGTGTACCATTCGGTCAGGTCGGAATCTACTTCGTATTTGGCAAAGGCGGCATCGATATGTTTCTTGCTGTAATAGTTGAACTGGCGGATTCTCACTTTTGGAACTTTGTGCTGCCGTGTATAAGTCCACACCCATTTGGCGTTGACCTTATATTTCTCTGCAATTTCTTCAGCAGTGTAATATTCTGTGATGTCGAAGTCCTCTTTAGGCATGATGCGCTCATACGGTTTGGTTTTCATCATTAGTTCGATGTCAGCACGACGAATGAGCGACTTCTTACCACTGATGCGTGAAGCCCGAAGTTTGGATTCCTTTACCAATTTATATATGTATTGTCTGGTTACGCCCATCAACTTTGCTGCTTGGGCAAAAGATAAGAAATCCTGTACCTCGGCGGCTTGTCGAGGTTGTAGCAACTCTTGCGAGCGTTTCAACTGCCGCTTGCGTTCCCGGATGCGATCTTTGTAACCAAGATTGGAACACTGATGGCTACAATAGCAGGTCGTTGTCTTTTGAGCTATAAATGGCTTTCCACACCATTGACAAATCTTTCTTACTTCCATATTTTCCTCGTTTACATTGGGGATAATTTCTCCTTATTTCTCCCGGATTTTGTCAACACATGTAAACCATTGTCAACACACGTCAACTAATGCGTCACTGTGACATTCGGGCTAACCGCGAATTTCCATCACGGTAGAAATATGATAGAAAAATATGGATAAAAACCGTTACTACCAAATATGAACTGGGAAGTGTTAAAACAGAAAAGTCGCTGATATACAGCGGCTTTATTCTAAATGGTTATGGTTGCTTATGGTAGTTTCTAAGCCATCACTTGCCGATGCAGAAGCGGTTAAAATATTGATTTACAATATCGTGTAAATCCAAACCGTACAAGAGCCGTACAAGTAGCTCTGTCGAGTTGTTTCTGCGGTCGGTCTGCGGACTCAAAGACATGCGCGGCTACTATGCCGGACATGTGGTCGTTGAGCTTATGCGAAGTTAATAAATTTCCGGCAGATAGCCAACTTCGTAAATGCTATCCGTCCTTTTCTGTTCATACTAATTTCAGTTCAAAAGCTTCGTCGTAGGGAATGTGGCTATGCGCAATGGAGCTTTGTTGCCAACCGTTTTCCTGATGGCTCGCTTCTATTATCGCGGATACGGAAAGAGGTTTCAATTTTCCAATAACATAATCAATAGATTCCTTTTCAGATTCAGAAAGGTTCACACAATCTTGATTGGAATTGCATGTAAGCAATGTGCTGACCATATCATGAGCCTCAATCAGTCGCTTATCAAGTTCGGGAGTATTGTCATAGATTGTGGCGTAATGGTCAGGAACCGGGCCGAAATTCAATGCACGATATTGAAGGCCGCTGATTGATTGACCTGTCTTGCGGTAGTGATTGAAATCGGAATAAAACATCAGCTTGTTCAATTTCGTCGGGAATACCTCTCCATGCTTCATCACGATGTAGCGAACCATGTCAAACAGTTTAGGGACGCTTTTCCCTCCATAACCATTGAATATGCTTCGGCTATCATCATTGAAGATAACACGATGGAGTGCGGCGTGTTCATCATCTTTTATCTCGCTCATATTGATTGAGGTAAGAATGCGTTCATATTCTGCCGGCTGAAAAGTGTCCTTGCAACCTTTAAGCAGTCCCAACAATACATTCTTATCGCGTATAGCTGCAATCATTTTGCCGTTGGATTCCGAAGGGACCTCTCCATTCTCGTATTTGGCATATTGATTTGTGCCAAATCCAAGAATCCTTGTAATTTGGGAATAATTCAAACTATAGATGGTTCTGATTTCCTTGATCTCGTCAGGAAATGGGATGCCATGTCGGGTACGATATTGAGAGTAAAGGTCGTTGAATTGTAATGTATCCTGCTCTGTCGTTGTGAATTGCTCACCGGTATCCTCACAAATATAGTACCGGACGTGAACACGGAATTTTTCCTTGCGGAACTCCTTCACTTCCGTTGTGCTTACTTCCTTGACCTTCCCACCAGTCAATGGGCTTTTCATATCTACATACTTCTCCATAGCCTATTTCTTTTTGAACGGATAGTTAAGGGGATGCTCTGCCTCATGAAACGAGATACAGATAGTTTTGCTTCCCGGCGCACCCATAGATATTTTTATATACAGCTCCGTACCGTCGTAATCTTTGCCGAATACCCACATATCACCGAACGACGCCTCATCAATGATTGAGTGAGAATAATCTTCTTTCTCGATTTTCTTGATAATCTCTTCACGCGCTACAGGAGTTATACCTAACGCACGGAGTGCCTCCTCATTCTTATCCCGATGAAGAAAGATTATTCCCCAAATGCTGAATTTGGGTTTGAATTCTCTGAGAAACGCCTCCACTTCCTGTTCGTTCTTAGCTGTAATCATAATATCTTGGATTTATAGCGCAAAGATACACCATATAATTTAATATTCCAAATAAATAACACTTTAAGGTGCGATTTAGTTCTATTCTTCCTTGTCATATCAGCAGGCTGGGTCTGATAATGTGAAAAATTCTGCGTTCCGTTGTTTTACAAAAAATGTGGTAAACCGCAACTTTTAGTAATACAATAGAGCTCATATTCAATCTTCATTACCAAAATTGCAGTTTCCTTCAATTTTTAGTCGTGCTATTAAGGATTCTCGGCTTTTACGTGAGTATTACAAAAAATTGTAGAATTCTACATAAATAGGGAATATGCAGGCCAATGCCCAAATATAAAGAGGTGATTTATTAATGAACATTTGGCAAATTCAGGAATGTATCGTAACTTTATGAATAATTGTAGCTATGAAGATTCAATATTGCTCTGACCTGCATTTGGAGTTCAGTGATAATCTCCGGATGATGAATGCTAAAGAACCGGCGATTGAGGTAGCCGGAGACATTCTCGTTATTGCCGGGGATGTGGGCTATCTTGTGGATAAGAACGTGGAGCACCTGCGCTTGTGGAAATGGTTGTCAGGAAGCTATCTTCAGGTGTTGATGGTAGCCGGCAACCATGAGTTTTACAACAATGGCGACATTGGGGAGATGGGTGAAAGTTGGCAGAAGATGTTTCGTCCTAATGTTGGCTACTATCACAACAAAGTCGTGCGCATAGACGATACCGACTTTATCCTCTCAACTCTCTGGTCAAGAATCTCGCCCGTTGATGAAAGGGTGGTTCAGTCCGGAATGAATGATTACCGCCAGATTCTACACAACCGTCATAGACTCACAGCCAAAGACATAACAGATGAGTTTGAAAAGAACTTCGCCTTCATACAGAATGCCGTTGAGTCGAGCGATGCTGAAAAGATTGTGGTCGTGACACATCATCTCCCGACATTTGCGGCCATTGACAAGCGTTATTCCGGCGATCCGCTGAACGTGGACTTCGCAACCGAACTCGGCAACTACATCGCCGACAGCAGAATCAACGCATGGATCTATGGCCACGCTCATCATCATACCGACCTGATTATAGGCAACACCCATCTTGTCAGCAACCCTCTCGGCTACGTCTTCGCCGGTGAACGCACAACCTTCAACGACTCCGCCGTCATCGAAATCTGCTAGGCTCCGATGCATGTTACTCCGCCGATATGTTACTCTTTGTCAAAATCCAATGGGAGGAGGTTATCGCCGTTGAAACGGTCGAAATCTGATTGGAAGAGTCGGTCCTGGATGACGCGGTATTTCTCAAACTCGGTTTCAGCGTGTTCCTTGGCTTGCTCGGCGGTGACGTGTCCGGCATCCGAAAGAATAGGGCGGTCTGTAAGGTCAAGGAATTTATCAATACGCGTTGCCCAGTCCTCCATAGTCATGGGGATATGTCGTTTCGCCATATCCTCAGCCAAATCCAAAAATGAATTGACTATGCGGCCCATATCCTCTAATTCGGTCTCTTTGAGATAGTTCTTGGCGATGCTTACATCCGGTTTCAGGATTTTACCATCTGGAGCGTTCTCCCACGTTGTCAAGCCCATGTGCTCTTTCTGGGCGTCGGCCCGGTCTACGATCAATTCGGCGGCAGTGTGCCCATGTACCGCGTAGTGCATCTTGTTCTGTACCTTCTTGAAGAACAACCGAGTGGTTGGCGCATCGCGGTTATAATCAATGCTTGTGGCATAAATATCAGTGAGTTTCTGGTAAAAGCGCCGTTCACTGAGCCGGATTTCCCGAATCTCAGCCAACAAGTGCTCAAAATAATCCTCACCGATAAACGTACCGTTCTCCATGCGCTTCCTGTCAATCACGTAGCCGCGTATCGCAAACTGTCGCAATACAAACGTACACCACTGCCGGAATTGCGTGGCCCGAGTACTGTTCACGCGATAACCCACAGAAATAATGGCATCGAGATTATAGAATTTTGTCAAGTAATTCTTGCCATCGGAGGCAGTTGCCGAGTATTTCTCGGTAACTGAATCTTCTTGTAATTCACCGGATTTGAAGATATTTTTAAGGTGAAGCCCTATATTGTCCGTGGAACAATCAAACAACTGCGCCATAGCCTTCTGCGTGCACCAGATAGTCTCATCGCGGTACACAACCTGCACTCCGTCCTCCTTTCCTTCAATCTGGAAAATCAGAAACTCAGCGGTACTATTCCGTATCTCAAACTTCTTCGCCATAGTTAACTATATTATCGTTTTTTATTGCCACTTTAATAACGTTGTCGCGGCGGTTTTCAAATAGGTCGTAGGCCTCCTCAATCTGTGAGAAGGGGAAGATATGTGTGATAAGGGGAGTTGTGTCAATCTTACCCTCGGAGATAAGTCGAAGTATCTCATCGCAATCACAGCCATCAACGCCTCCGGTCTTGAACGTCAGATTCTTCCCATACATATCGGGCAATGGCAACACCTGCGGCTTATCATAAAGAGCCACAACCGTGACAATCGCGTTCGGTCGAGCCGCTTGCCAAGCCAACTGGAAAGTGCCTTCGGCTCCGGCAACTTCAATCACACGGTCAGCACCGCCATGATCCGACAGCCGCAACGTTTTCTCCAGACAATCCTCCGGTGAAAGGACAATCACATCGGGATAATGGGTATGGACAAACTCCTGACGTGCAGCATCCTTCTCGCAAACAATAATCCGTTTCGGATTATAAAGCCTGACACACTGCAAAGTGCAAAGCCCGGTCGGTCCGGCGCCGATTATCAGCACCGTATCCTCTTCGCCAATCTCCGAAATCTTAGCCGCCCAATATCCGGTGGCAAGAATATCACCGACAAACAGAGCCTGCTCATCGCTCACATTATCCGGAATCACAGTCAGCCCATTGTCAGCAAACGGCACACGCACAATCTCCGTCTGTCCACCATCAATGCGGCAACCAAGCGCCCAGCCGCCATTCGGGTCAGTGCAATTATTTACCCATCCATGCTGACAAAAGAAACACTCACCGCAGAACGTCTCCACATTCACCGCCACACGGTCGCCCGGCTTAACTTTTGCAACAGCCTCGCCGACACTCTCCACCACGCCGACCATCTCATGCCCGACAGTAACGCCCGGCACAGCCCTCGGCACGCTCCCATGCTTGATATGCAAATCGCTGGTGCAGATACTGCTCAGAGTCACCCTCACCACAGCATCCGTCGCTTCCGCGATGACCGGCTTCGCCTTCTCCGTCACCTCAAAACATCCTTCGCCTATATACGTCAATGCCTTCATCCTTTTTCAAAAATTTTATTAAGTTGCAAATCAAGCAATATTGGGCTGCTCTAGCCACAGTTCATATATGTCAAGTTGGGTAACCCAATCCTGGTCATAAAACCTTTTCTCCAAAGCCTGGCAATCAGAATCTCGCATATTGGGGTTCTTCAAGGAGCGTACCCGTTGAATTACCTCTTGGATGGGATCCAATTTTGAAGGGACAAATTCTTCCATGTCTTTAATCTGCTAACATACAACTTCCTTCTACCTCTTTCATCTTACCACCGCATTTAGGGCAATGTCCATCAATAGGATTCCAGGTTGACACAACTCTTTTTCTACAATTTGGACAATCAACATAGAACATGTGGTCGTGCATAAGCACGCTGACGATCTCCTTGCAGTGGTCACATTTGAAGTCCACTACCAGTCCTGCCATGATTCCGTCGAACCCAGCTCCGTTGCCAACGTGCTCATAACCGCAGCAGGAGCATCTGTATGTATGATATGCAGCCATGTAAAATTTAATTTTTATAGTTGCTAAAAAAACTATGATACTTCTCGTTGCCGCAATTTAATACAATGACACGTTCTCTTGCACGTGTTAATGCGGTATATATGAGTTCGGAATTCACTTCGTTTGGTTCTATGATGAGAATCAAATTGGGGGTTTCCCAACCTTTGAAACTATGTATCGATGATATTTTTATACATTGATTTTCGACGGTAAAATGAATTTTTTTACTACGATCGATGTTTTTTATATCACGTTCAGGGAAAGGAGCTCCAGATTGATGAACTTGTTGAATTTCATCAAGAGTGGCAAATGCCGTTTTAGTTTCTTTGTTGTTAGTTTTCCGAAGATAATTCTCGATTGATCGCAGAATGGGGATGTGATTAGATACAATCGCGACATCGCTTGAAGAAATTTGCCTTTCTTCTATAATATTGTTGCATATTTCACAAATTCTACCAGCAGAAACATTTGAGCCCAAATTATAATAGTATAAACATTTGAACTCTTCAAACAAAGATGCTTGAGGTGCGTCAAATTGACTTATCGTATTCGTAATAAAAGTATCGTGGAATTTTACAACCAGATCCGATAAAGAGTGAGTAAGAAATCTATGCGATTTTGTTAGAGAGTTGTTCCATCCATTCCTCGCGACTTCTACCTTAATTTGCCCTTTGCTATCCAAAGGTCGATGATATATGTTTTGGCTTGCATCGCCAAGGACTACAATCTCTCCATCACTCGCAAGGAAATATCGTTTGATTATTTCAATCCAAATAGGATTAAAATCTTGAATCTCATCGATGAAGATGTTATTAAACCTCTTAGTTATAGATTCCTTCGCACTAAAGAAATCTATATCATCGTATGAAAACTCAAACTCGTCTGACTGTATGTCTTCTGATTCCTGTCGATTATTTATAACGCGTCTTTTGGACGGTTTTAATCCAAGGCTTTGTGCATTCATTTTGAAGAAACGATGGTAGCTAAGAATTGTAAATTCACTCCGTCCAAAGTCAGCCTTTACCTGATTCAATCTGTATCTTATATAATTAGCTAACGCAATATTATATGATAAAATCAAAACGGGATTTCCGGTATATAAATGAGTATTGACGGCACGTTGAACGAGTACCTGAGTCTTCCCTGATCCGGCAACCCCATTTATTTGTTTTGTCACATTAGGCACTGAAACCAACTTTTGCTGTGTGCTATCCAATTCAATGCCCTTACCTTCCTTATAGCTATGCCATGAAGGAGAGAGTATGCGCATAATGCTTTGATAGGTTACATCTCCAAAATCATCATTATTATAAATAGGAGCGAACCAACCTAACTGCATGGTCCCTGGATTTGAAGTAAGAGAATCATTTCCCACAAATCTTACATAATCAAAGCCACAAGGCACCTTCTTCCCGACATATTCATATTTTAGCCCTATGGTTTCTTGGGCTGTCAAGTTACATATCCATGAATAAATGTCGTTGCAGCTACAGTCGGGAAAAAGAATTGCCATTCTGACAATGCCCCATACATGCTTATTCTTTGCTGCGATTTTTCCCCATACGTCCTCCAAGTGCTTACGCATAAGATTCCCTTGAAGATTTTTAAGGGCAATCATATCTTCACTAATTCTATTCAGTTCAGGTCGACCTTCATAAATCTTCAGAATCAAAATACCCATACCGGGTCTTACTAATACAACATCAATCTTTTCTCCATTTATCTCAGGTGCCAAGAAAATAGAATCATGCTCATTCAAGTCTTTACATTGCTCCAACCTTTCATAAAAAGGAAGCGCCTTTTCAGACAACCCATATTGACGGAACCATCCTGCAATATCATAGTCGTCCTTCATCTGGAATCCACCTTGAAGTATTGGCTTTATTGATACATCAAATGAATGATTTATTGAGTTTCCATCGTGGATAAAACAATTGGCCTTACATGTCACTCTTTTTCTTCTGCTTGTAAAGGCGTACTCCTTATTGGAAATGCGAGTAATATTTGTGTAATTATTAAATATAGACGCAAATTGATCTATCCTGTAAGCACCGTAGTTCAGTGGACCAACACACATTATATAATGTTTTTTACCCGGGGAGGCTACCACTTGAGCAAGTTTAACTAAGTCAATGGTGTTAATGTCCAGTACATTTGAGAAAAGATGAATAACATTAGGGGATATATAACTGGAACTCCTTATCTGATCTACCGAATCTGATTCCGCTGGGAGATATTTATTTATCGTAATAATCTGGATGCTGGGAAATGCGGTCTTAACATTAAGTTCAGCTCTTTCTAATGCAACCAAAGAAGGCTCTATCAATGTTACTTTTTTAAGCAAATGTAACTTTTCACGTTCTCTTAACATGTCTATTAGAGTCAAAGATGCCAATCCCTGTCCACAACCCCAATCCCAAATTTCAATATTCCCAAGTTTGTCAAAATCTATATTTTGGAACGCTCCACGACATTTAATCTCATGCATTTCACCGTATGCCGAAATATAAGCGCAGAGTTCTTCATTGGAATTGAGAAGTCCAGTCCCATGATTAACAAAATTCCATGGACAAACTCTCATATGTTGAGGTAGCATCGATTTTGAAACATCGATGAAAGATTCCATTGTATACGGATGGATTCGCGATATGGCACTTTCAAATCCCATGTTATATTCCTGTTATTTTGTCATTTAGTGGATTACTTAGATGTTGTTGCCAGTTAGATACAGCAATTGCTTTGCTGGTATTGGCATAACAATATTCGCACTGGTGCGGGCAAGTATTGTATTGTCCAATATCCTTGCTGATGATGCACCCACAAAATTGTCTTTGACCTTTGTCCCTATTATTCTTTCTTTTAAAGCCATATGCTGTCTCGGAGATTTTAATCGCATCTAATGGAATCTCCGGCTCGTCAAATAATGTAGGCTGTGTAGAATGGATCTCTACATTGAGAAATTTCATCAACGCAGAATCACTCCATGCAAAGCGAATCATTAAGTCATCATCAACGCATCGGTTGTGCTCAATTCCATACTGCGTAATGTCGATTTTCTCTCCACATGTAGCGAGGACATAGTTCCACCCTCGCTCCTTATTCATAGCCGATAACCGAGATGCAAATGCATTCATGGAATCTTCATCCCACTCATGATAACGAATATTGTTCCTATCAAGATTAATCTTCACTTTTTTATATGATGCTATATCCGCAAAGCTGAACACTAACTTCTCGGTATAACCTTTCAGCTGATCGCCTATATTCCTAACTTTTTTAAGTAGTTTTTCAATTGATATTTCATCAGTAAGGATCATAGGGTCAAACCGCCAGACAACTCGGCCGAGCCCTAATTTGTCAACCAATTTTATGAAAGTGTCAATTCTTTGCTTAAGAGGAGGAACGCCTTTTTCTAACCCCTCGTCCTCATAATCGTTGAGGGTATATTGTATATAGCAACCAATGTTACGTTCCTTTAGATATTCAAGATGTCCGAGCAGTGGTTTCGGGTTTTTAGACCAAAACACTATAAAGCGAGTGTTTTGATATGAAATATACAACGGCACTCCATTGAATGGATTTGTCCATACAGAGTATCCCTTTTCCAGTCTGCGAAAAAACCATTCTGCATAAAATGCTGGTATATCGGTAGAACGACTGGCAGAAACAATGATTGGGGCGGTTGCCTCAACCAATCTGCCATCATCTGTTGTAATATTTACTTTTTTTGCAGCCATACCGGTCATTTTATGCTTTTGCGATTTGCTTGTTATACTTGCTGAACACTTCAAGAAATTTGCGACTGCCAGAAAGTAGGAAATTCATCACTTCAGGCACGACAGCTTCATCAAGATATGAGATCTCTTTCTGTGTTTTGACTCTGCATGTTACCTTATCATTCAGCCTTTCCCAAACTAATGGGAATTCCGGCATGGCTGATTGAATCTCATCCTTCATGGAATAAAGGAAGTCAAATTTAGTCTTGTTGGTATCCTTATCTCCAAAATTGAAATAGAGCTCAACTCGGCACACACTATAGTTGATAATTACATTAACAGTAAGTCCGGAGACTCCAAGAGATTTCCCTATCCAATTGTCAGTGCTTGGTGATGATGAAGCGTAAGGGCCATTCTTTTCGCTGTTTAGCTCAATAAATGCAACCCAGAATTTACGCCTTGCTGTAAAACGACCGGCAACGGTGGCTGAGACCTGTGTTGCTTCTTGTGTTTTTGCAGCCATCTTGATTGTATATTCCTCAGCATCTTTAATTGGAATGATTTGGTCAAAATCAATCAAGATGCTATTGTTATATGTAAAAGGCGTTACCTTAAAGCACTTTATTTCAAGTCCAAATTTAGATAGCCACAACACTGATGATGTAACCTCTTTACGGAAGTTGGCAGCAACAAAGAAGATTCTTTGTGTGTTGTCGCCTACATTCAGTTCCACCTCGTCGATGTCTTCAATATCATAGAAGTCAAGAATATTAGCGATAGCCTTTTCCCTGTCGGCAATATACTTTGAATAGATGTCAAGTATCTCCTGTTTTGAGAGACTTGAACAGTATGATGCATACTTTATTGCTTGCCATGTAACGTCTTTCCCGGAATCATCGAGCTTGTTCTCAATTACGACAAGCCGCCCTTGTTTGTCGAGAGCAAGAAGGTCAAGACGTTCCTTGGTTTCTGAAAATCCATCAAATTCCTTTTGTATAATAAGCAAATCTTCACCAAGAGCGGACGGTTCTGCGGCAATCCACTCCTGAAGATGTTTGCGCTCAGTCAGTTTCAAATCACTGAAGCTGCGTTTGACTGCTGATGATAGTTTATTATTGTTTTCTAAGATATACATAGTCCTTAGATTAGCAGTTTATATATGTGACGGGATTCTGGCTGCGCACATAATCAGATACCTTAAGGCCCAAATATTTGCTATCTTTTACCTCTATGCCCTCAAAAGAGCAACGAAGATATCCGTTATACTCCTCATACTTCCATCGCATATCAGTATATACAGCTATGACTATGCCATTGGCAACTCCGAACACATAGTCAGCTTGTTCCACATGGCTCTTATCTACTTTCCAATATTTACGAACCATTTCATATACATTGGGTCGCTTATAGATGTCCTCCTCTTTATCATCGGCATTATAACATCTACTTATATTGAGCAATACAACTTTATCGGTTGGTATTTCGGGTATTGTTTTCATATTACTTCTTATTGCTTTTGTCGTTAATTGAAGAGCTGATTCCAAAGAAAGATTTCACAACTTCGTCTTCCTCTTCCCAAATATCTAATTCATCAATATCGTTCTCAATCTCGTTCTCACAGAATGTGATACTATCAATATTGTTCATTAGAAAGTCCATTCCACCTTCGGTAAGGGGTGTGGAATAAATATTATTTAGGCGACTCTCGTTTAATTCGATGTCATCTTTAATCTCATCTATGATTCTCTCCTTGTCAGTCTTCATTCTTTTGTTCTTAAAGGTTTGGAAATAAAGATTGCTGAACAGGCTTCTCGCGCAAAGTCTTGATTGCAGAAACAAACGTTTTATCAAATTTGTGCAAGTAGCCTTTTGCCAATGGAACAGGTTCCATTAGCATTTTCCAAATATCATTGGATGCCTTGAATATCATATCAACACTGATTCCGGATGGAATTTCATCGTTTTTATCCAGATAACCATTCAGATATTTCTCCGATGGACTTGATATTCCAAGCCGATTGCAGATAAGCCATGAGATTGATTCAGCCTCAAATTCTCTTGCACCATGGTCTAATGGTCGATATTGCCACCATTCCTTGGGTGTACATGGCGCACAAATATGGTGACAGAAGAAATGGCCAAGCTCATGGATTATACTTGCGAACCGCTCTGCATCGTCTGCTTTGGAATTTACACTCAGTAAGAAATTGGCTGGATATTTTAGATTATGATTTCCAATCTTAATATCAATCGTTTCTTCTTTTTTATCTAATCTCATTATTTTGGCGCAGAAATCTCTGCCTGCGATCATCGATGGATTATATGCTATCCCGTATGGTGAAAGATTTTTTAGAAGAATTTGATATTGAGAACTGTTGACATTGCCATTCGCCTCAAATGGTGCAGAAAGTTCTTCTATGACCTTTTCAATTTCTTCATCGTCAAACTTGCTGTCAGGCGACGCAAAGGTGTCAGCAACATCGAAAAGATACTCCAGTGGGCCAAAAGGGATGAGGACGAGAATAGGACGTGCATCGGGTTTTATGGCTCTACCGAAGAGCTTTTTCCATTTCCCATCATTCAGAAGGTATTTGGCTCCGGGTCTCTGTATATACGCAAGCATAGAGTTATAGGGCGCCAAAACTTTCATGCTCTGACAGAATTTCATCATTGCACGGAAGTTTGTTGAACTTCTATAACTCTTGACTCCAGAGAAAAGTGAGTCAAGTCTCTCTCCGGTAAATCCTGATTCCATAGCTATTCTTTATGCTGCGATAACTTCACTAATTAGTTTGATGTATTCAATCAAGGAGTTATAGCCTTGCTTAAATACCGTAGTGAAACTGTTGAATGGTGGAGATTGGAGAAGCTTGGTGCGGATGTCTCCGTTCTCACTTACATAGCGTATCAGATTGCGGAGATATTCCTCCTGCATCCTTGTCATTTCAGTGCCTTTAATCAGTTCACGGTATTTCTCAAACGCCGTTTCCTGCTCTATACCGATTATCGAACGGATAAACGCAGCCACATTCTCCCTATAAGGGTTCTTTTGTGTGGTTGCATCGTATTCCTCTCTTGTGCCAAGTTCGTGCCAGAAGATTTCTTCCAATCGTTTAATATCGCTCTCCGACAAATGCTCCAGGCGATAAATCTTCTGTAAAACAGGGTCATTGGGAAGATGTTCACGCAGATAATCCTCAGCTCGACGACGATATGTACGCGGAGGAGTTACAGAGATTCCAGTGTTATCTTTCTGGAATGTATCTTCAATGTTAACTGTAAACGTCTTGTCACTCTTTCCTCCGTCAATGTACTGCAAGAGGTCTCGAAGTTCTATGCGTACCCTTTCGAGTGAACCGAGACTAAGCGAGTTCCAGAATTGGGAGGTCAACACTTCCTTGATGGTATCCATTTTAGCCATCACCTGAGGGATGGAAGCCTTCTTCTCTTTGAGATAACGGGCTATGCTGGTTATCTGAGTCTCGGTTGCACCTGCATTGACGGTCTCATCGACAAGAGCTAACTGTCGTTTCAGACAAAGAGCATCGAATTTCAATGCGGAAGCATCGGCCAATGTGTTCTTGAACAAAGGGGAAATATTTTCTTTCATCGCCATTGTGTCTCCCAAAGAGAGTGCAGTCATCGCATCAGGCTGCGATAATGACTCAACCAGTTTTAACTGTCGGCGCACATCAAGACGGCTTCTGTTCAGTTCCTTTATCTGCTTATGAAGAATCTCCTTCAATTCATCATGAAGTGATTTCGCATCTGGGTCAGATTGATACGACGCATCTTGGAGAATATACTTCAAGTCGGTACGGAGATTGAAAATAGTTGCAACCACTGAAATAGATTTAGTAGGTTTCGCCCCATCTCCATTGACACTGAAATATTCAAAATTGCGGTAGTAGTCAAAGATGAGAAAATCCTTCTTATGCTGTCCCGGCCCAAATAGATCCGGACATAGTCGCGTTCCTCGGCCAATCATCTGCCAGAACTTGATTTTGGAATGAACAGGCTTAAAGAACACCAAATTGACTATTTCGGGTACATCAATGCCGGTATCGAGCATATCGACAGAAACGGCAATCTGAGGAAGACTCTCCGGATTCTTGAAACGAACAATCAAGTCTGAAGAGTATTTCTCATAGTTGTCTATGACTCTACAAAAGTCAGGACCCAGATCGGGATAAAGTGCGGCAAAACGTTCTGCAATAAATACTGCGTGCTTATGGTTGTATGCAAAGATGATGGTCTTGCCAATCATAGTGCCGTCATTTACGCGGTAGCCGTTTTCCATCAACTGAGTAAGCACATAGTCAACGGTATTCTGACTGAAGATGTATTTGAAAATCTCGGCAGCTGATATTTTGCGGCTGTAATCACCTTCGATACTTTGAATCACTTTCTCATACTCAAAGATTTCTTTAAGTTGCTCTCTTTCCTCGGGAGTCAGTTTTTCCGGGTCAATACCTTCAGTGAGGATCTGTGAGTTGTCAATGATGGGAACGAACGGCACAAGCCATCCGTCATCTATTGCTTCCTGATACTCGTAACTGTCCGTAGGGATACCTTGCTCCATACCGAAAAGTTCGTATGTAGAACGGTCTACTTCATCTCGTGGCGTAGCAGTCAGTCCCAAAAGCAAACCATCGAAATAATCAAAGATAGCGCCATATTTGCCAAATACTGATCTATGTGCCTCGTCAATTATTACAAGGTCGAAGCGTCCGATTGAGAATGTTTTGTCCTCGCGGTCCAGATGGCTTATCATTGTCTGATAAGTTGAGAAAAGGATACGTGCAGACTTATCTCCGTCAGAGTCACGCAAAGAACTTACTGTCTGTGATGGGAGAAGTTTCTGATAGTTGAGCTTGGCTTGGTCAACAAGTTCGATTCGGTCAGCAAGGAACAAAACGTTTTTAACCCATCCATTGCGTACCAACAACTCCACCATTGAGATACTGACACGGGTCTTTCCAGTCCCTGTTGCCATCACAAGAAGGGCACGGCGGTGCATATCATTGAAGTGATTGGCTACAGATTGAATTACTCGTTTCTGATACGGGCGGTTGGTAATTCTATCATCAATCGACAGGTCAGATATGGCATTTCGGCTACGCTGGGCAATCATGCGACGCAGCTCATCACGAGTATGAAAGCCCATCAAAGGACGCGAGGGATAACCCTGACCGTCTATGATGTTTGTTTCAAAACCGTTGGAATAATAAATCACCGGAAGTTCGCAAGCATATTTGTTTTTAAGACATTCTGCATAAAGCTCTGCCTGATGCCGTCCCTTTGCCGGATCCACGCTGCTACGTTTGGCTTCAATTACGGCGAGCGGAGTTCCGTCATCATCGAAAAGTACATAATCCGCATAACCGATTCCTGTATTATTGGGCATATTATATGCAGTGTATGGTTCAGCAGCCATATCTAAATGGTGATATGCTGGAGAATCTTCATGTACAATTGCATCAGATAAGCGACTCCCCACTTCTATCTCAATGCAAGCTTGACCGGCTATAATCTCTCCTTTCTTTTCTGAAACTTTCCAACCTGCTTCACGTAGCAACAGGTCAATATAAAGACGCCGTGTCTCTGCTTCTGAAAGGTCATTGACTATTGGCTGCGCCTCAACAGTCTCCGGTTGTGCCGTGGTTGTTTCAGCCACTTCTGCAGCGGCTGTTTCTGCCTCAGCCGTTGTGACAGCTTCAACCTTTTCTGGCTGGATTGAGAATCTCGGTCTGCGCGGTTTTTCTCCTTGTTCAAGCAAAGACTTGTCAAACGGAGGCAGTTCAGGGATCAATCCCCATGCCAATGCGAAAGAACCGACAAAATAATAAAGATTCAGGACTGCAAAGAATGACTCTCTGCGGCCAACATGCCCGGCATCGCCCCCAACATGTGAGGCATTATTACCGATTTTACGTATATAGTGAATACGTTTCATCATTTCCGGGCTATCTACGAAAGCACTGAAACGATCATCTGTAGACAGTTCAAGCAAGGTCACGCGGTCTTTTGTCACCCAGCCCTTCAAACGATAGATCGTCTTGACCATCGTTTCGAGAGCAAGACGAGCGCTATGTGCCGAAATCATAGGATTAGAGGCTTGAAATTCCTCAGCCGTGGCACAGTGTTGATAGGCCGATCTAAGTCCTTTTACATCTTTTAGTATGTCGAAGTTCTTCATTGATTCAAGATTTTAAGAGAAATAATACTGCATCCGTTCTGCCATCAGCATTTCGGCATCGGCTAATTGCTGACGGAGCAAATTATTTTGAAGATTTATAGAGTCCATTTGAGCCGCAAAAGCTTTTTGCATGTCAATAGGAGGGAAAATAATAGGCAAGAGCCTGATGTCTTTAACATTAATTTGTCTAAGTGTAGCTCCTTTAGTTTTGTCTTGTATAATGCTATTTATCTGGGGCATTCTAAGGCAGTAATACACAAATAAGCGTTCCCCAAGCTTAAGTCTTGCAGAAACCAAACCTCTTGTAATGTTTCCTCCCTTCAGTTCCTCAGAAGCTAAGGAAATGACTCCGGTAACACCTCGGCAACTTATAAATATCTCATCTCCTTCTAATTTGGTACGCTGATATTTTTGGGCAATAGGTGGGTCAACCCTCTTTAAATTTTTCAGATATATTACCGGAGAAGACATATCAATAGATCTGACAACAGGAACACCATTGGGAACCTCCTCTCCAGGTTGAACTATTCCATAGGTCAACTTACAATCATCTGTAACTATATCTTGCAACTGTTTAACTTCCCAGCCTTTAGAGTTTGCTACCGGGTCACCAAAAGTGGTAAGGAAGATGGATTGAGCCAAATCATCAAGATCGGCTATCTGTTCCCGGTAACCATCAATTACCTCTTGCAACGCATCGAGTTCTGAAGCAATTGATTCTTGCTCTATGATTTTGGGTACCAGTATCTTCTCTGATTTATAGTGCCTAAAATAAATATGAGGTATGGCAGCGCCCTTTACATATTTCGCAAGATTTAATGAAATCAAAAGGTATTTCAAGAAATCAATATTGATGTTATCTTGGGGGAATATATACTGCATAGTACCCACTAATGATGATTTAGGAGGATATTTGTTAACTCGTCCAACTCCTGAGCCATCTTTAACAATACCTATATATTCTTTATCTTGATGGTAAAAATCAATATTACCAACAATTCCACTTGCGCCAAACAATAGGTATTCTCCTTTCCCTATCTCTGTCTTTGAAATAGTTATATTGGATGTGCCGTTTGTGCAGATTTCTCCTAAATTACACTTTTTCCACTTACTCTTATCAACCTTCATACTCAAGAGTTTAGGAGACGTTGAAATTCAGCAAAAGCATTGTCAATCTTAGACTGACGTTCTTTCATTCGGGTGATGATTGTCTCAGGAGAGTCATATTCAATGACCTCACGCTCCACTTCGTGATAACGCTTATAGCTTAGGTCAAACCCATTCTCTCTGATTGTCTTAACATCGACAAAGAATGACTGAGATTTACGGTCACGATTATTCTCCGCTTCCAAGTTGTGAAAACGGGATACGATATCCGGAATGTCATTGCGATCAGGCTGTGGAGAACGCTGCGATGTTAAGGAGAAGCCATCGGCTCTCATATCGTAGAACCATACTTTATCAGTGCCTCCTGTGCCTGTCTTGGTAAAGATAATGATTGCAGTGCTTACACCACTGTAGGGTTGAAACACTCCACTCGGCATCGTAATAACCGCTTTGAGACAATGTTTGTCGACAAGAGCGGAACGAATGGTTTTATAAGCGGCTCCATCACCAGTCAGAACTGTATCAGGAACAATTGAAGCACAACGACCTCCCGGTTCGAGCATACGCATCATCAAGGCCAAGAAGAGCAATTCTGTCTTCTTGGTGGTCACAGCAGAAAGAAGAGAGTTGGCTATATCGTCTCTGTCAAGACTTCCAGCAAAAGGAGGATTCGCAAGACAGAGGGTGTATTTGTTAGTATCAGAATTATCATCTGACAACGAATTTCGATAGAATAGCTGCGGGTCAGTAACATCATGGAGCATCATGTTCATACAGCCAATTCGCATCATCGAGGCATCAGAGTCTGAGCCAAAGAAGGTGTCATGTTCATAACGTCGCTTGGCTTCGATACCAAGAAGTTCGTCAGCCTGATTCTCTGCTATGTATTTCGCTGCTTCCATAATGAATCCGGCACTACCCATAGCAGGGTCACAGATTTTGTCATCAAGGGTAGGTCGCATAAGGTCAACCATCATCTTGATGATATGTCGAGGAGTACGGAATTGACCATTCGTTCCACTGGCTGCCATCTTTCCAAGCATATATTCATATACATCGCCCATCATATCCGAACCATCTTGAGTCAGTTCCTCTATACCCTCTACTACACGCGAAAGGAGACGTGGATTGGTTATCTGGAATACAGTGTCTTCCATAGCCCGACTATATGCTGACCCTTCTCCACCGATATATCGAAGGAATATGAAAGCGTCATTTCGCACACGGTTGAGCATCTTTGCCGGTTCCATCTCTTTGAACACATGCCAGCGCATCTCCTTGTATGGCACCTCCTGATCGGTGGCCGGGTTCTTCCAGTCTCCGGGAAGAAAGACAGGGTTATCAACACTGTCACCGGTAAGATTGGCTATCTGCTCCTTCTGACGCTCCCGGTCATCGAGCATCTTCATAAAGAGCAGATAGGTCATTTGTTCAAAAATGGCCGATGGCTGAGTAAAACCATTATTCCAGAATGTCTGCCAAATGGCATCGACCTGTTGTTTCTTTTCGCCTGTAATCATAATCTTTTAGAATTTTGAGTCGCGTTTGCACCAAAAGTTTATGGCATTCATTTCCTCATCAGGATTGGCAATGAGGAAATTATCATACCAACGGATGAAGTCACAAAGTCCCATTGCAAGGGAGCGGAGCATATAGGGAGAATTGCCGACATGAGGCAGGTATTTGTCAAGGTTCATAGCAATTTCAACTTCTGCCTCGGCAGTATGAGCCGCGCCACCGGTTTGGAAAACGGCATCTTTAAGCCAGTTTGCAAGCTGTTTTGGTAAGATGGGTGCTTCAGTCAGACGCTCAATCTTTTCCCAAAACTTTTTGTCGCTGTCTTTACACTGCTCTGGTTTTTCAGGTTGGTCTGCACCAAGAAACAAACTACTCCATGATAGATTAACCTGCTCCTTTTGACCCTTTGAAACAATATTTGTAGGTAGGATCCCCATCCTTACCATATGACGGAATATGTATTCCAACGCTTTACGAAGGTCAATATACCGACGATTGTAGTCAGCATTTGTTGTGCCTTTGAAATGGATAGGCACGAGCAGTGGCATCAAATGGAAGCCGACATCAGCAGCCAAACCTAATTTGTCGAGAGCCGTGAAAACATCAGGATACAGGTCATTCTCAATCTGGAGTTCCTCATTGTAGTGGTTTACCTGCGTGCGAATGCGCTCAAAAAGTAGCTGACGCTCATATCGCTCCTCATTGCCGTATTTGACCTTTGCGTTTTTAGAGTAAAATCGGCGATTAGTAAGTTTTACCCAGCTCTCGTCCCATTCGTTGATGTCTGGAATCAAGTCGCGAATGTCATCTTCACCTTGGCCTGAAAGAACGTACCAAGGAATTGTACGATCTTTTCGAGCCGCAATCTTCCCGATTCGAGTTATGACGTTCATCAAAAATCTGTCAGCTTTATCGGCATCGCCTTTCTTATACTGGCACTTAGCATCCAGTATTATAGCCTGCCATCGATCATAGTCTGATTCAAGTGCAGCTTCGGCTTCTTCCCAACATGGGAATACTGTCAACTGTAAATCACCGCACATTTCAGCCTCTCCAGGATAGGAGTTTGTCACCAGAGGGTCATTTTCGACCCAAAGAACCTGTATCAAATCGTTTTCACGCATAGTCTCAAATTTTAGAGGATTCTAACGGTGTTAGTGTTTGTAAAGATCAGTCGGTAGATGACCGGAAATTCTGCGTTAGGCTCGGATTTAACCTCAACAGAACCCAGACCTTCCATTAATGACTTTATTTCAAAGCCACCTTGTCCAGAATGAAGAGTGCCTTCAGAAGAGCTTTCATTTAAGGCAGTAGAGAAGCCGCTCATCAACACATCATCGCTGGTCACACCTTCTTTAAGAGGGAGACCGTTGTTTGCGATAGTAATCACAATATCACCATGTACTTCCTGCCAGTCGAAGCGAATTTCATTATCGCTTTTGTCGGAAGAAAATCCGTGAGCCTTGGCATTGGCAACAATATTGTTGAAGATCCGTTCTACCAAACGCATGGGAGCAGTGAACACGTTCATTGCATCTGTGTGATAGTATGTCACATCACCAGTCTCTTCATTGATGTCCGGAATATCGGCAGTATTGTCATTGCCAACGTTCACCATCCTGACGTTAGGCGTGGAATGTGTGCGTATGTAGTCTTCGATGAATCCATAAGGATTAATTTCGACTTCTTCTCCCCAATCGGCTTTCTCTAATCTCAATGATTCCACTTGTTGTTCAAGTGTGGAGATTGCGTAGCCGATGGTGCCCATCAGGTTCTCAACTGATATTGGATTGACGCGACCAACAATGTCGTTGAAGCTGATTTGGCCTCCTTTTTTCTGGGCAAACATGTTCATCTGCTGCCAGTTTGAAGATAAGGCAGAGAGAGTCTGAATCATGGCATGACGAGTGCTACGGACTTCGCGTTTATACCTTTCGTGAGCTTCGTGAAGTTCAAGAGCCATATCACCCATTTCTGCTGTCAAGACATCATTTATGAGCTTCTGTCTTTCTTCTTCACTCTGGTAATCTGGCACGAAAACCTGAGATAAGTCAAGTCGGTTAAGTCGCGCTATTGTAAGTCCTTTGGCGTGTGCGGTTATCTGGTTAGCAACCACCTTGGTTGAAAGCAGTGCCGCCAAGTATTGGGCACTTACTCCGTCAGCGGGCTGAAGAACTTTGATGAATCCGGGAGGGAAAGCAATCTTATTATGGAAGTTCTCCACAAAGACTGTTCGCACTTTGCCACTTACAATAGCTATTAGAACCGCGTCTCCGTAAATGGCAACATGATTTCTCGCAGAAGTCGCTTTCTTCTCCACGCACTTTTGAGGAGCAAAAGGTTTGCGATGCAATGCCTCTGGGAGCGACGAACCAACAAGATTGTATTCAGTATTCCCATCACCACGACATTCTTTAATTTCTGAAGCGAAATCAGAAAGAGGCTTACCGTTTTTTGGTCTCGGAGTCAGGTAAATCTCTGGAATGAGGTTACAATCATTTAAATAGGAATATTTCACTATGGTTGCGACATCATCATCAACCACATACTCACCTCTTTCTCCGAAGTCAACAAGGTCGTCCTCCATATCCTTGACGAACTGCTCCCAGTCAAAAGTTGTCTGGCGATATACACTCTTTGCAAACCGAGTATAACCCGAAGCGTCAGCAAAGACTATATCCTCATTTTCGATCCCTTTGGAAATAACGATAGCTGCTTGAGATATTCCGGTCCCATTGAAAATATTAGATGGAAGAGAAATAACCGCTTTCAGAGCCTTGTCTTCGACAAGCTTAGTACGAATTGATTTCGATGCCTGACTTTGGTCGAAAAGGAAACCGGCAGAAACAATGCAAACTAATGTGCCTCCGTCTTCAAGTTTGTCGTAAAGGTGGCTTACAATGTCGCCTATCCGCTGACCTTTCTCCATTAGATAGGCTGGAGAAGTAATAATGGCTTTGTATTTTTTGTCATCCGACATGGTTGCAAATGAATCGCCCAATTTTATATTGGTTCGAGAAGTTGCCCCTGCGGCGAATAAACGAATCTGTCCCAATGCCCACGTTTCAGCAATGCGTTCCTCACCTACAACTGGATTAGGAAGAGCGATTGCATATGAATTCGCTCCAGCAAATGGATTGTAGACAATGGTATCCTGTGGGCAAGATACTAACGAGCACATGAAGTCTGTAACTTCTTGTGGTTGAATGAAACCAAAGGAGGATTCGTATTTCATTCCATTTGATGCGACAACCTGCTGAAACACATCTTCAAGATGAGATGCAAGGAATGCCATTTCCTCTTGGCTCAATATTCCTTCAACAAAATCATTGCGAAAGAGAATGTCCTTGACCTCATCGTTGGCTTTATCTCCGGCCGCTGTCAAGTAACATTCCAACAATAGTGACAATCCTGATTTCGAAAATACGTTTCTTGACAGTGCACACATCATGTATCGCGAAATAAGCTCTGATACATTGTAGGGCTTCGTATTATTAACGAGTGCTTCGATATCTGTTTCTTGCTCTTTTGCATCAGCGACCATCTCCTTTTGACGTTTCACCGAAGGCAGTCCTTCAATAGCACAGGTATTGCGGATGATGTCAAGAGGCTCAATCACGATTTCGCGATTGTTTTCAAGGTCGTAGTTGCTTATGCCGACTGAATTCCAGTCTTCGGGGTCAAGACAGGATGCGATGGTATGATTCCACTTCTCGAACTGACACATGTAAAACATATATTCGGGAGTGACAATCGGGGCTAACCGCGCGGCAATAAGATAACCTTCTTTGTCCTTGCGAAGAGATGAAGGAATATAGACCGGCATCTTCTCAGAGGCAAGAATATAAGCCATTGAGTTAGAGTGAGAGGTTATGACGAGTGTCGGAGAAGTTAGCTTACGCATTCCCTCTTTGGCTTCTCCAAGTTGAAGTTGACTGGGACGAACGTATATAGAATCCCAATCCTTGGCGAAGTTCTGTGCCGAGAATATGTAGCCAACTTCTGGCTCCTTCACCTGCTCTGCATGAGCATAGAGAAGGATGTTAGAAACTTTAGTAGACTGAGCGGCGGTGTTGGAGGTTGTGTTGAGCATAAGCTTAAAATTTTGTTTCGATGCTGCAAAGTTACAAGGGACTTGTGCAGTCATTCTTCAAAAGTCCATAAATCTTGCAACACTCTCCCAAAATAGATGTAATCTCATCTCTCAGTGCCAATGGCTCTAAGATTTCTACATCCTTACCGAACCCAAGAATGGTTGCAGTTAATTCTTTGTTCGGTATGAGTTTCAATGTAATAGTCCTCTCAACGTCGTTATTCTGTTGTGTTGGATGAATAGGCTTGGCCTTGATATAAGGGTATCGAGGTTCGGAAAAGCGAAGAACCACTTTCTCTATTTTACCCCCTTTAGGAATGGTAACACCAATCACATCATAGAAATAATCGTCAGGATTTTCTATAATTGTATCTGGTATGAACTCAGCCTTTACCGGTGTGACTTCCTGTATTCTGTCCAATGGAAAAACCGATATGCTCTTAAATTCCGTGCTGTATCCTAAGATGTACCACCGATTATTATATTGCTTAAGATAATATGGGTGGATGAGAACGGCATAAGGAGGCTTATTGAATGGAGCATATAGCACCCTTATCGGTTGTTCGTTAACAATGTACCCAAATAGTTCTCTAAACCGTTCTATTCCTTGCAAATCCACATTGGAGTCAAACGATAAGATAGTTCTGTCGGAACCTTTTGCCTTATACTTACGTTTCAACTTCTCAATTATCTCATACATCCAATCAAACTGTGGCATCCCTCTGAAAGAGGCAAGCATCCTCACCGTGGTCTCTAACTCAGTAAGTTCTTCATCGGTTAAATCCACAATAGAGAACCCTTGACGCGAATAACGATAGTACCGACGTTGACCATCCCAATAGGCTTCAATCGGAGCCGACATATTCGGGGAGGTCTTCATTTCCTGAATATCTGAGTAGATTTGACGCTTGCTTACCGTCTCCTTTTCGCTCAATTGGGCATACAAATAATCACACACGGCCTTCTGCAAGTCCTCAATGAAGAACTTGCGAGAGAAGTTACTGAAGCATTTGTCAAGAGCCTCGTAACGGAGACGTGCATGTTTATTCGTTGCCAATGTGTGGGTATAATTATTGTTAGAATGGTTCTTGCGATACGGGTTCGTTCAATAAATCACGGACACGAACATTCAACTGCTCTGCAATAGCAAACAAGGTTTCCAATCCGGGCTGAGCCGAATTTGTACACCATTTGGAGACCGTAGCCGGGTCTTTACCCAATTGCTCCGCCAGCCATTTGTTCGTTCTCTTCTTTTCGACTAATACGAGCTTAATCCTATTTAGGTCACGTTCCATATCTTCAGAATTGAATTTGACGCAAATTTACTGAATTTTTCAGAACTAACATAATTATTTGTGAATTTTTCATTAACTTTGCAGCGCCATCCTCTCTCTACGGCCAATTCCGGCTTCCGAGCAACCCTGGGTGGAGCACTTAATTCCATGTGGAAAGACTCAGAAACCAACATTGATTACCTAAATTTCAACTATCTTGTCGAAGTCATCACAGAGCTAGTGACAGACAATGATATCACCCCATCTACAATTGGCGTGTACGGAGATTGGGGAAGCGGAAAGTCAAGTATAATGAAAATGGTGGAGGAAAAGATTGAGTCTCAAAAAGACAAGTCAGTCATTTTCGTACATTTTAATGGCTGGCTGTTTGAAGGATATGAAGACGCGAAGACAGCTCTATGCGGTGCAATACTTGATGCGGTGCAAGAATATGTAACTATATTAGGAAAGTTTAAGGGGAAACTAAAAAGTTCTATCACTTCCCTTAAGAAGAAAATTGATGTGAACAAATTGCTCGGCAAAGGTCTCAAGTATTCTCTAGATTATTTTTTGACCGGAGGTATAGGAATTCTGGCAGATTTCACTCTCGGGAGCATTAAGGATGCTATTAAAGCAAAGGCAAACTCTATGTCAGAGAAGCAATTGACTGAGTTGTTAGACCTTTTCAAGTCGGAAGAATCAAAGCGAAATGAAATAGCCAACTTCCAAAAGGAATTTGCTAAACTCATTGAGGATACTAAGGTTAACCACATGGTGGTATTTATTGATGAGTTGGACAGATGTGAGCCTGATACTATTTTGGATATCTTCGCAGCTATGCGTCTCTTCCTTTTCGCTAAAAATACTTCGTTTGTTATCGGTGCAGATGAGCGATTAATACGTTTCGCCATCAAGACTAAATATAAGGAAATTCCTGAGAACAATCTTGATATAGGCAAGGAATATTTAGAGAAGATGATTCAGTATCCTGTTAATATTCCTGTTTTAAGCAACGAGGAAATAGAACAGTACATAGCGCTCATGCTTCTCGAAAAGGAACTAAAAAATAAGGAAGAATTTAATCGAATATTGACACAAGTCAGAGGTCTTAAGCCTTCCGAGAAGTTTGGCATAGAGCATCTTTCTTCAAATGGGAAATATTCCGAAAAGTCTAAGGAATGTTTTGATTTGGCACGTCAAATCGCAATCTCTTTATCCGGCATCAAAATGATTAATGGAAATCCTCGTCAATGTAAAAGATTCCTTAATACCCTATATTTACGAATGGCAATGGCCAATTCCCGAGGGGTGGAGTATGACAAAAACGTTGCCGCAAAATTAATGTTACTGGAATATTATAAGCCGGAATTGTATGACAAGGTGGTTGATCCCAAAAACAAAGAGGATTTTGATGAAATCGAGTCAAACAAGGTGAAAGACAAGAATGTATTTAAGGCTGATCTGGAATCTTCAACATGGTTCTCCGAATGGCTTAAAATTCCATTCAAGTTATCCAACGTCAACATTGGAGATTATTATTATTTTTCTCGTAAGAGTTCCCGATTGAACATGTTCTTGAAAAGTAATCTTTCTCCTACAGCCGAAAAGTGCTATGATTTCCTAAAGTCAGGAAATGCCACGGGAAGGAACAAAGCCGAAGCCCTATTGAAAGAGGTCTCTGCAGAAGAAAGCCTTTCTATACTAAAGCTGCTGAGTGATGATATGAATATTGGAGAACAAGTCGATAAAAGGATTTTCGAATCTTTCATTAGTCTAATAACTTGCCGTCAAGAGTTGAAGATTGAGGGTCTTAACATTGTGAAAGCGATTCCACTACAGAAACACGATGTAGCATTTGTAGGAAAGCTGACTCCTTTAATTGATATACTTACAGATGCAGAAACATCTGAATTAGAAGGATTATACTCTCAAAATGAGCCATTGAGAAAAGCCTTCGAAGCCATTTGTGATCTAAAGAAATAATTAAATGGGAACATCGAATTTATATAAGGGGCCTAAAGGGCAGTCCCTATTGCCTGAAGGATATGAGGAATCGATAGATTGGGATAATAATCCCGATAATGTTGATTCTTCCGATGATACAGATACTTCTCAAGATAACCCTCAAGAAGATAAAGACCGACGGAAACAGCAACAAAACCAAGATGGAGGCGGTAACTGGTCTGCGGCCAAGAGAGCTATTACCAAAACTTCTGGAGGTGGTAGATCTGGCATAAGTCGTGCAGTTTCTTCGTATACAAAAGCGTTAGGAGGAGCAAAGAGTGCAGCTAAAAAATCCAAAGTAGCTCAATCTATCACCGTAGGTATTTATGATTTGTTTTCTGGTTCATCAGCACAAGTCAGAGAAAACCTTGAAAACATCGGAATAAAACTTGAAGGTCGATCGAATAGAGATATTTTTAACGAAATATGCAAGCGTTTAGCTCCAACACCTGACGATTTAGACAATTCAATTGCCAATAAGGCATTAAATGAAACAATCTCCGAAATTGTATCTGAAGAAGGTTTTGACACTTCGGACTTAGGCGTTTTCAATTCGGAAATGTTGAATAAAATGGTAAGTGGCTTTATAACAAATTACATTTTTGAAAAGCTTATTCATCAAACTGGATATGGCATGTTGATTAAGGGAAAATCTCCACAGGAGATTGAAACCACTGAAGAAAATCTCAAAGATTATATTGGGAGCATCGTGAGGCATGTTGTAAAGAAAAACCTGCATGAAGGAGTTAGCAAGAAAGATGTTAGAAAAATGATTAATAACCTATATGAGAAATCATATGGAGTAATGGAGAGTATGGCATGACAAGAAAAATTGTATGTAAATTGAATGACAATGAGCACTTTCACATTGAGGGTGCTCAAGAAGTCAATCTTAATGATAGCCGAGACTATCGTTATACTCTTTGGAAGAGGGCTAAAAAGCATCTTTATCAAATTCCACAATTTTTCTCAGATGAGGCATTAGATCTTTTCTATATCGCCTTGATGGTCTTTTGTGCAGACAAAACAGTTCGAAGAGGAGAAACTGTGGACGCCTGGACTCGCGATATAGAGATTTATATGCCTGTACTCAAACCTGAAAAATGGGAAGAATTAAAAGATACTCTCAAAAAAGCTCTTGATTTTCTCACGGGCGATCGATGGTATTTGCATTTTAGAGAAAGAGCCTATACACAACACGAGACTTATTATCAGAAGAGAAAGTTTCATTATAGAAAGTCCATACCTACGATAGATACAGAAACTATATGTATGTTATCGGGAGGACTGGATTCTTTTATAGGCGCAATAGATATGCTCGCTAATGGGGAACGTCCCGTCTTTGTTGGAAATTATAATGGAGGAAAAGGTGTAAGCGTATATCAAAATTGCGTAATTAATAAACTTATAGATTATTTTGGCATTGGCAAAGAACGATTTTATCAATTTTACGCAGCTCCTATTCGTGGAAAAGAAGATACGACGCGCTCTCGTTCTATGATGTTTTTTGCACATGCAATACTACTGGCTTCTGGTTTCGCACATCCAGTTAGCATATGTATACCCGAGAATGGTGTCATATCCTTGAATATCCCTCTTACAACTCATCGAGTAGGAAGCTTAAGTACACGAACGACACATCCGTATTATATTGGTCTTCTTCAGTTACTGATTGATGGTCTTGGTATTCCAGTAAAACTAATCAATCCGTATCAGTTCTGCACAAAGGGTGAAATGATGAAACAATGCAAAGATCAGTTTTTTTTGAAAGAAAATTTCAAATTCACAATGTCTTGCTCTCACCCTGATTTGTCAAGGTGGAGACACGAATCCGGTTCTAAACATTGTGGTGTATGTTTGCCATGTACAATACGCAGAGCCGCTATTGCGGCTTCTGGCTATGAAGATGACTCAATATACGGCGATCCCCAATACGCTAATAATGAAGCTCAGGCGAATCTCCTCTCATATAGATTGGGCATACGGAAGAAAAAAGTTCCAATATTGGCAATCCAATTGAATGGGCCAATTTCTGAAAAACATGATGAATATTCACGTGTATATGAACAAGGCATAAAAGAGCTAAAAAACTTTATAGACACCCTATGACTCCTTTATTTGATACTCATTGCCATCTCGATTTGCTGAAAAATGCAACAACGGTATTATCCTCAATAGAGGTTCTGCCCGTTTATGCAATTTCAATGACAAATCTACCAGACCTATATATGCGCGAACAGAACTCATTCCAAAGCAAATATATTCGACTGGCATTAGGGTTTCATCCAGAACTAATTCTTAAATATCAGCGACAGATTCCATTAATGTGGGAATTACTTCCAACAGCAAAATACATTGGTGAGGTTGGGTTGGATTCCAAAGCAGACGGTAGAAAAGAGCAAACTAATTTTTTTGAGAAATTAATAAACCTATGCAGAGAAGATAACCAAAAGATCATCTCAATTCATTCCAGAGGAGCTATTTCTGATGTATTAGAGATTATAGGTGAACAATACCTTTTTCACCCTATACTTCACTGGTTTTCAGGCAAACGTATGGAGTTGGAGTTGGCAATAGAAAGAGGATATTTTTTTTCTTTAAACAAAGCTATGTTAGAATCTTCCAAATTTACATCAATGTTATCATGCATACCGACAGACAAAATGTTATTGGAGACCGATGCCCCCTTTATTGAAATGAAGAGAGGTTATGTAAATTCAATAGAGGATACCGTGGGAAAGCTTGGCTCTCTTTTGCATAGGAACAAAGAGGATATGAAAAGAATATTATGGGAAAATTTCAAAACTCTCCTATATTCTTCTGAGTAAGCTATACTAAAAAACATATAATCATAGAAAAATAACAATTGGAATAAATTATAATCTAAAAGCCACGGACTCCGTGGCTTAGAGTTATGGGAGGAAGAGGGCTTCGAGCTCGGTGAGAAGGTAATTGTATAAGCTGCAATGCCATTTAACACGGCAGTTGCGGTAGGGGTGTAGGCGTGAAAGAAGTTACGTTACCGGATTTGAGGGGCCAAGGATGCTTGATTTGTTGACTATTGCACGACAACAGGTATATGCCAAGAAACTGATGTGGTTGTTGTCTAATAGTAAGGCCCCTCGATAAGGGTGATACCGAGGGGCGAAATGGAGATTAGGGGTTTACGCGAACTTCATGCAGGGGATGAGGGTGTCAGGGACGGCTACTTCTTTGGAGAAGGTGACGATAGGGGTTTCGACGGCGAGGTGTTTGAACCCGTGGCGGGAGCCGCGCTCGAAGATGAAATTGCAAAGGGCGAGGAATTCATCTTTGTCTTGGGCGTGGCCGCTACCGGTCACGAAGTCGGAGAGGATGATGATGTCATCGGGGAGGTTGTTGTGGCCGTTGCTGTGTTCCCAGACTTTGAGCTGGATGTGGATGTTGCGTCCGAGGTAGCGGAAGGTTGCGCCGACGCAGTTCCAGTCGCAGATTGCATCATCGTAGTTGGCCTCGTAGCGCTTGGCGATGTAGATGCAGAAGTCATCAAACAGGTCTTCGATGCGGTGAGCTGCGATTGTCGAGAGAATTTTGTTGGTGTTGGATGTTGTCATTTTTTTGAGTTTTGGGATTGTGTGTTGAGTTCGTTGATTTTCTCTTCAAGGCGGTGCTTCTGATCAAGGGCGCGTGCTGTTTCTTGCACTCTTTCCTCATAGGCTCGGACTTCTGCCTCTATTTGTTTCACTTTCTTCGGGTCGTTAAACCAGCTTTCGATGCTGTCGAGTCCTACTGTTCCGACACCTCCATTCATCAGGATGTAATGGTACTTGATGTCGGATATTCTGCATTGCTCTATGCGTCCTTCCTGCCAGAAGGTCATTGCGAAAAACAAGAGCGTTGAAAATATAGTGAAGCCAAGGGTGAGATACCACTGCCATGATTCGCGTGCGATACGGATAGTTTTTTCGACTTTCTGCACAGGAGGATTAGCCCTGAAGTCATCAAACTTCTGATTGAAGTCATCATTAAATTCTGTGATTGAATCGCAGATTTGTTCAGTGGATTGGTTGACAGCTCCTTCGCAGTTCTCAGTTGAAGTTCTAATCGCGTGAGTGTAGAGCACAAGGTTATTGTCCAGTTCATCCTTGAACTTGGCGAGATCATCGGTGGTGGCGCAGTTGAGCTGCGCTTCCTTGATTTCATTGCAGGTGCCGGAGAGTGTACCTAATTCTTCGGCGATGTTACCGAGGAAACCCTCGGTGGGATTTTCATTTTCTTTACTCATTTTTCTTTTTTTGTGGGGTTAAATACTGCGGCCTTTGCGTTTGGCCTTTTTGCGGCGGCGTTCCATCTCGTTGTTCATGGCCTCCTGTTCGGGGTCGTATCCGGGGCCGAGTTTGAACAGACCGCCAAGTCCTTCGGCGAGATTTTCACCGATTTCAAGTCCGGCTTCAATCACCTTTGATGCGATGCTTGGCTCCTGTTTTGGAGTTTTTGCGACTACGGGACGGGGTGCATGAGAAGAGGTAGATGCCGTTTTAGAACGACCGTTTTTATTCTCGTTGAGTATGCGGTCGATGTTGGCAAAAGAGAATTTTCTCCCTTTGGCAACCTCCGAAGCCTTGAACTTATGCTTACCTTTCACGAAAGAAAGACCCTCGACAATGGTAGTGCCGCGACGGTATTTCTTTCGGAGCGACACACCGCTTTGGGCAAGTTCTCTTTGAAAAGTAGTCCAGTCTTTGGCAACTTTCAGGGCATCGCGCACGGCGATATACACCTCTTGCTTGGCTTTGTCACGACCTTTGAGTCGGTGAGTTTTCACCTTGTCGCGTCCTTCACCGAAGGTCAAACCATACTTCAATTTCAGCTCCTTGCAGATGTCATTGCTCCGGTAATATTCCCAGCTGTCGCTGACGCATTTGCCATCATTGTCCACTCGGTTGAACACGATATGGCAGTGAGGATGCTCCTTATCGAGATGCCGTGCGATGATAAACTGGGTGTTCTTGATGCCCATCCGCTCCATATATTCAAGGGAGAATTTCACCATTTTCTCATCGGTGAGGATTGCCGAATCTTCGGGAGAATAGGACAATGAGATGTGACCTACCCAATGTTGAACGCGCTGGTTGAGGTGTCGCTGACACTCAAAACCGTTGATAATATCCTGAGGCGTATCGCTCAAAACACCCTCGGCGTATAAAAGACGAGCCTCTTTGCCGGGTTCGTCCACGGCGAGCGCATAGCGGACGCATCCGCTAAAATCGCTCCCTTTAGTTATGCTTCCAATCATTTGATAAGTTGTTGTAAAGGGTTTTCAATTCCTTGCTGCGGGCCTGCACTTCCCAGCTCACGAGTTTGAAGTCTTTAGTCGCGTTGGCTACCGTAGCAAGTTGATTCAGGTTGTTGCTCATGCTCCCAATCTGACGAAGTATCGCCATATCTTCGGGTGTGGCGAGTGCCGTTATCTTGGCGTTGAGCAGTGCCCGTCGCCAGAAATCCGACAATTTTCTGCCGGCTTTGCGGCAATTTTCAACTACCTGCTGATACTCTTCTTCTGTGAGTCGGACGCTCACAACCCGGAGTTTCTTGGGCTTATCAGCCGCATCCTTTGATGCGGATTTTCTTTTTGTAAAAGTCATGTTGTGACAGAGTTTTGAGATGAATAAATCAGTTGACTGTGACCATCGGGAGCGAAGTTGGTCACCCGGTAACGGAGGGTGCAAGGTCGGCAAAAGTTTACGTTGCCACTACCTTGCTACCCTACGTTTCTCTCCGGGTAACGCTTCGCGTGGCGCTGCGATGGCTATGCCATTTTCATTATAGGCGCTATGGCAATCAAAACGACTTGCTGATTATTGCGAACCAGCTTCCGTAGTTGTCAGCGTTGCTGTCGAGATGCTCGTTGATGATATGCTCAACGAAGTTGCTGACACTGTAGCCCGAACCGCCAAAGATGCGGGCAATCTTGTCCACGCGCTCAAACGTGTCATTGCTGATGGCCACCTGATGCTTATTGTCCTTTCCGAGTTTAATCGGGGCGAAGAAAGCAGTGCGGTAATCTTCGAGGTCGAGCTTGCGCTGCTTGGCGTTGGGGCGCGTCGGTTTGGGTAGAGTGGTTGCGCCGGTCTCAGCGGATTGCTGAGTTTCGGGAAAAATAGAGTTTTCCATCGGGTTCTCAATTTTAGAGGGGTTAGACATTTGGGGATTTTTAGGAGCGTCAGTCATTTCAGATGACTGAACAGCGGGATTTTTCGATGTTGCCATATCTATCAGTTTTGTTGTGGACTTTCGTCCGGTTAATAATCTTAGTTATGTGAATACCTTGTACTCTTTAGCTATTCGATTGCCCTGTGACATCTCTTATCCGAGGATTACCACTGCGCATAGTTGAGGTGACTAATGAGTGGTCAAACTTCACCATCGGCAGTAACATTGTTAGTGGAGTAACATGACATCTTACGATACCATCCTTGGCGGATTCGTTTGAAAAGCGTGTTCAGATTGCGAGTGAGAAACATCTTGAACGTGTGGTCTTTCATTCCGAACCGTTCGGCGGTCTTGATTCCATCGGCAGTTGAGAACTCATCGGCGAGATGGTCATATACCGTGCGGTGCAGGTCATTTAGTTTCTCTTCACTTACGCAGGTGATTACCGCTAGTGCATTCTGACGGAAATACTCAGCCAACCGGATAGCGCCATCGACATCATTAACCTCGATCATCTCCGGACTTTGAGTTTCGTCTAAAACTGCCCAGCGAGCCATGCGGAGTATCAGACAGAACCGAAGCACGTAGATTTCAAGTTTGCAAAAGAAGCTGATAACATTATCGCTCATCTCACTGTCGCACAACTCAGCATTGCGATGTTGCCACGCATATAGCGATTTCTTTGCTTCGTTGTCAAACCGA
>Ga0137298_10024_pt1 | contig 176038 bp, 178 predicted proteins | sample RamsorincwithD2O_2_FD_97182 | JGI IMG/M metagenome (GOLD analysis project Ga0137298, IMG submission 97182) | Mouse cecal microbial communities from Vienna, Austria - Glucosamine amended with D2O | ecosystem: Host-associated > Mammals > Digestive system > Large intestine > Cecum | place: Austria...
AAGGGTGGAGGAAAATAAGAAAGCCAAAACAGCAACGGTGGCTACTCGTATTTTTGGTTTTGTTAATACCCATAATGAGAGGAGGGTGGAAGCGAGAAGGAGATTGCCCATGAATTGGGGTTCAATGGCAAAACCAGAAGGATGTGGAAAACCAAAAGTTTGCGAAACGCAGCCGGCACAGAGTAAGGTATGTTCCCTGGAAATCCCACAGACGTCTAAAATACATTGCCCCCAGCAAACCACACAGATAATGATACTAGATATAAAGAAAGCTTTGAGTAAGGTAGGACGAAACTTGGATGGTAGACCAAAAAGTGGCGAGAGATAGACGATAGCAAAGATTGCAAAAAAGAGTAGCCAAATGATGCCAGCTGTAAGAATGGCGCGAGTATGATTGGACGACCAAAAAATAGAGAGTGTGGCATAGAGTGGAAAGAGAGCGAAGAGGAAAAATTTACGATCACTAATCCCTCTATACTGTAACCCAAAAAGCCCTACTCGACACGCTTGCTCCGACCCGTCGTTACGGGCGGAGCTGCGCTCGTTCCGCTCCCCGTTGGTCGCGGATGGTCGCTTAAGGGCTTTTTGGGTTACAACCTTAAGTTTTCTATTAAAACTAGGTCTGCTACAGGAGACCATCCCTACAAAGGCAATTATATCAAATATTACTAGCCAAATAAGGGAGAGAGAGAGTTCAAAGTTCATGGAGGAATTGCTGCCAAGACGAATCACTGGGTAATACGAAAAGAAGAGAATGGCAGGTAAAATATAGAGCAGGCCAAAATACAGTTTGCGGAAGGGTTTCATGAGTGCTGTACTCCAGATTTGATAATTTTAGTAATTCCCTGAGTGAAATTTTCTGCAGAAAATTTCACGGCTGATTGGCTAACTGTGGCGGAATGAAATTTTTTGGAGCTGAATTCATGCAAAGCTTTGGTGAGAGAATCTACGTTTTGTTTGGCAAAAAGTAGACCATTCTTCCCTGGTAGGATCATGTCACGACTACCACCTTCGACAAATGCAATGACTGGGCAACCTGCTGCTAAAGCTTCGACGGGAGCAATGCCAAATGGCTCAAGGCTGGGAAAGATATAAGCAACTGATGATTGTAAATGCTGGGCTAGTTCGGCGGTCTGAACCCAGGGGATAAATTTGATAAGTGACGAACCTTTGGCTAGACGAACGAGATTTTGATGCTCTGGGCCATCACCGATAACTGTAAGCGGTTGCTGAGTTTTGAGACAGGCTTGGATGGCGAGATCGACACGTTTCCAGGTAACTTGGCGACAAGAAATTACAAAACCAGAACGTTTTTTAGGCTTTTTGGGAATAAATTTCTGATAGTCTACCGATGGATAAACCACCTTAGCTTGGCGATGATAATATTTTTGGATTTGGTCGGCGGCATAATTTGAGATGGTAACGAATTGATCAGGCTGTTGTGCAGCACGATAGTCAGCTTTTCTCAGAGGCTTAACCAGGATTTTGAGACCGAGACGAGCGAGCGGATTCAGAATGCCAAAGCCAGGATTTTGGAGATATTGATCGTAAAATTGCCAGTAATATTGCGTGGGAACATGGCAATAACAGAGGTGAAAGGCGGACTGGTATTGACTTTTTGAGCCATGTGTGCTATAATGAGGAGATAGGGTCTTTTTAGTCTTAACACTTTTAGCTTCGGCACCAGTGACAGAAATAACTAAATCGTAATCGGATAAATCCAGGTGCGAGAAATAGATTTGGCGAAAAACGCCAAGAAAACGGCGCAGACTGGCAGGAAAAAGGTTAAGCCAGCCAGTGCGAACATCAGCATCGTGAAACCAATCAATTTTTTTGGGACGGTATTGCGAAGTGTAGATTGGCGCATGAGGATAGAGATGGTGAAGCTCGAGGAGGACTTTTTCGGCGCCGCCGGGAGTAGTAAGCCAATCACAAACCAGAGCAACTTTCACTTTGCTCCCCTACGGAATAATACTGCGCCAATGGTGCGGAACATGATACGAAAGTCCATGCTAAGCGACCAATTCTGGATATAATAGAGATCTAGTGCGCGGCGCTCGTCAAAAGAAATATCTCGACGACCAGAAACCTGTGCGAGACCAGTAAGGCCAGACTTAACTGACAATAAGAGTGAACGGTCGCCATAGTGATGAAGTTCGCCAGGGACTAAAGCACGAGGGCCAACGAGAGAAATATCACCACGCAGAACATTAAATAGCTGTGGTAGCTCATCTAGTGAACTAGCGCGAAGAAACTTGCCAAGTTTGGTGATACGAGGATCGTTGGGGATTTTATCGCCGTTTTGACGATATTTTTTAATCAACTGCGGTTTACCCATTTTAGTAAAAGCTTCTTCAGGAGAAAGACCGCTATATTCTGGTTTCATGGAGCGGAATTTGTAAATCTTAAAACGACGATTGTAACGCGAAAGGCGAGTTTCAGCATAAATAACTGGCGCTTTGGGGTCGGCAATCTTTTGCATAATCCAAATAATTCCCATAGGAACAGCAGCAATGATGAGGGCAACGATACTAAAAATCACATCACAGAGACGTTTGACGACTTTGGCTCCACCAGCTAATGGTGTAATATTAACTAGGATTGCTGGCGTGTCTCCGATAAGTTCAAGCTCACCCATCTGGGAAGTAAGCATGGAATTGGATGGTACAAAGTAATATAAAAGATGGCGCTCAATCGCTTGGCGATAAACGTAATCTGTGTGACGATCATCGGTTTGAAAAATAACGTCGGGTTTGGCTTTGCGTAGGGCTTCTTTGAGTGAAGAATATTGTTTACGACGTAAATCCTTAGGGATGTATTTGGCGGCAGAAACCACGCCAGCCAGTGTAAAACCGGATTCGGGAAAAGCAGCGATATAGTCAGCAAGATATTCGGTGTTTTTGGTGCTCCCTACAATTACAACTCGTAAAATTGCGCGTTTGCTCTTGAGAATAAGTTTACGTATCATACGTACTAGCCCGCGGAAGGTACATAGCAAAAGAAAACAAGAAATAACAGTATAAAGAGCCAGGATACGTACTGGGAATAGATCGACCAGCATGAAAAAATCGTAACTAATGATCGCCATAACGCCAACTACAGACGCCAGGAAGAGGCGACCAATTTCTGACCAGCGATTACGGCTGAGAAAAATAGACTTACGATAGAGCCCAAAAGCGGCCAAGATAATGACATAAATGGGCAACAATAACAGAAGCGAAGCGACAAATTTCCAGGGCTCAGATTCAAAATAAAATGGTCGTTGATCGAGGTGAGTACGCATAAAATATGCTAATAAAAAAGAGAGGCTAATAGCAAAAGCGTCGCCAAGGATGAGGCAAATCCGGAAAATTAACCCAAAATCTTTTTTCATAGCATAATTATAACATACTGCAGGAAATAACAGATGTGTGATAGAATAAGAGTAGAGATTTTGGAGGTTTTATGAAGAAAGTAAAAATTTTATTAACCGGTGGGACAGGATTTATTGGATCGCATACGGCGGTAGAGCTGATTGAATCTGGGTACGAGGTGGAGATTTTGGACAATCTCTACAATAGCAAGATAGAGGCATTGGATCATATTGCAGAAATTACTGGCGTACGTCCGAAATTTTATAAAGTGGATATTCGAGATAAGTCCGCAATGAAGCAAGTATTCGCCGAGGGTGAATTTGACGCGGTAATTCATTTTGCTGGGTTGAAAGCAGTGGCTGAATCAGTAGAAAAACCACTAGAATATTATGAAGTAAATATCGGTGGAACAATAAATTTGTTAGAATGCATGCAAGAACATGGCGTGCATAAGATTATCTTTTCGTCGTCGGCGACAGTGTATGGAGAGCCTGATTCCCCACTTTGTGTGGAGAGTTTGCCGGTGGGGCGAGATTTGGCTAATCCTTACGGTCGCACGAAATACTTTATTGAAGAAATTTTGCGTGATGTGGCAGTGTCAGATCCGAAGTTTCAGGTGACGATTTTGCGTTATTTCAACCCGATTGGAGCGCACGCTTCTGGATTGCTGGGCGAAGATCCGAATGACAAACCCAATAATTTAATGCCGATTGTAATGAAAGTAGCAGCTGGCGAAATCTCAGAATTGTCAATTTATGGCAACGATTACGACACACCAGATGGAACCTGCATTCGTGACTATATTCATGTGGTAGATTTAGCTAAAGGGCACGTGGCAGCGGTGGAGAAAATTGGGCAAGATGAGCAAGTACAAACATACAATCTGGGCACTGGACGCGGGTTATCAGTGATGGAGATTGTGAAAGCGTTTTCGAAAGCCAGTGGCAAAGCCTTGCCACATAAGGTAGTGGGGCGCCGAGCGGGAGACTTAGCGGCTTTATGTGCTGATCCGAGCCATGCTGAAGAAAAATTAAGTTGGAAAACTAAACTGACGATTGATGATGCAATGCGTGACACGATTAATTATCTGCAAAAGCAGGGCGCAAAATTAAAGTAGGGCTAATTCCCTTCGTGCGCAGCGGCGGGTTTAATATTGGTGATATATGGGGAATTGGTCTCTATGGTCATGCATGGTCGTCAACGCCATATTCAACGGCTAATTATGCACGCTATCTTCTGTTTCATGGGACTGGTTTAATGCCGAACCGTTTTGATAATCGCTACTACGCTTTCCCCCTCCGCTGCCTGAGTACTGTATTAGGGATGTGAGGAGGAATTATTGTTGAGCAGCAACACAACGAATTGCTACTGGATCATTAAATGGTTCATCGGAAAACCACATCGTATAACTGTTTATATAAATTCTGTCTGTGTACATTGAACTGCTGCTTTTTGCTGTACGCGAAGCATAATCATAATTACCAGAGAGGTAAAGCGGGGCATTAGCATTGGGTCTGGTGGGCATATTATACATATTAACCACCAAATTATGTAGACTTCCAGAGATATTGCCATTAGAGTTGCCGCCGAGTGGTAACTTCCAGCCTTTCGGGCAAATACTACTAGAATATTCTGCTCCATTAGCGGTGGCTGATGTTTGTGAACCAGCCAAAGCAATTCCGGCAGAATAAGTCATATTATCAGCACTCATAATATCGGAAGGAGGTGTCCATGTAGTAGTAACATCGCTATCAGCTGAAGTAAGCGGCGTGCTTTTAGATAATCCCAAGGTCAAATTTTGTTGCATCCAGCAATTTCCATCTTTTAATTTTGCTACCTTGTATTTTTTGCCATCACGGTAGTCTATTAAGATTTTGCTATCACTATCGTTTGACCAGATCTTGCTAGCAGCGCAAATTTCTGGTTTGATATCTTGCATATAGTATAAATCATCAATGGAAACTGCTTGAATTGGGTTTACCACTACCGAAAGCATTATAGAGCCTTTATATAAACCAGCGGGTAAACTAGTATCAATCATGGTACCAAAGGTAATCTTATATGACTGCTGAGTAAATGAAGTACTGGTTGAAAGAACCTCAGTGCTAGTATTAGATAATGGCGAATATTGATCAGTGTCGGTGGCGATATCATTCCCTATGTGATAGCCCCAAGTATTAGGAGTGAAATTTTCCATAGTAGTCTTAGTAGTAATCGTAGTGATTTCTTTGGTACCAGTACCGCTGGTAGGCTTCAATGCAGTTCCATCTACAGTATTGAGCAAAACTTTGAGTCCATCCCTACTATTAGTGGCAATATTCAAATCTGCAACACCCTTATTGAAATTCCCTGTAGATTTAGGGACAGCTTCAATATCTACTTTCTCTGATATTGCTACGGAAACTACAGGTTTCACCCAAATACGAGTTTCCGTATTAACATTTTCGGTGGCAAGTACTTCCTCTGGATTATCTGAGGTTTGAGCATGTGTCGGCTGATTGATTGGAAAGGACATTGCTGCTACTACTAAAAACAATAAGCTAATACTGACTTTGCCCCAAAAATTGATTTTCTTCTCCATTATTCCTCCATTTTGGTAACAAAAAGTATGGTATCACTCGCCTATACTTTTTACCTTAGATTTATATTGTTTTAGCCACCTCTGGTGTCGCCTATATTATATATGCAATCTATCTCACCAAACTATGAGGCCATGTTTGGGTACGTGAAGGAACTATCGCCAATACAAAAAGCGACACCGCGAGGTGTCTAAGCCGTTCATAACCATTTACGAAGAATTGATTATTTACGCGATGCCGCTTAAATGCAATTCTCCTATAAATGATTATTCAAAATGAACTTATCCAAAAATTGGCTATGATTTGACTTAGACAATTCTATTATACCATAGTTTTGATAAACACAAGAGTTTTATCTAAAATATGCGTAGATTTTCCAGGCGATTTTAAAAACTGGCAGCCCTAACAAAAGGGTACGCATTGCAAATTGGTCGCGATGTGTAGAATTGGGGTTTTTGAGCACCCAAGTTCTATGCTCACGCAAATACTGAATGATTTCCTGTTCAGTCTGGCGAAATTTAGTGCTTTCTATTGAAGTTGGCGTGATAAGCACCATCTGGCGCAAAATACTAAAACGAGCGTGCATGCGGCGTAAATTAGTGATGTCTTGCAAACCGGGAAAATTCTGGTCGATCTCATCACACATTTGATCGGTTAGTTTGATGAGGTCGAGTTTATTGAAGTTGAAGGATTGGTGAATGATAGAATAGGAATTTTGATAATAATAGTAAAGCGAAGTGGAAGTATAAGAAATTTGTGGGCATTGCATGATGAGGCGATAAATGGTGCCAACGTCTTCGTAGAGTTTGCCTAGTGGAAACTGGATGGTTTTGAAAAGATCACGGTGATAGAGTTTTCCACAGGCAGACATAGTAAAGCCCTCTTCGAGCAACATGCGACGAAGGCATTCTTTGGTGGTGAGAGTTTGTTGGTTAACATTAGTACAACTTTTTGGCTCAGACTTGCTGTTTGGTGTAATTTCGGAGAAAGCGCAAATACGCACGGGTGTATCTGGTAAATTTATAAGCACCTCTAGCATGGCAGGAGCGATAGTATCGTCGGAATCAACAAAAGTAATGTACTCCCCCTTAGCGATTTTGAGGGCAGCATTACGAGCACTTGATAAACCGGCGTTCTCCTGGTGGATAACGTGAATTTTTTTGTGCATTTTAGCAATCCGATCGCAAAGCTCACCAGCACCATCGGGTGAACCATCATTGACGATAATAATCTCAAAATTAGGGTAGGTTTGCGCCAAAATGGAGTCGATGCAACGCTGAAGGGTAGATTTAGTATTGTAAACTGGAACAATGACAGAAACATAAGGAGAACTAGTTTGACTAAAGGCATCATCGTAGCCTGAGGCCGTATTTTGGCTCAAGGAATCCGCTATAGCGCCAGTCCGCACGGAGCTGTCGCTCTTCGCTGCATGCGTGCTCGCTCTTTTAATTCCTTTTACCAAGGTGTTGCCTTTCATTAAAGCTGAGACTTAAGTTCATCAAATTTGGCTAGGGCGGCGGCGATAGTCTTATCCATGTCATAATAGGCGTATTCACCAAGGCGACCACCGAAGATAACTTTGGCGTCAGCCGCCGCCCGCGCGCGGTATTTCGCGAGTTTAGCGCGGTCATCGGCCGTGTTTACTGGGTAATAAGGTTCGTCGCCGAGGTGCCAAGTTTTGCTGTATTCACGGACGATGACCGTCTTACCAGAATCTGAAGCATAGGCTGTATTTGCAAATTCCGGACTATTACGCCGCTCGGGATGGAAGTGTTTAAATTCATGAATACGAGTATATTTTGGCTCGAGGTCGGCATAGTTCATTACCGGACAACCTTGAAAATCGTCCACGTCTAAAACTTCTTTTTCTAGATCAAGACTGCGCCAACTGAGCTCGCCAAATTCATAATCATAGAAGCGGTCGATTGGACCAGTATAAACTGTAAGAATGGAATTTTTACGCAACCACTGAATCTCTGGGTCGGTAAAATAATCGGTCTCTAAACGAACTTCTAGCTTGTCGCCACAACTATCTACTATGTTCTGGAACCAGGCAGCATAACCATCAACAGGCAGACCTTCATAAGTATCTTGAAAATAGCGATTGTCGTAATTATAACGCACTGGCAAACGCTTAATGATTTCAGGGGAAAGTTCTTCGGCGGGGGTTTGCCATTGCTTAGCGGTATAATTTTTGATGAAGGCACCAAACAAGGGTTTGCCGATTAGCGAGATTCCCTGTTCGGCTAAATTTTGAGGGTCAGCTGGAGCGGAGGCGGCTTGTCCAGCGATTTTAACCTTAGCTTCATCTGGAGTATAGGCGGTTTGGAAGAATTGATTGATAGTACCGAGATTGATAGGTAGTGGATAAACCACGCCGTCATGGATGGTATAGACTTTGTGGACATAATTCGTAAAAGTTGTAAATTGATTAACATATTGCCAAACTTCTTCAAGTGAAGTATGGAAGAGATGTGCACCATATTTGTGACACTCAATACCAGTCGCTGAGTCGAATTCGGAATAGCAGTTACCGCCAATATGGTTTCGCTTATCAATTAGTAGTACACGCTTGCCAGCAACGTTAGTGAGGCGTTCGGCAATGGTGAGACCAAAGAGACCGGCACCAACGATTAAAACATCGTAATTCATAGAACTCCCTTCTTCATTTAATCCCATAAACCCTCGTAGGCCTTGGCGACAGTTTCCGGATTACCTTCAGTGGCAATTTTACCTTTTTCGATTAAAATGGCACGATTGCAGAATTGGCGGACATTATCCATGGAATGAGTAACCAAAATCACAGTCTGCTCGCTACCTTTGAGGCTAGAGAAATATTTGTTACATTTCTCTTGAAAAGCAGCATCGCCAACAGCTAGAACTTCGTCCAAAATTAGAATATCTCCCTTGGCACGAATAGCGATAGAGAAAGCCAAGCGGACTTGCATGCCAGAAGAATAATTTTTGAGTTTGGCGTCCATAAAAGGCTCGAGCTCGGCAAATTGGACGATTTCTTCATACATAGCATCCATTTCTTTGTGCGAAAAGCCGAGCAGTGCTCCATTTAGATAGACGTTTTCGCGACCGGTTAACTCAGGATTAAAACCAACACCAAGTTCAATGAAAGGTACTAATGTACCATTAATTTCGACACTTCCCTGTTCTGGGTAATAAATTTGAGCGAGAATTTTGAGCAAAGTAGATTTACCGGAACCGTTGCGGCCCACAATACCAACAAATTCACCTTTTTTAATTTCAAAGCTAACATCGTCGAGGACTTTTTGTTCGGTGTAGCCCTTGACGCCCTTGAGCCAGTTAAAAATAGCTTGTTTGAGCCCAGCAGCGCGTTCAGTGGGTAAACGAAAGCTTTTGTGCAAATGACTGGCTTTGATGGCGAATTCTGTTGAATCGGATGATTTTGTATGTACATTGTCCATACAATGTATGTTATTTGTACTACATTTAGTAACTTTTTTGCGTGATTTAGACATTTAAACCTCCTCCGCGAAGCGTTTTGAGCGTTTTCGGAAAAATAGTGCGGCTAAGGCTAAAACTAGAAAAACAAGTAAAATTGGCACCATCTGAAGTGAGCCTGGTAGGATTTCCCACGCTGTGATAGTCTCGGTGGTAATTAGGTTATAGCGTACATCTTGGATAACTTGAGCAATTGGGTTAAGCATGATAATGCGGGCAGCAGTAAGACCAAAACTGCCAGATTCAAGCACCATGGATAACGGGTAAATAATAGGTATAGCGTAAAAAAGTGCTTGAATAAGAACATCCCAAATAGAAGTGACGTCGCGGTATTTGACATTGATGGCACCAAGCAAAAAAGAAATTCCTAATGAGAGAGTATAGAGCTCCAATACGAGAAATGGCACAACAAACCAAGACCAAGACGGACTCACACCATTGATAAGTGCAAAAATCACCACGACACACAGGTTGATGGCGAGGTTAATCAGCGCGGTGGCGGTAGCGGAGACTACCACGATATATTTAGGGAAGCTGATTTTACGCAAAAGATCGCCACGTTGGACGATGGCTTGGATCCCCTGCCCAGTGCACTCTGTAAAAAAGCTCCAGAGCACGGTACCGGTCAGCAAATAGACTGGATAATGCGGGATATCATTGCCCATGCGCAGAAGCTTGGCAAAGACAATATAAAGAATGGCAAAAGTGAGCAGTGGGCGCAAAACTGCCCAAAGATAGCCCAAAACTGAACCTTGATAACGAAGTTTGAAGTCCGTTTTGACTAGTTCTCCAAGCAAGATGCGATTCTTGCGACAGAGGATGTGTGGAATTCCCATAACTTCTACCATTATAGCACAATCTCGCTAGGCTTGGGGTATGTTATAATTATAAGAGAGGAGAAAATATGAAGAAGAAAGTGGCCGTCTTAATCCCGTGCTATAACGAAGAGCAAACGATTGAAAAGGTGGTAAAAGATTTTCGAGCAGTATTGCCAGAAGCAGAAATTTATGTATATGATAATAATTCTACTGATAAAAGCGCGTCTCTAGCAAAAAAGGCAGGAGCAATCGTGCGCCAAGAGGTGCGGCAAGGCAAGGGCAATGTAATTCGAGCGATGTTTCGGGAGATTGATGCCGATTGTTATCTCATGGTAGATGGCGATGATACCTATGATGCTCAAGATGCAGTGCGAATGTGCGAAGATGTGCTTTCAGGTAAAGCGGATATGGTGATTGGTGATCGGCTTTCGGGGGCATATATGCAAGAGAATAAGCGCAAATTTCATAATTTCGGCAATGAACTGGTACGTTTTTTGATTAATCGACTATTTCACAGCAAAATTTGTGATATTATGACGGGTTATCGCGCATTTAGTTATGAATTCGTGAAGGGATTCCCGATTTTGTCGACTGGGTTTGCGATTGAGACCGAGATGACGATACATGCTGTAGATCGGAATTTTAAGATTTCTGAGATGACGATCGGCTATAAAGACCGCCCAGAAGGTAGTGAATCAAAACTAAATACTTATAGTGATGGGGCGCGGGTGCTATGGACGATCATGGTGCTATTTAGTGAATATAAGCCTTTGATTTTTTTCAATATAATGGCGGCGATAGCTTTGGCAATGGCAATAATTTTGGGTATTCCCGTGCTCAGTGATTACGTACAGACTGGATTAGTACCAAAGTTCCCTTCGCTGATCGTGTCAGGGATTATGGCAGTGATTGCTTTGTTACTTTCGATTACTGGCGTGATTTTGAACGCCGTGGCAAAGAAGCACCGACAGCTGTTTGAGCTTTATATGTATTCGGTGTATGCGTCACATAAAGAATTAAGCCGATAAATACTGGGGCTAAGATTACCACTGGATAAGCATAGCGGAAGATTGCGACTGGTGAGAGCAAAAGGGTGAGGTAGAGCCCAAAAACGAGGCTAAGTGGCAGGAGTAAGTTATATTTTTGCCGCATGATGACATAACCGATGGTAAACAAAAGTAGTAGACCGTAAGTACCGATTGAACATATTGTTGAGATAAGTGGGACTTCCATCCAACCACCGCCAAAGACGAATTTTTCGAGCTGGTGCGTGAGGCTAGGACTAATTGTCTGAGCAGTGACTGGTTTCATAGCGGGGTGATCCGGGGTGAGAAAAGCAGCAGTCATAACGAATCCAGGGTAGTTCATAAAATCGAGATTAATACGAGGGTCATTGTAGTTTTTGTTCGGATACCAATAACCAATTGAATTAAGCAAGAAAGCTTCGACGTAATTTCCTGGATTTTTGAGACCGATTTTAGCCCATAAGGAGATGTAGCCACCGAGATCTTTACTAACAACTTCAGGGCGGAGTGAAGCTTTAGTAAAATCAGAAATTAGAGGATACTGCGGATAAAGCTTAAAGCCGGCATTAAGATCGTAGTAATCTTTGAGAGAGGATAGTTCATCAGTATTAAAACTGTCTGGGTTGGCAAAATAGGCGCGGGCGAGCTGTTGTGAAGGGATACTGGAAATTTCTTGAATGGCGGTGGATTTTTGGACGTGGAAAATATTTAAAATTGGTCCGCTATAAATGAAGTAAACTATGACCGTGCCTCCTAAGGCAAGAAACAGGGTTTTGCGTGGTCGTTTGTAGAAAATGGCTACGAATAGAAGCAAAATAATAAGACAATAAACACCATTATTACGAACAGCACACATGAGTAGGCTAAGGGCGACTATTTTAGTCAATGTAAAAGGCGAAATGTTTGTTTTGACATTTAGAGATATTTCTGCGAGGTTGATTGTCAGCAGGGCGAACAACCCAGTGAATAAAACGTCTTGAGCTGAACTAACAGCTATAGTGCCAAAAAATGGGATAAGGCTGAAGAAGATTATACTGAGAATATAGATAAGTTTGCTATGAGAAAGTCTGCTAGCAAAAGTGACAATACGTGCCTCGACATAGCAGACAAAACAAGCCTGCACGAACATTGCGATTGCCATACCAGCTTCGAAATTACCGAAAATTGCTTTCCCGAGATCAAGGAAACCAGCAAAAAGATAACCATAAAGTAAAGACCAGTGCGAAGTGATGATGCCAAGCGAGATCTGTTCGTTTTGAGAAGCCATATCGTAAGTATAAACTCCAGGGAAAAGAATTATCCAAATGACTATAGTGCTAAGAAACACGCAGCCAAGAGCGATAAAGAAGTGTTTGCGCTGGGGGGCAAAATTGCCAAGCTTGGATTGATTGAGTAGTGAAATAACGGTAGAAACGAAAGGATAAATAAAGAAATAGGCGCCGAGAGCCTTGACGATAGTAGTGAGTTGCCAGACAATGTCATTATAGAATTCTAATTGCCCGCCAATAATCATAATGATGGCAAGGATACTGGAAGCAGTTACAGTAAAGATTTGTTCTCTGCGCGATAGTGCGCTGGGTTTAAAATAAAAGATTATAAGACCGAAGAAAGCCAGCATCGGCAAGAAGTTGTTGGTGCTGAAGGTGGAATTTGTGAAACTAAACTTGAGTAACTGTGTGAAGCCCAGAGCACCCAAAAGCGCTAAGATGACGGTCAGAACATGACGATAATACTTAAGCTGCTGAAGTTTAGTGAAAGTTAGTTTATTCATATACTGCGATTATAACATACTTCGTATGCTACGATTCTCTAGAGCGAATTAAGAATTTTTTGGTAAGTTTGGGGGCTTTTAGCATCATTTGAGCCAATAGCCAATATTTTGGACGGAAAGCGGAACGCTGGAGTAATCCGGAAGACCTAGCAGAACGAAGTTCGGATAAAGTGGTCTGGTAGAACTCTTGGGCAGCGGGCGCAGGTAAGCGGAGAATGTTCCAAAGGTAGTTACCGAATTTGACACCGACGATAGTAGGAGCAAGGTCAGACATGAGTTGGTGCTCGCGCAAAAAGTCTTCGATGCTAGAATATTCTTCAACTACACAATTAAGTTTGCTGGGACTCTTACTAGAGGAATTAGCATTATCAACACGATAATGTAGGAAAGCGTCAGTAGTAAGAATTACGCGTTGTGCTAAGGCCAATGTTTTGATGTTGAACCCTAGATCTTGATAAGATGCTCCGGGAGTAGGGAGAAACTCAAGGTGATTGTTTAATAAAAATTCACGCCGATAAATTCCTGACCAAATCGCAGGGGGGAGATGAAAAACAAAATGGTCCTGACGAGGATAGATGATTTTGCCAGTATCCTTGGGGCGAATAACGGCGTTTTGGTGATTCTGCTCATTCTCTAGGAAAAAGTAATTAGATTTAACAATGTCAGCGTGATGCCAGTTAGCGAGTTGGTAAAGTTTTTCAAAAGCGTTAAGCTCAAAATAATCGTCTGGCTCAAGGATAGCGATGTATTCACCGTGAGCAAGTTTGATTCCCTGGTTCATACTATCACCATATCCTGTGTTGGGTTTGTCGAGAATTACGATACGTGCGTCTTTACTGGCGTATTCTTCAATAATTTTTAAAGAATTATCGGTAGAACCATCGTTAATGCAAATAATTTCAATATCTTGCAGGGTTTGGTTTACTAAACTATCTATGGCCTGACGCAGATATTTGGAGGCGTTGTAGATAGGAACTAAAATTGAAACTTTTGGCATAATATATTTATATTATAGCATGGCACAAAATGCCAACCTAATAAAGACAGATCTGGAGAGTGGAGCCAGAAAAACGAATCTGATCATTATGAAAAGTACCCCAGTTGTGGGACTGGCAATAATTTTTCCATTCTTCGGTGGGGTTTTGCCTCTCAAAACTACGCTTCGTCCAATAATTGAGTGAATTAATGTCAGACCAATCAGTAGCATAACTGGAAATATTGCCATCACCAATCTGGAAAATTCCTGAATAGGAGTAGCTGATACCAGCGTCAGCTGCGGGCATAATGGTAGTAACCTCTGTTTGGTGCTCAGCTTCATAATCAGCAATAAGGCTAGCGATTTGAACTGAGCGATATTGATCAATAGCGGTTAATTCATAGTGGTTGATACTAATCGTATTGAAACGGTAAAATTGCACAATTAGTAAACTAAGGCTGATAAATAGTAATGCATAGTTAGTGACTTGTGGTAATCGAAGAAAATGAGTGGAAGAAGTACTTGAGGACAAAATAATAGCTAAAAGTATGCCTGGCAATGACGCAAAAGCGTATGCTGTGCGTGGAACTATCCAAATTAAATCGGTAGACTGCGTAATTTGCGGAGCGACTGCTGCCAAGATAATAACAACGGTAAGATAGATGAGCATGGCGAAAGTCTGTAGAGTTTTATTGGTAAAGAGCTGTCTATGATAAGTTGAAGTTCCTAGCCAAATGACAATTATAGCTATAATTGTAACTGGCAAAAGCCAGTTTGGTAAAATATCAAAAGTAGTAAACAGCCCTCTGAGGCTGGTAAAAATTTTCCTTAATGAAGCGGAAAGAATAATTTCGCCACCGATGCGTCCAGTTGGAGTAATGCATTTGATAAGAATAAAGCTCGCCATTGCACCCACGGCATAAATAGCAACACTAATAACAGTATTTTTGATAAAAATTTTGAAAGTTTTGGTCTGTTTGATAGTGAAAAGTGTAGCTAGAATAATAAAAATTCCAAGTGTTCCCTGGTAGCAAAACGCAGCAAGAATACTGAAAACAAAGGCATATAATAGTGGACGCTTTTTGCGATCTATAAGAAAAGTAACGTAGAAATGGAGGGCGATAATGCAACAGAGCACGCCTGCAAGCATAATACCTTTCTCGACATACATGAAAAATTCAATAATAAACGGATTAAGAATTATAAGCAGTGGTAATATAAAGCTCCAAACTTGGTTAGCAATGAGATGTTTACGAATAAGCTCCTCTAAAAGGTAAAGTGCAGTAGTAAGGCTAAAAATTGCTAGTAGAAAGCTAAGAAAATTGGCGACGCGAATGCCAAACCCGAGTATTTTAAAAACGTACGCAATAAAAGCCGTGAAAGGGCGACCGCTGCGCAAAAAATTAAAAACAATTCTGGCTGGGTCGTATGAGATATCGGCATAAGTGTCGGTAACAAAATCAAGTTTCATAAAAACGCTAAAGAAGAGTAAGGCTATAATGAAATATGCCCAAAGACGACGATCATGCAAACAACGCTTGAGTATAGAAATAACTCGTGACAACATTTGTGTTAATTATAGCACTTTACGTGTTGGACGAAAATCTTTGATATAATGGTGTCTAAGTTATGAAAAAAGAGGTGATTGAATTATCGGTTATTATTACGGCGCACGATGAGGGGTTGCTAGCGCATAAAACTATGTTAAGCATTTTGCGAGCACTAGAGATCTCAAGGGTAAATAAATATGAGATTATTGTGCATATTGACTGTGGGACAGATGATACTATCAAATATTTTCAACGTTATGTAGATGATAAACATTTTAAGATTATTCAGAATTGCTTTGGTGACTTGGGAGAATCACGTAATGCTGCAGTGAAGGTAGCGCGAGGAAAATATGTCCTATTTCGAGATGCTGATGATTTAGTATCTAATAATTATGTTGCGGAAGTACTGAAAATATTACGCACACATAAGGAAGACGTAGTGGTAGGAGTACAATATTGTTTGAGCTTTTGGGATTGTACCGGCAAGTTTTTGTTACAAGAATTACCGGATTCAACCACACGTGAAGAGAACGCAAAGTTGATATTTGGCGTAAATCCTTGGGGTTCGTCGTTGGCTGGCAAACGTGAAATTTTTTTGAAACATCATTATATCTCCACTAAGGATGGATTTGGGCATGAAGATTACGCTTTTAATATTGGGCTGATGGCAGACAATATTCCATATTACAGCGCCCCGGGTACGGTGCTTTTTTACCGTCGCAAAAATAATTCTTTGATCACGCAGAATTCTGGTAATCATGTAACTCAGCCTTACAGCGAACTTTTTGATTACAAAACTTGGCAAAAGTATGCGGAGCCTAAAGCATTTATTTGGGAACAAGAGTCCAAAGAGAAAAAGGTTTCGTTGTTGAAGAATATTTATCAAATGGCAAGACATGATAGTAAAGCTTTCAATGCGTTGATTCAGCCAGTAGCAACCTTTGTACGTAAAGTAACTGGGAAAAAGCTAATAGAAGATGGAACCACTATACTAGCGCCAAAAATTCCTGATGCGGTACTGAAAGCCTGGAAAGAGCAATCTGATATCGAAATGCAACTTTTTCCCACAAAGCATTATCAAAAGTGTGGCTGGCTGGAATATAAATTGGATGCAGACCCAGCGAGATATCTGAGTCATGAATATTGGAAGTTATGCCAGCAGATTAAACATAAACCAGATTATATTTTTATTGTTCCTTGGATTGTGGCTGGAGGGTCAGATAAAGTGATGCTGAATTACATCACAGCACTACGTCAAATACACCCGGAATGGAAGATTACCGTAATTACAACTTCAGATAGCCAAAACACCTGGAAGGAACGATTGCCAGAAGAGGTTAATCTAATTGAATTTGGAAAGACTGTAGCAAAAATACCGGACGAATATTGCAAAGACATGGTGATGACGCGATTGCTTATACAGCTTCAGTGTAAAAAAATCCATATCATTAACGCAGTTTATGGATATGAGTGGGTACAGAAACATTTAGAACTAGCAAAGACACAGTTTGAAATTTACGTATCATTATTCGCAGACGGACAATTTACGGATGGAACTGGTGGTTGGTGGGGATATGGCGACCCATATCTAGCCCGGATTTATACGGCCGTAAAAAAAGCGTTTACAGATAATCAAAATTACGTTGATAAGTTAATAAAAATGAACGCATTTGATTCCGAAAAAGTATTGCCGATATACCAGCCTATTGAAGTCCCAGCAATTCGGCATAAAATTAAAACTCATTTTAAAGACGATAAATTAAGGATTCTATGGGCAAGCCGTATTGTAGCTTCTAAAAATCCTGAATTGGTGGTGAGAATCGCGCGAAAATTAGACCCCGAAAAGTACCAGATAGATGTATTTGGTCGGTTCGACGAGGATTATACAGATTTTAGTTTTCCAGAAGACGTTGCAACATTAACCTACAAAGGCGAATTTGATGGTTTTGATTCCCTACCAGTAGATGAATACGACGTACTGCTTTATACCTCGTATTCAGATGGTATGCCAAATGTGGTTTTGGAAGCGGCAGCGACAGGGCTACCGATAATTGCTAGTAATGTTGGAGGCGTAAGTAATTTAATCAGGAATAACGAGACAGGGTTTTTGATCGATAAAATTGAAGACGAAGACGAGTATATGAAGATTTTAGAAAAAATACATCAAAATCCAAAGGTACTTACCACAATAACTAATAATGCTACTCAATTATTACGTAAACAACATGATTGGAAAAAATTTCGTCAAGTTGTACGGGATGAATTTTAGAGCTTAGTAAAACGCCACCTCTGGTGTTGCCCACCGTGGGATTGCCAGAGAGTGATATTATTGCCGTTAGCCACACCACCATTGAGGTCGACGACTTTAGTCTGTAAGCAAGCAGATGCGAGGCGGTTATATCCATTGCCATCAGGATAGATATACCAGCGCGTACTGCAAGTAGTATTATTACTTTGTAATTGTACATTATCGCCATCAGCAGCATTCTGACTTGCTAGACCAAGATAGCGCTTGGTGAGCGTATTATAAATAGTATAGCTCCCATCATTAGCATTATATGTAAGCTGCCACTGTTGATTTTGCCCACCGTGGGATTGCCAGAGAGCTACATTAGCACCATCTTTATTGTCCCCATTGATAATATCAAAGGATGCAGTATCGGACAGCCGTGAAGTAATCAAATAGGTGCCGTTAGATAATACAGGAGAGACTGGCTTGATTGCCCACTGTTGATTTTGCCCACCGTGGGATTGCCAGAGAGAAATCTTAGTGCCATCGTGGCCTGTCTTACTATTATAATCAAGGACGTATGGTACAGAACAGAGAGAATGTAGACTGTAAGCACCAGATTGGTTTTTGATGACCTTCCAACGTTGAGAACATGCGTCGTTAGCACTCCAAATAGTTATGGTAGTACCGTTTGATGCATTATTCCCATCAATAGCTAAACGTTTACCGGTGTAAAGATTAGTAATAGTATAATAATCTCCTGAAGCATTGTATTGGAATTGCCAAATTTGGTTGTCTAGAGTTTGATGTTTTTGCCAACTAGAGATAGTTGCACCGTTAGTACTGCTTCCACCATTGATATCAAGGACTTGATTTTGATTAATTGCAGAAGCAATGTGGTAAATACCATTATTGATGGCAGGACCAGAATAGATGCTCCATTTCTGGTGCAGTCCGCCGTGCGTAGTCCAGAGAGCAATATTAAAATTATTATCAACATCCAGAACATAGCCAGCAGAGCAAGCACTTTCAAAGGTAAGGTATTTATCTGGAGTTTGATAAATTCTCCATTTAGTATTGCAGGTGTTGTCTGCGTTAGAGGATTGAACATTGGTGCCGTCAGAAATGCTGCCTGGAGCACTGAGCACCTGATTGTTGGCAAGGTTAGTAATAGTATAATAACCTGTAGAACTGTCGCGCTTGATCTGCCAGCGCTGGGATTTAGTATTAGCGTTGGCTTCAAACGTTTGAGCATTGTTCCCAGAGATACCTATAGTACGATTGGATGTTTTAGCACTAGCAAAACCATACTCTCCATCCGGTATTACTACCTGTTCGCCATCCACCGCAACCTGAGTGCTGCCAAACCAATCAGTGAAATAGAGGTAGAAGTTGCGATTACCGTAAGCTGAACAACCATCACCAGCACCATAACCAGCAGCTAACGCCGCAGCATTGGGCTGGTATGGAGTATAGCGATATAGGGCAGCAGTGGCGCGATTCTCAATATAAACTTCGCTGCGACCACAGCTAGAATTTGGATTGTAACCAATGTAAACGCCTTTTTTCTGCTCTGGGTAGGCTGAATAGCCGTGATCTAATACATTGCGAAAGAGCGCCGCGGCGTTGCGCACTTGATTCTTAAAACCATAGTATTTAGTATTGCAAGCAGCGGTATCAGGGCAACCATAGCCAGTAGCCGAACGATACTGGCGAGTGTTGGGGTAGGTATCACTAATTAAGCTCTGCTCTTTTTCGAGTAGTACCAAGAGAACCTGAGGATTGATTCTATAATCTTGGGCGGCTTGGTAGATGATTTCGGCAGCAGTCTGCCCTTGACCAATTTCTACGCCATCGCCAAAGCGCTCTTCTGAGAGGCAGACAAAATGCCCGTTTTCGAAATGCCAATCAAGATGTGGGTATTGTTGTTTAAGACTTTGATACTGGCTATAATTGCGGTTGTTGCAAGGATTTTTCCGTGTAAGGAAAGCCTGAATCTCATCTTTGGTCATAGCATTATAATTCCCCATCACAGCATCACTAATAATGTTGCCAGGCTTGAACCCGCTAAGTGAGGCTGCTGATGAGTGTTGCATACTACGTGCCGCCAAAAACGATAATGTGGAAACCATGCAAAAGATAAAGATTACCAAAACTAGGCTACGATATTTGCGCAAATCATCAATAGTACTTTTAACGCTCATAGTTCTACCTCATCAGTAATAATTCCCTGTTTGCCATCGCCAGAGAGATCAATTTCGATTTTATAAGTACCAGAGGCAAAACCAGTAACGGGAATTTCAAAAGTATCACAAATGGAAGCAGTAACATCAGGCATAGCGTCGCGTGAGGCGGTATAGACAATCTGTCCATTCGTATCTTTGAGAGAAATTGTGCAGTAACCTGGAGCTTGCAAATATTGGTCAATAACAGCCACTATGGTTAGAACACCGGCATCAACACCCTTACGTGTAAGCGAACCGGTAAGACGCTCCAAGGTGTTAGGGTCTTCACCCTCGTATTGCGTGGTTTTGTCAGGCTCTTCTTCGGTGGATTCGTCTGGTTTATCTGGCTTGGGGGTGGTTTCGGTATCGCTTGATGGATTTTCATCAATCGGCACATCAACGGTAGTAGTGTTAGGCTTAATAAAAAGCAAAGCTAAAACTACAGCCACGGCCATAGCTAGAAAGAAAATAACGACTACCCACGGGCGCTGATAAACGGGCACACGGTGGGTACTTTTGTGTTTGGAAGTTTTTGTTTTGGACATGATTTTTCTCCTGATTCCAGTTTAACAAAGTTTTCTCAACTGTCAAGAAAAAGTCTACGTTTTTATTGACTTTTTTAACAATGTGTGCTATAATAGAGAGATAGGGCTCATAGGTCAAGTCCAAGGATTTTGGCGGCTTTATGAAGTATAGTTCTCTCTTGTGGCGTAGCGGTAATGATGGTCTGGCGGAATAATTCGACTGTCTCTGGATGAGTAAAGTCAATTACTTCTAGTGAACGGGCGGCGCCTGGGACTTTTTTGAGTGCGCCCTTAGCACAAAGATTATCAATATGCTCAGCTACTGCCGAGACCGAAGATAAACCTAATGCCGTCATGATTTCGCGGTAAGTAGGGGAGACACCGCGCGTACCGGTAAAATCATTGATAAAGTCAATAATAAGCGCTTGTTTTTTAGTCAATTTGATCGTCATATGTTATAATTAATTATAGGTTAAATTTGAAAATAGGTCAATTTAGGGTTAATGGGTAAGACAAGTATTGATGGTTTGGCTGTGCGAACCTCTAGTCCGAGGAGGGTTTCGGCGGCGGCGAGCTCAAAACGGATGGTGGGTGATATTGTAGTACCAGCTCGCCGCCGGTCGGCTGCGCCGCGCGCGGAAGATGAGCAATTCAAGAGTCGCTCGCGTGGCAGCGCGGCGCAGCCGGAGCGCGCTCCGGGCTTGGACGACTTTACTGATGACCTAGTTGAGAATGATTTTGGCGCAGTGGATGAGGCGGCTTGGTCGGAATTACTAGATGGTTTCGGCGATAACAAAGCCAAAAGTGAGGATTTGGGATTAGAACGACGTATTAAAAACAATTCTACCCGTCGGCGTGATAACGAAGCTGAGGAAGATGACGAGCCGCCAAAATCATCTCGTCGTGATAAGAAGAATAAACTATCAAAAAAGCGCCGCTTTAAAATCAAGCATCCGATATTTTTGACGATTGTGATTATCCTAGTGGGATTGGGTGTAACGGGCTTTGTGTGGGGAGATAGTCTAATCTCACGCATTACTAATGGGCAGTCTGGCCTATTCGGGGCAATTGGTGCGATGATTTCGAATGAGATTCCCTTTGAGACAGACGCTAATGGACGTACTAATGTCTTAGTATTTGGCACTGAGGGCTTTAACATGGATGGAGCAACAAATTATATTGATCGTGATAGCTCTGGTACACATGATGGCGCCCAGTTAACGGATTCTATTATGATTGTAAGTTTTGACCAAAAGACGCAAGATGTGGCTTTGCTAAGCTTGCCGCGAGACCTGAAAGTGCCAATGGCTTGCTCGGCGGGAAAAGTGAATGAAGTCTATTGGTGCAACAACCAAAACGGTACTAATGAAGAAGCTGGAGCTTTGGCACTAGCGGAACAATTGCGACAAGTGCTGGGGATTGAGTTCCAATATTGGGCACACGTAAACTGGGGAGCACTAATGGACATCGTGGATACATTGGGTGGCGTGACGGTGACTTTGGATGAAGACATTAACGATAAAGGTCACACTGGAACGGTGATTCAGGCAGGCGTACCAACGCATATTAATGGTTTGCAAGCAGTGGCACTAGCACGAGCGCGTTACGGAACTGCAGGCGGAGATTTTACCCGAGGTAATTCGCAGCAAAAAATTATGGAGGGTATTATCCAAGAATTATCCACTAATGGAGTAAATATTACTGAGGCCTTTAGTCTCTTGAACATCTTGGGTGATAACTTGCGATCTAATTTTTCGGCGGATAACATCAAGGCGGGGGTGAAACTTTTATCATCGTTTAATCCAAGTTCAATACGCAATGTATTACTAGTGGACTATATTAATAACGTATACCATGTAAAAACAGCGATGATTAATGGTATATCTTATGTGGTGCCACAAGAGGGCGCAGGCAATTATTCTAAGATTCAGGGTTTTGTGGCACAAATGCTAAGTAGTAATCCAGCAGTGCGTGAGGGTTCACAAGTAGCTGTTTATAACGCAACGGATACTGCAGGGGTGGCAAGCGCGGAACAGGCTGCGCTAGAAGCAGATGGCTACGCAGTGAGTCATATCGGTGACAGCGCAAATGAAAATTGTACTGAAAAATACTGTGTATACGCTTTGAATAGCGAAATGCCAGCCACCCAGGCGGCACTAACAGAGCGATACGGAGTAGAAGTAAGAAGTGGGGCTGAGTTACCTGGGGATATTAATCCTGGTCTAGCGGATTTCGTGATAATTGTTGGACAAGCGGGAGAATAAGAATAATATTACTAAAACCTGGTCTATAAGACTAGGTTTTAGTAATATCTGCCCCTGTTAATGTCTAGCCCAACTTGTAACTCAATTACAAGTTGGGCTAGAGTAATTAGTCTTTAATTTTTTCGATAATTAATTGGCGCTCACGACCTTCGCCTTCAGAATGGGTGGAGATATCAGAGTAATCTTGAGCAACCTTATGTACGATACGACGGTCGGCAGCATTGAGGTTGAGACGGCGTGGCTCACCAGTCTGACGGACTTCACGAATCCATTCTTCGGCTTGTTCGGCAATACGCTCAGCGCGCTGGCGCTTATAATCGGCAACGTCGACATTTACACGAGTGAGTTCAGCCTCGCGGCTAGTAAGAGCCATAGAAACAATGTGTTGTAAAGCGCGTAAATTATTGGCTTCACGACCAATTAAGAGTGAGTTCATAGACGTAGAAGGGATAGAAAGCTGGATAACTTCATCATCAACTGTAGAATCTACGGCTACATTCACACCAAAGAAAGACATGAGGTCTTCAAGGTATTTGGTAGCGAAACGAATTGATTCATCTTTATTCATAATTAACTCCTTTTCTTACGACTTTTGCCCAACCCACGTTTTTTGCTCTTGGCAGTAATACGGGTAACCTTAGCACCACCTTCTGCTTTGACAACTTTTCCTTCTTCAATTTTGTTGAGCTCTTTGATGATTTTCTTGTCGGCAGCAATCTCCATCTCTGATTCACTGCGTGAGAGGACGAATTTTTGCTGGAGACCTGTCATCAAGTTACTCACAAAATAATAGAAGACTAAAGCTCCAGGAAAGTTAATCATCAAGAGCAACATCATGATAGGCATCATCTTGGACATTTGACCTGACATCACAGCATTAAGCTCGGACTGGTCTGGCTCTTTGCCGTCTGCAGCCTCACGCATAATCTGGCGGAAAGATTTAGATTTACCAGATTTGCTAGATGGAAGGTGTTGCCGAGAAATCCAGTACTGGGTGAAAGCAGAGGCTAGGGCAAATACCATCATAATCAAAGCGCTAACCGAGGTAAAGCCCGGGCGTACGCTGAGGTCAACAATATTAAAGAGTTTAGGTTGGAAATCATAACTTACTACCGCAGTATCAGAAATTTTTTGGTTCTTTTCTTCATCATTTAAATTGGAGTCGTTGCGGATGTTTTGGATAGTCTGTTGGTAAGAAAGATAGGGTTGTTGAAGCTGAATAACTTGGTCGACTTTATCAATTTGTGCAACAAAAGAATAGGCACGTTTTTCTAGATTATCAGAAAGGTTGGGCTGCACCATTACTCGTACGGCAGTATAAAGAGCAATAAAGATCGGTAACTGAATAACCAACGTTAACATTGAACGGAAGGGCTTAATATTGTTGCGCTTATAAAGATCCATCATCTGGAGCGACTCCAATTGGCGATTACCGTTGCAATTTTTCTTAATCTCAGCCAGTTCTGGCTGAATCTTGCGCATGAGACGGGTTTGATGGAGCTGGCGCTTAACAAGAGGCCACATAAAAATTTTAACTAAAAGTGTGAATAGGATAATTGCTAGACCAAAATCTCCAACAAAACCATAGACCACGAACAAAATGTTGGTGATTGGGCGAACAATCAGCATATCAATTAACTCAAACATACTGTTATTATAACATACTTGTAGCCTATTTCCCTAACTGACGATATTTTTTATTAGGGGGAGTTTCTTTATAAGAACAGTAACCCCTAGACTAATAAGTAAAATAATAATCGTATAAATAATGACACCAATGAAAGAGACTATAAACTGTACTGAGGAAAGTGGGCTAGTATAATACATAATAAAACCATTAAACCAAGTGGTAAGTGCGTAAATAATCAACATATGAATTAAATAAATTCCTAGAGTGTTGCGGGAAATAGTGCGGAAGATAATGTTATCTTGTCGACAATTGAGGCTGAGGAAAAAGATGGAGATCGTAGTGATAAGAGCAAAGATTGTGTCATAGCCATACCAAATGTTATCCCAAATCTGCCCAGAAGCTTTGGAGTACATAAGACCGAGACCAAACAACCCTAACCAGCCAAGAATTAGACCACAAAGTGCAATGAGGTTACGCTTTTGACGGGCTATTGCCTTAATCTTGTCAAAGTAATAGGCTACGACCCCACCTAAACAGAAGTAGACAAAAGTATAGCCATACATACCACGAAAAGGATTAAAAATATTAAGAAAGTTGGTATCGGTATAGATAATTCCCTGATGATCAATAAAGCTAGAGTAAAACGTCATAAAGTTATTGAGCAGAGTATTGCCAAAAGTAATTATGGCGCAAATGAGCGTGAAGTAGATGAATGCTTGACGATGATGGTCGTAGGCAACCTTAAGAAGTGGGAAAAAGATATAAAGACAGACTAACGCCCCGAGATACCAGAGATGAGTAACGCCATATTTGAGCGAGGCAATAGTGTTGGAGAAACCATTAGCGGCAAGCTGATCGCGATGTAAAAAGACGAGAAATGCCAATGTGAGGGCATACCAAAAAACAGCGATAAAAATAAACTTAATAATTTTACAGAAGTGACGTTTGAGGTCAAAAGGACGGGTAAGTAAAAGATAACCATTAGCAAAGAAAAATAGCGGTACACAGACTGCGGTAATGGAGCGTAAAGCATAATGAAGATAAAATCCCACATTCGCCTCACTTAACGGCATATTTGCAATATGAGCAGTACAGTGACACAGGACTACGGAAAATATAGCAATGGTCTCTAGAAGGTCAATCCAAGCGATACGAGGCTTGGGGGTAATTGTGGAAGTTTTAGTCATTGAGTGAGACTCCGTTCTAAGAGTTCGTGAATCGCACGACGTAATTCCAAAAAAGGCATCTTGGCAATAGATTTATTAAAAACTACAAATAAACAATCTTGATAAGCGGTGAATTCTGGTAGTTCAAGCCGAATTGCTTCATAGATACGACGGCGAATACGGTTACGCCCAACCGCAGACTTAAGAACTTTTTTGGAGACTACTACGCCAAAACGCTGTTTATGATGAGTGTTGGGGGCGTAAACTAAAGACAAAAGTGGGGTACGGATAGTCTTTCCCTTTTGATAGACATAGCGTACACCACCACGCGAATGAAAACGATAGTTTTGTGATAGCATGGTACTATTATAACAAAAAGTAATCACTTTTATCCTTTTCGGGACACGCAGTCGTCTCGACCCGTCGTTACGGGCGAGCCGCTGCTTCGTCCTCGCTCGTAAGCTCCGGAGATTCCCGAAAAGTACAACAGTGATTACTATCCAAATGTGGTATCGCTAGGCGGTAAGGCGGGCGCGACCTTTGATACGGCGGCGCTTGAGCACCTTTTGACCGGTCTTGGAATTGTTGCGCTTCATAAAGCCATGCTCGACTTTGCGTTGGCGCTTATGTGGTTGATAAGTTCGCTTTGGCATATAATTATTCTTTCTATATTAACAAATTCTTGTTCTAGTATACCGTAGATTTCCACTTTTTTCAAGAAGTTTTCCACATATTCCCTAGGTTCAAAGTAAAAACTGTGGAAAAGTCTACCTCTGTAATCAATGGTTGATATTATAACATACGGAAAACTGGGGTAAAAACTGTGGAAAAGTCGAAAAGAGTTTGCTATAATTGGGGTAGTTAAGGAGGAATGTTAGGGGTCATGTTTGATGTATGGAAAAATGTTTTGGCCGAAGTAGAGCAGTCGATTCCTCGTGAACAGTATTCAACTTGGTTTACTGGTACAGAATTAGTAAGCATTGATGACGGTGTTGTGACGATTGGTGTACCGAATGTCTTTAAGATTAAACAGCTAGAAAAGAAATATTTTGGGATTCTACGGGATGCGTTTTTACATAATAATGTAAATGTAATTGAGATCAGATATATTGTACAGAGTAATGTTAAGCCAAGAGTGCGGGCACGTGAAATACCAGTGGTGTCAAGTGCTGCCATGGTGCCTACTCAGGTTGCGCGTACAGTTGATAATGACCGAATATCAAGCATGAGTAAATCTTTCCAAACTGGCTTGAATCCGCGTTATTCCCTAGCAAATTTTGTGATTGGATCAAACAATGATTTAGCTGTAAGTGTGGCACGAAATATTATCGATCAGCCAGGTGGTAGTTATAATCCGTTTTTCTTGTATGGTGGACCTGGACTAGGCAAAACTCACTTAGTGCAAGCGATCGGAAATGAATTATTAGCTAAAAATCCCAAGTTGAAGGTATTATATACACCAGTATCGAGCTTTTATTCGGATTTTATTAAATCATTACAGAATAAAAAAAGCGATGAGTTTCGGCAGAAGTTTCGTAAACTAGATGTACTGATTATTGATGATTTTCAGATGATTATGAATAAAGACGCCTCACAGGTAGAGTTCTTTGATATTTTTAATGAGCTTTATAATCTGAGCAAGCAAGTAATCGTAACGTCGGATCGGTTACCAAACCAAATTAAATCAGTAGATGAACGCTTGGCGTCGAGGTTGACCTGGGCAGGAGCATATGATTTGCAGTTACCGCAATTTGAGGATAAATGCGCAATTCTGCGCGCAAAAGCTGAGTTTAGTGGAGTTGAAGTAGAAGATGAGGCGATTGAATACCTGGCAGAAAACGTAAAAACTAATATTCGTGACTTAGAGGGCGAGTTTAATCACTTGTTGGCTGTAGCAGAGTTAAAGAATATGTCGCCACTAGAAGTAATAAATGAAGGATATGTGAACACCGCACGTAATCCACAGGCGAAGACTTTATCACCTAAGCAAGTTATTGAAAAGGTAGCAAAATATTACAATATGACGCCTAAGGAAATGTGTAGTAAAAGTAGAGTGGCACATATTAAAAATGCACGGCAGGTGGCAATGTATATGTTGTCCAAGGAACTTAGTATGAGCACGCCTAAAATTGCCATGGAAGTAGGAGTAAAGGATCATACTACTGTGATGCATGGTATTAAAAAGATCGAGGCCGACCTAAAACTTAATTTTAGTTTACGTGACCAAATTGCATCACTACGAGAGAAAATTTATGGTTAATTTGACTAAATTTTATTGTAATTATATAAAAACCGAACATGTTGGGCTTGATTTTGTGGAAAAGTTGTGGAGAAATCTGCGGGAAAGATTGTGGAAAGATTTGCGAAAAAGTTTCCACAGGGTAGTTGATTTTGAAGTTTTACACAAAAATCTAGGGGTTTTTGCACGCTTTGAGGAAGATTGTGGAAAGTTTTCCTGGTGGTTTTGCACACTGGTTTTTATCTGTAAACGTGGTGGTTTTGCACATTTTCCACAAAGCTTACTACTATAACTATTAAATATATTAAGGAAAGGAAAAAGATGGAAATTAAGATTCTTCAAGAAAAATTAGCAAAGGCATTAAATACAGTAAGTCGGGTTGCTGCGGGATCGAGAGCAACTTTGCCAATACTAAATAATGTTTTAATTAGGGTTGACGATAATAAGGTGTCTCTTACAACGACGAATTTAGATATGGCAGTAGTAAGTTATTTACCAGCTAGTCAGAGTAAGAATGGTGTAATAACTGCACCAGCGAGACTAATGGCGGAGTTTGTAGGTAATTTGCCACATGGTGAAGTGGTGGAAATAGGTGCTTCGGCAGATAAGGTGACAATTAAGGCTGGTGGGTATACTTCAACGATTAATGGTACGCCGGCTGATGATTTTCCAGAATTACCAGAAATTGATGAGAGTAAGGTGGTAAAGTTCCAGATGAGCGCAGAGGACTTTAAGGCGGGGTTGTCTCAAGTAATGATTGCGGCGAGTAGTGATACTACGCGACCAGCGTTAACGGGTGTGTATTTTAATACCTTTGAGGGTAGTTTGTATTTGGCGGCAACAGACGGTTATCGCTTGGCAGAGCGTAAATTTATTAAAAAGGTGAATAGTGATGTGATGGCAATTGTGCCAGCAGCTTCTTTACAAGAGGTGTTGCGTTCCCTAAGTGATGATGTGACTGAGATTGAATTATGGTTTGATGAGGCGCAAATAAGATTTCGATTGGGCGAGATAGAGATTACATCTAAGTTAATTGACGGGTCGTTCCCTGACTATCGACAGTTAATTCCAAAGCAAACTGAGATTAACTTAGGGCTGAAACGTGATGAGTTGGTACGTATTACTAAATTAGCGGCGCTATTTGCGAAAGAAGTAGGCGGGTCGATTGTATGTGAGTCGAGTGTGGAGAATAAGAATTTTTCGGTGGCTTCGGTGGCAAATGAGTTGGGTGAGAATAATTCAGCAATAGAAACCGAAGTGGATACCGATGGTAAGGTAACTTTGAATTCACGTTTTTTGCTAGATGCGTTGAATGTACTGGGCGATAGTGAAATTGAATTTGGGTTCTCTAATAAACTCGATCCAATAGTTTTAAAAGGTAAAAAAGATAAGAATTATATACATATTATTATGCCACTTAAAGGCTAAAGATAAGAGCTGACTGTTTCTTTAGAATGTTTTTATGATTATTAAGCGGGTGAAATTGCAGAATTTTCGGAGCCATGATGGGTTTGTGTTGGATTGTGATACGCATACAACAAAGATAGTAGGCGAGAATGGTTGCGGGAAGACCTCAATTCTTGAAGCAATTTATGAAGCGATGCAAGGAAAAAGTTTTCGGGCGGTAGATCGAGAGATTGTGCGGCGAGGTGATGAGTTTTATCGTGTAGAGCTGGAATATGAAGATGGCCGTAAAGTAGTGGTGATATTTGATGGGGATAAAAAAGAGTTTTTGGTGGAGGATAAAAGAACACGGCGCTTACCAAAAAAGGCGAAATATCCAATTGTATTATTTGAGCCAGATGACTTGAATTTAGTGGGTAGTAGTCCAACGAGCCGGCGGAATTATTTCGATCGGGTGTTTGGGCAATTGTCTGAAAGGTATAGCCTAGCTTTAATACGATATAATAAAGCCCTGAAACAAAGGAATGAATTATTGAAACGTGAAGTAGTAAGTACAGGAGATGTGTTCTCTTGGGATGTATTGTTGACGAAGTACGGAGCAGAATTATGTAGAGAACGGAAGGAGTTTATTGAGGAAATTAATAAAAAAATTACAGAAGTTTACCGTTCAATTGCGGAAAATGATGACGAAATTATGGTTGAGTACGTAACTGAGGTGGAATCGGAGAGCGGATTTTTAGCAGGGCTGGAACGAAATTTTGAACGAGATAGATGTCTAGGACATACGAGTTTTGGTGTACATCGGGATAATTACGAGTTTATTTTTAATCAGACAAAAGCTGATGGATCGGCAAGTCGGGGTGAAGTACGTTCAATGGTGATTGCACTAAAGTTTATTGAGGCGGAAATGGTTGTGAAGCGGATGGGGCATTCCCCAGTGGTGTTGCTAGACGATGTGTTTTCTGAATTAGATGAAGTAAGACAAAAATGTTTGGTGAGAAATTTTAGGGATAATCAAATTATTTTAACGAGTGTGGGCAAGGGGCGGTTATAGGGGTGGATGAAGTTACTATCCTGTATAAATATAGGAAAGCGTCTTAGAATTTTATATCATTAGGGGCACGGCTTGGAGTTTGTTCGGAGCTTAGGTCGTTATAGATTATAGTATAATCATCAGGGTTAATTCCCTCTTCTTTTAGCTTTTTGATGGCGGCTTCATAGTTGCCCCCAGTTTTGTCGTCTATAATAATAGTAACTTTATCGTTGGTAGATTTAGCGTTAATATCATATGAAGTGTATTCAGAATAGTTTTTGTCATAGTAGGAAATGCTTATGGGTAAGATTAAAAATACGGGATCATTGTATATTCCATTGGCAGTAAAACCATCAACACAATTAAAATTTTCGTAAATAATTTGTTCTTTTTTAGGACAAGTTGCCAATACTGGATAACTGATGTCTGCGAGATTAGGATTATTGGGGTTTGGTGACCATGTGACTTGGAAAGCATAGCTTTGTCGGAGTTCTTCAATGTCAATAATAAAGTTATCTGTATAGATATCGGTGTTTTTATTATAATAACCAGTGGTGCTACCATCACGGACTTTAGCACCAGATTTTGGTAACTTAGTGTCTGGATTGTTGTCAGAGACTATATTATATAGCGTATTAAAAATGGAGTCTTTGGTGTTTGTAGAGAAGTCTTTATAGTATTTTTCCAGGTTATTAACTTTGATTTGTTCACCGTAAGGGTTTTGGCGGAAGACTTGTATCAAAGTGAAGATTAGCAAAATGATAGCAGCAAAAATTGATAGTAGTATGATGATATGGATTGGTGTAAGTTCTGTAGGTTTTTGGGTTACGGATGATTTTGTCTTACTTTGTGGTGTAGTAGTGGTGGGTTGTAAGTTTATGTTGCTTGGTTGGAATTGATTATTCATTTTCGTAAATTCCATTTACTTTGTTAGGGTAAGCATAACGGTAACTACTAGTCATAAAGGTGCTAAGAGATGCTTCCCTAGCTTTAACACCGGCTTCACCAGCACCACAGGCAGCTTCGCCGATAACGATAGTATTAGTATTGGTATTTATACCAAGTACTACTCCAGTATGGCCGCACGGTTTTTCATCATCCTTGCCTGTAATTGGGTTATGAAATTCACACATAGTTGAGCCACTAGATGTACTAAATATGGCATAAACTTGAGGTGTGCTGCCGCCGTCTGTAAATGCATATCCGCCGCTTAGTAGACCACCGACAATATCAGCGCCATTACCTAATCCGACCGTAATATGGTTAGTAATGTAATCATTGGTATACATATTAATAAAGTAGCGGGAGAAGGAGACGCAATTATAAGCTATACCACCGGCACAACTGTTGCTGGTCATACCATAAAGAGTTTTGAGGTCGGCGTTAGAAACGCCACGGACGGCATTTTTGTAAGCTTCCATGAATTCCTGAGCCTCTTGTAGATTCATGCCGTTAGCTCCAGCTTTGAGGCGACCGCCACCAGCACCAAGAATATAACATTCAATTGGTGAGCCACCGTCAGTGCCACCAAGAGAGACATAGATTGTGTAAGCTCCAGGACGCGAGGAAGTGGCAGTGTCGCTCCATTTCCCATCACCAACATACATACCTGGCCAGTTAGGATTCATATTCGGGCTGCTAGGGTCGCGGGCAGCGTCATATTTGTTCATGACGTAAGGTGAACCCTCACCGGTATTTGCCGCAGCGCTATCGAAACCCAGAGCGATGGCTTTATCGATATAGCGACTGGCTGTACCGTTATAGCGGAAGAATAGGGTTTTGATGCCGGCTGGGGTACTTAGATCTAGACCAGAACCGTAATTGTTTGCTAAAAGACCTGCCATGATATCGGTTTGACGTTGAAATTCTTCGTCAGATATCTGACCAGCTGGTAAGAAAGCATTAGAATTGGTGCCACCAGCCGTGTAGCTATATAACTGATATGCTCCTTGTCCGTTGGAGGGGTTGGCGCGTTTCGCACTGTTTTCCATGATATGAATTGCGGCGATAATGCGCCAGTCAAAACCGTATTTTTGGGCAGCTTCTTGGTAAAAGGCTTGATTGGCCTGAATAGCGCTAGTGAGGGCGCCGCTAAGGACTTGAGCGCCTGAATAGTTGGAATTACTGCCAGGGAGACAATTATTGTTACCCGGAGTTCCGTTGGGGTTGTAGTAATAGATTTCATTTGTACCCATAAAATCTAAAGTAGAGTCATCGAGGGCTGCGTAGACTTGAGTGGTTGGAGTTGTTAAAAGAACGCATGTAAAGAGTAGGATTTTTTTTAAAACAGTTTTGTTCATGCCGCATAATTCCTATTACGGATGTCATTATATAGAATATGTTGATTATGGCTGATGTATGTAGTGTTTTTGGGCTTGTAATTGTTTGGTGAAATTTCGTTAAAATTAGTAATAATTTCTGTGCTTGTTTTTGCAATAGTCTTTTCGCCCATAGAAAGGCGGGTATCTGGATTATACTCTTCAAGGAAGTTATAGTATTCAGCGATCGCAATGACTGTTTCAGCATCTTCTTTGGTAATACCGGAAATACGTGCGAGGTAGCCTGCTGGTGAATTGTCTAGAGGATGCTCCTGCTCGTATTTTTCTTCATAGGCGACTACTGGACTGGCTTTATCGCCATAAGCCCCAGACCAAGCAAAGATACGTTGGTCTTCAATATAACGCTGATAATATTTCCCTTCAGAATTCCAGAAAGTAGAATTTTTATCAGTATTACCGCATCTTTCACCAGTGGCCCAAAGTAGGTTTTCACCGGAGGTTGTTGAGTTTAGGATATCTAAGATGTCGCCCACGATTGGTATTGCGCCTAAGAAAGAATTTCCTTTTTCAAGATTACCTAATATATTGGCATCAACAATACCAAAAGGTGAATCACGGTTTGCGCAATAATTAATATATCGTGCAAGGTTGCTATCTTCTTTAACTTTACAATATCCGTCACTATCACAATGATCTACTTGACTATCGATAGCGTTGACATAGTCTTCGTTTGCTGGATCAAGTTCTATAGTGCTAGGGTCTGTTGTAGTGATAGGATTACAATAAATATCGCCAACTGCACCAATTTCTTTTAGATTAGAGCAGTCGCCAAATTGCGACATATATGAGTTACTGCTAGCGGCTGAGGCAGAATTTGTAAGTGAGGCGATTGCTGAGGAAGTAGTCCTAGTGAGCGTATTGATGTTTGTAATGGCTGCTGTGCTACCTTTTGCGCTAAGTAATGTTATCGGAAGAAGTTGGTAGGCAATACTACCGAGGAAAGTGTTTTTCGACGTAATATCAAAAGGGCTACGGTTAGCACGGTCGGCTTCGGCCTCTTGTGCGATAACCTCTTGGGTTATTTTGTTGTAGGCTAGAGCTACACTGTCTGATGATGGGGACTGTCCACTGCCAGTACGTCCGACACGAGTGTTGGCGGCTGAGCTACCACGAGCAAGTAACTCGCCAGCCGGAATTCCGGTAGTAGTTTCAAAAATATTTGTGAATAATGTTTTAGCAATTGTGGGAACAATAAAGCTTAGCGTAGCTGCGATTGCAATACCAGTTCCAGCTTGAATGGCTACGTCAAGTAGTACTTGTCCAATTGCAGATACTCCAAAAGTGCTGATTGTAGTGATTATTGATACAACTGCTGCTCCGGCTTGGATGCCAGCACAAGTATAAACGCTAGTGGCGTTCATATTGAGTGCTTTAGCTACGGCACTCATAGTGCGCTCAATAGAAAAGTTTTTGTTTGTATTGGAATCAACTGGAGCATATGCGAGCATCATTTGCATGCCGTTAGCTTGGACTGGAGCACCAGTGATAGTTTTTGCGGCGCCGTCTGAGGAATTGATATCTGGGAATGTACCATCGACTGGAGTAGTTAAAGTGTTTAAGACTTCATTTATAGCGGAATTGCTACCTTCGCCGTATTTCATTTTACTAACATTTTCCATATAATTCATAAAATAATTAATGGATTGATAGATTTCGTTGGCAGCTACTACGGCTGAAATTGTAGCTCCTACACGCATAGCGGTGCATGCGGCATTGGCAATACTAGCAGCCTTGGCGGCTTTTTGGGCTGAAGAGGCCGTACTTTCGAGGAAACTTTTAGCTTTTTGTTCGGCTTCAGGCATGCTACTATTAGATCGTCCATCAAGATCGGTAGGGTTCCTTTGTTCTAAAGTTTTGTCGCCTGTAGGGTTGCCATCCTCGTCAAGTATGTCAACCTCTTCTTCGTACGCATTGCGTACTGCTGATGTGTTGTTATCATACTCCGGTTCCATAGTATTACGGAACTTCTCCATATCGGCATCGGAGTTGCCGGTTTGTTGGTATCCACTAAAAATATTACGACTTATACCTAATTTTCTATAGAGTTTATCGGCGGATTTGTCAAAAAAAGTTGCAACACGGCCTTGTTTCGTTTTGGTTTGGACACTATCTGGTATAGCAGTAAAAGTTTTGGAGTTACTGCCATGATATGTGGTTAGGTGTGTGACGCGTCTAACGAATGAAGCATGTTGTGTGTCGGTGGCTTCGGTCATAAGTGATTCCATGGCTGGTGCTAGCAAAGAATGCGAACTACCCAAAAATGCTCCGCCGCCGACAAGGAGACTGATGATAACCATCATTGCAGCAATGCCGCTCTTTTTCTTGCTGAATTTACCCTTCCCTTTTCCGGTAAGGTTTTTGGTGAGACTTTTGCCGCTGACGTTGTTTTTCCATGAAGATTCAAAGGCTGGTTCTTTTTTAGAAATGGCGGAACTTTCGGAATTGCGTAGTAAATCTTTGGATTGGTTGGTTTTGCTACTGTCGGTGCTTTTTGGGGGTTTATTGCTACTATTTGTGATACCAAAATCAGGGCGAATATTAGCGCCCTCCATATCGTTGTATGGATCGTTGGGTGCTAAAACACTATTCCCGTTGGTATCATGCCTTGCCATTTGTCTATATTATCGCATGGGATAGTAATTTATGTCAATCTACTATCTGTCGCGATCCTCCGGTCTGGTAGTAATTAGGGATTCTTCGGTTTCGGAAGCGATAACTTGAATATGAACGTGGTTGGCGCCGGCAAAGAACAATCCTTGACCGACTGGGAAGTTGGCGAGGCGCTTACGCTCTTCGTCAGTAAGTTTGAATACATCAGATAAGACGTCGACAGCGGAAGCAGATTGTTTGAGTAATAATTGCATAGAGGAGTTAGCCACAATGGCGCGTCCCATTTTGCTACTCATAAAGTCTTCCACGTCTTGAGTAATAGTAGTGAGGCCAAGGTAGTACTTACGGGCACGTTTGGCAAGACTAAAGAGGAAGTTTGCGGAATCATCATATTTCATGAGCTGCCAAGCCTCATCTACAATCAAGAGACGGCGTTTTTGCTGAGCACGGACAACGTTCCAAATATGTGACAGAATGATGTACATTGCTACTGGGCGCAGCTCATCTTCAAGGTCGCGGATGTTGAAAACAACCATGGTGTTATTGATGTCAACGTTAGATTGTTGTGAGAAGATACCCGCAAAGGTGCCAGTAGTATATTTACGTAGGCGATTGGCTAATTGTGGACCGGTGCCGCCCATGTGCAGGAGGGTATCATATAGGTTGATGATAGTGGGGGGAACAGATTGGTGAGTGAGAGGGTCGCTAGTGATACCAGCACGAGCATAAGTATCAATGAGGGCTTGGTCGAGATCGGCCTCCTCGTTAGCAGTTAGAGCTGGAACGACTTGTCCGTTGGGTCCGATTTGATTGCCACCAAGCATGAGACGAAAAAGACCATGTAGAGTAACAAGGTTAGCGCGTAAGGCATCATTAGCATCTTCGTTATCAACCACTTTAGGTAAATCAAATGGGTTAATACGTACATCGGAGTTGAGGCTAAGGCGAATATAACTACCACCAACGGCGTCGCAGAGTTTTTGATATTCATTTTCTGGGTCTATGATGATGACTTCGGTGCCGATCATCATAGAACGAACGGCCTCGAGTTTAACTGCGAAAGATTTACCGGCACCAGACTTAGCAAAGACGACAAGGTTGGCATTTTCTAGACTAAAGCGGTCAAAGATAACTAGGCCATTATTGTGCATATTGATACCATACAAGATCCCCTTTTCCTGAGTGAGGTCGGCAGAAGTGAAAGGAAAACTTGTGGAAATAGCGCCAGTGTTCATGTTGCGGCGGATTTGGAGCTGGTCGGTACACTGAGGCATAGTGCTGTTCATTCCTTGTTCTTGTTGAGAGCTGGCAACTTTAGAGAAAATCATTTGTTGCCCAAGTAAGGTTTCGATTTTATGTTGTACAAAGCCGAGTTCGTCGAGCGAATCAGCCCAGAGTGTGATATAGAGGCCAAAACGGAAGAATTTCTCGGCACCGACTTGGAGTTTATCACGGAGTTCTTCGGCGTCGTTGATGGCGGCTTCTAGTTCAGGGTCGCGAACTTTGCCCTTTTCTGCATTGACATTATAGCTAGCTTCGAGCTGGGTGACTTTTTTGCGAAGGTTCTTCATGACTACAGTGGTTTCTACAGGGTAGACATACATAGAAACATCGAGAACTTCATCAATATTAATGAGGCTAGAAATCCAGCCAGTATAAAGTGTACGAGGATAGCCATAAACATAAATTGTACGACCATATTTAGTACCGAGACGGAAATATGAAGAATGAATTTCGATAGAGCTCGGAGAAATAAGGTCGCGGAGGGTATTAATTCCCTGTTCAAAGGCACGTTGGATTTCGGCGTCTTCGGCGGCTTGAGATTGGGCGGCAATGTCAGCAGCTGTAGATTGGGCCTTGGCGATTTTGGCGGCGCGTTTGGCGGCTCGTTTTTCTTTACTCATATACTACTCCTTTGTTCCCTTTTTGACGTAGGTGGTTGCTAGTTTGGTAAAATCGACTAATGGTTCGCGAACGGCGGTGTCAGGGTTGTTGAAGTTGTAGAAGAGTTCACTGAGCTCCTTAGTATTGAGGCGGACAGACTGAATACCAATCTGGAAGAGACCAGAAATAACGGTTTCAACGCGATTATTGAGTTCGTCGATGGCCTTATTATAAACATCGCGATTGATGCGTGTAACGTTTGGACTTTTATTTTTGCTAAATGTCTTGAAGAAATTTTTGGTTTGCTGGACAGCGGCTTCAAGGTCAGCGGAAGCATAATATGGGATAACAATGAAGAATGATTTATCCATAATATTGGCTTCTTGGGCGAGGATGTCAATGAAGTTAATATAATCGTCCATTAAAACGCCGAGGAGCATATTGTCATTGTTGCGACGCATCTGAATAAGGCGCTCGATATATGGTCCAATATCAACACGCTGGGAGCGGACGAGGATTTGGACGGTGAAGTTGAGGGAGTTAAGGAAGTTTTGGTAACTGTATTCTACGCCTTCGCGTTCAGTTTCAGACATGAGGTCGAAGTTGATGGATTGGCAAGCGACGACGGCGCGGAATGAACCGTCTTTCATGATAACGAGACTGTCGCGGAGCTCAGAGAACATAAGGGTAGCTTGGGTGGAAATTGGGTTTTCGACGATTTGCGGGGCGACTGGTGCCATGGCGGGTTGTGATGCTACTAGTGGCTGTTGGGGTGCGATAGGCTGTTGTGCTGTTGGTTGATTAGCTATTGGTTGGGCAGCGGGAATTTGGTTTACCATTGGTTGAACGGCATGTACTTGTCCAGCGAGAGCTGGATTTTGAGCCATAGCAAGTTGGGCTGGTACTCCTGGGGTGCCAGCTTGGGGGAGTGTAGTGCCATTGTAGCCTGGGCGAGTAGTTTGAGCAGTTTGCATTTGTGGTCGTTGCATGGGCTGAGCTACAGGATGAGCGGCGGCCATGGCACGAGCCTGAGCAGTACTGCCGTAACCTTGTGCTGTAGGTTGACCTTGAGGGATTTGATTATAATTTTGTGGGTTCATATATCTCCTTAGTGTAGTGGTACGTAGACCTCAGTTTCGTTTTCGCGACGGATACGATCAGCTTGTTGTTGGATAGTTTCGATGGAAAAATCGGGATTGTGAGCAAGGTTACGCATTTGGGCGGTCTGATTTGAGGTGGTGTCGGGTTGTACAATAGTATTATTGGTGTTAATTGGGCGGGAGAGCGGCTGAATGACGTGTTGGCTATTGATGATCGAAGGGATAGTTGGGCGGCTAGCATTTGCAGCGGATTGCTGAATGGCGGCGCGCATTTGGTTGACTACTTCTTCGTGATGTTCTTGCTGCTCTTTAGTGATGAGATGATTAAGCCGGTTGGTGCCAGAACGGTCAAACATATCGATGGCATTATAGGCTTCAGCATAGAATTCATCACGCATGGGTGAACTGGCGTTTTTGATAGCATAGCCTTCCGAATCGACGATGGCGGCTAAGAAGGATAGACGGTGTCCAGCTTCTTCTTCGGTGATGTCGCGCACGCGATTTTCCTCGACTTTTTTGGGGGCAGCAATGAGGATGGTAGAGCCACTTTGACCGGTCATCCAGAAACGTTTACGGGGCTTAGTATAGAAAGAGAGGAGAGCGGCAAGGTAGGTTTCCATGGGTTGATCTTTTTTGAGCGGGAGTGCCATGATGAGGAAAAAGAGAGCAACTGGAAGTGGAATGATAGCGAGTAATGGGAAAATTTGAAAAAGACCAACGGCCGCTACAATTAATCCACCAACAAGCATGAGGTAGACAAATTGTCGAAAAGAAAATGGTCCGAGTAATTTATCGTCGGCTTCAACATCTTGCGGTACTTTATAAGTCGCCATAATCTTATTTTATCATAGTATGATAGACAAAAGCAAAATAATGCCCACCAAAATTTCACCTCCCTGTAGGCTTAGGATAGGTGAAATAATGGGAATTGTCAACACCTTCTGCAGAAAGTGGAACAATTATCTATAATCGATGCTGTCTAGAAGGTCGTTGATTTCGGTTTGCATGCTGTTGATATAACTTTGCTCTAGGTTGTGAGACAAGTCGGTGGTACCTTGCGAATTCGCGGTGTATGCATCTATCCAATTATAGACGATATCACTAGCAGCTCTGGCATGAGGTGCCAGCGTTTCGTTGGAGTAGAAGGCGTTCATGATTTCTCCGCCGAGGGCTTCGATGCCGGCTGCGCCGTGAGTAGCGAAGATATTATCAATGAGCTCTTGGATACTTTCTGGATCATTGACTTTTTCTAAATAATCATCGGTTTCATTGCTACGTTCTACAGCTTGGTTGAACTTTTGGAAAGCTTGAGCCATTTCCACGTAAGCTTCATATTTTCTCTGTTCGTTTTCGTCATCAAAATAGGTCTTTTTATGATTCCCCATTGGTACGCCGTCTCTGTTGTTTTGACGTTGACTACTAGAAGTTTGTGGCGCACTTGTGGTTTGATAACCGAACCGTTCGTAGACTTCGTTGCGAGCTTCGTTGAGTTTGCGTTGAATGGAATTTGGATCTTTGGCGTCCAAGATGTCGTTGCCATTCTTAGGTTTGAAGCGTTCTTCAAATGGAGCATCCGGGTCGATACTGCGGCCACAGACATTGGCAGCAGATTCAATCAAATCATAGAAAGCAAGGGTGCCATCTGGTTTTTGGCTATCAAGTACGGTTGGTGAAGGACGGCGATTCATAGAGCCGATGAGTTTTTGTAGTACTTCTGGCATGATGGCATATTTTAGCCAATTGCGTTTATCCTCAGTAGTGATATTTGGATCGTTGCGGTCGATTTTATACCAGTAGGCTTCACCGTCTTCTTTATAACCTTTGCGATAGCCGTGTAGTGGCATACCGTTAACGTTAGAATAGAGCTCTAGAGTGGCGTCAGTGAAAATATCTTCAAAACGATTGCCTGGAGTAGCATTATCGCTGAGACTATCAATGATCCGCTTCCACCCCTTAATAACAATGGCATCGTTTTGAAGGATTTTGCCAGATTTTGCAGCTTTCCAGAGACTTTCGAGTTCGGCGATGCGATATTGTCCAACTGAGGTGATGTGCCCGTTATTAGCCTGGGCGGTAAGCATGGCGGTAACGGCAGCGTTGTGTTCGCCGTATTTACTTTCGAGCATAGCGGCAGTGATGGTGCTGTGATAGCGACGTAAGATGCCAGTGCGATCTTGACTAGCATATAGAGCAGCTAAACCAGTATACTCAGATGGTTGGCGTTTGAGACCGATTTCGGTGAGATAGCGCATATTGATTGGATCGCCAATAGCGATATCTTGACGTAGAAGTTCTTTCATATAGCCAGCGTCATCGTCATAGACTTTCTGGATGACATCACCTTCATCATCTTTGATTTCCATGTAGCGAACTTTCTTATAATTTTCGCGTTGACCCTGGTCGAGAGCCAAGTAGGCTTCTTTAGTGATTTCTTTACCGCTGGTTTTGTGAACGGCAACATATTTGCCCCATTCGCGATGGCGTTTTCCAGGGAGAAGACGATAATCTGCATCTTCAATAACTTGTCCGTTCTCATCTTCTTCGTAACCGTCATCATTAATACGAGCTTTATCAAATGTCATACCGCGAAAGTCGCTCTTACTATAACCGAATTTATTGGCAACCACTAGGGCTTCACGACGGCGACGAGTTTCGATTTGGACACTACGATCAATGACCTGGCCAACAATGGAGGCTTCACCCAGGTGGCCTAAGCTACTGGCAGCGCCACCAATGAGGCGGTTAAATTCATATGGGGAGCGTTCGCGATCTTTAGCAGCTTTGAGGTAACGATTGAGCAAATATGACTGATCGCCCATAGCGATGTTTTCGGCACGGAATTGTTGTTTGGTGGTGTCCAAGAAGGCTTCAGCGCCTCTGGCGCTAAGACGTTTAGCGGCTTGACCTTTGAAAGTGTCACCATACTCTGAAAGGTTATTGGCGTAATTCTGCTGAGCAGTAGCGGCAAGGGTTTTCTGAACGTCGGCCCGTTTGTGAAGACGAGTATGGCTATTGGCGTAGCCATTGAATAGGAAGCGACCACCTACTAAGGCATTACCTTCGGCATCGAGACCACGGTAAGATGCGGCGCGATTGTAGGCGCTAGTGGCAGCGCGGTTTTTGCGTAGGTCGGCGGCGGCAGCAGTGTCAAGTTCGCGACTAGTCTTGCGAGAATCAAGGAAGCGGCGCAAGTGAGCGCCAGGCATGATGCTCTTGGCGAGATATTTTTGGCGGGCAAGCTCTTGGTGAGAGGCGGCCCAGCCAGCGGCGCCACCATGTATGGGGGCGCTGGCGCGGTGCAAGGCGGAGTTGATATTGCCAAGAATATTGCCGGACATCTTGAAAAGTGAGAAAGAGAGGAAGATAGGTAAGACTTGAACTATCATACCGATGAGCACGACAAAGAGGTTAGCTTCGGCACTGGCGATAATAGCCCAACCAGCGAGTTTGGATGCGCCAAAAAGAAAGCTAAACATAGGGTAAAAGAAGAGCATTTGGAAGAATAGGTCTTTCCACTTAGCGAACCACTTCTCAGTATTTGGCAGGAGATAGGCCAAAAATGCGAGGGGGGAAATCATGACAAGCATGATAATTAGACCTTGACGTAGGGCAATAGTGAATAGACCGATACCAAGAGAGATGACGGCGCCAATTAAGGCTAGGACGACACCCCAGAAGATGGCTTTGATGCCAGCAAACCCAGCAATGGCGACACCGAGGATAGCGCCACCAGCAGTGAGCGCTTGCGTGAAGTCTGACCAAAGGACGTCTAGATGATAGTCAAGATCGGTATTTTGGAGGATTCTAGTTTGGATCCCGCCGAGATAGCCAGTGATACTGCTACCGACGATATTGCTAATGTCGACAGCGATAGAACAAATGACAAAGCTGAGGTTAACTAAAATAATAGCAATGATAAGACGGGGTAAGACGCGCTTGACGCCGTAATTACTAATGCCAAGGCCAGTGATTTGCGAATAGATAACAATAATCATAAATATAATGAAGGCGATATTTGTGAGATCACGGGCAACGCGCCAAACTTGAGTGATGGCGGAATCCTCGTCAGTAGAAATTGGCTGAACAACTAGAAGTTGTTCAATAAATTCATAAAATGAGTCAACGAGGTTGCCAATTGCGCGGACAGTAGGGCAAAGAATCCAGGCGACAGAGTCGGTTTCGTCACTACAAGGATTATAGTCATCTTCAGGCTCGGTTTCGTTCTCTTCTGGGGTGGTTTCTTCATTTTCATCAGCGTAGGCCGTTTGCAAGAATAGGTTGGATGTATTTTGAGTAGGAGCTAGAGTACTGGCAAAAGTGATGCCAAATGCTAGCACCATAGCTGACACAATTTTGAGAATCAGTTTTTTCATCTTATATACATTCCAAACAAGCCCAATATTTTGGGTACTCTGTAATTATAGCACGTGAGGGCATTATCGTCAAGAGTGAATAACATGATTTTTTGATAAAATCAATGCTTATGTTTAGTTTCTGAGAAGAAAGGGCTGATTTGGTGGTATTTTTGGAAATTTAGTGTTAAGATAAGGATATGAAACAGAAGATTTTGGCTTTTTTTGTGACGATATTGACAGTTTTTGGTTTTGTGAGTTTTATGGCGCCGACGCCAGTGGCGGCAGAAGAGTTTAATTGTGGCGCTCCAGAGTTTTTAGGGTTTAAGCCATGGTATGCAAACTTGTGCACTGGGGATGAGCGAACTGATGAAATTAAACAGCCGGAAAAAGAGGCTGAGGTAGTAACATTTATTTGGACAGTAGTGCTGAATGTCTTGTATGATGTATTTTTGGCAGTGGGGTATTTAGCGATAGGTTTTGTGATTTACGGTGGCTTCTTATATATTATGGCGCAGGGTGATCCGGGTAGAGCAGCCAAGGGGCAGAAGACGTTGACTACGGCGGTGATTGGTACGATTTTAACGATGGCGGCGACGGTGATTGTAAATACAGCGAAGGTGGTGCTAGGGATTAATGGGAACGATTGGAAACAACCATTATTCCAGCAACAGCAATTGCAAGATGCATTTAATTGGGCTTATACGGTAGCAGGAATTGTGGCAGTAGTGTTTATTATTAAGGGTGGGATTGAGTATGTAATATCACGGGGTGATCCAGGCAAAACACAGAAAGCGATGCGAGAGATTATATATGCAATTGTGGGGTTGGTGATTGTGCTGCTAGCAGCAGCGATTACGACATTCGTGATTAATTCTACGGGTGGAGCATTGGAGGCGTAAATGAAGAGGATTTGTTTGAGTTTGGTGATGTTTGCAGTGATGTTGCTGGGGGGGTGTTTGGTGACTTTGCCTGCGATGGCTACAATTGGTAATATATGTGATGACGGTAATATACCGGATGACCTGAAGGAGACGGCGGGATGCAATGTGGAGGAAGATAAGACTGTGATGCCGATGGCAGTGTATTTGATTGATGTGGTTTTGAGTATTGTAGGTGTAATTGCTGTTGGGGTGATTATTTATGGCGGTATAACATATATTATTAGTACGGGCGACGCAGCAAAATTGAATCGAGCAAAGAATTCGATCCTCTATGGTGTAATAGGTCTGGTGATAGCGATGTTGGCCTATGCTATTGTGTATTTTGTGAGCCAGAGTATCTGGGGACAAGTTTAGTAGTTTATCTTAGTATTATCTATAGACATTTTTTTGGTAATGATGTATGATAAGGACAGTATAGATAATTGAAAGGAAAATTAAAGAATATGAAAAAGGTTATTCTAAGCGCAATTGCTGTGGCGTTGACAGTATTGGGTTTGGGCGGTGTCGCTACTTTGAGCCCAGCGGCTTATGCTGCTGTTTTGTGTCCAGATGGATCTACGTCTACGACAGGTGACTTGAAGGGGTGTACTGATTTGAATCAGGGTGGTGGCGTGTTTGAAGAGGATGATCTGATGAAGACACTAACAGTCATTATCAATGTGGTGGTAGGTGTGGTTGGATTTATTGCTGTGGTGATGATTATTATGGGTGGTATCAGTTTTGCTACTTCTCAAGGTGATACCTCAAAGGTAGCCAAGGCACGTAACACTATTCTCTACGGTGTAGTAGGTTTAGTGGTAGCCTTGCTTGCATTTGCGATTGTGAACTTCGTGCTTGGGGCGATTTTCGGGAATAATTAAGTAGTTTATTGATAATAGGTACGAAAATATGAAGCTAAAAACTTTAGCTATGGTGGTTGCTCTTTGTCTTGGTAGTTTGATGGGTGTTTCTGCCTTGTCTGCGGATACTTATGCTGAGTGTAAGTGCCCGCCAGGTAGTTTGCGTCCAGACGCAGCATGTACTTCCCTAGCTGAATGTAATCTCCCAGAGGATGCCCCAGGGACAGAAAAACCATTGATGGAACGTGTAGTGGATATTATCAATGCGATTGTTGGCGTGGTGAGTATCCTGGCGGTGATTGTGATTGTGATTGGCGGGATTCTCTTTGTAACGTCGACTGGTGAGGCTGCAAAGACCACGCGAGCACGTAACACTATTCTCTACGGTGTAGTAGGTTTAGTGGTAGCCTTGCTTGCATTTGCGATTGTGAACTTCGCAGTAGGTGCGGTGTTTAAGAATAAGTCTGGTGGTTCTGGGGGCGGTTCGGACAAAGATAGTACGTCAGAGACTGAGGGTCCTGCTGAGGACGATAAGTAGAGACCGTATTAGAAAAGAGTTGTATCGTATAAGAAGAAAGTCATTTCGGGTGGAGTGACTTTCTTTGTTTTTGTCTTTGTCTTAAAACGATGCATTCAGATCATAGTGAATGGGTGTTTTTATTTTTCAAAAGCGGAACGTTAGGCTGTGGGATTATACTTAGCATTATTAACTAAAAAACACCCCTCGCGGAGTGGTTTTTAGTGTGTGAGTGAAAGAAAAGTCTATTGAATAGCAATCTTGATAGGTGCTTCAACTTTTTCTTTCTCGAAGGTAATTGTAAGGACGCCATCTTTGAGTTCGGCTTTGACAGTTCCCTCTTCTTCTTTGACTTGGACTGGAAGAGCGATGGTGCGAGAGAATTCGCCCCAGTAACACTCTTGGATATGCCAAGCAGTGGTATTTTCGTCTTCACCGCCACTGAGGATACCAGAAATGGTTAAAATATTGTCAGAAATGGTGACGTTAAGGTCAGACTTGGAAATACCAGCCGTGCGAGCCTTAACAACGAGTTTATCTGCGGTTTCGTAGACATCTACAGCGAGTTGTCCTGGGAAATCGTCAGTATTATCCCACCCATCATCTCCCCCATCTGATGGTTCAACGTCGAGGGCAGATTTGTCGCTTGAGTCAACGATTGATGAAGATTCTGGACTACTACTCTGGAACAATTCTGCTAGTTCTTCTTCCATCAGCATGTCGTCACTATTAGTACGAGCCATTGCTTGAATTACCTCCGTTATATATTGTTATGCTTTATTATAAGGGCTTTTTGGTGTAAAATCAATACTAATTATGAATTTCGTTGTGAATAATACAACAAAATGTGGGGTATTGGACCTACTTTGCCCGCACACCTGTAGGGGTTGTGGGCAATTGGGGGCGGTGGTTTGTGAACGTTGTAAAAAAAACTTAATAATGCCGGCGTTGCGGGTTTGTCCGCTTTGTCAACAATTACTTGCGGATGTAGTAAAAAATGATGCAACGTGGCAGGACTATCGGTGTAAAGATTGTGAGATGCCGTTTGAGGCGCTGTTTGTGGCTGGTTGGCGTGAGGGACTACTAGCAAAATTAGTGAAGGAGTATAAATATCAGGCAATTTGGGCGATACAGCAGGTATTGACGGAAGTCTTAAATAGAGCTATACCGAACTTGCCGGAGAATACAGTGGTAGTTCCCTTGCCAACAGTAGCACGACACGTGCGGGAAAGAGGTTTGGACCATACTTTGAGGTTAGCGAAGGCTTTGGCAAAGAAACGTGGTTGGAAGTGTCAGAAAACGCTAGCAAGAGCTGCAGACACAGTGCAGGTAGGTACAAAAGCGGCGGAGCGCCATACGCAGGCAAAAAAGGCTTATATGGTGGCAAAAACACCTCGGGAAGAAGTGAACTATTTATTGCTAGATGATGTTTGGACAACGGGAGCCAGTATGTTGGCGGCAGTAGAGGTTTTGCGAGCGGCAGGAGCAAATCGGGTGATGGGGGTAGTGATTGTGATGGGGCGTGATAAAGCGATTGAACAGCAAAAAGCCTGCTAGTAACTAGCAGGCCGGGGATTCAAGATAATTAGGCGAGGAGATTAAGCAAAAGCGCAGAAGTTTCAGCGTTTTGCTCTGGGGTGGGGTTGATAGCATTAAGCACGAAATTGACGATGGCGTAGGCAAAGAAAGCGATAATGAGACCGAGCAGGGCATAGAGGATAGTGTTTTTAGCATCGGTGATTTTTTTGCTATCGCCACCAGAGATGATGTAGCGTAACCCGCCCCAAACGAGCATAGCAACAGAGATTGCACCAATGACATAAAGTGCGGTATTAGTAATGCGGTTAAAGACACCGTCGACACCAACGAGGTTTTCGGGCATGCCATCGGCGCGGGCCGCCTCGGCACCTTCTTGCACGGTAAGAGCCATGGCTTTGCCAGCGCACAAAGTAACCATAGTGCAAACGCCAGTGGTAATTTGTAGAATATTTTTCGTGAATTTCTTCATTGAATCTCTCGCAATTAAATTATTTTTGCGTCGGTGACGCACTCTCAATTTTTCCTATTATAGCATACTTTTTGCAGGATGAAGAAACTAGAGTATAATGATAGTAGTTAAGTGAGGTGAGATATGAAAAAAAGTGGAATAATTATTACGAGTTTGGTGCTACTCTTAGGGATAGCTGGGATTGTAACTTGTGGCGTGGTGGGGATAATAGAAGACGAAAAATCGAGACCGCAAGAAGTAGTATTAGAAGTGTTGCCGGCGCCAGAATTAGCAGGTGGTTTGCGTGGCGAGATGGGGATCGATAAGAATATTAACGAGAATACAATTGACCGATATTTAGGTCGTGACGATGTGGTATATCGTGATATGCGAATGCTAGTGGATGTGGCAAACTATGAGGCGATTGGTGGTGATTCTTATCTTTCTGGATATGTAAAGGGTTTTGAAGTAGTTCCCTATCCATTGTTGGTAAACGTGGAAGGATTGCCAGAAGCGGTAGGTAAAACCTATACTGGCTTGACGTTGTTTACTCAGGTGGATGGTAAATATACGCCGAATTATGCTGAATCAATGGAGATTTTGGAATATTTGTTCCCGAAAGATAAGACGATTTTCTTGATGTGCGGTGGGGGCGGGTACGCTGGTATGACTAAGCAGATGTTGGTAAGTTTGGGTTGGGATGCTGAACGAATTTATAACGTGGGCGGTTATTGGTACTATGATGGTGAAAATAATGTGAAAGTCAAGGATGGGGACGAATTCCGGTATTGGGAAGTTCCTTATCATGATATAAGGTTTGAGTTATTGCACAAATTATGAAAAATTTTTGGATAATTGGAGGTGCAGTTGTTGGTGTCGTGGCGCTTGGTGTGCTTCTGGCGGTGATTTTGTGTAGGGGTGGAGTGGGGAATTCTGGTATGGTGGATAAACCAGTGGAAAAATTTGAGCTCTCTGAGGAGATGTATGATGACGGAGAGTTGGTAGAGATAACGGCACGAGATTTTAATGAACTGGTGGCAGAGAAAAAGAGTTTTGTGGTAGTGTTACATATGGTGATTTGCCCAGCTGAATTTCCGGTGACAAATTCAGCGAAAGAATTGGCGCATTCCGAAGGGATGGTGATTTATAGCCTGGTGGAAGATGAGTTTAAGCAGATTGAACTCGTGCGGGAGGTTAAATATTTACCATCAGTGGCATTGATTCGCGAGGGTGAGCTAATGGATTATTTAGATGCTGAGGCAGATGAGGATTTGTCATATTATAAGACTGCGGAGGGGCTAAAAGAGTGGATTGGGAAGTGGGTGAATAAGTAGAAGTTTACATCCCTAATACAGTACTCAGGCAGCGGAGGGGGAAACCGAGGTAGCGGTTATGCGGGCCATTCGACGGGTTCACACCAGTGGCATTAAAGTTGAGGTTGTAAGCGCTAGGAGTAGTCACGCCATCATATCGCGTAGAAGACCCGCGCGACGACCACCAGTAGCCTTCGTTGCCAGCGTACCTAAAAGTACCAGCAGTAGTCGCTGGCGCAACGTGCCCGCTGCGCACGAAAACCACTAAACCTATACTACTAGTACAGGTTTGAGAAATCTCTACCCCTGTTAGTCTTTAGCAAAACCTATACCAGTGGTATAGGTTTTGCTCCGAACATATCTTACAACATTATTAATGATATTCTAATCCACTTCGTGCGCAGCGGACGCATAGCTCTAACCGTGGCGGCTGATACCTTCGGGTACGCTGGCATCGGCGGCTATTATTGGTCGTCGCGTAGTTCCGATATGCGCTACGATGGCGTGGCTATCCCTAGCGGTTACAACTTTCGATTTTATACTACTGGCGCTGGATCTTCGGGCGGTCCTGATCCACGCTCTTTCGGTTTCCCCCTCCGCTGCCTGAGTACTGTATTAGGGATATAGAGTGGTATAATAAGTACATAAGGAGTAGATAGATGGTTAAGAAAGAGGAAATCTTTCCAATAGGGATTGGGACTTGGAAGATTGATCCAGAGAACTTTGATGCTGATTTGAAGGCTTTGGTTCATTCTTATGAAATGGGACAGAATTATCTATCGTTGTATATGCTATATAATGGTGGTAGTGTAGTAAGGCAGATGCGGAAGTTTGTTGATATCGTAGGTAGAGAAAACTTGTTTATTAATGCCAATCTTGAGCCTACTATTGAAAAACAGGATGATATTGAGAGCCAATTGAACGAGTACTTGAAGATTTTAGGGGTGGATTATGTGGATAGTTTTCAGTTGCATAGCCCGTTTTTTACAAGTTTGCCGTTAATCGATGCCTATCGAGAGATTCGGCGGTTGGTTGGTATGGGTAAGGTACATTATATTGGTATTAGTAATGCTAATATGGAACAATTGTCCAGAATTGAGAAAGAAGTTAAAGTAGATTTCTTTGAAGGTGTATATAATTTGGAGTGCAAGATTTATGAGGATACTGGCGTCATAGATTATTGCCATGAGTACAGGAAATCTTTTGTTGCGTATCAACCATTGAGGCGTAACAGGACGGCGATGAGAAACTATCCTGTTTTGGTTGAGTTGGCTGAGGAATATCATAAGACGCAGAATCAAGTGCTTTTGAATTGGATTATTAAAGAGAAGAAATTAGTTACTTTGGTCAAAAGTACTAACATAGAGAGGATAGATGAGAATGTTGGCGCTTTGGATTTTGAAATGGACAGAACAGATTATGCGAAGTTGAATTTCTTCCGAAGTAAAGAATTTGATGACATACAAGTGGGCTGGGATGGCACCGGAGTGACAATTGATCAACTTGCTAATCAGTTTGACTAGTTTGTATTTGTGACTTTCATACAAAACCTCCGTCTTATGTACTAAAAAGCATAAGACGGAGGTCTAGAGGTCTGGCGGTGGAAGCGAGAAATCTTTTCGAACTTTTATTTTGACGAACAAAAACTCGTCGGTTTCTCTGTTAAGGAGCCGTTTGCGACCATCTTGAAAGTAAAAACCGACGATGTAGTTTCTTTTGGCGGAGAGTGGGAGAAACTTCGCAAAATTGTATTTTGCTCAGCTGGCTTCGCCCTACGAACTCGCCTGGGAGTTCAAATCTCTGCTTCTTTTGACAAAGAAGCAAAAATCGCCACGCAAGCGTGACAATTTTTTCTTCCTGGCGGAGGATACTATACGAAGTTCGAACAATTATGGTGAATGCCTACCACATGGACAAATAATGTTATGCCTTCTTCTTCAATTGTTGTGTCAATTGTTCTTTGACTTCTGGCATTTTTAATAAAGTAGGTAAAAAGGCCGTAAGCATAGAAGAAGTCGTTTGGTGATTAAGTTCTTTTTCTTTTGCCTCCATAGTCTGATTGTGTTGCAATTTGAGCGTATCTAACTCTTGTTCGTGCATTCGTTCAAGTTTCTCCATCTCTAGTTTATGTGCTTTTTTAATGGATTCTATATCTATTGAATACTGCGTCGCTAACTTTTCCAGGTCATGTTCATGCTCGGAATGTATTTTCTCCATTTCTGATTTGAGAGTCTTTGATGAAACCAAATAGGTTACTACCCCTGTTGTCGCTGCTGGTAATAATGTAGTTAGAACTGTCTGTAAGATGTTATCCATTATGCTGATTCTCCTCTGAATATCCTTGAACTATAGTTATAAAATCTTTCATTTGCGTATAATGACTTTCCCGAATACACGGATCATAGGTACAAAATCTTTGGTCTAGCTCTGATCTATTATATTCAAGCAAATTGCTAAAGAACTTTTCGGAAGTATATTTGTTCTTATCATAATGGGGTATGCTCAATGATTCCGGAAAGCCCTTAATGGAATGGTTTTCTTTATTTAGTACATCAATTGCCGTATTAATTTCAACTAGATAGCTACTTGGCTTTATCTTTGAGGCATACTCAAAGTTTGTTAGATACGTTAAGACAAAAAATTCGAAATTTGGCTTGTTGATGATTGGCTGAAATCCATTTTCGGCTGCTGCATCTCTAAATTCATCTTCAGTAATTCCATGTTTCTCCATTTTGTCGTAATCGCATATTACGATCTTTTGAAGTGCAATCTCGCTCTCTGAATCAACCAGGCTTAGTATACTGTCGTCCGACCGTTTTAGTTCTTCAATCTTTTTGTTGGCTATTTCAAATATCTTCCTATGTCCATGATTTCCTCCTAACGGGACTTCAACTATTTCGATGTCTGGATGTACTTGTCCTAAGGCACACCGTCCGTGCTGACGAATAAATGCTGGTTCGCTGCTCTCACCTTCTACACAGACAATCAGAATTAACATAATCTATAGCTCCTGAATCTTTGGTACGAAACCCAGCAATCCTTTAAGGTATTTTCTTTCTATTGCAGTGTCACTCGCTTTTAAGGAACCGGGGATTTTATTAGCTATAGTCGACTCTTCTTTACCATTTTTTGACACAAACCGTATATTGTCACGTCCTATTTGGTCTTGAAGCATAGTACTGTGTGTGTTTATGATGAGTTGAGCCTGTTTTTTATTTAATGCAGATTCAAATAAAGATACTAAAAAGCTACATTCTATTGGATGCAAATCATTTTCGAATTCATCGAGGTATAATATCCCACCCATTTCTAAAGTATCTAAGATAGGGCTTGCAAGCTCAAATATGCGATTAGTCCCAGCAGATTCATTATTTTCCATAGAGAACGTAGCTGTCCCCGTGACTACTCCCGTGTCATCTCGCACTAAGTGTGTTGTTGAGATAGAAAGTCCATCTTTACTCATGCTCTTTTTAAAATCGTCTGTGAATGGTAGTTGCTTAAACAAATCTTCTGGCATTTGCATCTTTGAGACTTTGACGTCCTGGATGAATAGGTTGGCAGCACGCAAGAGAGCCAGTACTTGGTTTTTAAAATTTGGATCAGCCTCTATTCGATTGGCAGTCATTGCTTTATATGGAGCAAATTTGATATTGATTGGGTTAAAATGTGAAAACCAATCAAATATTTCTTTAGCAACGGTGTTATTGTCTTCCCATGCTTTAGTTAGTACTAAGGCATCGTCGCGAGTGCGCTTTAAGAGGTCATTTGTAAAACTTTCGTAGCGGCCCTTGGGTATGGAGGCACGACGAAATATTGTTCGAAAATTCGTCTCTTTATTCAGACTTTTTTCTTGAAGTGATTCGTCGACTACTTTGCCCTTAAGCAACTGAAAACCGTATTTGTAACATTTAGTTTCAGTTTCCATTTCCGCCTCAAACAGAGATGGCTTTGCTTCGGAATTTGCGTTGAGCCGAAATATTTCAAATGGTAGACGTTGCCCATTGAAGTTAGTTGACATCCTTGTAAAATCTCTGAAAAACCCAGTAGCAGTAAATAGGTTAGTTTTTCCTGCACTATTTGGCCCATAGATTGCTGTAACATTTTTAGAATTTTGGCAAAATTCTATAGTCTGTTTTTCATTGAAAGAACGATAATTAGAGACGCTAAAACTCTTTAATCGCATATTTATCCTTACTATTTCTTATTTGAATTAATTGTACCACGGATCTATTCCAAAATCAATGATTTTCGGTAAAAACTTCCATTTTTAGCTACTTTTGGATAATTTTGTTCTTGCTTACTGCTGTAATATTGCATATTTTGAATACTATGGCTAGGACTATTAAATGAAATCACTTTTATGTTATAATAGAATCGTCTACACAATTCATGAACAAATCGAAAAATCTGTAATGAACAGATTGATTAAGGTTAGTAAGCGGCAACTGCCCCAAAACAATCTTAATCTGATTTGTTCGGTGTAGACAACCAAAGGCGGTTGTCGCTTTTTGTTAGCGGCTACTTGTAAATTTAAGGAGGTAAAATGTATCAACAAGATAACAGGCTCTGGGACGATACTTCAGCTAGGAGTGGTCGAAGCGGACAAGGTTCAAGCAAACGCACATTTTTAAAAATGTTTTTGTTCATCATTTTTCCATTAAGTATAATTTTCGTCCCCTTGATTATATCAGATCATCAAGCAACAGTAGCGCGGGAAAAGCAAAAACGAGAAGAACAGCTGGAGTCTTATCTATCGCAGGCAGAGTATGACTATTCGATTTCACAAGAAATGAGGGATGCTGCTGGTAATTATCCAGACTTAAATCTACGTCTAGCGAAGCGCGAAAAGGGTGGTATAGAGGCAAAAATTGAATGTCACAAGGAATATGGCGGAGATGATCAGACAGCAGTAAAATCATTGCAGGCCGAGAAAAGTGATATTGAAGCGCAAATAGATTATTATGAGAATGCGGTAAGAAGTAATACTCAGAACAGCCAGAAACAATCAACTTATTGCTATACGACAGGTATCGGGTCGTCGGCGTTCACGCATTGCTATTAAGGGTAACAACTAATGAACCTCCACCTCAAAAGGTCATGCAATAAGAACCTCATTGGAAGCTTCCCTAGCGCGCTACGCGAAATAGAACGCAACTACAATGGCATACGCAATGATCTAATAAAAGAATTTGATGGGCATACTTCAGATGACGAAGATAAAGCAGGGATAGGGTTCTTTAAAAAGTATTTCAGCTCTATGTACGAAGCGTGGCTTTTGGCTCAGAATGTATGGATAGCATTAGAACAACGTCGTACCCCGATTGTTGACACGAATGCATTTTTGATACTAATGCCGGGGATTTGCTCATACGCTTCTAATCGCCTTAGAGAGATGAAGCGAGTCGCAAAGCAAATAGCTAATGAACCTTTTACAATTGAGAAAAGTGGCGGTCAAGTTGATGTAGTGGGCAATATTCTTAAACAAGGTGCGAGCAGCAACTTAGAGGATTTGTCTTATATGTATAAAGGTAGACCCGATAAGCTTCAGATTAGGCAAAAAGTCATTAGTAGTATCAATAGAGACATGCAACAGCTACTCATAGATAGAGTAAGGGGTGATGCAGCTATCAGTAAGCTAAAAGCAGCATGGACGACTGATGAGTTAAACGAATTTTATGATTTAGATGACGAAGTAAAGCTGCTTTGGCACATATATCGAAAAACGAATCTTTTTGATCATATACAAGAATGTTTAGACGGCGACGACCCGCCAGAGATTTATCAAATGTTCTTCTGTGCACTGGCAGATTTTATTGATGTAGTTGCAGCAGAGTATTGGAAGTTCAAGGTTAAGTATAATTTAAGCACTAATAAGGAGGCGAGATGAACAGGTTGTTTAAGTTCTTAAGATTACACAAGCTAGTGCCCCTAATTGGTCTTATGGCCTGCGCGAGCATTAGCTTAGGAATAATGTATGCATTACAGCATCCCAATAATGAAGGGTTAAACCCATCATTACCCAGTGAATTGCCTCAAGAAGATTCGGTAGGATTCCAAAAAACTATGGAGCAATGCTTAATAGAAGCTAATGAAACCAATGAGGCAAGCCTCACAACGAAGTATATGAGTCAGATCGCTTGCTATGAAAAAGTTTGATCCGGATAACCCTACAAAAACGGTTTTATTAAACGAATTGGGTAAGATAGAGATGAGCGAAAGCAATAATGAAACTGCCAGTAGTGTGACTCCGAAAAAGAGTGTCATGCACGATGCAATTTTAGAACCTATACCAACGGATAATGATGCGATAAAAGTAGCAGACTTGGAGCAAGAAAGGCGGATGAAGTGTGAGTTATACAAACAACAATACGGTGATAAAACGCCAGAGGAATTAGCTAAAGAAGACCCGGAAGTCATGGATATGCTTCATAATCTTGCTACGGCTGTAGCGAGAACTAATTGTTGCCCTGAACCAGATTGGATGATACCAGAAGAAGAAATGTTGAAACTGCAAGATCAATGTGCGAAGGCAACAGCTCATTTTAAAAAGGTCGAGGCGGTATCTAAGGCGCTAATGAAAGATAAAATCGATTATTATGCTCAACTCGGCAATGTATGTGATTAAAATGGCTTTGTGGCGCACTTTAAGGTGCCTATCAGGCGTTTTTAGTTCAAAGTAGTATAATAATATTTAATGAACGAGAAAAGTAAAATTTGGCCACTTATTGATGATTTTGGTTCGTATAATTTGTGTCAACGAGTGGCTTTGGCAAGAACGTTGAATAGATATGTCTTGCAAATTGTCCAAATTCTTGATAAATATAAGACATCAACTTTGTTTAGACTTTTATCTATACCCTTGGCATTTACCCAGGGAGGATTAAATGAGATTTATGTTTATGTAACTAAAACACTTGAGGAACTATATGAAGCAGATCGAGAGTCTACGACTAATATTTTCCCTGGTCTGTGGGAAAATACGAAGATTTTATGCAAGGATAAACAATGTTTAATAGATTGTCATGATTTTCTGGAGAAACATAACGCATATTGTAATGAGATAGAGCGTCAGTGGATCCTCCTAGGAAAGCCAGACGGGCATTTTTTTATCAAACATATTTTTGGCTTGATAACGTGCAACAGAGGCTTGATCTATATCAAAAAGAGCTATTAGCCCTGCGCAGGAAAGAAAAGCGATTACATGTAGATTGGGATGAGGCTCTTTTTATTCTCTCGTATGATGAGATGAAAGGCGAATTATTAGTCAACAAGAGATTGGTTCGTAAGATACGCACAGATTCCACATTGGATAAACTTTTGGTTGAAGCTAATCGTAGGCCTGGCGAGAGAATCTCCATATGTGGTCATAGCGTAAATATATCGAAAGCTATAAATAATTTAAGGCTTCCTAAGCCGATGAAGGATTTGTTCTTTCGAAATAGAGAACAGAAGTCCTGCATAGTTTGTCCAATAATTACAAGACGCATGTTGCTAGAAGATGAAGTGGATTTTGATGAGATCGAAGTGTGGCTTGAGGACTACCCATTATAAGAAATAAAACTAACATCATATTTTAATTGATCCCATTTATTCCTATTTGTTCCTATTTCTAGGGACCACTTTTTGATTCCGTATATGATGAAAATGTAAGTTTAAGTTTTAAAAGTAATGCAAATCCCTCAAGAAAAAATAAATCAACTAAAAAGTCTATATAGAGATGTTTTTGGCAGTGATTTATCTGATAACGAAGCACAAGAACAAGGATTAGCGATTTTGCGATTCGTTTCTGCAAAAATGGAATTTGCATTTACTGCTAAGGAGGAAGAAGGCTAAAATGGAAAACGGCGAGAAAACGGCAGAACATATGCGCGAGATTGGGAAGAATACTCAATTCTCTAGCATAAACCAGCCTGTTAGGAATGGTCGTAAAAAGAAACTTTGTAATGTAATCAACGATATACCAGATGACGCGCAAAGGCTAGTTTATGCACGATTGTGGCAAGCTGTAAAATGCAGAAACAAGAAGGAGGCGATAAGTCTACTTGAAAAAGAGGCAGAAGAACTTGGAGAATATGGCTTTGTCGTGCAGATTGCAATAGAGGCGTTAGTTGGCAAAAATTGCTGGACGGCTTTAATGGATATTTTCGACCGCGTAATCGGTAAGCCTAAGATAGCCGCAGACTTTTCTCATCATCTGCCCACCGATAAGAATGAGAGCCCATATATTAAAGGGTTCTTCATACCATGAAATATGCGAGTTTATCTAATAGGAATTATGGTATATAATAGATTTGCTACATCAATTTACTATATCACAAGGTTATTTTATTTCTCGTTGAAATAGGTAGCCTCATCCGAGAAATTTCCTTGTGAAATAGATTGGTGTAGCAGGGGCTACCTATTTTGAAGGTGTAAAAATATGACAAAGAAAAAACCAATGAGATACATCGCTTATTTGCGAAAATCGACCGAAGCGAATGAACGACAGGCGCTTTCAATTGATGCGCAACGAAATGAAATTCTAAATAGTTTCCCTAATCTTAATATCATTGAATGGGTAAAAGAGAGCAAAAGCGCATTTGAAGCCGAAAATCGTCCAAAGTTCAGCGCCATGATGGAGCGTATTAAAGCAGGTGAAGCGGATGGAATTGTTGCATGGCAGCCCACGCGGCTATTAAGAAACTCAATGGACGCTGGACAAATAGCACATTATTTTAGTCACGGCATCATAAAAGACTTATTATTTGTAACGACGAAATTTGATAATACGCCAGAAGGAGTTAAAAGTCTTCAGTATGCTTTGGCTGATTCACAATACTATTCTGCTAATCTTTCGCGAGATGTAAAGAGAGGTAATCGAGAAAAACGATTAAAGGGTTGGCTACCAACTGCTAACTTGATAGGTTATATGAATCAAAAGAACCCGAACCCGACGGATGCCGACCCGACGGAGAGTATTACGGCAATTGACCCAGATAGGTTCTATATATTACAGAGAGCATGGAAATTGTTTTTGACTGGCGAGTATTCTGTTCCTGCGGTATTGGAAATTTTAAATAATCAGTGGGGATTTCGGACGCGCAAGACTCGTCGCATGGGTGGAACGCCGCTAAGTCGTAATGGATTATATAAAATGTTTAAGAACGAGAGATATGCGGGGATTATCGTTGATCCTGTTACTGGTGAAAGGCTAAAAGGTTCGTATCCTGCAATGATAACAATAAATGAATACAATCGGACACAAGATTTATTAGGGCGTCGAGGTAAACCGCGAATTACGGAGAAAAGAGATTTTGTATATAAGGGCATCGCTGTTTGCGGTGAATGTGGGTGTAGTATTACGGCTGAGAGTAAAAGGGGCGGTAAATATGTGTATTATCATTGTACACATAAAAAGAAGGGCTATCAATGCGGGCAAGGCTGCATTGAAGAAAAAGATTTAACACTACAGATACAAGAACTTTTTGATAACGTAACCATTATGAAGGAATTTGAGGAGTGGGGGCTGGAGACCATACGAGCTATGAATGATGAGGAATGCGGTAATAGACAATATTTGTTAGATTCTCAAAGTAGGGCAATTGAAAATGCAAATAAAAAGGCTGATAGATTACTGGATATGTGTACAAACGGGTTAATCACTCAGGAGCAATATAAAAGTAAAGTCGATGTGGTGAATGCCGAAATTAAACAGCTTAAAAAGAAGTTTGATGAAACTTTGGAAAATGGAATAGATTGGCGCCAGATGATGAGAAAAACATTAGATACCTTATTTAATGGTTGGAGAAAATTTGAGCAGGGCGATATTATTGCCAAACGTGAGGTATTACAAAGTCTGGGTTCGAACATTGTCATAAAAGACAAGAAACTATATGTTGACACCTATAAATGGCTTGAACCGATTAAAAAGCACTACAAAACGTTAGAGGGACAATTTCTGGCAGGTTCGAACAATGATTTACAGATACAAAACGCCTCAAATGAGGCTATTCGTGAACAATGGCGGAGAGTGGGAGATTCGAACTCCCGCTGCAGGTTTCCCCACACTAGCGATTTAGCAAACCGCCCCCTTCAGCCACTTGGGTAACTCTCCAATATTTGTATTTTAGCATAAAATTAGAAAATATGGAATAAGCCTAAATTTTTATGGTACAATATGATTATGGCAAACTCAGACGCGATTAGTTGGGAAGCAGAAGAATACATTGTACGTGATAAAAACACTTGGTGGTATGTGGGTTTGATTGCGGTGGGATTGTTGTTTTCGGCTTTGGCAATCTGGTTGCAAGCGTGGACTTTTTTGGCGGTGATTATTTTGAGTGTGGTTGCACTGATAGTTTATGCGATGCGGCCGCCTAGAGTGTTGCATTATTCTTTGAGCAATAAGGGCTTAAGTGAAGGTGATAAATTGTATGATTATGATGAGTTTAAGGCGTTTGGTATTTTACGTGAAGGCAGTAATTTTGCAATTGTATTGACGCCGCGTAAGAGGTTTTCTCCTCGAGTGACAGTGTATTTTCCTGAGATGAAAGGTGAGGCAATTGTGGATGCCTTTGGGGCGCGTTTGCCAATGGAAGAAGTAAAGTTAGATATGTTGGATAAAATGATAAAATTCTTGCGCATTTGAAAATACTTGTGCTATAATAGCTAATATACGTTATGTTAATTTAATAAAAGGTGGGTAAATATGAACCAAAACCGTAAAGATAACGATTTGCAGCGTGCAATCGACGAGATCACCCAGAAAGGTGGTCAGCAAGGTGGTGGCCCAAAGCCAGCACAGGGTCCAGCTCCGAGTCAGCCAGCAGCGGGCATGATGCCCCCAGCGACTCCAGCGCCAAATAATACTATGAAGTTGCCATCGATGCCGTCTCCGGCTCAAGTAGCACCAGCGCCACAGATGGCAATGCCATCAATGCCGATGGGTGGTGGTTTTGGTCGTCCGATGAGTTACGGTGCAGACATTTCTAAAGTTAAGGAAGCTGCACTTAAGGAACTCTTTCCAATTATGGATCGGGTTGAGGTTGAGCCAGAAAAGCGCTTCTTGTTGTACCAGGAAATGTTGAATACGATGCGCGATAAGGCAGTGATTGCTCCAGCTTATGAGGCTGCACGTCAGATTCGTGACGATAAGGTGCGTGCTGATTCTTTGCTCTATCTCATTAATAGTATTGACGAGATGAGTCTTTAGATTTTTTGAGTCTGATAAAGAAACTGCCCCGATATACTGGGGCAGTTTTGGATGTGTAATAACCTTAGTTTTCCTTGAATTCATTGAGGAATGGATTGAAATTTGGGTTTTGCATGTCCCGAATGGTTTGGATGGTAGCTTGCGTTATCGCAACAATAAGAATAAGTCCAGTAAACCATCCGAGGAAATAAAGCGCGCCAATAGCATTGGCAGTGTTGGGAAAATTGAACGTTACAGTGACCCAGTGGATAAAACCGCTGTTCTTGGGAACATAGTTTTTAATAGTATGGCTGCAAAGAACAGCGCCTACTATTAAGTATATGATGATAGAAGCTGACTGAAGAAAAATTTTGACACGGGTGTGTTTTTGAAGTTTCATGTAATTTCCTCCTTTTTAGATATGGTTTTCGGCAAGAAACATATCTCGCCTTTAGGTCTAAGGGTGTAGTCACGACGAATTAAACTTCGGTTATTTACTTATTAAATTTACTCTGTAGTTTGTACAGCTTTGTTTGTAATACATGGTCCATATTGTTCATTAAAATCCCCCTTCTGGACTGTGCTGTTTATGATTTTAACATAATTCTTCTAAAAAGCAATTACTTTATGAGATTTTAATGATGCTAGTTGGTATAACTAAAAATAGCCCCTTTGGGGCTATTTTTATAAGGTGAATGTTTTTAGTACATTCCACCCATATCGGGTGCGGCTGGAGCTTGCTTTTCGGGAATATCTACAATGAGGGCACCCATAGTGATAGCGGTGGCAGCAATGCTCGTAGCGCTCTGGACGGCTTCTTTGGTAACTTTGGCTGGGTCGATGACGCCGGCCTTCTTAAGGTCTACGATTCCCTGCTCTGGTGCCATAACGTTCACGCCAAATCCTGGTTTGGCTTTTTCGACTTCGGCCAGTAGAGCTTGGGAGTTAAGACCAGCATTCTCCATGATATGGATAAAAGGAGCTTGGAGGGCTTTTTTCACAATCTTAGCACCATCGTTGTCGGCTTTGAGATTGGCAGCGAGATTAACTAGAGTGACACCACCACCAGTGACGATGCCTTCAGCGAGGGCAGCCTTAGTAGCGGCTACAGCGTCGTCCACGCGGAATTTCTTCTCATCAATTTCGGCTTCAGAGGCGCCGCCGACTTTGATGACGGCGACTTTGCCCAGAAGGGCGGCAGCACGCTTCTCTAGCTCTTCGCGGTCGTAATCAGACTTGGCGAGTTTGGCCTGAGACTGAATAAGTTCAATGCGCTCTTTGACAGAGGCTTGGTTACCGGCACCCTTAATAATGGTAGTCTCGTCTTTGGTAGCGATGACTTTACCGCAAGTACCGAGGACTTCCATGCCGACTTCTTCAAGTTTCATGCCCTTGTCGCTTGATACAACTGTAGCGTCGGTGAGGATAGCAATATCTTCCATAATGTCTTTGCGGCGGTCACCGAAAGATGGAGCTTTGAGCACTAGAGTATTGAACACGCCTTTGAGTTTATTGAGTACGAGTACTGAAAGCGCTTCACCTTCGACTTCCTCGGCGATGATTACTAGGTCTTTGCGACCAGCCTGGGCGCATTGCTCTAGAAGTGGCAACAATTCTTGAGCGCTAGAAATTTTCTTGTCGGTGATGAGAATAAGTGGTTTGTCAAAGATAGCCTCTTGACGATTAGTATCAGTAACGAAGAAAGGTGAAGAATAGCCTTTGTCGTAGGTAAAACCTTCAACAATCTCTTGTTCCATTTCCAGACCTTGACCTTGTTCTACCGTAACCACGCCGTCTTTGCCGATTTTGCTGATAACGTCAGCGATGAGTTTACCGATTTCTGGGTCACCAGCCGAAATGGAGGCAACTTCGGCGACTTTGCTGTCGTTGCCTTCAATTTTTTCAGAGGATTTTTCGATACCTTTGATAATCTCGGCGCCAGCATCTTCGATTCCCTTGCGGAGCTCCATAGGATTAACTCCCGCGGCAATCAGTTTGTTGGCTTCGGCCAAGATATTGTAGGTGAGAACAGTGACGGTAGTAGTGCCATCGCCGGCGACTTTGTTGAGCTTTTGCGCGGCGGATTTAATAAGTTTAGCGCCGATTTGCTCACCGAGGTTGTCTTCGGTGCTGCCAAGATCGACAGCTTCAGCGACTGTGACGCCATCATGCGTGATGGTTGGTCCACCGTAAGACTTCTCAATAACAACGTTTTGACCTTTAGGTCCAAAAGTGACCTTGACAGCGTCGTATAGTTGTTTGGCGCCGGCGAGAACTTTCTCTCGAGCCTCGGCAGTGTAAAAGATTTTCTTTGCCATGTTAATTCCTTATTGATTCTCCAAACGAGATGACTAGTCACATTACTTTTTGAAACTCGCTACGTCGTCGCCCGTCGTTACGGGGGCGCCTTGCTTCGGTCGCTCCCCGTTGGTCGCGAAGAGTTTCGACAAAGTAATGCGCCTATTTTCTCGTTGGGGGGGGGGGTTAATTAATGATTATAAAGTACTAAATTATCTCTGTAATTTGTGGTGTGAACTTGTAATGTGATTACAAGTTGGATTATAAAGTCGCTAAGACATCTTCTTCTTTGACAATGATGTAGTCTTTATCATCGAGCTTGATGTCGGTAGTGGAATAATTTTTGTAAACGATTTTGTCGCCTTTTTTGACGGTTTTTACATCTGGACCAACAGATTCAACGACAGCGTAAGCTGGGGCTTCTTTGGCGGCGCCAAGTAAAATACCTGACTTGGTCATTTCCATCGGTTCTTCTTTGATTGCTACCACCCGGTCTTGCAATGGTTTTAGCTGCATATTAACTCTCCTTTGTACCTCTAATATAGCATAGATTTTTGGCACTTGCAATAGTGGAGTGCTAAAAAGTATATTTGGCTAAGATGTCCCCCTCACTATCGCGGATTTCGGCTTGGGCACTCGCGAGATAATAACATTTGAAATTTGGGTTATCTAAGGTGTAGCCAGCTTCTTCGGCCCAGTCGAATTCGTTGATGATGGCTTGCTTGGCTGCGATATTATTGCTATCATCAATTGCTTCACAAAAAATTCGTAGCCAGTTCTTCTTTTCTGGGTTATAGGCTACGATACAAACTGTATTATTTTTCGCTAGTTGTTTGGCGACAGATTTTTCGGCGTGGGTTAGCATATAGATTTTATTATCAAATTTAACTGGATCACCAAACGGACGACAACTGACAGTGTCTCCAGCTTTGGTTGCCAAGAAATTGACTTCTAGGGTTTTTAGATAGTTAAAAACTTCTTCCATAATGCTCCTTATGATTAGAGCAGTATCGACCCTGGATTTGCCGAGAAACAAAAACGACACCGTGTAATCGGTGTCAAAGTCGATCCAAGCGATAAGCATACGGGGTGCGCACGCAAATCGACACACGGTGCCGTTTTCTATCGTGCGACAAAAACTCCGCGTAAACTTATCACTTAGCTTACTGCTTGGATTTATAACTTTGACAGTTTTATTATAACATGCCTGATAAGATTTGTACTAGTCGGTTAGTTCAAAGTGGAATTGTTATTCAAAGTATTGCAATGGTTCAAAGTGATGTGGTATAATCAAAGGAGAGGAGAAAGACAAATAATGGGAAAAGTAGATAAGGAGAATAGGACAGTTGTGACGACAACGATGTCAAAAGCATATCAGATCACGGTGCCAAGTGTGGTGCGTAGGGCGCTTGGATTGATGCCGGGAGATCCGGTGGAATTTAGGATGGAACGGGGGCGAGCAGTGTTGGTGCGCGCGGAAACGCGAGAAGAAAAGATCAAGCGGGTATTTGCGGAGTTGGATAGGATGAAAGTGGAGCGTGAAAAACAGATGACGTCTGAGCAGAAAGAGTTTGCAAAGATGTCAGCTGGCTGGACAATAAATCAGTATCATGAATACTATGATAATTTGCCAGAGACTAAGGCGTATATTAAGGAGAAATATGGCGTTTAAGGTAGAAGAATCATTGGACACTAATATAATATTGCGCATAGCATTGAAAGATGTTCCTAGGCAGTGTGAGAAAATCATGGATTTGTTTATGCGACAAAATGTGGTTTATCATGTGGCGGATTTGGCGATTACAGAGGCGGTATACGTATTGCAGAAGAATAACTCTCGGCAGGATGTGGTTGATATGTTGGCGCAAGTTTTGGATTTGCCTAACTTGAAATATAACCAAGCGTTGTTTGATCGAGTTTTCTTAACGTATCTGCAGTATCCAAAGTTGTCGTTTAATGATTGTTGTCTGGCGGGGTATGCAGCGTTAAATGAGTCGGAGCCTTTGTGGACCTTCGATCAGGCATTAGCAAAAGAATCTGGAACGGCGAAATTATTGGGCTAATGTTGATAGAAAGGGTAAAATATTCCTTATTGCTGTTATAATAAACTTATGAATTTGAAGAGTGTGATTGAAAAGACCCCAGGATATAATTCCTTGGTAAAGCCATTACATTGGGAACAGGCAGCGCGAGCAGCATTGAAATATGATGTGCCAGCGAAGAAATTGCGAGTGATTGCCGTAACTGGTACTAATGGTAAGACTACGACCTGTTTTATGATTTGGAAGATGTTGAACCACGCAGGACGGAAGGCGGGGTTATTGACAACGGTTGGTTGGAGCGAGGATGGTGAGAATTTGCATCCGCAGTTTGAACATATGACTACGGAGAGGGTATGTGTGCTGAATGAGCGGATGCGTGCGGTTGCGGACGCTAAAGCAGAGTTTTTGGTGCTAGAGGTGACATCACATGCACTTTGTCAGTCACGGGTGCTGGGAGTGCCAGTAGAAATTGCGGTATTTACGAATTTGACGCCAGAACATTTAGATTATCATAAGACTTTCGCGAAGTATCGGGCAGCAAAACAGAAGTTGTTTAAAAAGGCACGTTTTGGGGTGGTGAATGCTGATGATGCAAATATGGAGTATTTTGCAAAAGAATATTCTTCTGGTGATATAATTACATATGGAATTAAGCAAGGTGATTTGCGTGCAACAGGGGTTAAGTTATTGCCGACTGGTGTAGAGTACTCTTGTGGTGAGATGAAGATCAGAACGCAGATCCCAGGGGAGTTTAATGTATATAACTCCCTAGCGGCAGTGGGGGTGGGTAAAAGAGTAGGGCTGACGGATAAGCAGATTGTGGATGGAATTTATAGTCTGAAGTCCGTAGAAGGTCGGATGACACGAGTGCAGGTGGGGCAAGATTTTGAGGTGATTGTGGATTATGCACACCAGCCAGATGCTCTACAGAAGGTATTTGATTCGGTGAAGCCAGGGATGAAATCTGGTAAGATTATTGCGGTACATGGTGGTCCAGGAAGACGCGACCATGCCACGCGTGAGCCAAGAGGAGAAATTTTGGGCAAAGAAAGTGACATTGTGATTATTACCGAAGATGATACGCGCGATGAAGACCCAGCAGAGATTGCAGCGATGTTTGTGGCTGGAGCCGAGAAAGCTGGTAAGGTGCTAGATAAAGATTTGTTTGTTGAATTAGATCGCGAACAGGCGATTTTGAAAGCGATTAAGATGGCTAAAAAAGGCGATTTGGTATTAATTCTAGGTAAGGGTCACGAGAAAACAATTCTAAGGGCGGATGGCCCGCATGAGTTTGAGGATATTAAAGTAGCGGAAAGATTACTGAGAGGGTGAGTATAGAAAACATACTAAACCCTTTTGGTTCCAAGCCTATTTCCTTTTTTATTTGGTAGCAGGTGCTTCTGGTTCGTAACATGCGATACCATCAGCGATGGTGCCGGGCGCAATATTAAGTGCGGTGGCAATGGCAGCGGCGCAAGCCATATAAGATATGGTGGGCTCACCGGTAAGAAAACTAGCAACAGTGAAATTTTGATTGCCAATGCTGAGGTTGGCTTCTGCTCCCTTACGGTAAAGTTTGGATTGCTCAATGCGGAGATCTGAATCAGAAGAAGCACCGTAGGTGATGGTTTCTGAAGTTCCTCGGAATCCAGCAAAATCTGGGTAATGTGCGTCGTCACGATTCAAGACAACGGCTTCTGGGTTCATACGGAAAAGAGTGGATTTGGCATTCAGGTAAGTCTCGATATCAGGACTATTGAGGCTAGATGGGATAAAATCGGTCAGTGCAGCGACATAGATTGGTAAACCGAAGAAAGTATCAGCATTAAGTGCGGTCGCGGGAGCTGTGATGACAGCATAGGTAGCCTTGGCTTTCCAGGCATCGTTGAGAAATTTATGTAGGACAGTAGGTTTGGCTTCGCGTTCAGAGGCAAGAATAGCGACTGGCTGACTAGCGGCACGGAGGATTTCGTGGACATAGTGTGCCACGGTAGTCTTACCAGTAGATCCAGTAATACAAATAAGACGAAGGTCGCGGGCAGGGTGCCCATAATAGGCGGCGAGAAGTTTGACTTTGGTGCGCGCGAGATTGAAGCGCTTGCGATTAGCTACAGATTTCGTATTACCTTCCATAATACCCTTATTGTAGCACAAATTCTGAAGTGTCAACCTGAAAATTGGTAAAATGTGAAGATTTTCTAGATAGCATAAATATTATAACAGGGGTAATAGACAATTTGGAAAAATTCTTGATTTTCTCTGTTCATAAACTTATAAATGTGATACAATATAGGTGTTGCGCTTAGCGCAATGCTCATTTTCATTTCGGGTGGATGTCGGTAGCGTTTTGCGAAAATATCCACACATGTGCCCGTAGCTCAGCTGGATAGAGCGTTTGCTTGCGGAGCAAAAGGTCGTAGGTTCAAATCCTGTCGGGCATACCATGGTTTATGAAAATGTCAAAAAATGGTCTCTTCGGAGCCATTTTTTGTTGTAGGTTTACAGAGATAAAATAGTATTACTTGTCAATTTGAGCGACTAGGATGAAGTAAGTTAGTGTAAGTATTTCTAGAGATAATTTGGGGCATTTCCCTCCATCCTCACATCACTAATACAGTACTCAGGCAGCGGAGGGGGAAAGCGTATAGGCGCTCATGCGGTCCATTGGATGGAATGACACCAGCAGCATTAAAACCTAAACCATACGAAGTAGAGATTATATCGCCGCGTAAGGACCAACAGTGACCTGTGAGACCAACAGCCCAAGACTTACCACCACCTGGATGAATATACCCGCTGCGCACGAAGCCTTGAACTTGTATTTGCTTTACAAGTTCAATTCACATTTGTCTCTAGAATCTATGACTAGTTTTTGCATTAATTAACGTGCGCAGCGGGGATATCTACTTGCCTAATGCTACTGGTACTTTCAGAGGTGCTGGCGAGTGGGGCTACGATTGGTCTTCTCGGGCGTCTTCCACGCGTTATGATGGTGCAGATATACCTAGCGCTTACTTTATCGACTTTGGACCTTCTGTAGTTCGTCCGTCATATGGCCCGTACATTCGCTACAATACTTTCCCCCTCCGCTGCCTGAGTACTGTATTAGGGATGGGGGAGATTTGTGTTATAATGGAATTATGTTTGGGAGGTCAAGGTCAGAAAAGGCGAATGCGAAGAGCATTGATGGTATGAAGGGCCAGCAAAAGGGGCGCAAGCAGCTTGGTGCTGATGCTCAGGCTAAGATCGATGATTCTATCAAGGTGCAAAAACTTCAGCCAGAAGAAGCGGTGTTGGATGCCAAAGTTCTTCCGTGGAAGGCAGACCCAGCAGTGGAAGAGGCGGAGCAAAAGGCAGCCCAAGATAAGGCGCAGGCAGAAATTCAGCAGAATCGGATTATTAGTTTTTTCAGTGTTGAAGCCAAGGTTGAGGTGACTCCAGAAGAGATTGTAGGGATGGACTCGCGGAGCTTGAAGGATTTGAAGCGCGCGCGGGCTAATGATTTGCGCCGGGCGGCAATTGAGGAAGACGATCCGAAAGTGACACGTGAGGAGCGTGAGGCATTTTTGCAGAGGTTGGCTGAGGGCAAGGTGACGGCGCGAGATGAAAATAATTTTTTGCTCTTGGTGTGTGATATGCCAAAAGATGCTGCACTAGATTTTACGCAGAAGTTTGAACAGATTGCAATGGATTCGCGACAAACGCAGATTTTGGCGGTGGCAGCGGGTTATAATTTGACGAATTGGAAGCAAGTGGATAAAGAGGCTTTAACTAAGCTTTTGACTGATGTGCAAGATGATGGTGATGATTATCGAACACCAGTGGGGTTTTTGAAGCTCAGGCGGCATTTTCTGGAGGGGATTCGTTCGCGTACGAAGGAGCAAGTTTATAAGGCTTATGTGCATTCAATGAACGAGTTGGAGATGACGCTTTATGGGGTGCGACTGGATTATTTTCGGCAGTTTGAGTTGTTAAGACATGAGGCACGAAAATTGATGCCAACAAGTACAACAGAGTCTGTGCGCCCGACAGAGGCAAGATTTGAAGTATTGACTTCAGAGCGGAGCGCAGAAATTATGGGTCGTGCAGTGATTGAAGGTGATCCTTGGCGGGGTGGTGGTTTGGAACGGCATTTGAGTACACATGCGCTAACTTTGGCTAAGTTGGTGCCATTGTTTGCTCTAAGAATAGATGGTTTGGAAGTTGGGCTATCAGATATTTTCCAGTTGCCAGGTGGGAGAGCGGCAGTGATGGCCTATGTGCTGGTGCAAGATGAGGTGAAAGTGCGTACATATTATCGAACTAACACTCAAGGTTTTTGGCATTATTTACCAGATTATACACGGCGGGCTGATGGTAAAATTGATTTTTATTGCATCGGTTATGGGGAGGAGTCGGTAACTTTGCCGATGGAGGTACAAGCAGTGTTGGCAAGAATTGAAGCGGAACGTGGCGTGAAAGTTTTGCCAAATACGGCTGACTCAGAGTTTTTGGCGGCCGGCACGGCTTTTGCTTATGATACTCGGCAAGATTATCAGATGCAATGGAGTTATGGTCGAATGCGGGGCGATTACTATCAAGAAGTGTCGGCTGAGCCAGTGAATCATGATTTTGATATCCATGGTTCAAACCAAAAGAAAGCGCCTTATACTCTCAGCATTGATTATAATCGTTCGCCAGATTTTGAGGCACGGACACTTCAGTACGAGATTGAGACAACAGATGCTGGGCATGTGATAGTAGATGGGTTTAAGTCGTATGATGGACAGTATAATTGGCTGTTTTGTCGGGATAGTAAGGATAGGGCTTGGGTGGGGGCAGTGGAGGCGATTTCTCCAATGACGTCCATGGGATTGAGGCGAGATTGGATTGCACTGGGTGATTTTATGACGGCATTATATGAGCATACGAGCCAAGCAGGGATTTATGGTGATCGTAATGACACCAAGGGTGCGCGGCAGTGTATGTGGAATAATTATTTAAGTAATATTCCATTAATACAGGAATATTTACGGAAAGTTGGAGCAAAAAATGAGTAGTGTATTTACAAAAATTATTCAAGGCGAAATTCCCTGTTACAAAATTTATGAGGACGAAAAAACTTTGGCGTTTTTGGATATTGCGCCTGAGGCTGAAGGGCATACACTGGTGGTGCCAAAGCTGGAAGTGGATAAAGTCTACGACTTGCCTGATAGCGACTATCAGGCAGTGATGGCTACAGTAAAAAAATTAGCCAAGCACATGGAGGAGGTCTTGGGCGAGCGGATGCAGATAAAAATTGTGGGGATTGATGTGCCGCATGCACATGTGCATATTTTACCGGTGAATGAAAATTGGGCGGGTGAGCGTTATATTAAGCCAACTGAGGAAGAATTTGAGGCATTGCAAGAAAAACTGCAACTCTCAGAGTAGAATTGCAGTTTGGGCTAAAGTCGGTAAGGTTAGCTAATTACGTCGCCAGGAAGGTCGTCAGGGTTTTTGGGTTTTTGACTGTTGGTATAATCAATGAATTGATTTCTAACAACGTAGGTTGCATTAATTAAACGTTGGTTAAGATCGACGATACGTGCTTGACCGATACCATTACTGTTTGCAATAAGATTCTGGTATTTACTCTCAAGTAAACTAAAGACGTCTTTAGTTCGAGGCTGGCTTATTTCAGCCTCGAACGTAGGTTTGTCTAGGCTGCTGAGGATGTCGGCAGTGATAGTAATTTGATCGGTAATTTCTTGTTCTTTGATGTTGTCGATATTAATTTCTGGATTTTCTAGAGCACCAAGTAACTTGGTGAAATTTCTTTTTGCAAAGTTTTCGTATTCTTCGGGTGTAGTTTCGATTTCTTGGTTCTCGGCTGTATTCTCTACGTCAACGACGGCGTTGAGGGTGTTGTCCATGTTTTCCCATCCAGTAGGTTCATTGCTTTCAGTATGATTTGGTAGATTTTCCATATAAGTGTTTTCCTTTTGTTATTGAAGTTCGTTTTCGATGGCTTGAGCTTTGGTATCGTCATATTCGGCGGTAATATCAACGCTATCGTCAGGATCTTTTTCGAAAGTATTGATAGAAGCGTCGGCTTTCGGCGATAAATTATCATAAGGGTTACGATCGGTAGCATTTTCATTATCTACCGGCTGAAAAACGTCGGGCATTATTTCTCCTTTTTGTGTTTGTTTTGATAGAAGATGGTCGTCTGCGAGAACAACCGTGTTTACACTCTTATTATCAGTGTAGCACAGCATAAGCAAAATGTCAAGAGGTTGTTTGACTTCGGTTTTTATATCTGATGTTATGGGTTAGTAGAAAAACAGTTATGTTATAATTTCTTGTATGGGAACAAATATTGAGTCTTTGCATTCTGGGGGTGCTTTGTCCGAAACGAGTACTTGGGATGAGTTAAAGGGAGTTGAATTTGCTGGTGATTTTGAAGGAACACAGAGAACTGAGCCTGTGGATAATCCTGAGAATGCTCAGGAAAAAGTAGCAAAGGAAAGAGATGCAGAAATTGGAGCGCAGAGAATACGCGAATTGACGGATTGGCGAGCGAAAGCTGAGCGAGAAGATCCACAGGGGTTTGCTGAGGCGGTGGCGAAAGATGATGAAGATAATATGCAGAAAGAACGGCGAAAGCAAGAAATTCGTGATCAGGCAAGGCGATATCAAGAGTTGTCAATGATGGGGGAGGAACATGGTCGGGAAAAGTCGGAATTGAAGAGTTTGCAGGACGAAAAAGAAAAAAGTTGGTTTTATCATTTTAAGCAAAAAATTGGAATACAGGATCGGCAGATGATGAAATGGAAACAGAAGTTAGAACAAATAGACGCATTAAGTGATGAAAAGATAAAACTTGCTATGCGTGGATATGGTAATGATGAATCAGTGCAAAAGATATTGAGTGGGATTGGAGAAGAAGCCCATACGCAAGAAGAGGCTTTTGTTGAAAAGTTTGTTAGCCCACTAGAAAAGGAACAGAAGAAAGAATTGCTGAAATTTGATAATTTAGCAAAATTGTCGACGCGGGAATATCTTGATCTTTGGAAAGGACTGAACCCATATTATTTATCTCATGTGACTAGGCAAGGATATAGAGACCACTCTGGAATGACTTATCATAGTGAGGGGCTTGGTGAGTTCCATGATGGGTTTAAACAGATAATGAAGGGTGATAGAAAATTACATTCTACTTGGGAGATAGCAACTGGTAAAGGAATGTCGCAAGTGGGTGATGCTGAGGTGGTGGGTCGGTATTTTCAAGTGGCCGATACGTTGCCAGAAAAATTATCAGAGGGTGGAGAATTAGATAAAGAGTCGTTGGCGTTGGCGTTAGGTGGAGGGCATGGAGTACTGAGCCAGCCGGATGGATATTGGCAAGACAAGACATCGGTACATTTTATGTCAAATGCGATTGGTAATAATCAGTATGGGGCAGAGGAGGGTAATGAAGTCTTCTTTATTTTTCCTGCGGATGTTTTAGCTTCGCAATGTTATTCTAATACGCCGTTAGCGAGCGTGAAGAATGTGAAAGATTTAGGAAAGAGAGAGGCGCCGTGGCAAAGTGATGACCATAATGATTATTTTGTGATGCCGAGGGAAAATGGTATACCGATAGATGCAGGTCTGGTATTCTTGCCAAAAAGTGTATTGGTAGATTCGAGGAGTGGTTCTAAATACCAAGGGCGTGATGGAGATAATTTGATCCCTATTAATGAGGAGAATGGGGTAAGAGCAGAGCAATATTGGGAACGGTATTTTGCAGAGCATCCAGAAGAGAAACCAGCGCATGTGGTTTATTATGATGGCGCACCGAGCGAAGCAATAAATAGTTTGCTGGAAAATTATGGGATTGTGGTTGGCGGAGTAGGAGACCTTGGTGGTAGTAAAGAACTTTATGATTGTGGTTTTGGCGAGAATATAGCTTTTGGCGGGACTGAAGCGGAGAAGGAGTTAGAGAAAGAGTGTGATACTTTCTTTGAAAAAATGGCGGAATATATAGAAAAACAGCGACACATGGAGGGGTAAAAGAGAAGTGATAGTATGCTATAATTGTATACATGAAGTTCACGAAGAGTTACGAACCGGGAGAGTTCGAGCCGCAGATTTATGCGGAATGGGAAAAAACAGGAGTTTTTCAGCCGCGTAGGATTGTGGTCGAGTCGTATGAGGCGGAAACGCAGGATTGTTATTCGGTTGTAATGCCACCACCAAACGCAAATGGGAACTTGCATATTGGTCATGGATTGACAATTGCATTGGAAGATTCCCTAGTGCGGTATAACCGACTTCGTGGCAAGAGTACTTGGTATATTCCTGGGGCCGACCATGCTGGGTTTGAGACCTGGGTGGTGTATGAGCGAGCTTTAGAAAAGCAAGGTCGCACACGGTTTGAGTATTCGCGTGATGAACTTTATGCGCAGGTGTGGAAGTTTGTGGAGGAGCAGCGCGGGAATATGGAGCTGCAGCTTAGAGCGCTTGGCGCAAGTTGTGCTTGGTCGGATTTGACTTTCACTTTGGATGAAAATGTGATTAGTCGGGTGTATCAGACTTTCGAGAAGATGTGGAACGATGGAATGATTTATCGTGGGGAGAAGTTGGTGAACTTTTGCCCCAAGCACCAGACGGCATTTGCAGATATTGAAGTAGAGCATAAGGATGAGGAGGGTAAGTTGTGGGAGGTGGCTTATCAGTTGGTGAGTGTGCCTGAAGATATGATTGATTCGGCTTCAGATTTTACGAAGCGGGAGATTGTAGTGAGCACTACGCGACCAGAGACGATTTTTGGCGATACGGCAGTGGCAGTGAATCCGGCAGATGAACGTTATCAGGATATGATTGGCGGTTTGGTGAAACTACCTTTGACTGAGCGGGTGATCCCGATTATAGCGGATGAACACGCCGAGATGGAGTATGGTACTGGAGCAGTGAAGATCACGCCAGCGCATGATTTTGATGATTTTGAGGTGGGTGAGCGTCATGGGTTGGAGCGAATTCGGGTAATTGGTGAAGACGGTAAAATGACAGCTGCGGTAGGTGAGAAATATGCTGGTTTGACGACTGAAGAATGCCGCAAACAAGTGTTAGAGGATTTGGAAGCACAGGGGCTGCTTAGGGGTGAGAAAAAGATTACGCATGCGGTGGCACATTGCTATAAATGTGGCGCAGTGATTGAGCCGATGCTAAAGGCGCAGTGGTTTATTGATGTGAAGCGCTTGGCAAAAGCAGCAATTGAGCATTTAGAGCGTGGTGAGATTAAGTTTCATCCAGCGAACAAGAAGAAAGTTCTAATTAATTATCTTGAAGGATTGAAAGACTGGAATATTAGCCGGCAGATTCCATGGGGGATTCCAATTCCAGCGTTTCGACAGACTGAGACTCAGGATGCACCAGAGTGGATTTTTGACATACGTACGAATTTGCAAAAGATTGAGGTGGGTGGAGTACACTATTATCGTGATGAAGACACCTTTGATACGTGGTTCTCGTCTTCGCATTGGCCGATTGTGTGTACGAATTGGTTGGCTGGTAAAGAGAACCCATATTATCCTCTGAATGTGATGGAAACGGGGGCAGATATTCTGTTTGCGTGGGTGGCACGGATGATTATGATGGGGATATATGTGACAGGTGAAGTTCCCTTCCGAGAAGTGTATTTACACGGTCTGGTACTTGATGAGCATGGGCAGAAAATGTCAAAATCTAAGGGTAACGTAATTAATCCGATGGATCTCGTGACGAAGTATGGCTCGGATGCATTTAGGCTAGGGATTTTGCGTGGGCGAAGCGCAGGGATGAATCAGGCATTTAGTGAGAATAGTGTGATGGCTGGGCGGAATTTGTGTAATAAGTTGTGGAATATTTCGCGTTTTATTCAAGGGATGGTGGATGAAAGTCATAGCGGCAGTGTAGTGGCGGCGGAGATGATTCAGGCGGAAGCTGAGGCAGAAGTGGTAAATGAGGGTGCCGTGCAGGCAGGGGCGGAGCTTCCCTATTCTACGGACAATATGGGGGAAGATTGGATCTGTCGTGAATTGACAGCTTGTAAAGATGAGATTGAGGACGATATGGCAAATTATCGTTTCTCAGAGGCGGTAGAGACGCTTTATAGTGTGATCTGGGATAAGTACGCAGATTGGTTTATTGAGAGTCAAAAGATTTATAAAAATGTACCATTACTCAAGATGACACTGGAGATGATTCTGAAGATGCTGCATCCGTTTGCGCCGTTTGTGACGGAAGCGATTTGGCAGAGTTTGAGTTGGACAGAGGGGCTGTTGATTGTGCAGAAATGGCCAACAAGGCTTGTATTTGACGCTGTAAGCGCTCAGAATTTTGAAAGCCTTATGGTTGTAGTGTCGGAGACTAGACGAGTGTCAACGGAGCTCTCAGGTGCCTCTAAGGGTAAAAAATGGACGTTATTATATGGTGATGATAGCCTGGTGGATGATAATCAGCTATTGTTAACTAAGTTGACGGGCGTAGCAAGTGTAATCAGTTGTGAGGGACAACCGCAGGGTTTGAGGTTGGCTTTGGTTAATCATGAGGTATATTTGGATGTACCTGCGGAAATAGTGGCTGAATATCGAGATAATTTGGAACAAAGGATTTTGAGCGTAGGGCGGGAGTTGGATGCTTTGAATTTGCGGATGATGAATCCGAATTATGTTGATAAAGCGCCCGCGGCTTTGGTAAAACAAACACGAGATGGAATTGCCGAAAAAACCGCCCTGATCGAGCGGTTGAAGGGTGAACTGAGGGTGATTGAATAAAATTCGGTATAGGAGCAAAAGAAATGGGCCGCAATTGCGGCCCTCTCCTAATATTAGGAGTTTTCCATGATTAGCATTCTGCAGAGATTCTGAGCGCTGTACTGATAATACGGTTGATATCATTGCCAGCGGTATCTTTAATTCCCTGCTGTTCTTCAGGTGACATTCGGTAATACATTACTGTTATTACCCGTGCCAGTTCCTTGGTTATTGTTACTTCTTCCATAATACTTCCCTCCTTATTGGTTGTATCGAATTCTTCACCTAACAGAGCGTTTGCGATGTAGTCGCTCATCTCGTGGAGCCCTTCATTACTAAATGGACATTCCAATATCTTAACTTCGTCCTTGGATACTTCCCCTTTGGAATTGTCAGTCCCCATCAAAATTGCAGAGTAATTGTCAATCTTAATAGAGTATCCGAGAGAAAAAGCGGTGGATGCAAGTTCCAGAAATTCTGCACCCCATTTTTTGCGAAGTGGTTCTGCCACCTTGTCGATACGATGTCTGATATGGTTAATATAATCCGCTTCTTCGTAGTCGTACTTGTAGGATTTTCGGATTTTGCCTTTTTTATCATAGATAATAAGGCGAATCTTATCTCCTACGAGTAAGGCGCAGCCTGTGAGTTTTGCACGCAGTGTAAGTTCTTTTAATTCGTTGTTCATAGGTCCCCCATTTTAAAGTCCGTAGACTGTTATTTTCGCTACTTTAGCAGCGTAGGGGCCATAGGGTGAACGGCGCCCTAGGCTACTAAAGTATACGAAATGGGGGTGAATATGTAGAAGTAAAAATTTAATCATGGTATGGTACTATGGAATAATCCTAATGGTTACTCCATGCCTCCATTGTAGCATAGATTACTTAAAATGTCAATACTTAAAACATGATTATGTTTGAAAATGGAAGTTCCCTGTTCGTAAAATTGAGTCCTGGATTCTGATTTATTTTTCGTGCGCAGCGGGTACTTTATCCTTACTGTTTCTGCTGGTACTTTTAGGGACGCTGGCCTCGACGGCATTTACTGGTCATCTCGCAGTGGTGCCGCCACCAATGCGTACAACCTCCACCTTAATGCTACTGGTGCGTTCCCGTCGGCTGGCCCGAATAGCCGTTGGCATGGTCTCCCCCTCCGCTGCCTGAGTACTGTATTAGGGATGTGAGGAGTCGATAAACTCTGGAGAACAAAAGGTTGGTTCCCTCTTTCTATAAAATGTACTTGCAAATTTATTATGCTTGAATTATAATAGAGGTAACGGATTTCTATATATGGGTAGGTGATTCGGGTATAGTCTGTGTTTTGGTTTTATACCTAGAAGTTCGGGAGAGTTGGTTGAACCAATATCATGTATGTGATGTTGTGTCAAAAGATTTCACATTTGGTTTATGTTTTTGTGCTGTGGATTTTTGACTAGTTTTGGTCATTTTTTTGTTGCGGTATACCTGTTAGGTTTATTATTTTCACTAGCAAGTGTCCGCTGGAAAATGTGAATAACAGAATGTTGGGTAGACGGTGAAATATGTTGTAATATACGTAATATTCTATATGAGATAATGGGGCCATAGGGAATCACTGTTGCTTTGTTGGGTTTTTGGTTTCATTGGTATGTTTTTAAAGTAGTATGATCTAAGAAATGGTTGATGTATTACAATCTCATATCCCTAATACAGTACTCAGGCAGCGGAGGGGGAAAGCGTACCAGCGAGCATAGTCATTACGTAGCGAATTAACTTCGTTGGCATTAAAGAGGAGATTATAAGCACGAGTAGACATTGAATAAGAACGCGACGACCAGTAGAGGCCAGCGATGCCAGCATCTCTAAAAGTACCAGCGGCAATAGGTAAGGTGATATACCCGCTGCGCACGAAGTAAAGAGGAGCAGCTGCAATGTTGTAGTTTACGCCATCGTCGTAATAGATGGATGTTTTGTTGAGTGCGAAGTTGAAATATTGAGGCACAAAATATCCTAGTCAGGAAACACTAACTAGGAATTATCGATAGGGAATTAGTGAAGAATTTTGCGGGTAAGGCGATTGATATGGCGAATCAGTTGATACATTTGATACCGTAGTGGTTGTAGGGGTAAATCCCAGGTGCCAGCGTAACTAATCATTTGCCCGCCGAACGATTTCTTGTATTGAGAAAAGCCGTACCAGGGGTGATTTTTGTCTTCGGAAGTGGTGATACCCCAAAAGTCGAAGATCTTGGCGCCGCGGTTTTTGGCGTCAAGTATCATTTGCACGAGCAGAACGGTGCCGGCAGCGAGTTTGCGCTCTTGGTCGCTAGTGGCAGCGTGGGCATAGAAACGCACATCATCGTAATCATACACCAGGGAAGCGGCCAGAGTTTGCCCCTGATATTCGGCAAAATATAGCGTGGCAAAACCGGATTCAACCTGACGCTGTAGATGTTGTTCATCTTGGGGGGTGAAATGATCTTTATCGGCGACACCACGGAGGAGGGAAGAGAGAATTTGTACGTCTTTGGGATCTTGGCTAGTGCGAATAGTGAGGCCCTTTTTGCTACTACTTTGCCAGTATTGGACGTTGGATTTGCGCATTTGTTTTAGGAGTTCTTCTTGAGGTAAAGAGAGGTCGAGTACCCAAGTGTGGGCAGGGTCGATATCATGGGACTTCTTGAGGCTCAAGGATTTCAACATATTTGGTGAGAGGGAATCGCTAGTTGGTTCAATACGAATAAAGAAAGCATTATTCTTACGAGCAAGTTTTGTGAGTCCAGCAAGGGCAGATTTTAGGCATTTTTCATTCGCGGAGTTAAGGGCAGGGCCATAGGGACAGAAGAGGTAATTGCCGACAGGGGTGGTCTGAAGAATAGCCAGAGCGGAATAATCTTTTTCTTGCAACCGGAAAGTTTGATGATTTTCGAGTTGTTGGAATTTTTCCCAAGCAGAAGACTGCAAAAAATGCTGATTCATGGACTAATTATATCAGAGTTTGAATGATAGTGGTGGTCGAATTAAGAAGAATAGCCATCTCTGTTATTGACTTTTGTAATAATGTATGATGTAATGAAGAGATATGGTGATGCTAGGTAGCATAGAACGTTGACAAGTTGCGAGTAAAGTGTTTTGTGAGTGGCATCAAGTCTATGGTAAATCCGTAGGTTTGATGCTGCTTGCAAAGTGCAAATAGCAAAAATTTTATGCCTAGGAGGGAATTTGAATGGCAAAGAAAAATAGCAATAAACGTGTAGGGCACAAGGTGAATCCGTCGTATTCTTACGGTGGTCAAATAGTGAAAAATGTGCGTGAGTTGGATGCGGCAATCAGGCTGGCAGCTAGCGAACGTCTGGTGCAGACACAGGAATGGCTGGATGGCAATATGCGGATGCTTTTGACTCATTTGGAGGAGGGAAGTGTCTACTATGTGACAGAGGTAGCGATCCCGTCGGCTTATGAGAATAAGCAACCAACGACATTGATTACCTTGAAAACCTTGTCAAAGAATGAGGAAAAATTGTGGGCAGTGCATCATGACCCCAAGTCACCTTATTCTTGGTAGGCGGAATGTATTTGCCGCAGCGGCGCTTTTGGGACGTTTCGGATTTATTCCTGTGACACAGTAAAAATGATATGTTAATTTTTCGTAACTCGTAGACTTGATTTATGGCTCCTGAAGCTTTTCTGGCGAGGGAGCCAGTTTTTATTGTAATTTTACATAAACATTTTGTGAATATTTTGGATAGAAAGAGAAAAATATGGTATAATTTGTATAGATATGAAAATTTTGGCAATTGAGAGTTCGTGCGATGAGACTGCAGCGGCGGTGATAGAGGGTGCTGGTGATTTTGCTGAGCGGGGAACGATTGATGAAAAGCAAGCAGATTTGCAGATCTTGAGCAATGTGGTGGTGTCGCAGGTGGATATTTTTGCAGCTTATGGTGGTGTGATACCCGAGGTAGCGGCGAGGTCGCATTTGGAGGTAATTTTACCTGTGGTGCATAAGGCTTTGGATGATGCTGAATTGACAAAAGATGATATTGATGTAATTGCTGTGACGCATACCCCAGGACTTTTAGGTTCGCTTTTAATTGGGACGTTGACGGCGCGGATGCTGGCGATTTTGTGGGGGAAACCACTGTATGCGGTGCATCATTTGAAAAGCCATATTTATGCCAATTGGTTGCATTCCGAAACCATTGTGGCCAATACGCTTTTCGTTCAGCATGGGTGTGCCTCTCCTCATCTAAAGATTCGGACCCGGCAAAGCCCCAGTAGTCAAGCTACAATGCTTCACGGAAAGGTATTAGCTGTGGAGGTTCCGGAGTTTCCACTGATTGCTTTGGTAGTGAGTGGGGGGCATACGCAGATTATTTATATGCGTACACACAATCAGTTTGAAATTATTGGGACAACACGGGATGATGCGGTGGGAGAATGTTTTGATAAAGTGGCGAAGATTCTCGGGTTGCCATACCCGGGAGGGCCGAGTATTGCTAAGTGTGCAAATGGGGAGACTTTTGCATCATCTTCAGAGACGATGGCGCTCTCCTCATCTAAAGATTCGGGCCCGCGCCAGCCGAAAAATTCTCTTCAGACGACGCAAAAGTCTCCTACTTGCCCGGTTGGTAATGCTCGGGCCTATCGGTTGCCGCATCCGCAGGTGGAGGGGTTGGATTTTTCTTTTTCTGGGTTGAAGACGGCAGTGTTGAGGGCGGTGCAGGCGGATTGCAGTTTACCAATTACGACGCCGTCATATGAGCTAAAGGAACATTTGACTAATCAGCAGAGGGCGGATTTTGCGGCAGCGTTTCAGGAAACGGCATGCAATATTTTGATTGAGAAACTGAAAATGGCCCTAGAAGCCTATCCAGAGGCTCGGAGCGTGGTGATTGCAGGTGGGGTGAGTGCTAACGCAGTTCTTAGGAAAAAAGCCTTAGAAGAGCTTTCAGGCACTTCTAAGGGTAAATTGGGAAATTTTGGTGCGCAAAAAGAGCTGCAAGGAAAAGTGTTTTTCCCAGAGCTAAAATTTGCTGGAGACAATGCGGCAATGGTGGGTGCGGCGGCGTATTTTGAGATTATTTCTGGAGTGGAGCCGACAGATCCGTATGCTTTGAATATTGCACCACGGACGGCGATTACTACGGAATAGAGAAAAAACAGTTGACAAGCAGGTGGGTGTCAAGTAGAATGAATCTATGTCCGTAGGCTGGTTTTATAGGAGCCGCGAAGGACTGCTGGTCTCACCGTTGTTGTGTTTTGGAGACGACTGGTGTGAGTTAGCGACACATTGATATGCTCAGTGGCACTCGGCTTGGGAGTTCGACGCAGGGTTTTGGCTAAGTCTTAATCTTGTGCAACGTTTGTACCATGTTTGATCTGGCGTGGGTGCTGAGAGTTCTTTAATAGAGAGGAGGTGTAATATAGTACACGTTCGTAATCCTACTGTTTAGGTAGTATGTAGTGAAAACTGAATATAGCCTTGGGGGAAGGAGGATTGCCGTGAGAAGAATGGCATACGAGATTCGTGCTGATACGCTGTCGTTTGTTGTAGACAGTGATTTGATGGTAGCGGTGGCGCGGAGATGAGCGGGATGTAATAACGTATGAGAAATGGATTTGAAGTTTCTGTGTCTTTGATCTTGTGCTTGTGTATCATGGTTATGGCAACAGTCGTAGACTCGGTGGGAGAGCCAAGCGAACTGGCGATAGAGGCGATATTGCCCTCAACGGAAGAGTTGGCAATATATCAGTCAAGTTGGGATGGACTTGGGACATACGAGAAACGCCTGATGATGAAGACGCAGCAGGTAGCAGAGGTTTTGCAGGTTAGGATTAGGAGTCCTAGTGCAAGGTGTAAAAGTCACTTTCTGGTGAACCTGGAGTGTTTCGATGCCAGGGATCAGGGGAAGTCTTCCCGTTTACCGAGTTTCGGTTAAAACTCGGTTAGTTCTGTAACTGTTTACCTTAATTATTGCCTCCTCCGATTTTCTAAACCCATTTTGTCGGAGGGGAGACAAGATGAAAAACGCTCAGAGATTTCTTTGGGCGTTTTTGCATGAATAGACTTATTTTATGAGTTTTGCCATGACTTCAATTGTGAGAATAACATCAGCGACAGAGCTGCCACGAGAGAGGTCGGAAACAGGATAACTAAAACCTTGGAGGATGGGGCCGGCGACATTAAAGCCGGCGATATGCTCGAAGGCTTTGTAAAGGATATTACCTGAGTTGAGATCGGGTACGATGAGGACGTTGGCCTGGCCGGCTACTGGGGAATCGGGGAATTTTTTCTGAGCAATGGCAGGATTAATCGCGGCGTCAAGTTGCATTTCGCCATCGAGTAAGATTTCTGAATCTTGGAATTCTTGGCGGATGGCTTGCATGAGTTCGATGGTGTCATCGTGCCCGCCGCTACCAAAGGTAGAGAAAGAAAGTAAGGCTACACGGGGTGGTTCGGAGAAGAGTTTGCTGGCAGAAGTGTGGGTTTGGTGGATGATTTCTATCAATTGGGCTTTGCTGGGATGTTTGCAGGCGGCCATGTCGGCGAGGAGGTAGACTTGGTTGCCTTTTTGCATAACAGCTAGACCAGAAAAGGTTGAATAACGCTCGGAAATTGCAGGATTGACAGAGGTAGAGTTTGCTTCAACTTGTAATTGCTTTACAAGTTGGGGTTTTGGAGACATGGGAAAATGTTCGCGACAGGCGAGAATGACATCACGAGATGAATAGTCAATGCCGGCAATCATAGTGTCAGCTTCACCGGATTTAACCATAGCGCAGGCGGTGGTTAGGTTTGGGGCGGGCAAAGCAGTGATTTCTGAGACACCATCTGGTGCGATACCAGGGATAGATTCGCCAGAGGCGTGCATTTCGGCATGGCGCTCTAGGGCAGCTTGGATAGTAGAGTTGTTAAATTCAGGGAATACGATGTTCATGAGAGTATTATAGCATAGATGATATGTATTCGTGATGGCGGCAATATGTATTGATTTTTGATGACATGTATCTATTTTGTAAATACGCGTATTTATTTTTAGATACATGTATTGACAAAATAGATACATGTGCTAATATGGATATATGACGAAACTAAATCAGAACCAAGAACGAATTTTGGAGATTTTGAGTAATTCCCAAGAAGATATGACTGCGCTACAGATTGCCGAAAAAGGGGATTTTAGTAATCGGACTTTTGTGAGTAAACATTTACGACTTTTGAAAGAAGCGGGGATGGTGGTGGATGAGCGTAGGGGGAAGAATATTTTTTATACTACGACGAATAGGGTGGTAGTCTTTGATCAAGAATTGTCTTTGATGGGATTAAGTGAGGATAAGGTTTGGGAGGTGGTTGCGAAGAATGAACGTTTAATAAAGCATACCTCCGAAAATGTGCGGGGTGTCTTATATTATGCTTTTACAGAGATGTTAAATAACGCAATTGACCATTCAGAGTCAGATGTGGCTCAAGTGAAAGTAGAAATTAAAGGTGGAAAATTGCGTTTTATGGTTCGGGACTATGGCGTAGGGGTGTTCCGGAATATTATGCAAAATAAGCATTTAACGGATGAGGAAGAAGCAATACAAGAATTGATGAAGGGGAAAGCGACGACGGCGCCAACGGCGCATTCGGGGGAAGGGATCTTCTGGACATCGAAGATAGCAGAGTTTTTTAGGTTAAAGAGCTATGAGTATAGTTTATTGATTAATAATGAAGTAAAAGATTATACAATAGCCCTGAATGAGGACTTACTAAAGGGGACGGAGGTGTTGTTTGAGGTGGTGGCTGATACAAAGATGTCTTTGGAGGATTTTTTTGGACAGTATATGTCAGAGGAGAATGATTATGCATTTGATACGACGGTAGTGCACGTGAATTTATATCGGAGTGGTGAAGTGTGGATTTCGCGCTCTCAGGCGAAGAGAGTGTTAGTGGGATTGGAACGATATAGGCGGGTAATTTTGGACTTTAGCGGAGTGGAGTTGGTGGGGCAGGCGTTTTGTGATGAGATATTTCGAGTTTTTCGATATAAACATCCAGAAATTAAGCTGGAACCAATAAATATGAATAAATCGGTGGAAATGATGGTGCGGCGAGCTTTCAGTGATACGACAGGGGAAGAATTATTTAAGCAAAATTTGCCAAATTAAAATTGTTATGCTACACTGAAAGGGTACCAGTTTTATCAAAAGTAGCCATTGATTTTGTTATGGTTTTATTACTAGTGGTTGGATAGGGCATCGTGAGTCCCTAGAAAAACTACTAGTTAAAGTGGCTATGATAGGATTGGTACACCTCGCGGTGCCCTTTTTTGATGGTGGTCGTCGCTTGGGTGATACCAATTACTAATCTACTAGGAGGTAGGATAAATAGCAATGGTTTTAAGTCGGCAACAACAGCTGGGTTATTGGGGATTTTTTTCGGTGCGGTGGGGGCGCATTGCTGGTACTTAGGAGATAAAAAGAGTGGCACCAAACATATGATTATTTTTGGTATTGGTGTGGCAATAATGATAGTAGCAGGAGCGATTATACCATCGGTAGTATCATTTTGGACGCTTTATAGAATTTCCTGGTTAATAACGTTATTGAACGTGGTAGGTTGGCTAGCGATTGGCATAAGCGAAGTTTGGGGGTTTATTGAAGGGATCCAGATTTTGACGGGGGGAGATGCGGGTTTGGCACAAAAGGGTTATCGCGTGACGGCTGGGGTGCAAAGTTTTGGTGGACAAAATGGTTCGACAAATAATCAAGCGAGGCAAAGTGAGGGGCAGAATCAAAATAATATACAAAACGGTCAGTGGGGTGGTTATAATGGATAATCTTGGAGAATCAATGCCGTCAAACCAATCTACTATCATGCCGCAACTGATGCCAAAGAAACATGGTTGGTGGAAGTGGTTACTGTTTGGGGGTGGCTTAGTCGGTGCGGCAGCAGTAGGGGCGTTTGTAGTTGGAATGGCAGGGAGAGTAGATTATGAAGAGAGCTATCAAGTAGCAAAGGAGGCCAAGGTGCAGGTTGCAGCGGTGGCGTATGAAAATAATTGCGCAAACGTGGTGAACTTCGCGGATGAGTATTCCCCTAATATGGCTGAAGTAGGGGGGCTGGATTTTAAAAATTTGACCGTAGTGGGAGTGGAATTTGATAAACTTTATGAATTAATTCGAGTGAAATGTATGGAGAACTCAGAGTCAGTTATGGTGCTTTATTAAGCAGATATTTGTATAAAATAACAGATAAAAATGATAGTTGAACTTGTATATAGTATACAAGTTCAACTATTTGTGGGTTAGAGTATAATAGAGGTATGAATGATTTTGACTATTTAGATGAAAAAACAGTATATTTGGACGCGGCGTGTCAGAGCCTGAGGCCACGACCAGTGGTTGAAACAATAAATCAATACTATTTGGAGCATAATTCTTGTGGGGAGCGAGTAAAATATCCTTGGGGAGAAAAGACCGATGCGATGGTGGAGGCAGCACGGAAAAAGACCCTAAAATTGCTCAAGTTGAAAGAAAAAGATTATTTCGTGTCATTTACTTTGAATACAACTTATGGAATTAATCTGCTTTTGAACGAAATTTGTGCAGAATATGTAGAAAAAGTGTTCACATCGGATATTGAGCATAATTCGCCGTTTTTGGCGACGATGGCGTTAGCGCGACGCTTGGATGTGCCACGAGTGGTATTAAAACGGGTAGAGGATGGAAGTTTGCCTTTGGAGGAGGATTTTCATAAGGCAGTGCTAGTGGTGAACTGTGCGGCGAATTTTGATGGGCGACAGCTGGTAAATTTGAAGGAAGTGATAAAAAAGGTACATGGTGATGGCGGGTTAGTAATAGTTGACGCGGCGCAAGCGATGGCGCACTATCACGAGATGCTGGAGAAGACGGAGGCGGATGCAATTTGTTTTTCGGCACATAAGATGTATGCGCCTTCACTAGGTGTGATGGTGGTGCGGAGGGATTTGGTGCCGAAACTCACGCAGAGTTTTATTGGGGGTGGAATGGTAGATGATGTGTTTGCTGATAGTTATTTGCTGAGTGCAGAGGCAAACAAAGATCATGTACATACGATTTTTGAGGCTGGCTTGCAGGCGTGGGGGGAGATTTGTGCTTACTCGGTGGCGTTGGATTGGTTAGGTGGTCGGACAAAGGCCGACAAACAACGTTTGACGGCCTGTACAGAGGAATTAGATAGGTTTTTGCGTAGTAATCCGAAAGTGAAAATGGTGGGGAAGCGGGCGAATCCGACGATGAGCTTTTATGTGGAAGGGTTGGATTCACATTTGTTGGGTGCAGCACTGGGTAAAGAGGGAATTATGGCGCGTACAGGATATTTTTGTGCGCATTATTATTTGGACAAAGTATGTAAGTACCCATCACTAGTGCGGTTTTCTTTGAGCTATGCCACGCGAGAGAGTGACGTAGAACGGGTGAAGCAAGTGATGGGGAAGATCTAAGTCGTATGAGGAGTGTGGCTTGGTGGGTTATATTAGCAGTGGCAACAGCGGTGGCTGTGGTGGGTGCTGGTTTGGCATGGTGGTTTAATTTGGGGTTATTTGCAGGTCGGGTGTATATGATGGAAGATTTGGGGATGGAACGGGAGAAGAGTAGCGTAGATTTTAATAAGAATGACATAGATGATTATGCGGATTTTTTGTTGGGGGCACGAAAAGACGCGGAGAATTTTCCAAAGTATGATGGAAGTTATGTGCAAGGTGGTTACCCAGATGAAGATACTGGAGTATGCACGGATGTGATCTGGCGGGCTTTTCGGGAAGCAGGGTATGATCTGAAAGCGATGGTGGACGCGGATATTGCGAAAAATCCAGCAGAATATGATATTGAGACGCCAGACTCGAATATTGACTTTCGGCGAGTGAAGAACTTGCAAAAGTTTTTTGAGAAGTATGCGACGAAGCTGAGCAATGATTGGCAGGAAAATCCAGGTGGGTGGCAACCTGGAGATATTATGGTGTCTAATAATGGTGGCCATATTGGGGTGGTATCGGACCGACGGAATAAAAATGGGCGACCATATATTATACACAACGCAGGACAGCCTAAACGTGAGGAGGATTATTTGAAGCGGGGAAAAGCGACGGGGCATTATCGGTTCGATGCGAGCAAGATTGATGCTGATGTGCTGAAGAGGTGGGGAGAATAGATTTAAAATCAATAAGAAGATAAGCTACCGTCTTTTCTTGAGGTACACAAATAACTCTCTTCTGCTATATCTTCTCTAGGGACGTGTCGCTCGGACCTGTCGTCACAGGCCTCGCGCACTGCATGCTCGCTCGTGAGCTCCGCACCCCCTCTCGAAGACATAGCAGAAGAGAGACTATTATGTATGATAAGATTTAGTTTATTTCTCTAGCTGGGCATTGATTTTGCTACGCATGTTGACTAGGAAGTCGGCACCCATTTCGGATTGTTTGACTTGCTCATGACCAACGTAAATGAGCGGAGTGTAGGCGAGTTTGCGGGCTTCACTGAGCTTACGGTCGAAAGCGATTTTCTGGGCGACGGCGTCGCTATTCATGTCGGTACGAAATTTCTCTAAATCACCTTTGCCATTTGTAACTGTGGTGAAGTATTTTTCAAATTGTTGCTGGCGGGCGGCAGCGTCGGAATGATACCATTCGTTTTGATTGGCAAAGAGTAAATCTTTATATTCGCGCCAGTATCCTTGGATGGCAGCGGCATTGGCAGCAGAGGCCGCGGCGGTGCCGTTAGCATGGTAACTTTGTACAAAATTGCGGTAAACCACGGCGACTTTGCCATCATATTCTTTTACGAGCTGATTGAGTTTGGGGTTCATAGAGGCACAACCTTCGCACTGATAATCAGCATATTCAAAAATAAGTATAGGAGCATTAGGGTCGCCTTCGACATTTTCTGGCAAGTTACCAGACTCTTCGCTAGCGGGGAAAATCTGGGCTAGGCGGTCTTCACGGGGCTGCGCCATGCTAATCCCGATAATGCCAGCAAAAGCAGCGATAATAATTATAACGATAATCCAAATTTTTTTGTCCATGGGTATATTATAACACCTATAGTGCTATAATAGAATTTATCATAACGGAGGATATTAATGAGTAAGAAAACAGTTCTCACTATAGGTATTATAATTGCAGTTTTTGTGGGGTTTATTGGTTTATCTATGTGGCAGAGTTCTCAGTTTGCTAAGTTGGAAGAAGATAAAACTGGAGACAGTGACATGTATAGCCTCCAGCAGGTAAAAGATGATTTTGCTAAAATTGATTATAGTAAATATAATCTTAATACTATTTTGAGTAATAATCCGGACGCGGGTAATTTGCCAGAGAATATAACTGGTAGCGCCGATGCGCCAGTTGTGATTTATGAATATGCTGACTATCAGTGTAGCTATTGTGCTTTGATGAACCCTTATATTAATCAGATTGTGGCTGAGTTTGAAGGTAAAGTGGCGGTGGTGTTTCGTACATTTATCCTGGATTATCATCCAAATGGCGTGATTGGCGCTTCTGCGGCTAATGCTGCTGCCATCCAAGGATATTGGAAGGAATACAAAAATCTTTTGTTTACTAATCAAAATGAGTGGTTTTATTCTCAGGGCGATCAGCTTCAGAAGCAATTGGAGGATTATTTCTTAGTGGCTTCGGAGAATAAAGGTGATTTGACTAAATTTCGTCAGGATATGCAAAGCGCTGAAGTTGCGCAGAAGGTAGCCTTTGATATGGGGGCTGGTGATTATGTTGAGATTGGTGGGACGCCTTGGTTTTATCTTGATGGAGAATGGATCGATAATGAAGGCATGAGCCCAGAGAAATATGCAAATAAAATTCGTCAGTTGATTGAAGAAAAATTGAAATAGGGGTCTGGTTTTAACCATAAAAAGTATTGATTTTTGGGGATTGGTGTGCTATAATGAGGGTATAGGGGTTATATAATGCAAGATCAAAACCAAAAAACAACAAATAGTTCAGCCGTAGCACCAAAGCCTGGGAACTTAGGCACGAAGCCGGTGGTGGCGCCGAGTAAGCCGGTGGTCAAATTAGCGGCAGCAAAGTCGGAAAGTACGAAGACGGCTCCAGGGGTGATCCCACAGAACGATTTTGAGCGGCGAATTATTGACAAGATTCGGAGCTCAGAAAATATTTTGGTGGCGTTGTCGCGCGATCCGTCAGTGGATGAGATGGCAGCGGCGATTGGCTTGACAATGTTTTTGGATGGTCTGCAGAAGCATACTACGGCGATTTATTCAGGGAATACGCCAGATGCTTTGCAGTTTTTGCAGCCAGCAGAGACTTTCGAGACGAATACAGACAGTTTACAAGATTTTATTATTGCCTTGTCTAAAGATAAGGCCGATCATTTGCGCTACAAGTTGGATGGTGATTTTGTAAAGGTTTATATTACGCCATATAAAACAGTGCTCTCGGAAAACGATTTAGAATTTTCGCATGGGGATTATAATGTGGATTTGGTCTTGGCACTAGGTGTGCCGCAAGCGACAGATTTGGACGCGGCGCTTTCGGAGTATGGGCGGATTATGCACGACGCAACAACAGTAGATATTACTTGTGATGCGCCAGGACGATTTGGTGAGATTGAATGGAGTGACCCAGGAGCAAGTTCGGTATCGGAGATGATTACGAAGTTGATTTTTACGATGCAGGGTAAGGATGCGGCAGTGGATAAGGAGATTGCGACGGCGTTGTTGACAGGAATTGTAGCAGCAACCGGGCGCTTCTCAAATGATCGGACAAATTCTGATACAATGCAATTGGCTTCGAAATTAATGTCGATGGGGGCGGATCAACAGTTGATTTCGGCACATGTGATGGATAATGATGCTGGTGTGACGAATAGCGGACCGAGTTTTGCGGACTATAATACACCGTTGCCAGAGACTGATACGGCAAACTTGTTGGTAGGGAAAGATTATGGGGGGTATACTAATGAGCTGAAGGATACAGTGGTGCCAGTGGATGTTCCGGTGGAGGGTGGTATTGATCAGGCAGCAATGATACAGCAAACACAAGCGGCAACGGTTGGTGCTGCGGGGCAGAGTTCGGTAGCGAATGCGGCTGCTAATGCGGTGAATGAGGTGGTTTCGGCAGCAGCAGCGAGTGTGGCGGCAGTGAATAATGCTGCGGTCAAGGCGGAACAAGCAGCACAAGTAGCGGCTGAAGCGGAAATTGGACCAAAAGATTATGGAGCAATGTTGGCAGCAGCGTTAGAAGAACCTTTGCCAATGGCGACGACGGCGAGTGCGGCGGGTCTAATTGACACTAATCCAGGTGTAGGTGCGGTGACGACGAATGGGCAAGTGGTGCAAAGTGGTACGATGCCGCAGACTGGTATGGCTGCTGCGCGGCTAGTTCCAGAGGTACAATCAGTGATGCCACCAGTGGGAGCGCAGCCAGTAGCTAATGAGGCAGATGGAGTAGTTTTGCCACCGCCACCAGCTCCTGTAACGGGTAATGAAGCGATGCCACCGGTGTTGCCGCAGGTGCAGGTGCCAGCGGATTTGGCAGCTAAGCAGGCTGAAGAACAAGCTAAGGCGATGGCAGCACAGCAAGCACAGGCAAGTGCGGCTGCACAGCGAGCTAATCCAGCAGCATTTCAGATTCCTGGGATGTGAATGATTTAAGACTAGTGGTTGACTAGGTTAGTTTTTGATGTAATATAATGACATGAATGATGAGATTTTGCTAATTGATAAACCGGCTGGAATGAGTTCTTTTGGAGTGGTGGCGCGAGTGCGGCGTAAACTTTCAGAGAAAGCTGGTTATGTTGAGGTGAAAGATAAAGATGGGGTGGTGCGTGAGAAACGCAAGAAGGTGAAAGTGGGACATACTGGAACTTTGGATCCGTTTGCGACGGGGCTTTTGCTGATTTTGACGGGGAAAGAGACGAAGCGAGCGAATGAGTTTTTGAAGTTAGACAAGGAGTATGTGGCAACGATCAGGTTGGGGGCAACGTCGACGACGGGGGATATTGAGGGAGAGATTAAACCGTTTGTATCTAGTGACCAGTCATCACGCTTTTCTGAACCCGCTGCGTCTCGGCCCGTCGTTACGGGCGAGACTTGCTTCGATCGCTCCCCGTTGGTCGCGAAGAGTTCAGAACAAGCATGCCGACTGTTTCCAGTTAAAGCAGTTACTTGCCCCTCAATATCTCAAGTTGAGGAAGTGGTACAGAGTTTTATAGGGGAGATTGAACAAACAGTGCCGCAGTATTCAGCAGTGAAAATTAATGGTCAGCGGGCGTATAAGTTAGCACGTGAGGGCAGGCAGGTGGAAATGCCCCGTAGAAAGATACAAATTTATGAGATTGAGATTTTGCGGTATGAGTGGCCAGAGCTTGCAATACGATGCAAAGTCTCTAGTGGAACGTATATTCGGACTCTTGGAGAAGATATTGGTAATAAATTGGGTGTGGGTGGGTATTTGACAGCACTCAGACGGACAGAAGTGGGGGAATATCGGGTGGATGATGCAATGACCTTGGAAGAGTATCTTTCACATCCCTAATACAGTACTCAGGCAGCGGAGGGGGAGACCATGCCAACGGCTATTCGGGCCAGCCGACGGGAACGCACCAGTAGCATTAAGGTGGAGGTTGTACGCATTGGTGGCGGCACCACTGCGAGATGACCAGTAAATGCCGTCGAGGCCAGCGTCCCTAAAAGTACCAGCAGAAACAGTAAGGATAAAGTACCCGCTGCGCACGAAGTTGGGTAATAATCAATTTTATGGGAAAAATTTTAAAAAATAAGCATATTGTTTTTTGGTATAATTAGTAGTATGGAAGAGTTGGGACTAAGCTCGCGGAGTTATTTTTTATGGAATAATTCGTTGGGTTTTGGGGTGTTGGGGCGAGATATGGATGTGCAAACTGAGGTAGCGTCATTAACTAAGATTATGACGGCGTTATTGGTGTTGGAGACTCGAGATTTGGCGGAGACTGTTGTAATTACCCCGGAGATGTTGAGTGGTTTGTATGAATTTGCGGTGATTGGGCTGACGGTGGGACAGGCAGTGACAGTGGAGGATTTACTTTATGCTACGCTTTTGCCATCAGCGGGAGATGCTGCGCAGGCTCTTGCAATTAGTACGAGTGGGTCAATTGCAAATTTTGCTGATTTGATGAACAAGCGGGCACAAGGTCTGGGGATGGCAAATACGCATTTTAGCAATCCAGTAGGGAAAGATGAGGAAAACTATTCTACTCCTAGAGATATAGCGATTTTGTTAAGCGAAGCCTTGAAAAATCCGACTTTTGTGGAGATGTTTGAAACATTTGAAAAGTATTTACCAACTTTGGGAATTACAGTACGAAAGACTTTTCGACAAACGGGCTATACGAAAGGTGGAAAAACAGGATACACTGAGGCGGCGGGGCGATGTTTGGCAAGCACAGCAGAAATTGAGGGAACGGAATATATATTAGTGACGATTGGCGCATTACCAGGGCAGAATGTGGTGGATACAGAGAGGATTTACGCGGCAGTGGAGGCTGGATATGAACCAGTACAGATTATGCGGGCAGGCGAAGAAGTGTTGCGTGTAGGGGTAAAACAGAGCGCGACCAAAGTGTTGGAATTTGTTGCAGAGAGTGATGTGACTGTAGCATTGCCGAATGGAACGAGAAGAGAGGATTTGGCATATGAATATGATGGGGTGCAGGAAGTTACACGTGAGACTGCAGTGGGTGAGAAGTTAGGGACGTTTACGATTTGGCAGGACGAAGATGTTTTGTATGCGCAAGAGATTTACTATACTGAGGAGCCAGAATTCTATAATTATAGTTGGGTGGGATTGGGTGCAGGAGTGTCGGTATTGCTATTGTTAGTAGCAATGGTGATAGGGGTGTGCACTTGGCGTAAGAAGAAATCTAGTTGGTTGATTTTGATTTTGCTGGTGTTGTTTGGGGTGAGTGTGGGAGTGAATGTTTGGTTGTTTCATGATTGGTTTGAGCCAGGCGGGGAAACTGAAGTGACGTGGCCGGGAACGAGACTAGATGAGATAATATCCGAGGATGATGCGGTACGAGAAGACGAGGTGGATAAGGAGGATTATAGTGTACATGAGGGGAATTTGATGCTGATAAATCCTAATTTTATGGTGGATAAGGAATTTATTGCGTCGCGAAAACAGGAATTAGTATCGGTATCGGAATTATATGGGATTAAAGAATATAATGCTAGTGTGAATGGGGATAATTTGTTGACTGCGGAGGCGGCGGAAAATTTGAATGCGATGCTTGCGGCATATAAAACAGAAAATCAGGGGCATGAAATGGGAACGCGATCGTGTTTTAGGGAAAGAGGTACGAACTGTGGGCGGTTATGCGCGGCGACTGGAGCATCGGACCATCATACGGGTTTGACATGTGATTTGATTGATTTGCAGTATGGAACAAGTTTGGACACGGCGGATTATGCCCAGCATAAGGAATGGCAGTGGCTGAAAGCGAATTCTTATAAGTATGGATTTATAGATCGGTTTCCCTTGGCTTGGTCTGGGGGTTTGATGTCGGAACCATTGAATGTGGACGAGAATGGTACGACTGGGTTATATGAGACTTGGCATTATCGTTATGTGGGTGTGGAAGCAGCGACTGAGATTGCAACTGGTGTGTATAATAATGGCGAATACGATTCTTTGGAGCATTATCTGAAAGCCACGGGGAGGGTGTTGGACTTGAAGAATGGAGTGCGCGAGTAGTTCGCTTGGAATGGTATGGCGAATGAGAGCCATTAGTGCGAGCCGGTGGTTTTTCTTGAGAAATAGGGGTTGTAAAAATACCGAGGTGTGCTATAATTGGGGACATATGATTACTAGAGAGAAAAAAGCTGAGGCGATGGCAAAGCTTGCACGCACCAAGGAAGATGTGGGGAGTCCAGAGGTGCAGGTGTCGGTTTTGACTGAGCGGATCAAAGAAGTGACCGAGCATGTCAAGACGAACAAGCATGATTACATGGCAAAGCGGGGTTTGATGCAGATGGTAGGGCAGCGTAAGAAGTTGCTGAAGTACCTGGAGCGGACTAACTTTGACTTGTATAAGAAGACCATTGCGGAGTTGGGTCTCCGGAAATAACAAAAGGCTCCCGAGTGAGGGAGTTTTTTGATGGAAAAGTTGGTAAAAAGATACCCCTTCCGCGGCTAGTTTTGCGTTGGAAGAGGCTAGAAAGGAGTTTTAGGAAGGATGACTTAGAATTGATTACGGTATCATGTAGTATTCTGGCTCACAGTCATGCGTGATGGCATAGTTATAGACCAGGTTTGTGTAACTACGTAAGGCACATTCACACTGGCGTGTAAAAGCAGCCGTGACGCGGTTAACCGCGTCTTCTGACATCGGCGTCAGAAGACGTTCACAATTACTAAAATCTACCCATGCTGGAGCATTGTTGGTGTGGCTGACATAGAAGTTGATGATGAGCTGACTTTTGTCATATTGCATAGTATAAGCCATGCAGAAGCAAAAGTTACGCCCTTTGCAGTACTTTTCGAGTTTCTTGTCATCGTATTCGCCTCTGATATATGCATCTTTGACGTGATTGACGATGCGCTCGATGACGCATTGGTTTAAAGTTGCAACGCTAGCAGGGGGGAGCCCCTCGATCACGATTGTTTTTATAACCAATTTATCTTCTAGTTTACTGCCTAAGTGATTTACGCCTTCAACGAGTTCGGTCTGAGTTTTCCTTTTGACACGTGGAGGTGAAATTTTCTCATGTACAGGTAAACTGGGGAGCGCTTGGATTGCCTCGCCAAATACGAGAGTGAGGATGCTACCGATTGAACCGCACACGGTCATTGTTACTGCTGTTTCTGTCATTTATTATTCTCCTTATAATGTACTTGCTGGGCACACAAAATAGTCCCAATCTCCATTATAGCACAGATAATTTTATTTGTCAATATTTTGTGAGGAGGTTAGAGAAAAGCAGGGAGGTGTGCTATAATAGGGGTAGAAAATTAACATTGGGAAGACGGCAGAGAGAATGATTATAGCCTAGATAGTCTTTCTCTCTGAGGTTTTCCCAAGAAAGGTAGTTTATGGATATTATAAATCCGAGCGGCAAGCAGATGATGCGGGTCGAGACTGAGTTGTGCGGTCGTAAATTGACATTGGAAGTGAATCGGGTAGGGTTTCGGAGTACGGCAAGTGTGCTAGTGACTTACGGTGAGACCGTGGTGCTAGGTAGTGTGGTGGTTGGTAAAAAACCAGTGGTACAGGATTTCTTTCCGTTAACGATTGACTACGAAGAAAAATTTTATGCGGCGGGAAAGATTTCCGGTTCTAAATTTATCAAGCGTGAAGGCAAGCCAGCAGATGAGGCGGTGCTTGTGGGGCGCTTAATTGATCGTCCGATCCGTCCATTGTTCCCCAAAGGCTACAGGCAAGAAGTGCAAGTAGTGACGACGGTGCTTTCGATGGACCCGGAGTTCCGTCCAGATATGGTAGCGATGATTGCGGCGTCGAGTGCCTTGATGCTTTCGGGTACACCATTTGATGGGCCAATTGCGGGGTTAAGGATTGGACGTATCAACGGTGAGTTCAAGGCCTTTTTGAACGCTGAGGAGCGCGAGCAGAGTATCATGGATCTCGTAGTAGCCTGTAAAGACGGTAAGGTAATGATGGTGGAAGCTGGCGCGAACGAAGTGCCAGAGGCTATGATTATTGAAGCAATGCATTGGGCAGTAAAGAATGTGCAACCGGCGTTGGATTTGCAGCGTGAATTGGCAGAAAAAGTTGGGGTGACAGCTCAGGAATATGATTTGGTTTTGCCAGATGAGGACATTCAGGAACGAGTGGAGGCTTGGTATAAGGCACATGCTGGTGAGAAAGTGAGAGGTAATGTGCTAGAACGTCAGGAGATTGTGGCGACTTTGCGTGAGCAAATGCATGTAGAGTTGGCGCCAGAGTTGGGCGAAGGTGAGACCGAGGAAGAGAAGATTGCGGATTATACCGAACGGATGCAGGGTGAGTACGATCAAGCCTTTGATTTGGCGGTAAACCATGAGGTGCGTCGTGGGATTATTGAAGACGGTGTACGCCCAGATGGTCGTGTGTTGACTGAGGTGCGACCTTTGTCAAGCCAGGTGGGGGTGTTACCACGAGTACATGGGTCGTCGTTGTTTACGCGTGGCTTGACGCAGGCCTTGAATATTGTGACTTTGGCGCCACTGAGTTTTGCTCAAGTGGTAGATACAATGGAAGTGACCGATGGTAAGCGACGCTATATGCATCACTATAATGCGCCATCCTATACAGTGGGCGAAGTGGGCAGGATTGGTAGCCCAGGACGACGTGAGATTGGTCATGGATACTTAGCAGAGCGGGCGCTTTTGCCAATGTTGCCAAGTGAAGAGGAGTTTCCTTATGCGATTCGTAGCGTGACAGAGATTATGAGCCAAAATGGTTCAACTTCAATGGCGGCAACTTGTTCGTCCTGTATGGCATTGATGGATGCAGGTGTGCCCTTGAAACGCCCGGTATCTGGTGTAGCAATGGGGTTGATGGTGGATGTACCGGCCGGCACAGAGATTACCGCAGATGATATAGATAAGGCTTATGTTTTGACTGACTTGATGGATGCAGAGGACTTTGCGGGTGATATGGACTTCAAGGTGACGGGGACGACAGAAGGTATCACGGCGCTTCAAATGGATATGAAGGTGCATGGTTTGCCGGTAGATATTTTGGAAAAGGCGATTGCGCAGAGCCATGATGGACGGATGTTCATCTTGGAGCACATGTTGAGTGTGATTCCGGCGTCACGACCAGAGATTTCTAAGTATGCGCCAAAGATTGAGAAGCTGATGGTGAATCCAGATAAGATTGGGGCAATTATCGGTAAAGGTGGAGAAATGATTAACAAAATCACTTCTGAGACTGGGGCGATGGTAGATATTGATGATTCTGGCTTGGTGACAATTTCTGGTGAACATGATGCGATTGCAAAAGCGTTGGATTGGATTAAAGGTTTGGTTGAAGAACCAGAAGTAGGGAAGATCTATGAGGGGACTGTAGCTACGATCAAGGATTTTGGGGCGTTTGTAACGATTTTGCCAGGGATCGATGGTATGTTGCATGTGAGCCAGATTTCTGATAAGCGCGTAGAGAATGTGGGTGATGTGCTGAAAGTTGGTCAAAAAGTAAAGGTGAGATTGACGGCGATTGATGATCGGGGACGGTTGTCGCTTACTATGCGGGGAGTTGAGCAGTAACTAGGTTTCTCTAGGAATTTGTAAGAGACGCACGTTGAGTGTGTCTCTTTTGCTACATACATCTCCCTCACATCCCTAATACAGTACTCAGGCAGCGGAGGGGGTAACCGTACCAGCAAGCACTGTTTAGTGATGGGTAGACGCTAGTGAAATCAAGGTAGAGGTAGTAAGCGTCGACAGTCGTCGTGTACGAGCGCGCCGACCAACTAAGACCACCAACGCCAGCGTCCAAGAGTGTACTGTTATTACGACTAGGCAGATATACATACCCGCTGCGCACGAAGTGGGTTAGAATATCATCAATAATGTTGTAAGATATGTTCGGAGCAAAACCTATACCAGTGGTATAGGTTTTGCTAAAGACCAACAGAGGTAGAGATTCTCTCAAACCTGTACCACTAGTATAGGTTTAGTACCTTTCGTGCGCAGCGGGTTTATACATTTAGCTTTATCTGCTGGTACACTTAGGGATACTGGTATTAGCGGTCAATGGTGGGCATCACAATCATATTCAACGGATATTCGATCATATTATCTTGGCTTTGGCATTAACGTTGTTTATGCGTCTGGCAATGGTAATCGCTACTACGCTTTCCCCCTCCGCTGCCTGAGTACTGTATTAGGGATGTGAGGAGAGGAATAAGTTTTGTATTTTAGGTGAATTTGTGTATAATATAGGGTATATGGCAAAACGGAGGTCAACGTCAAAGAAGGCGTCAAATAGGAAGAAATCAACGCGGGCTAGCGCACGGTCAAAGGAAGTAGCGCCAGAGCATGAGTTGCCAGGTGGTTTTTGGCGGCAAATAATGGCGGTTTTGATGCTAGTATTAGCAGTGGTGTTGATTTTTGCGTGGCTGGGTGATGGTGGTCCAGTGTTGAATTCAGCAATTGATGGTTTAATGTGGTTGATTGGATATGCACAGTATTTGTTGCCGTTTTTGCTGGTGTGGTTGGCGGTGAAGATTTTTCGGACAGATGATAATCGGTTGCCAGTAGTGATGTGGTTAGCGTCGTTTTTGATGATTTTTTGGGTAGCAGGGATTGCAGGAATTCCGACAATTGGCGAGAGTGAACCTACTGGTGGTATTGTGGGTGAATGGTTGAATGGTCTGATGACGCAGGTAGTGAATGCAGGAGTGGCAATATTTATTTATGTGGTGCTGATGTTCGTGACAGCGATTTTCATCTTACAGACGAACCCATTGACGGTGTTTAGGGGGATTGCGGCAATTTTCCGAACGGGCGAACGTGAGGATAGACATAATGAACGTCTGGCACGTAGGGCGGAAAAAGGTGAAAAAGTTAAGGGCGGCGATTTGGAGATTAAGGTGAATTCTGGTGTGGCTGTGGATGATACTTCGGCGAATGAACCGATGCCACTGAAGACACGTTTGGCGGGTAAGCCAGCTAAGGGAGGTAAGGATGTGGTAGCGCCAGAGCTAGAGCGGGCTCTTGTGGCGGTGAGTGATCCGAATTGGAAAATGCCAGATATCAGTTTGCTTGAGAAGAAACAATCGCCAGCTAATCCAGGTGATATTCAGCAGAACGCACAGATTATTAAGACTACGCTAGGTGAGTTTGGAATTGAAGTGGAGATGGAGGGGGCAAATGTGGGTCCAAGAGTGACGCAATATACTATGAAACCACCTCAGGGAGTAAACTTGTCGAAGATTTTGGCGCGTGATAAGGAATTGGCGTTGAATTTGGCAGTAGATAAGATTAGGATTGAGGCACCGATTCCTGGAACGCGTTCAGTAGGAGTAGAGTTACCGAATGCGAAGTCGGCGGATGTGCGCTTGCGTGGAGTGATTGAAAGTAGGGAATGGAAGAATGCGACTGATCCACTAACTTTTGCGGTAGGGAAAGACATTTCTGGTAAATCAGTAGTAGCGAATTTGGCTAAGATGCCGCACCTTTTGATCGCTGGTACAACTGGTTCGGGTAAATCAGTGATGACAAATACGCTGATTTCTAGTTTACTTTATCGTAATGCCCCTAGTGATATGAAATTGATTATTGTAGATCCAAAGCAAGTGGAAATGGCACAGTATGATGGTATTCCTCATTTGCTTACGCCAATTATTACGCAAGTAGATAAGGCGCTTTCGGCAATGCGTTGGGCAGTGAACGAAATGGAGAAGCGTTACACATTGATGGCGGAAGAGCGAGTGAAGAACATCGTGGACTATAATGCCAAGATGGAAAAACAAGCAACTGAGGCGGCAGGTGCTAAAGAGGGAGAGTCTGAGCACAAGGGCGAGAAGATGCCATATATTGTGATTTTGATTGATGAGATGGCGGATTTGATGATGATGGCAGGAAAAGATTTGGAGATGCCAATTGTGCGGATTGCGCAGAAAGGTCGGGCGGCGGGTATTCATTTGGTACTAGCCACGCAGAGGCCGGAAGTTAAGGTGATTACAGGTTTGATTAAGGCGAATATTCCAGGCAGAATTGCCTTTGCAGTGGGAAGTCAGATTGACTCGCGGGTGATGTTGGACATGACTGGTGCAGAGAAACTACTAGGCAAGGGTGATATGCTGATGCTGACAACAGAGATGATGGGCAAACCAAGGCGAATTCAGGGTGCTTGGGCAAGTGATGAAGATGTGGCAAAGTTGGCAGATTTTCTAAGAGCGCAACGTCCACCAGAATATAATAATGAAGTTGTGGCTCAGCCGGTACAGATTAAGGGTATAGGACCGTCTGATGGTGGTGCGATTGGCGATTTAGGACGGCGGTATGACCCGAATGATCCAGTGGTGCGTAAGGCAATTGAGATTACTTTGAAGAATGGTAAGTTTTCTACAGCTTCGCTCCAGACGTGGCTAGGGAAGGGGCATGGGTTCGTGTCAGGTCTCGCAATTTGGCTAGAGGAGATTGGCGTGATCGGGCCGGCCAATGGGCATAAACCACGTGATGTTTTGATTAGCTCGATGGATGATTTTGACCAGTTGGCGAATGGTGGTGGAGAATAGACTATTTGATTTCAAAGCTTTGGGTTTGTAAATTTGAGTAATAGTTTCCGCTGGTAGCGGTGAATTTTAGGACGCAGTAATCTGGATCAGTTTTACCCTTTTTGTAAAATATTATATCGCCAGTGCGCCAAATTAAATCTTTGGTGGTTTGGTCGGTTAAGACTTCCATTGTGCCTTTGAGCATAACACCGGTGTATTTGATTAGCCCTTTGTGGTAAAAGTAAATACTGGCATGAGGGTTATTTAGATATTGTTGGACTTTGGCTGAAGAGGTGTTGGTGGAAAAGTAGAATTCTTTAAGACCAATGTGTTTTCTGGATCTTAGCATGGCGCGGACGTTAGGATAGTTTTCGCTATCGATTGAGCAGATGAAACCAACTTTTTGCTTGCGGATAAATTTTTCTATTTTCTTTAGATTCATATTATGCAGTTCCTTTGTTTGATTATAGCATTTTCTTGATGTAGTGAGTTACAGGATGATATGTAATATTCGTGCGCAGCGGGACCGTCACTTTGACTGTATCTGCTGGTACTTTCAGGGGCGCTGGCGTCGGCGGCGACTGGTGGTCGTCACGCTCCGACTCGACTACTGCTAATGTGTACAACCTCCACTTTAATGCTACTGGTGTCAACCCGTCGTCCGGCCCGAATAGTCGTTGGCACGGTCTCCCCCTCCGCTGCCTGAGTACTGTATTAGGGATGTGGGGAGATGTTGGAAATAAACGCCTTTGCTTGCTAATTTTATTGATTTTGTGCTAGTTTTGGATAATGAGTAATGATAGGTCTGGTGAGAAACAAGGTAGATTAACTACAAATGGCGTACTGATGTAATCGCATGAATATGCTACGATAAATGTTTTGCTTGGATTTGGGTATGATGTTGAACTAATTCGGCCGTCGTCTAAATTAGGTGTTTTTTAGAGATGCAGCAGATTAAGAGGATGTTAATTATTTCGCAAAATCAGATATTTGACTTTGAAAAATAAGGGTGATATATTGGAGTCATTGAGGGCGACCTTGCCTCCGGCGTTAAGAATGATATTTATGAATAATAGATATTCAGGGCTGGAATTATAGGCGAGGCTAAGCCCTCTTTTGATGATAAATGTTTTGCGGATTGACAGGGGTGGTGGGGTGTGATAGAATGAAAGGGATATTAGCTCAGCGAGCAGGTGAGAGAGCCGTGCTTGCTTTAACCAAAGGAGTTGTAATGAAAAATTACGAACTTACGGTTCTGGTGCATCCAGATTTGGAGATGAACTTAGAGCCAGCCACTACTAAAATCAAGGATTTGATTGAGAAGAATGGTGGCAAGATTACCAAAGAGCAGAACGATGGGAAGAAGCGTTTGGCTTACAGTATCAAAGGACAAGATTTTGCAGTGTATTATTACTGTGAAGTCGCGTTGCCGGCAGATGCTCCAGCTAAGATTGAAAGTGCTTTGAATATTACTGACGAAGTTTTGCGTCATCTTTTGGTGACCGTGGACGAGCGGAAATTGAAGGCTGAAGCTAAGCAGGCAGCACGTCAGGCACATGCAGCAGAAGCTGAAGCTGAGACCGAGGAGGAGAAATAGTGCGCGGATTTAGTAAGGCGATTGTTGCTGGCAATATTACACGTGATCCAGAGATGCGGACCACTGGTAGTGGTTCACAGGTGTGTAGTTTTGCGATTGCAGTGAATCGTTCATTTAAGGATAGTAGTGGCAATCAGCAAGATCAAGTATCGTATTTAGACTGTGTGGCTTGGGGAAAGTCGGCTGAGATTATTTGCCAGTACGTGCACAAGGGTTCAGCTTTGCTCGTGTCAGGTAGGCTGGAACAGCGGAGTTGGGAAGATAAGAACTCTGGGCAAAAACGTTCACGGACTGAAATTGTTGTGGAGGATTTCTCGTTTATTGGTAATAATGGTGGAAATGGTGGTGGTTACAATAGTAATCGTGGCGCAAACAACAATTCTGGTACGACTGAGACCGACATGGGTAGCGACATTGTGCCGGACGATGTGCCAGATGACCAAATTAACTTGGACGAGATTCCATTTTAACTGGTGGTAAAAGAGGAGAAAATATGAGAAAAGTTAAAGTAAACCCAAATTTGTATTTTGATTATCGCGATGTAAAGACTTTGCAGCGCTATATTGACATCTATGGTCGTATTGAGCCAATCTCTAAGACTGGTTTGACGGCTAAGCAACAACGGCAGTTGGCTGTGGCGGTGAAGCGGGCACGGCATTTGGCGTTATTGCCATTTGTAGCAAGTAACTAGATTTGATTATTGCTAAGACCTTTTCTCTTGTATTCTTGGTCTGGCGGGTGAAGTCTTCGATATGCTGTCCTGCGGACTTATAGCATATCTCTGGACTTCAGCCCTGCTTATAGCCCAAAAATATCAAGAGGAGAGGAATAGTGTAATTAAAGCGAATAAATTTAATTTGATTGGAGGAAAGACAATGTATGGTCCAACCGATTTGAAGAAAAATGTGTTGATTACTTTGGATGGTCAGCCGTATAAAGTAGTAGAGTATTCACAGAAAGTGATGGGGCGGGGCGGCTCGATCGTGAATGTAAAGGTGAAGAACTTGATTACTGGTGCGCTTTTGCCTAAGACTTTTAAGGGTCAGGAAAAGATTGAGCCAGCCGAAGTGACGACACGTAAAGTGCAATATCTCTATAAGGATGATGAGAAATTTTACTTCATGGATCCAGAGACTTTTGAGCAATATGAGTTGTCAGCTGATATGGTGGGGGATGCTAAGGATTTTATGCGCGATGGCGATGAAATGGAAATCCAATTTTATAATGGGACTCCAATAAACTTGGTGTTACCAAAGAATATTTGGCTTAAAGTGACTTACACCGAAAATGCTGTGAAAGGCGATACGACGAGTTCAGTACAAAAAGACGCAACGCTTGAGACTGGCGTAGTAATTAAAGTGCCAGCATTTATCAAGGAGGGGGATGTGGTTTCTGTAGATACTGAGACCTATGCTTATCGCGAGCGACAGAAGTAGGTAGGGATCGTTCTTAGCGCGGTCTACGGCGTTAGAAATTGCGGTTCGCAGGGGACGTATGTATAATACGTCCCCTTTGCGCGTCCTCATTTCTGCCTTGTATCCCATCGCTAATAACTTCGCCCTAGGAATAATAGAGTTCCTTTGCGTGCAGCATCCTTTCTCTGAGGTGACGCAATTATTTCTTATACGTTAGCATATGATATAATAGAGGAGCAACATCTTTACGGTTATAGTGGTTGATTAGTCTCGGCTAGTGTTTTCATTGGAACTATGAATGGGTACCGTGTAGGAATCCCGTTAGTTCGAATGGAAGTTCGGCTGCTAGTGAGGATGTTGCACCTCGCGGTGCCCTTTTTTGTTTGGAGTATAGTCGCGCCAATTAAGAGTGTTGGCTTCTAGCCTATATTACCATTAGCGGGTACCGCGATAGGTGATTAGCGTATGGCGGGGTCATAGATTTCGCGGGGGATGAGGGTCATTTGTAACTTGGCGCTGGATTTGTCGGGGCTAATTTCTACGTTTGAAATATAAGAGAGGCTGTCTTGGTCGATAAGGATTTCATGCTGCTCGGGGTTGTAGCTGGTGGCATGAGAAAGAAGGCCGATGACTTCGTGGTTTTCTTTTGGAATAAAGTACTCAATGGAAATATTGCAGGGTGGACGTAATGGGTCGTCAAAATCATGATTAGCGAAGCTGTCATCTGAGCAGAGCGATGTGCTAGTAAAGCCGGTTTCGAGGAAAAATTGACCTTGGAGCTGTTTGAGTTCGGAAAGGGAATTGATATTATAGCCCTGGAAACTGTCGAGATTGGTGCCACGATGAGTGATGAGGTCGGTTTCTATGGGTGGGGCGGTAGCGATGGCTTGGCGGATTTGGTTGATAGAGTTTTGGGCGCTAGCGAGCTTTTCTGGGGTTTGAGCACCGAGCAGGTCATAATTCCATTGTCCGCGTGAGACTTGATTAATAGTTTTATAATTGAAACCGGAATAATCTTTGAGTGCAGATTGATTTGTTAGATCAATGGTGTCTTTGAGACGATTGGAGTAATCTTGACAGAATTGGTTGAGTTCGGCAGGGTTGTCGGAAGAAAAAGTGCGTGGACTGAGGTCGATAGTGGAACCGAGGAAGGTTCGTACGTCGTTCATGCGGCCTAGGCGGTTGATTTCTCGGAGGTAAAAATTGCAGGTACGATTTGGACTGGAAGTGGGGAGCTCTGGGATGGGGTTGTAAGCTACAGATTGAAGCTGGTCCCAGGGGTTGGGTTCGTTGATATTGGTGCAAGGTGGGGTGGTTTCTGGATTTATAGCCATAATGGTTTTAGTATAACATGTTTCCAGAGTTACGTCTTTTGCTTGGATGTGGAGACTTTATTGTACTTCTATGGACTTATCTTAGTCGGCGAAATACACTATATCCTTACTCCTCACATCCCTAATACAGTACTCAGGCAGCGGATGGAGAAACCGTTCCAACGATTAGCACTCAACGATGGTGTTATGGCGGAAACATTAAAATTGATGTAATAGGCATTTGTATCCACAGTGTAAGAATACGACGACCAATTACCACCCCACTGGCCAGTGAATCTAAGCACACCATTGGCGATTGGCAATGTTACACCTCCGCTGCGCACGAAGATTTTATTTGATGGTAAAAGTGCCAGTTTGGAAGATTTCTGGTGCTGAGATGCCTTGGTCGAGGAGATGTTGGATAATTGCTCCAGCAACGGCAGAGAGCAAGAGTTTGGCAGTAAGGGAAAGATTGGACAGTGGAGCAATATCGGTGGCTTCCATTTCTCCTAATTTGTAAGTTTGGTTTGTAAGTTCACCAAAATATTCACTGGCAGCCCAAGTGATCTCTCCGTGAAGGTTGCCGATCTGATATTGAATTATTGTCATAGAGATATTATACGATATATTTTGTATTGTGTTGAACTTGTAAATGCGTTACAAGTTGGAGTAGTAAATTACAGATAAACAATATATACTAAAGATAGTTAATTAAAGATTTGAGGCAAGATGGAAAAAGATATTTTGATTTATGAAACTGGCGGGAAGAACGTGCAGTTTAATTTGAGTCCAGGGAAGGAGACGATTTGGGCGACACAGGCACAGATGGCGGAGTTGTTTGATGTTGGCGTTCAGGCGGTAGCGAAGCATCTAAAGCATGTTTACCAAGAGGGGGAACTGGAGGAGAGGCGAACTTGTTCCATTTTGGAACAAGTTCAAATTGAGGGTGAGCGTCAAGTGACACGACGAGTAAAAGCCTATAATCTCGACGCGATAATATCGGTGGGGTATCGAGTAAACTCACGTAAGGCGACGGATTTTCGGATTTGGGCGACGAAGATCTTGAAGCGCTATATCGTGGACGGGGTAGCAGTGAATGAACGGCGGTTAAAGGAATTATCGCAGAAGCAGTTGCAAGAGGTGGCGGGGACGGTGGCAATTGTGAAGCGCTTGATGGCGCAGAATGAACTGACCAGTGTAGAGGCTAAGGGGGTACTAGAGATAATTTCGCAGTATGCGTTGACGTTTCGGACGCTGCGTGAATATGACGATGGGTTTGTAAAATTAAGTGATGCACCGAAGGCGACAAAGGTATTGGAAGCTGGCGAATGTATGACGATGATTGGGGAACTGCGTGAGCGAATCCACGGTGGAGAAATGTTTGGTAAGCCACGTGGTGATGCTTTTGAGGGGGCGCTTCGAGCAATTTATCAGAGTTTTGATGGGGAAGATGTGTATGCGACGGTGGCGGAGAAAGCGGCGAATTTGTTGTATTTTATCATCAAAGATCACCCGTTTTTTGATGGAAATAAGCGGATTGCTGTGTTCTTGTTTATGGTTTTCTTGGCGATCAACGAGTATAGTTTGACTGAGAAAGGTGAGGCGAAGATTTCTGATCGGGCCTTGGTTGCGATTGCATTGATGATTGCTGAGAGTGAACCGCGGGAAAAAGGTTTGATGACGGCGGTGGTCTGTAAGATTTTGGAGTAAGAGGTACTTCGTGCGCAGCGGACACTTCTATTTGACGAATGCAGCTGGAGTTTTCAGGTATGCTGGTCAGTGGGGTAATATTTGGTCATCCCGCAGTGGAGCGACAGGGGTAGTTTATTATCTCCATTTTGGACCTTCCGAAGTAAATCCGTCGGTTGATCCGCCCACTCGTTATAATGGTTTCTCCCTCCGCTGCCTGAGTACTGTATTAGGGATGTGGTATAATTGGGAACATGAATACAGAGATTGTCGGGCGAGCAGAGCTGAAACTAGCCGGCGCGGTGCGGGCGTTTTCTTATGATTTTCGGGGAAAAACGGTACTGGACATTGGTTCATCGACAGGAGGGTTTACAGAATTAGCTTTGAGGCAAGGTGCTGCGAAAGTGATTGCAGTGGAGATTGGTACAAAGCAAATGAAGGCGCCCCTGAGGTTTGACCCACAGGTGGATTTGCATGAGAAGACGGATTTTTTTGACGTAGTTGGGGTTAATAAAGATGGTAAGTTACTTGTTAAACAGAGAGAAAATGATGGTGAACTTGTAACGCGTTTACAAGTTGATACTGTAGTGGCAGATGTGTCATTTGTGAGCTTGAAGAAGATTTTGGCACATGTGAAGCGAGTAGTACAGAGAAGAGCAGACTTTTTGGTGATGTTGAAGCCGCAGTTTGAGGCGAGGGCGGAACAGCTGAATCGTGGCGTGGTAAAAAACGAAAAGATGCGGAGGGAGATTATAAGAGATTTTGAACAATGGTTGGCAAAAAATGGATTTGTGATTATAAGGAAGCGTGATAATGAGGTGGTGGGGAAGATTGGGAAAAACCAGGAGCGGTTTTATTGGTTGCGGTTGGCGTAATTTCCTAGCCATGCTCCTATAGCCACGAGTCTGAGCGTTATTTTTGGTTCCCCTCACATCCCTAATACAGTACTCAGGCAGCGGAGGGGGAAAGCGTAAAAGCGATCGTTAGCAGTATCGCCCGACGGATAAACTGTAGAGTAGACGACCAAGCGGTAAGCACCAGCGGCACCAGCTGCCCGCGAAGACCAGACCACTGCCAACCAGCCAGCGCTCCAAGACTTACCATCGTACGGAAGGAGGTCCCCGCTGCGCACGAAGATTTAATTGTGCTTGTGTTTGCTATTTTTTTCTTTTTTATGCTAGGGTGAGTATAAGGCAAACTGAGTCCCTAAGCAAATTAACTTGACGAGTGGTGGAGTGGGAAGGAGGAAGCGATGGTTAGACTAATTCTCATGATTCGTCTTTGGTTTATATGCGTAGCAATGCGTATTAGAATCAAAATTTCTTCAGACGAAAGTCTGAAGAAATAACCAAAATTATAATTCTATCCTAGCAGGTTCTTAATAAAATGTCTATACTTAGTTTGCCTTATTGTTTTTTGTGGTGTGGTAAAAAGCATTAAAATTTGTGAAAATCACGCTTGCGCGGAAATAAAAATAAGCATATAATATTAGCATGAGCTTGATTCATGGAGTGGGCGATTTCTTCGCTTTGGATATTGGTACAACTGCCATTCGTTTGGTGCAGCTTTCGGGCGATATGCAGCACGGGTGGGTGTTGCAAAAGTTTGCTTATGTTCCAGTGGAACGTAAGGTGCTGGAGGATGGTTCGGCGGCTGGGGTGCGTAGACTGGGTGAGACGATTCTAGGAGCAATGCAACAGGCTGGAATTACGACTAAGAATATTGCGGTGGGTATGCCAGCCGTGAAGACCTTTACTACGATTGTGAAGGTGGAGAATCAGCCCGAAAACGAGTTGATGAATACAGTGAAGTATCAGCTGGATAAATATATTCCGATGCCACTGGATGAGGCGACAGTGGATTATGTAAGTTTGGGGGTGTGCCCAAATGATGCAACCAAGGCAGAAGTATTGATTTCTTCGACGGCGGTAGATTTTGCTGAAGCGCGAATGGAGATGATTGAATCTTATGGTTTGAATGTGATTGCGCAAGAGCCAGAGAGTTTGGCAATGGCACGCGCATTGATGCCACCAGGAGCGCAAGATGCCAGGTTGATTATTGACTTGGGTGAACGTAGTACGGATATTGTGATGATGTACCGCGGCGTGCCGAGATTAGTGCGAAGCATTCCAGGTGGATTTGTACTGTTGGTGCGCACAGTGGTGTCGGCGTTGAACGTCAAGGAGGAACAGGCGCGGCAGTTTATTCTGAAATTTGGTTTGGCGCAAGACAAAGTTGAAGGACAAGTGTTTAAGGCTTTGGATTCAACATTGGAAAGTTTTGCCAGCGAGCTTTCGAAGAGCATTAGGTTTTTCCAGTCAGAGTATATGAATGCGCCAGTGGGTGGGGTTATTTTGTCCGGTTTTGCTGGGATGATTCCGTTTATTGCGGAATATATTGAAGCAAAGACGAATGTTCCAACAACTCAGGGTAACCCGTGGCAGTTAGTGAAAGTAAGCCCAGAGCAGCAGCAGGTTTTGCAACCAGTGGCGAGTGAGTTTGCGGTGGCAATTGGTCTCGCGGAAAGGAGCAATGACTAATGAAAGAATGGTTTGATAAGATACTTGCTAAAGTGACAGGGAAGCAAGTTGAGCAAAAGAATCCGTTAATCACAACGGTGGCGACGACTTACGAAATTAATTTGGTACCAGAAGTAAAGATGCAGATGATTCGAGCACAGAAGTTGCGGAATCTAGTATTGTTTATTTGTATCGTAGTGTCGGTAGCATCGGTGAGTGTCGTGTTGGTGTTGTTTGGAATTAAGAGTGGTCAGGATATCGCAATGGCCAGTCAAGATAAACGTCTTGGTGTGATGTCGGATAAGTTGATGGGCTATGAGGAGTTGGGAGATTTGGTGACGATTCAGAGTCAATTGGCGCGGTTGGATGATATTTCTGATAAGAAAACTTTACTCTCACGAGTGTTCGGGGCTCTAGGTGTGATGTTGTCGCAAGGTGAAGATTTCGTGAAGTTGTCGGAGTTACGTGTGGATTTGGATAGTAATTCTTTGCGTATGGAAGGACAGACCGATGCACGGGTAGCACCACTGATTGATTACCGGGTACTGGAGGCGTTCAAGAAAAGTGCGGCGTTGACTAAGTATGATTATGGTCGTTATGTGGATGTGAAAGGCAATGATATACCAACGTGGTGTATGAACGAGTCGGATGAGAACGGTAATGCGTATCGTGTGGGTGAAAGTTATTATGCTTGGTGGGATTTGACAGCTGAGGGCTGTGCGGCGTTGCCTCTGGGTGAGACGGTGCCCGAAGACTCAAATATTAGTCTGTTTTATAACAGTGAGGCTGAAGTGGAGATAGCTGAGCAAGAAATGAGCTATGAGGATTTGGAGGCTGCTGGCGTAAAAGTTGAGGTAGATGAAGAAGGAAATACAAAGCTTTCTGACGAGAAGATTGAGATTCGCGACGTCGAGGGTGTAACAAAGTTCTATCGCCAGAGCGTGGTGCGAGTGAAAGTTTGGCGTACACCGCAGTTTAATGCTTGGTTTAATGGTGGGTTGATGGATTTGGATGGACATATAGAGGGGATAGAGCATTTTGAGAGTAAATGTACTACGTATGCTGGGCAGATGGTGAGTGGTTCAGCTACAGCAAAGTGGACTTCAGCGAATGAGTGTTATTTGGCGCCAGATGGTTTGACTGTGACAGATTCCTCGAACGGGCGAGATGAGAGCGATAATTTGGTGCTAAAGTTTACAGCGACAATGAAGGTTGATCCAAATTTCTTTGCCTTCAAAAATAAGCATATGATTGCGATTGGTCCGATGGGACAGAATGTTACCGATTCTTATGTCCAGATTGGCAATATCTTTACTCAAGAGGCACGTGAATGTGGTGAGAATGATACAGAATGTTTGACAAACTCAACTAATACTGGAGGGAGTACGCAAAATGGCGGACAACAATAACAGTCAAGGACCGGCTGAGGGTAAGCGTCGAAAGATTTCTAAGGCGCAACAGTATACGATGCTGGAGGTGCTAGGGGCGTCGTTGGTATTAGGTACCTGTATCGTGATGTCGATTTTCATGATTAAGTACATCAAATTTAACACGACTATTATTACTGAGAAGAATAATGCGATTGCAGCGTACGATAAGACCATTCGCAATGTGGGGGTGTGTGTAGATACTGATAAGAATGGACGGCTTAGTACTGAGGAATTAGAGAATTGCAAGCCAAATGAGGTGTCATTGAATCAGATTACAAATAGTTTGCGCTATAAGGTGCTGTCACAAATGGCACAGAATGCTGATTTGGAATCGGTAGCACGAAAACGCAATACTAATTGTTATGATGAGATGGGGGTGAGGATTGATTTTAATAAGTTATATGAAGAATCAACTGACGAGAAAGAGAAGCAACAGTATTTGCAGTCTTCGAAGATTTGTTCGGCGCTTCGTGTGATTCCGGATGCTTTGCCGGCGGTTAAGAATACTGAGGCATTGATGGCTAGTTTGAATGAAATCTTTTTACGGGCTGGTTGGGAACCGGAGCGTTTGTCGCCACGTGATGATAACGTAAAAAGTGATATTGAAGGGGTGGACGTGATACCAGTGTCGCTCAGGATTGAGGGCTCGGATGATGTTGTGTTGGCAGTGTTGGATCGTATTGAGCATTCGATTCGTGAGTTTGATATTACGATTGCTACGGTAGAATGGAGCGCAGGTGGCTTAAATTTGCAAGCTTCGGCTAATGCGTATTATTTATCAGAACAACCAAGCATTGAGACAACAAAGGTATTATATGCTTCACGTAAGGCACAGTCGAATAATCGCAAAAGTAAGGTAAATTCGGCTAATAGTGCCAAGGACGAATTGCTACAGGAGGGCAAGTGATGAAACAATCCGATATTTTTACGTTGATTCTGATTGCGGGGATTGGCACCCTGGCGGCATTTTTCCTCTGTAATGCGATTATGGGTGACCCAAATTTGGCGACTGCGGAATTTAAGGCTTTGACTAATGAAATTAGCAGTGAATTAGTAGCACCAGATCCAGAGATTTTTAATGGAAGTGCAATTAACCCAACAGTTGAGGTCTATGTGGGTGATTGTGAGGATATTGACCAGAACGGGATCTTGGATATGGCTGAGCTGATTGCTTGTGGGCGTGAGGAGGCGCCAGTGGATGCAACTTGGCCGCGAGAGCAGCTAGAGGCTCTTAGAGATAGTGATGCTTGTATCTTGAATGTGGATCGAGTGCAATTATGTGACGAAGAGAAGCGGGTGTATATTGATGGATTATTGAATCCAAGCGGAGAATAGGGTGGCATTACTAACAAAGGATGGGCTAGACAGAGTAATACAGCTCCTAGTGAATGAGGGGCTGGTTGATGCGAATGAGGTTGCAACAGTACAGCAAGAAGTGATACAGACAAAGCAACCATTGCTCGCTACTTTGTCGAGCAAGAAGCTCGTAAATAACGAGATGATTGCGCATGCTACAGCAACAGTGATGGGAGTGCCATACGTCAATCTAAAAGACGTAGAGATGGATCAGAATGTCTTGAAGCTGTTGTCTTATGAGGTAGCTGAGCGTTCAATGGCGGTGCCGCTGGGTGAGGCGAATGGGCAGATGGTAGTAGCGATGCTGGACGTGGGGAACGTGCAAGCAGTGGACTATCTTTCGACTTTGACGGGCAAGCCAGTGCGAGCAGTGATGTCTTCGAGCGATGGGATTCAGGCAGTGCTCAATCAGTACAAGGGTGATTTTACTGGTGTGCAGCAGGCTGTGAAGGTGACTAACCGAGAGGTGGTACAAAAAGCAGCAAGCAGTAATGTTAAGACAATTACTCAAGATAGCCCAATTTCTAAGGCTCTGACTTCGATTTTGGAATTTGCGGTAAAGAGTAAGGCTTCGGATGTGCACATTGAGCCGCTAGAAAATGCTTTGGTGATTCGTTGTCGGATTGATGGTGTGTTGCGGAAAGTCATGGAATTGCCGAAAGCGATTGAACCAGCGTTAGTGTCGCGAATTAAGATTTTGTCAAATCTAAAGATTGATGAACATCGGATTCCGCAGGACGGTCAGTTTGCGGTAATGGTGAGCGATAAAGAAGTGGATTTGCGTATTGCGATTTCTCCGGTGGTGTGGGGGGAGCAGGTGGTGATTCGCTTGCTAGATAAAAGTGGAACTTCAATGGAAATTGAAGCGATGGGTATGACTGGGCGAGCGCTTAGAGCGGTGATGCAGGGAATCAGCCGACCAAATGGGATGATTTTGACGTCTGGTCCAACAGGTTCAGGTAAGAGTACAACGTTGTATGCTTTAATCAAGAAGATTAAGAGTGAACGTATCAATATTGTGACTTTGGAAGATCCAGTAGAATATAAGATGGATGGAGTTAACCAGATTCAAGTGAATGTAGATGCTGGATTGACCTTTGCTTCGGGGCTTCGGAGTATTTTGCGTCAAGACCCCGATGTGGTGATGGTGGGTGAGATTCGTGATTCGGAGACGGCAAATTTGGCGGTGCAGGCAAGTTTGACGGGGCATTTGGTGTTCTCGACTTTACATACAAACTCGGCAGCAGGAATTTTGCCGCGACTTCTTGATATGGGGATTGAACCGTTTTTACTAGCGTCGACCTTGAATACGGTGATTGGTCAGCGTTTGGTGCGGCGTGTAGCACAGAAGCGTACAGCAATGCAGAGTACGGAGATGCAGACGGAAGAGATTAATAATATTGTAGGTGGTTTGTTGCCGAAGTCACAAGATGAAGTCCCAGAAGTGAGTGAAGATTTGGGTTATGCAGGATTACCACTAGCAAACCAGAATTCTTATACTTTGGTGAAAGGGGTAGAAGATCAGGAGTCGCCTGGCGGTTATTCTGGTCGAGCCGGTTTGTATGAAGCGATTGACGTAGATGAGGATATTCAGAAATTAATTATTTCTCATGCAACTTCGGCAGAGGTGATGCGCGTAGCTAAGGAAAAGGGTACGGTAACTATGCGTCAGGATGGAATGCTAAAAGCGTTATCGGGGATTACGACCATGGAGGAAGTAAATCGCGTAGCAAGTGATTTGGCATAGTAATAGTCAATAGTAAAAATGAAAGGCTTATGGTAAAATAAAGATATGGATAATGGCATGCAAGACACAAATATGACAACACCAACTTCACCGTTCGCACCGGCGGATATTCCGGACATTAATAGCGTGCCGGCTTCGGGTGCGATGCCACCGATGGGGCCTACGCCAAGTGCAGGGGATTATAATATACCGATGCCACCAGTGCAGGCGGCTGCTTCTAGTGAGCCACTGCCTAATCCAGCGATTCCGTCAGCTGGGCCGATGCCAGCGATGTCAGGTATGCCAGGTGGAATAGAACAAGCCGTAAATGTGACGGATATTCCTGAGCCGAAATTGACAGCAGAAGAAGCACCAAAGGATTTGAATGGTAAGCAGCCAGTGATTGAATCACAGATTCCGAAAACAGCGCCAGAACTAGCGGCGTCGAAGGCGGATGCTTCCGGAAAAGTAACAGGAAGTAAACCAGTGGCTTCGGCTAAGCCGGTAGAAGTAGCTAAGAAGCCAAATGCCGAGAAGCCAGTGGCGCGAGTAGAAAAGAAACCAACTGGAGCGGATTTAACTAAAAATGATAGCCAGGTGAATGCAGCGGCGGCGAGTGTGGCTGCGGCTAGCGTGGCAAATATTGGGGTTTCGATTGAGAATTTGTTGGAAGAATGTGTGCGAGCGGGAGCATCAGACTTACATTTACAAGTGGGTCTGCCACCGATTTTACGAGTAGATGGAGTTTTGAGACAGCTGACAACTTATCCAGTGTTGACTGATATGGCAGTACAACAGTTGGTGTTCTCAACTTTGGATGCTAATCAAAAAGTGATTTTGATGAAAGATAAGGAGTTTGATTATTCCTTTGCCTTTGGTGATATTGCTCGTTTTCGTGTAAACGCTTTTTATGAAAAAGGGAACATGGCGGCAGCGTTCCGCTTGATTCCGAATGTGATTCGTAGTATTGAGGATTTGGGTTTGCCAGGTGTGGTGGCGACGTTTGCTGATCATCCGAATGGGTTAGTACTGGTGACTGGTCCAACAGGTTCAGGTAAGAGTACGACGCTGGCGGCGTTAGTAGACAAGATTAATACCGAAAAAGCGGTGCATATTATTACGATTGAAGATCCAATTGAATTTACACACACATCAAAGCGGGCAGTAGTGGCACAGCGTGAAGTGCATTATGATACTTATAGTTTTGCGGCGGCATTGCGTAGTATTCTGCGTGAGGACCCAGATGTAGTATTGATTGGTGAGATGCGTGATCTGGAGACCATTCAGGCGGCGATTACAGTGGCAGAGACGGGTCACTTGGTGTTTGCAACTCTACATACTAATAGTGCGGCACAGAGTATTGATCGTATGGTCGACGTTTTCCCAGCACATCAACAGCCACAAGTGCGGGCGCAGTTGGCAAATATTCTGGTGGGGATTTGTAGTCAGCGTTTGGTGCCAGCGATTGATGGTGGACGAATTGCGATTACAGAAATTATGGTAACTAACTCGGCGGTGCGTAGTATTATTCGTGAAGGCAAGACGCATCAGTTGGATATGACGATTCAGACTGGAATGAGCCAGGGTATGCAGACGATGGATCGTGAGTTGGCGAAGTATGTAAAGAGCGGCGTGATTGCATATGATGTGGCACGTGAGTATGCAGTGGATGTGGCGGAGTTTGATCGTTTGGCTAGAGGTTAAAGATGAAACGATATAATTATAAGGCAAAGGACAAGAAGACTGGTCGTGTAGTCAGTGGGAGCGTGCAAGCAGAGAGCGAGCGTGCGGCTGGTCGGATTTTGATTGAGCAAGGTTATATACCTCAGAAAGTTGCGGAAGAGCGTAAAGATGGTTGGTTGGCAAAGTTTTCTAACCGAGTTTCTGCGAAGCAGCGAATTATTTTTACACGTCAGTTTGCGACTTTGATTGGGGCGGGGTTGCCGTTGTCTGCCGCACTAAGAATGGTAGCAGAGCAGACTGAAGATAAGCCGACTAAGGCAATGATTGAGGATATTTTGGCTCAAGTGGAAGGTGGCAAAACTTTGCATGATGCTTTCTCTAAATATCCGCAGGTGTTTAGTAAAGTATATTTGTCGTTGATTGCAGCGGGTGAGGCTTCGGGTACTTTGGATGTATCGTTGCAGAGGTTGGCAACACAGCAAGAAAAAGATGCTAGTATGATTTCTAAGATTCGTGGAGCAATGACGTATCCGATTATCGTGTTACTGGTGATTATTGTAGTGATTGTGTTCATGATGGTGGCGGTGGTGCCACAGGTTGAGAATTTGTATCACGATTTGGGCGAGGAATTACCTTGGATGACAAAAGTGTTGGTGGGGATGTCAAACTTCGTGATGAATTTCTGGTGGCTGATATTGGTGATTTTGGGGATTATTGTGTGGTTCTTCTTGCAGTTCCGGAAGACGGATGTGGGGCAACGCTGGTTATCGGTGTTCAAGTTGAATGTACCGATATTTAAGGGTTTGTTCCAAAGGTTGTATAATGCGCGTTTTGCACGGACAGCACAGATGTTGCTTTCGGCAGGGGTGCCGATGTTGGAGGCAATGACGATTTCTGGTGAAGCCATGAATAATATTGTGATGGAAGGTCAGATTACAGAGGCTTCAACTATGGTGCGTAGTGGTAAGCCGCTGAGTGTCGCTCTGAAAGGCAGGGATTATATTTTGCCACTTTTGCCACAGATGGCGGCGACTGGTGAACAGTCAGGTAAGATTGATGAGATGCTGGGCAAGGCAGCGAAAGTATATGAAGATGAGTTAGATGAGCGGATTGCAGCAATTTCTACTATGATTGAGCCGATTTTGATGGTAATGCTGGCTTTGGTAGCGGGCGGTATTGTGGGTGCGGTATTGTTCCCAATCTACAGCCTAGTGAGCAAAATTGGCGTGTAATTTTGCAAAACATGATAAAAGTTATGCTATAATGAGATTAAATTGTTTATATTAAAAGAAAGGAAAATATAGTGGCAAGTTCACGTAAAAGTATGCGGAAAATGGGCATGAGCGAAAAAGGTGGTTTTACCATTATTGAGGTCATTTTGGTCTTGGCGATTGCTGGTTTGATTTTCTTGATGGTGTTTATTGCACTTCCAGCTTTGCAAAGGAGCCAACGCGATACTCAGCGTCGTAATGCAATGGGCGAAGTAGCAACATCGATTACACGTTATCAGACTAATAACAATGGTAAGTTGCCGAATGATGGTAAGTGGGATGCGGTTGACGATGGCGCTTTGGAAGACCTTGACGAAGCTTGGCCTTGTAATCCAAAGCAGACTAATCAGAACTCAGCGTCGTGCTTTATCCGTAACTATATGAATGGCGTGAATGCCACTGAGAATAACTTTAATGATCCGGATGGTTGGTCTTACGGTTTGGATATCAAAGAGTTGGAAGAAGATGGCTTTACCTTGACTAATAGCGACTTCGATGATCATATGGTTTACGTCTTGAAGAAGGCAAAGTGTGATGGTGAGTTTGCAAATACGTCTAACAATGCTCGTGACTATGTAGTGATGTACAAGTTGGAGAGTGGCGGTACTTATTGCCAAGATAATAATAATTAATAGTTGTATGTAGTATATTGTTGCGATAGGGCTATAGTTTATAGAAGCAGGGCATGAGACCCTGCTTCTATGCATTTTTGCGATTTGCAATATGAAAGGTTTGAGAATAAAATTTTTATGGTAAAATAAGACTATGTTTGATACTGCGATTACGATTGGAATTTTGGTGATGATGTTTATGTTGGGTGCGGTGTTTGGCTCGTTTGCTTGTTGCCAGGCCTGGCGGTGGCGTTATCACGCTGTAAAAAAGAAAGATTTGGGGCAGTGGTCGGTATGTATACACTGCAAGAAGCGTATCAAGTGGTATGATAATATTCCGATTTTTTCATGGTTGTTTTTGCGGGGGCGGTGCCGGAGTTGCCATAAAGAGATTGGAGTAGCGGATTTCTTGTCGGAAATTAGTTTGGCGGTAGCGTTTTTGATGCTGTCTTGGGCGTATTTGTTGCCGATTTTGACGCAGTGGGAGATTTTGGCTTTACATCCAGAGTTTCTGGCACTGAGGTTGGCGATTTTTATTGTGACGCTGATTTTATTAGTGGTATTAATGGTATTAGCAGTGTATGATGCGAAGTGGGGTGAATTGCCAACAGTGCTTTTGACTCTGGCAATTATTATTGGGGCAATGGTAAGCATACTTAAACTTTATGAGGTGCAGTTGTCGGATAGTGGTGATGTGCTAGGAGCCTTGTTGAGTTTGATTGGTGGGGTGTTGATACTCGCGGGAACGTGTTTTGTGATTTATAAGGCGTCGAAGGAGCGGTTGATGGGCGGTGGGGATTGGCTTCTGGCTTTGTCGTTGGCTTTGGCTTTGTCGGATTGGTGGTTGGCGTTGTGGACAATCTTCTTGGCGAATTTGTTGGGGGATGTGATTGCGCTTCCAAGTGCTTTGAAGAAAAAAGGACATGTGGTGCATTTTGGACCGTTTTTGGTGGCGGCATTTGTGATTGTGCTAGTACTAGGGAATTGTTTGCCGTTATTGATAAAGGTGGGGATTTAGGCGAGGGCATCTGGGGTGTATTGACTTTTTTGATAAAGTGTGATATTATTGTACTGAGTCGATAAAGACTTAATAGTTAGTAACTGTGGTGCTAAAGTATTTTAAGAGATTAGGAGGAAGAATAGGATGTTGAATCAGAACAGACGTTTTTTTGTGGCAGCGGGCGAGAATCTGAAGAGTGTGCTTGAGGCGTGGGCGAGTGAGAATACGATGAAATTAAAGGGGGAAGATGTAAGGCTTGAGACTTGTAAGCGGGCTTATGAACTTGATGTACAGTTCAACGAAGATTTGGCTGTACGCATGAGGCTGCTTGGAGTTGGATATCAGAGTTTTATGAATGGTAAAAAGGCTATTGGACGGGTAAAGTATGACTTTGTTGAAGGTATGCAATGTACGGTGGTTTATCCGGAAATCAGAGACCGATAAGGGGGGGTGAGATAGTGGAATTTGATCATAAAGACGTGGAGACTCTGAGAGAGTATTTGGATGATTCGGGGAAGATTAAACCGCGTTGTAAGACTAAGTTGACAGGAGCGTAGCAATCCCGGCTAGCCAAGGCTATTAAACAGGCACGACATCTTGCACTTTTGCCTATTTCTTCGAGAACAGAAACATAAGTACTTATGTTGGTAAGGTCGACGGCTTTCATCGTCGACCTTTTTCTCATATTATGCTCCTATAGTCTGGGCGTCGATTCGGTAGCAAATTTGCTACACTCTCCCCTCACATCCCTAATACAGTACTCAGGCAGCGGAGGGAGGCACCGTGTGAGTGTTCCGTTGGACCGGCCGACGTAAGAATACTTGTAACATTAAAATTTAAGACATATGCAAAAGTAGTAGATTCATCGCGCGATGACCAGCTATTACCATGGCTACCAGTGAGCCTCAAAATGCCAATACCAAGATTTATATACCCGCTGCGCACGAAGTAAAACAAAAAAGAAGACGACCTATTGTCCATTACTGTACGCATTCGTCTTCGATATCTTGATTGTGCTATAAATTTCATTTAATATCAATGGCTTTTTCGTCTTTAGTAATAAGAATGACATGTTTGATCTGGAGATTGCTAGTTTTTTAAGACGTATCGGATTCTCGATTCTACTTGTCGGGTAGTAATATTAGGTGATTTAAGCAGGCTGATTATGACATTTTGTGATTGATGGCTAGCTCTACGTAAATTATCCTCAATCGTATGTTTACCATTACCTTTAATATTCTTAATCTCCTAGAACTGTTTTGTCTTGATTACCTGAATGTCTGGTGTTGTAGAAATGCCTTGTTTTATGAATAAAATATCGCTTTGGAATTTTTCTGCGCAAAGTTTGGCTACCACTTTTTCGTATTTATCTGGTTGAGGCTTGAGATTTATCGGAATTATAAAGTGATAATTTGACATGCTAACAGATTAGCACAAAAAAGAAAAATTTAGCAAACACAAGCACAATCAAATCTTCGTGCGCAGCGGCGGGTTTAATATTGGTGATATATGGGGAATTGGTCTCTATGGTCATGCATGGTCGTCAACGCCATATTCAACGGCTAATTATGCACGCTATCTTCTGTTTCATGGGACTGGTTTAATGCCGAACCGTTTTGATAATCGCTACTACGCTTTCCCCCTCCGCTGCCTGAGTACTGTATTAGGGATGTGGAGGGAACAGCTTATGGTATAATATAGGGTATGTCATATGAGATGCCAGAACTGATTACGGACTTTGTAGAGCATGTAGAAGTAGAGCGTGGTCGTTCAAAAAAGACAGCGGAAAATTACGCACGTTATTTGATGCGTTTTTTGGACATAGCGGGGGAGATTACGGGAAAAGATTATAGTATTCAACCGGAGGATATTACGCGTGAGGTGCTGAGGAAGTTTCGGCTGGCGCTGAACCGGGTAGAGGATGAGCATGGTGAGGGGCTGAAGCCAATTACGCAAGCGTATCATTTGATTGCTTTGCGTGGGTTTTTGAAGTATCTGGCACAGCGGGAGATCAAGAGTTTAGATCCGTCGTTGGTTGAATTGCCGCACGTAGTGCGACAGCAAGTGACGTTTTTGCATTTTGATGAAGTGGAGGCAATGCTGAAAGAGATTGATACAGAGACGGAGTCGGGTTTGCGTGATCGGGCGATTATTGAACTCCTGTTTTCTGGTGGTCTGCGCGTGTCGGAGTTGACTAAGTTAAATCGAGATTCAATAAATTTGGAACGGCGAGAGTTTTTGGTGCGAGGAAAGGGAAGTAAGGACCGACCAATATTTATTTCTGAAGCAGCGGCGGATTGGGTGGAGAAGTATTTGAATGCTAGGATAGATACTCTGGCGCCGCTATTTCTAAGTAATAGCCGAAGAACGCAGGCAGTGGATACAAGTGGGGATTATCGGCGGTTGACGCCACGTTCGGTGGAGCGGATTGTGCAGAAGTATGCAAAACTAGCAGGGATTACTAAACACGTGTCACCGCATACATTGCGGCATAGTTTTGCGACGGATTTGTTGATGAATGGAGCGGATTTGCGCTCGGTGCAGACGATGCTCGGGCATGCAGATATTTCTACAACTCAGATTTACACGCACGTGACTGATCAGCATCTGAAGGAAGTGCACGACCGGTTCCATACAGAGACGAGCGATGCGGCATAATAGAAACGATTTTTGTCTTCGGTGTGGTAGCGTTTAATGGGTTGGGGAGAATGGTTCCTTTGCTACACTTATCTCCTCACATCCCTAATACAGTACTCAGGCAGCGGAGGGGGCGACCATAGTGACGCTCCCACGGACCGTACGACGGGTAGACGCCAGTAGGTCCAAAGTGGAGATTGTAAGCGCTAGGCGTAGTAGCGCCACTAGCACTAGTAGACGAGGCGCGCGCCGACCAGTCGTAGCTGTTGATGCCAGCGCCCAAGAGTGTACTGTTATTACGACTAGGCAGATATACATACCCGCTGCGCACGAAAAGTTGAACTTGTAAAGTAAATCCAAGTTCAGTTCGGATTATAATCTGTAAATTAACCGTATCTTCTATTTTATTAATGCTTGTGATTGCTAAATTTTTCTTTTTTGTGCTAGTCTTGAGGGGATGAAGAAAACTGTATCCAAAAAATCTACCAGAGTAGGAAAAATTATACCTAATGGCGTTAAACCCGAGCTCCACGAAATGGACACGATTTTATATTTTACAAATTTGGGAAAGGACGTAGAGTTGATCCCAGCCTCACATACTCCCGGTAATAAAACTCCCGACTTTATTATTGACGGCTTAAAATGGGAAGCAAAAACACCAACTAACAGTAACCGCAGTGCGATAGAGCGGACGTTTTATCGGGCGAGTTGTCAATCCTGCAATGTTATTATAGACCTACGTCGTTTAAGGCATATAGAGAGTACAATAGATATTCTCGAAAAATGTTTTAAAAACACTCGGAAGGTTCGTAAAATGTGTATTATCACCAAATCCTCAACACCTATATTTTACAGCAAAAAACGTTGATTTTCTAAGAGGATAGTGATATCATATAGACACTGAGGGCGTCCTAGTGTTGTAAACATTAGGTCAGCCCTCATTTTCGTGCGCAGCGGGCGCATAGCTCTACATAATACTGCTGGGACTTTGAGGCCAGCAGGTCTTGAGGGGCATGTCTGGTCGTCAACGCCATATACAAGCGGCTCTGCATATTATCTTTACTTTAATGCTACTGAAGTGCTACCATCAGGTAATTACTATCGTTGGTATCATCGGTATTTTGGTCATACCGTGCGCTGTATACTTTCCCCCTCCGCTGCCTGAGTACTGTATTAGGGATGTGGAGAAAATGCCCTGCTGAGGAAATCGGTGGGGTATTTTATATAAAATATGGTATAATTGAGAAAAGTAAGGAGTTTTTCTATGGGAAAAGAGAAAGATTTAGTGGAACGTAGTTTGGTAGTACTAAAGCCAGACACTGTACAACGTGGGATTGTGGGCGAGATTATCACGCGGTTTGAACGGGTTGGCTTGAAGATCGTGGGGATGAAGATGGTAATGCCAGATGAAGACCAGTATCGGGCACATTATGAGGACATCGGTCAGATGATCACTCGCAGGGGTGAGCAGGCTTTTCGTTATAACTTGAGTTATATGATGACAGGTCCAGTGATTGCGATGTGCCTTGAGGGCGTAGAAGCGGTACCTTTGGTACGCAAGATTGTAGGTCCAACCGAACCGAAGTCGGCAGAAATGGGTACGATTCGTGGTGATTATTCACACATGAGCTTTGGTTACTCTGATGCTAAGGGTATGGGTGTGCCAAACTTGGTACATGCCAGTGGTAGCAAAGAGGAAGCTAAGAGGGAGATTGCTCTGTGGTTTAAGCCAGAAGAGTTGTATGATTACTCTGATTTGAACGAGAAATTCACACGCTAAAGTTTGAACTTGTAACGCATTTACAAGTTGGGCTAAAAAATACCCCTGTTTGCGGGGTATTTTTGTGATTGAATGACGAATTTGGTGACTCGGGTGCGAGTCGAACGCACAACCTCTTCCTTAGGACGGAATTGCTCTATCCATTGAGCTACCGAGCCATAGAGTAATTATACCACTTTATGCTATAATAGGTGTGTTCTAAGTTTTAAATATACAGACGAGTTTTATCTGTGCAGATGAGTTGCACGGGTGCGCGTTTTGGCCCTAGAATAGGGCACCGCGACAGCCGGGCTAAAAGCTCATCTGTATACAGGACTTAGAACACCCTCGCGGTGTCCTATTTTTGTCTATAAACTCGCCTAACAAGGAGGAGTTTTTGTGACTACTTTAGAAAAATATAAGGCAATTATTGATGGCAAACCAGTGCATATTGCTACGGTGACGGCGGAGGGAAATCCAAATTTGGCGGTGGCTTCAGATGTGAAAGTAATGGATGGTAAGAATTTAGTGATTTCCGTAAACGAAATGGTGTGGACGCAAGAAAATATTCAGCATAATCCGAAGGTGGTGATGACGGCATTTGATGAGGATTGGAAAGGGGTGCGGATTTTTGGGGAGGCGAAATTTTATGAGACTGGGAAATATTATGATTTGTGTCGGGAAACTTTCTTTGGTAATGGGGAAGTTTCGCCGTTTGGCGCGACTAAGCCGAAAGGGGCGATCTTGGTAACTGTTAATGATGTGATGGAGTATGTCTGATGACTTTCGCCTAGCCATGCTCCTATAGCCACGAGTCTGAGCGTTATTTTTGGCTCCCCTCCTCCACATCCCTAATACAGTACTCAGGCAGCGGAGGGAGAAAGCGTTGTGACGCTCACTCGGACCAGCCGACGGGCTCACACCAGTGGCAACAAAGGTAAGGACGTATACATTAGTAGATGACATTCGCGACGACCAGTAGTAACCCCATTGCCCAGCGTCCCAAAACTTACCATCATAAGAATGAAGATTCCCGCTGCGCACGAATATTAATGCTTGTGTTTGCTAATTTTTTCTTTTTTGTGCTAGGGTGGATACTAGGATAACGGGCAGCTTAACAAACCAAAAGGTCGACATGGTGGGGAGAAGGGAGGTTACTTATGACGGTAGAACTTGGGCGTTTACGTTTAACTCTTGGCATTCATGCTAAAATTAGCTTCACTAAGAAGCGAAGCTAATTTTCCGATAAGATAACTAATCCTATTCTATCAGCTAAATATTAGGAACGTCAAGTCCCGTTATCCATTTTGGGTCTGTGGTATAATATAATTATGAGCAGAATGGCGTTTGAAGGTCAGCGTGAGGGGGAACAGGTAGAATTGATTTTTCGACGACATATAAGTACAACTTGGCGGGGAATGATGTGGCTTTTGTTCTGGGGAATTATTGGAGCGCTACCGATGTTGTTGTGGCGTGGAGATGAACGAATGTTTTTTGTGTGGCTGGGTGCTTTGGCGATTGGGCTGATAGGAATGATGTACGTCTATATGTTGTGGCATTTTTCCTATTATCTGGTGACAAATCAGCGTGTGCGGCAAGTGAGGCAAAAGGGGCTGTTTCGGAAAACGGTGGTGGATTTGGGCTTGGATAAGATCCAGAGTATTAGTTATGAGGTTCCAGGGATAAAAGGGGGAATGATGGGTTACGGAACTTTGCTGATTCAGACGCAAGTGGGGGATATGACGATTAGTATGGTAAGACAGCCAGAAAAGACTTATAATAGGTTACAGGATTTAGCAAATAAGGCTACAAGATGAGTTTATTGAAAGAAAAACCCAAGACTGAACGGGAAAAGGTTGAGAAGCGACGCGAAGAGGTATTAGCACAAGGGCGTAAGTTTAAGTACCCGATGCAGTATGCCAAGCATAGGTTGATTATTAATACCGTGGTAGTGGCTGTGGTGGCGATTGTCTTGATGGTAGTGGCTGGATGGGCGATGTTGTATAAATTGCAAGATACGGGAAATATGATTTATAGGGTGACACAGGTGATCCCGGTGCCAGTGGCTGAAGTAGATGGAGCTAAGGTGCGTTATAGTGATTATTTGATGATCTATCGTAGTAACCTGCAGGCGGCTGAACAGCAGGGCGGTCAGTTGGGCGAGGGGGCGGATGCGGAGATGGTGCGTGAGGCTTATAAAGATGCAGCAATGGAACAGGCTGTGATGTATACCTATGCCTTGAAATTGGGGCGGGAGCAGAATATTACAGTGACGGATGATGAGGTTACGGCGGCATTTAATGAGCACCGCAAAGTGGGAGGTGTGGAACGAAGTGAAGAGAGTTTTCTCAAGATTATTCGGGATAATTTTGGTATGAGCAAGACCGAGTATCGACGGATGTTGTATCTGACCCTGATGAAATCTAAGGTAGCCCAGGCAGTAGATGAGCATGCGCAGGATGTAGTAAAACAAGCAGAGCAGCTCATAGCGGAGAAAGAAGGTGATTTGTGGGCGGTAGCGGAAGTTTTGGGTGCAGAGGTGGAATATGAGGCCACAGGGCAATTGGTGGATAATATGAATGTAGATGGTGGGCGCTCAAATAAGGCTATGACACTAGAAGTGGGTCAGGTGAGTGATAAGTTTTTGTCGAGTAACGGTGACGGATATTATTTTGTAAAGTTAGCAGAGAAGACGGATTCGCAGGTGAATTACTCTTCTATTAAAATTACTTTCTCGGAGTTTGATTTGCGGGTGGCGAGTTTGTATGATGAGGGTAAGGTAAAAGAGTATATTACATTTGGTGAGTTACAGATTGAAGAGGGTGCAGCAGAAACGCCAGTGGATAATGTACTAGTAGAAGAGTAATTTTTTGGTGGATTTTGTGCTATAATGGGGGTGTTGCGGGTATCGTATAACGGCTATTATGTATCCTTCCCAAGGATGAGACTGGGGTCCGACTCCCCATACCCGCACCAAAGTTGATATTTCGCCTCATTTGAGGCATTTTTTATCTGTTGTGGGCTGGTCCGAACCGATTAGCTTTAGGATACGTCGTTTGTCTTCCAAAGTGCCTTTGTTGGAATTATCACGAGCGGAAACTAGCGTGGAGAGGGTTGATTCCACTATATCACGTTGACTTCACCATTTCTTGTAGTGCCCATTCATCATAGGCGAAGTTTTGTCTATGAATTCCGTATTTCCCACAAGCTTCTAGAATATTTTGTTTGCACTGTTGATGAAAATCGGGGTTAATTTTCTCGATAGCGGGGATAAACTTTACGATAGTGTTTGCCAAATCGTGATATTGTACTTTCCAAATTGCTCCAATTTTTTCATCTGACATAGTTTGGCTTTTAATACTAGTACTGTCTTCACGAATTACCGCAAGTGCGTCGTCGAAATTCGCCAGTATGTCGGCTTGTAATTTTTCATGATTTTGAACCTTACTATTGGAATGCAATTGAGCCTTTTTATCTGTAATTGCTTGGTGGGCAATAATTTCTTTGATCGAAATTCCATCTTTATTTTTTACGTTTTTATTTTTATTAACCCAATCAGCAGTAGTATCAGTTATCCCCTTCCAGAGTGCTTTGGAGCGTAATGTATTAAAACTCTCCTTTCCAGTATTTTCTGGTTCTGAGCCGTAACCAATCCAGTTGTCAATTTTACCGGTGGCAATTGGTGGGTCTTCTATTGTTCCAAACAAAGCAGGATTATTCTTTTTTAATTCACGAAGTACTTGTATATTGTCTGTAAGTTGTTCTGTTTCGCAATAAAAGACAATTGATTCACGTCTAGTCTGATTGCTATCATCAAACTTAAACTCAAATGGGAGATTTTTTTCTTGAAACGCATCAACGATTTTGTCTGCGACTTGATATAATTTGTTATTTGGTATATTTAGATATAAACGATGTCCGATGTGTCGACCGTCTATATCGCGCTTTTGGCAGCCGTTTAACTTGTACGATGTTATATATTCCCAGCCATCTTTTGAAACATGATCGTAACAATACTTATTAATTAAATCAGATAAATCTTCTCGGCCATTTTGTTCGGCAAGCTTTTTTAATTGACCTGGATACTTGGCATCCGGAAAACTAAGTACGAATTTTCGCATTTGCGCAAAATCTATTCCCACACTTCCAGAGCGCAGCATTTCTTGATACTCATCAGAAGTAATTTTGGCAAGATTTTCTCTCCAAGCATGGAATAACTTCTTGTGGAATTTCGCCTTATCTTCTAGATTTGGCTCAGTTTCACCTTTTGCTTTGTCAATGGTCAAAAATCTATACATAGATCCAGAATCGGGATGCACTTCTCCGTGCTCTGCAGCAGCAATCCTTGCTTTAATAGCCCCACCTATTAACTCGTCGGTTAACGGATTCTCAGTGGCATGATATGTTTCAGCTAGGGTGATTTTTTCTTGATTAGACTTATCTTGGGTGATATTTTTGTTGCGGTTTGAATGCATTATTTGCGAGTTTTCTTGGGATATATTAACTGGATTTTCTGATGATCCAATCCACTGCATCTTAGTAAGGGCGTCCCAACCCTCTCCAGCAGAATCATCGCTATTTCGTAAGGTATTACCGAGAGAATTTGCATTATGCATAAGCTATATTATATCATGAAAGGTTCGGATTTATAGTGGAATCAACTATGGTGGTATAATAAAAGAGTCCGAACTCTTTCAATGGTTCGGCACCAATGGGCTACTAGGTAGTCTTTTTTGTGGTTTTGCGGAATTTGATTGGGTATGTTACAATTAAGGTGTTCTAGTTTGATTACAACCAAAATTTGCAGCGTAGGCTGTGTTTCTTGGATAACTCCCTAGTGGGACGCCTATGTGTTCCAATCTGGGTTATCCCTTGGTTGTAAAAAGAGAACTAGAACGCTCAGGACGCTGGGCGTTCCTTAGGTTTTAAGGGACAAGAATAACCAATAAAAGGGAGAACCTATGAAGAATATCAAAAATCACGATAGTGATAAAACATCAAAGGAGAAAACGAATATCCCGAAGATAGTTAAGACAATAAAGGAAAAGCCTGTTTTGCCGATTGTTGGGGGTGTAGCTTTGGTAATTATGGTTATTATTTGGGTGGTTTGTGCAAATTCAAACAAGACTGACGATAATGATGTTTCTGATAATGGAAAATGGATTTCTGCATGCTCTGACGGAACTACTGATATGATTTCTGGCGGTGAGTGGATTGTAGGTAAAGATATTGCGAGCGGTAATTATCTAGTTGAATCCAAAAACTCCTACGCGTATGCTTATATCTATAAAAATGCTGATGTATCGTCTTATGATAAAACCCTTAGTTTGGACAAGAGTAGTGGTTATTTTCACTTTGAAAACGGTCAAAAGGTGGAAGTTAGTTCTGGTAATATTGATATGACTTGTAAGAATTTGGGCGAATTAGAGCTTTTATCATCCAATAAAACCATGTTAGCGGGGAGTTATACGCTAGTATCAGCTAATAGTTATTTCTATGCTTACGTCTATGAGAAGGAAAGCGACAACTCCTATAGCGCGACGATTTCTATAAATGGGGTTGGTAACACTAAAGATTTTCGTTTTAAGGACGGCCAATATATTGAAGTAAGTAGCGGTAATGCATTTCTAATAGACAAGAATGCTTCAAATTACGATAATTTGGTCAGCGAAGCTAAAAAATTAGTTAATGCATTGACAACTTCCAAGATTGATAAGAAAGAAGAATCTGAGATTAATGACATGTCGGCGTCAGACTCGAATACTACCTCAAATGGTGGTTCGAGTTCATCAACAAATGATGGTGGCTCGTCGTCTGGTAGCTCTAGCTCTAAGGATGCAAATTTCCGAAAGGCCATGAGTGATTATGAAAGTTTTATGAACAAATATGTAGATTTCATGAAGAAATACAAGAATTCTTCTGATACGATGTCGATGCTTGCGGATTATTCTAAGATGATGCAAGATTATGCCAAATTTGCTGATTCGATTAGTAAATACAATCAGAGCAATTTATCATCAGAGGATTGGGCATACTACATTGAGGTAACTACGCGTGTAAATAAGAAATTGCTTGAGGTGCAATAACTATTAGGGGTCGTTGACGGGCAATAGACCTTGCGTAAAAGTGAGGTCTATTGTATTATATAGGTATGAAGCGGCAAGTTTGGTATCGGGTGGAGGTGATTTTGGCGATTGTGATGGTATTCGCGGTGGTTTTTGGCGCAGTGATATGGCGAGCGGTGATGATGGTTGAGGTATATCAAGCAGAGCAGGCGGAATTGTTGACCGGAACTGAGGAGCTGTTGGGGGGATTATATTCTGACGTAGAGCAGGAAGTACCGAGTATAAAAATTACTCAAGCACAGATTGAGGCGGTGAAACAAAAGATGTCTGGGGTAGTGATGCGGTGTTATGAGGATACTAAAGGAGAGATTGATCGAAAGTTGACAGTCCTACAAGAGTTTATGACGTTACGCGATGAGTTGGAGGGGTATTTTACGGATGAAGTATTGAAGGCCGAAGTGACAGCAGAGAATGTACAGAATGCACAAATGAAGTTAGGGAAGTTGCCAGAAAGTTATGCCGAGGTGCTGCGGGCGAGATTTACGCAAATGCAGACACAATACGAGGCGATGAAGAAGTTGAAAGAGGCAGTGCAGACGCTGTTTACTGATGAGAAGATGGCAGTAGTAAAACCGAAGTTAACACGTGTGCAGTATAAGGCGGTGTTGGAACAGGTAGAGAAGCTACCGCAGAGAGAGTTGGCTAAAGGTTATGAGGAAATTTTAGCAAGAGTCGATAAAGTTTTGGTGCAACGGGAAAAGGAAGCGGCAGAAGCCAGACAGCGGGCTTTGGAAGCGCGCCGCCGGGCGGAGGAATTACGTAGACAGCAAAAGCAAGAGGAAATGGCCGCATGGCGAGTGTTGAATGTGCCATATCACAGTCAAAATCTGCAACAGATTTATAATGGTTGCGAAGCGGCGTCGATGCTAATGGCCTTACAATATAAGGGGTATTTAAAGGGCGTAGATTTACATAAGTACGCCGAAATGATGCCCAAGAGCGATGACTACAATACTGGTTTTGTGGGGTCGATTTATGATTTGCAGCCCAAAACTTATGTACATTGGATTGCGCCAGCGCCGTTAGCGAAGTTTGGACGGGAGAGCTCGGGTAATGCAAATGTTGTCGACGTTAGTGGTGCTAGTTTGGCCGACTTGGATAAGGAGGTGGTAGCAGGGAATCCAGTAATTATTTATGTAACTTTCTTGTTCAACCCATTAAAGGAGTGGCTGAACGGTGCGCCAAAGAATTTACATGTGGTGCTTTTAACGGGCTATAATGAAAAAACTGGAACACATCGTCTAACTGATCCATGGACGCAGTCGGATGGTGGGAGAACTTATGATATTCCGCGGGCGGAATTAGAGAAGATTTATAATGCGGTGGGGAAGCGTGCAGTGGTTGTGCGCTAAATGGTTAAGTCTGTATTTTATTTTTGGAAGTTTTATAGTACAATAGTGTAAATAATTTGAACTTGGTGGGCAGAAAATTGTTCACCAGAAATTAGGAGGCAAAATGGCAACAGGTGCTGCGTCAAAGAAGACAGCAACCAAGAAGTCAGCTCGGTCAACTAAAGCGACCGGGGCAAAAACATCTAAATCTACAAGTTCGTCAAAGACTAGTAGCCGAAAGAATACACAAAGAGCGCCGAAGGTGGCTGTACCAGTGATGCGTCGGGCTAAGAGTGTGAGTTGGTTGGCAATCCTTGAGTCCTTGGTGGTGGGCGCTCTTGGTGTGTTATTCTTGATTAATCCAGATGGAATCTTGAAAGTGATTTTCTATGTTGTAGGCATCTTCTTGATTGTTAAGGGTGTATATAAAATTATCAATTACTTTGCTATGCATGGCAGGTATGATTTTTACAATAATGATTTGTTGTACGGGATTGTTGCGCTGGTGTTCGGTGTGATTGCTGTGGTATTATGGGAGCAGCTAGGGCGGTTTATTGGTATTGTAGTGGGGGCTTGGATGATTTACGGTGCTTTGGTGCGAATGAATACAGCCATTAAAATGCATACAGCTGGTATTCGGGAGTGGTTTTATGTTCTGCTGCTTTCGATGGTGATGTTGGCTCTAGGTATCTATATGGTAATTAGTGCAAGTGCAGTTCCGACTGTGATTGGTTGGGTGATGGTAGCTTCAGCTGTAGTGGGGATTATCGACGATTTGATTTTTATTCGTCATTTGGATGCAGTAACACAATAGTTTTTACGAAGTCCTCTGGGTGTGATATCTGGAGGACTTTTTGTTGGTTATGTATCTATTTTTGCTACCTCCATCTCCTCCACATCCCTAATACAGTACTCAGGCAGCGGAGGGGGTAACCGTACCAGCGAGCGTCCTCTACGCGTAACGATGGCGCGGCTATCCCTAGCGCTTACTACCTCGTATTCTATGCCTCTACGGTGTACCCGTCGGATGGCCCGTACGAGCGCTACTTCGGTCGCCCCCTCCGCTGCCTGAGTACTGTATTAGGGATGTGAGGAGAGAAAAACTGTGATATAATGTATGAAGGATGCCGTTGTAGCTCAGTTGGTAGAGCAGCTCATTCGTAACGAGCAGGTCGCTGGTTCAAGCCCAGTCAACGGCTCCATTTTTGTTGGCTAATTTTGGTAGTGGATTTGTTCAGTTTCGATGACGGGGAATCGAATGAGGTTAGTATTGTCCAAATCAGCATTATTTAATTGGATGGCAGAGATTTGGTGATTGTTGTAGGTTGTGTAATAGAAAATACCTTGGTTTAGGTTGTAGCAAGAACTATAGATCGTGCGTTCGTATTTGTTGTTGCCAAGGTCACAGCAACCGTTTTGCTGGTCGACAGAGTGTAAAATATGAAAGAATTGGCTTACACTGGAGAATTCATCGTCATCAGAGACAGAATGGATTTTGGTAAAACTAGCTTTGACAAAACGCGATTGTGAACTGAGATCGCCTGGTAAGCCAATAGCGCCCATACCACGGCTATATGGCCGAAGGGGAAGATGAGGCGCAAAATTGTTAATAGGCGCGGTGGGTGAGAGTTGCATATAATTATTAAGTTGAAAAAGTTGTTCATCAAACGGTGGATTATTGGTAAGAACGCCTAGAGGGTTATCATAGATTTTGAGACCGCTGGCAACGGATTCTATGACGATGCTGGCACCAGATATGTCGGAGATAATCCAGTGAAGTTCGGCAGGTGGAAGTTGCTCGCTAAAGGCAAGGTTGGTAAGGTTGATTTTGGAAAGTAGGGTTTTTGCTTCGGTGACGTTGCTACATTGGCTCAGAATCCAGGGAAGAAATTCCCATTGGGCAATATTATCTTTGCCGTCGATATGAGTATTGTAAACAGCATTGCCAACAAAATTAAGACCAGCCATACCAAGCCCTTTTTCGTTGATAGCATCATAAAGTAGGGGAGTGTCATCTACAACATAAGCAATGCCAATAATGGCGTAGTGAGAGTCAATGGTGTTAGTTTCACGAAAAATGAAGGGGAAATGACGGGGAATGATAACGGCCTCTTCACCATAGGAAAAGTCGAGGTCGAGATTGCGACCGAAATAGGAATTTTTGGTTTGGTAAGTGGCGGCTGTGCACATGGGTGGTTTTCCTTTTTTGTTTTTACTTATTTGTTATGATTATAACACGGATGTTGGTTATAACATAACTTTTCTTGAGGTGCGTACTACTAAATTATTCTGTATATGGTGTGAACTCAAAGTCAAAGCCGACGTATTTGGATTGCTTTGCGTCGAGATATTTGATGACGGCTCGGCTGATATTCTTGGAGAGTTCGGTAATGCGACGGTCACCAGTTTCTTCATCGCCTTGCACGAGGGGTACAATGTAACGCATCTTGGCTTTAACACTGGTGCAATAGCGATCTTTTTTAGCGCTATTACTGCTATAAACTGAGGTAGCGCGTTGGAAATTACGGAATGCTTCGCTGATGGTTTTGTCGCCACAGCTGAGGATCCAGTCCACTACTTCACGTTCGCTCATGTTGTATAGATCGTCCATGCTGAGATAGTCGTGAAGCATCATCGATTTGAGGATATCGGCCATAAATTGTGTAATGGCGCGATCATTGTCGCTATGGAAAATGGCAAAGTAATCCAAAATTCCTTCAGTGAATTCCTTGGCAATTTCTAGATGTTGGAAACCAAATTCTTCGATGTCGTTTTCGTTATGTAGGACGATGATATCTTCAGAGAAGCGTTTAACTTGTTCAATATTCCAGGCGTCATAGATGAAATAACCGTTGGAAAGGGAATACTCAAGTCGGTCGGCAGCCAGGTTGGGGATTTCATTGTCGGCAAGTGGGAAGAGTTTACAATAAGAAATCTCACCAGCCATGATTTCATCACGCTTTAGCCCGCGCATAATGATGCGAGAATTGCGGATGATTTCGCTAGTGCGCTCTTCGGTAGATTCTTGAGATTCGGCATCGCCATTCATATAGTCAATAGTGTGTTTGAAAGCAGGATTAGCAATGTCGTGAAGCAGGCCGGCAAGAGTTTGTCTCTTGTCGTGGGTGAAGCGCCAGAGTATCAAAGCTACGCCGATGCTGTGTACGAATACGCTGTGATAGGCACGATTGTTGTAAATACCACTAAACGAACCACCACAGTCCATACTGACACCGTTTAGACGTTGGAATTCTGGTGCGGCAATGTACTTGAGGAGCCAGGCGGGGAATTCAGGAGAGAGTAATTGCAAATATTCGCGTTGGGCGCGGTTTAGGCGACGTAGACAACGTTTTTTGCAGGTGAGGATGTTGATGGTCTTTTCGTTGGATTTGCCTAAGAGATGGTGTTTGGGAGCAGAGGACCTTGCTGTGGTGATGGTTGGTTCTGGAGTAGCATCACTATTAATTTCGTCTATATCGCTATTTTTTGCAACATCATCAATTTTTGGTTCGGATGGTACAGGAATGGTAGCCTTTTTGCCAGTGGGACGGTCGTAGATTTTGATCCAGCCTTGGTCGAGCCAGAATTTAATTTCTTGGTAACAGGATTGGTCGGAGGAGGGTTCTTGTAGAAGATTGATCTCTACTTTTTTGCCACGGTTGAGGTTGCCGACTACAACATAGCTGAGTTCGGAGAATGTGCTTGGGCCAATGTAACCACCAAAGCCATTTTTGTCCTCGTTCATGAGGAAGAAGACGTCTGCACGGTCAAGATTTTGGTAGTATGAACAGTAAATATCAGTGAGGTTTTCAGCATAATCGCCTTCGCTCGAAACAGCTACGGGATAATCGATAACCTCGTAACCTCGACCCTCAAAATATCCTCGCCAATAGGCGGCGCGTTCTTGTAATTTGGAACTACCCGAAATAATTAACTTCTTCATCTTACGCTACAGTATATAACAGATGAGAGGATTTGACTAGACCCCTTAAATCGAGGTATGTAATATTGTCTAGAATCAAGATTTCGTTTATAATTAAGAGAATGGTACGTAATAAGGACGAAGAAGACCAGGCAACAAAGCCTAAGCGCTTAGACTTTCGTGCAACTTGGAAAGAGATAGCGCGTAAACAACACGGAGTGATGGTAGCAATGATAATATTGCTAGTTATGAGTGCGGTGTTGCTGGTTTTTGCTCTAGTGACCTTACATCCGCAGGGTACAGTAGTGATCGTTGGTTATGGTGATGTGTATGGTGAAATTGCTGGGTTGTCCGGTGGTTATCGACGTGATAGTTGGTTAAATATGTTAGCTTTTCCATTGCTTGCTGTGATTTTTGGGGTAGTGCATAATCTTTTAGCATTAAGGGTGTATCGCAAATATGGCAAGACGCCAGCTTTGATGTTGATTGGTGCGACGATGTTGCTAGTAGTGGGCACTTTTATAGTGATGCTGCGTCTTTTGGGTGAGTGGTAGGCTAAAGGGGATTGAAATGGCGATGCAAAAGAGTTTGGAATTGCCTGAGGGGAAACGCAAGCCACTTTATCGGTTTCTTGAGATTTTACCAGGTGCTCTGAGTTATAGTTTGGTAATTTTGTTGTTTGTGCTATCGTGGGTTAACCCAGTGCTAGGGGCGATTTATCTTTTAGTAGTAGTGGCGATAACATTTGTGAAAGCTATTGCAACTGCGTTTCGGACAATCCAGGGCTATAAGGCTGTAAAGCAGGCAGAGCGGGTGAATTGGAATGAGAGATTAGAGGATTTGGAAGATCCTCATGCGGCGTTTGAGCGTTTGTATGGTAAACAAAGTGAAAGTTATGAATTTGCGGAGCACGTACAGAACTTACGTTTGCTTTCAGTAGTGGAGGGTAAGAGCGAGCCAAAACCGAGTGAAGTCTATCATGCGGTGGTAATGGTGGCTTACGATGAGGGGCTAGAGACGTTGGTGCCGTCGATTCAGGCGGTGCAGGAGACAACTTTTCCGAACGAAAGAATTATTTTTGTTCTGGGATATGAGGAGCGGGGTGGGGCAGAGATGGAAAAAACAGCTAAAGTACTGGCAGAAAAGTTTCAGGGAGTGTTTAAGAAGTTTTTGCTAGTCAAACACCCTGATGGAGTAAAGGGAGAAATCGTGGGTAAGGGTCCAAATCTGACTTATGCTGCCGAAAATTTGACCGAATACGTGCGGGCGCAAAGGATTCCGCTAGAGAATGTGATTGTGACGTCTCTTGATAGTGATAACCGGATGCACGAGAAGTATTTAGATTATGTAGCCTATGAATTTTTGGTGCGACCAAACCGACAACATTATAGTTATCAACCAGTATCGCTGTTTACGAATAATATTTGGGAAGCATCAGCACCAATGCGGGTGATTGCTATGTCGAATTCGTTTTTTAATGTCGTGTCCACGATGCGTCCACATTTGTTGAAAAATTTTGCTTCGCATTCGCAGCCGCTAGCGGCGCTTGTGGGAATGGATTTTTGGAGTAAGCGGACGATTGTAGAAGATGGTCATCAGTATTGGCGATCGCTGTTTTATTTTGAAGGGAAATATGCGGTAGTACCAATTAGAGTGCCAATTTATCAAGATGCAGTAATTTCCGATACTTTGGGGGCAACACTGAAAGCGCAGTTTGTACAACTCAGGCGTTGGGATTATGGAGCGAGCGATGTGGCATACGTAGGGGTAAGATTATTTAGTAAAGAGCGTCAGATGCCGTTTTTGCCGTTGTTTATTAAATTTATGCGGCTTTTGGATGGGCATGTAACATTGGCGATTATGGCGCCAATTGTGGCTTTTGGTGGTTGGGTACCAATGTTGCTTAATTTGGGCTCACGGGGGACAGTAGCGTTTAATTTGCCAAATGTGGTGGGAATTATCCAGATGATAGCGGCAGTGGGAATTTTGGTGACAGTGTTTGTGTCGCTTCGGATCTTGCCCAAGCGACCAGAAAAATATAATAGTAAACGGACTTTGATGATGGTGTTGCAATGGATTTTGTCGCCAGTGATTGCAATTGTCTATCAGAGTGCGGCGGCGTTCTATGCGCAAACGCGTTTGATGCTAGGAAATTACATGGAAAAGTTTGATGTAACCAAAAAGGTAGTGAAATAATTGTAGACATCATAACTGGGGTGATGGTATTGACAATTTTTGGATAATCAGGTATACTGAGGTTATGAGGTATATGTTACCCGTCCGTTTTTGTCGTGTATAAAAACGGACATGGCCTATTCTCCCACGGCGGGAGAAGCAATTGTTCTGCTTGCTGGGGCTTGAGAAAACAGTAAGTAGATGAAACTTAAAAGGAGGTTATTTATTATGAATGCTATTGCAAGACGCGTACGTGCGCACATGGCATGGCTATTGGCATTTACATTGTTAATAGCGTCGCTAATCCCGTCGATGGGAGTACAGGCCGCTCCGGCCACCCAGAAGACGGTACCGTCGCTGAGAATGATTTTCTCAGCGAAGTATTATGCCGATTATAACTTGGATGTCCGGGAGAAATATGGTTATGATGAGGAGGAGCTCTATAATCATTATATGAATTTTGGCATTAAGGAGGGTCGGTCTATAAGCCCGATTTTGGAGTTGCATGCCTATAAGGCAGGTAACGCTGATTTGAGGGCGGCGTTCGGTGATGATTGGCTACTGTATGTTTGGCATTTTCTGAATTATGGGATTTATGAGAATGCTAACGGTCAGCGCTCGAATGCGGGGATTCTGTTTAACCCGGTGGTTTTCTTGGAAGAGAATCCAGAGGTGCGGCAGATAACTGGTGGAGACTTGCTGCTGACTGTTCAATACTACATTGAGCAGGGTATGCCGAAAGGGAATTGGGTGAATCCGCCATGGATTGCACCTACAGCATCCAATTCGCTTCAGAGTAGTTCCTCTGAAGCGAGCAGCAGTAATGATTCAGGTTCGAGCCATGATTCAGACGACAATGGTGGCTCTGGTGAGTCAAGTGTACCAGAAAAACCAATAAAGCCTGATGATGGTGATGAGGATATTCCTCCCGCGCCTGAGGAGCCTGACCCGGAGCCGGTGGAGCATGAACACACTAAGAACTCATTTGATGAGTTTGGCCATTGTATGGTGGCAGGGTGTATGTATACTCTGGCGGAGTTTCAGGCAGATTGTACCGTAGACCACAGCGCAATTGACGAGGGGGAATATTGCGACAACTGTGGTGCTGAGGGCACAAATGTGTCTGAGAGCGTGCACGATAAGAACTCAGTGCATACCAGAAACTCTTTTGGAGCTGATGGGCTTTGCACCAGAGGGTGTGGCTTGACGCTGACAGAATTCCAGGAGAACTGCAGTAATGCGGCAAATCATGGAGAGATTTTGTTCGGTGAAGTTTGCCAACAATGTGGCCATGAGGGGACCAAAATTGTGGAGGCAAATTGCCCGAACCGTGGGCAGCACAAGGAATTGCATATTGATGAAACCTGTGGCCAGTGTGGTGTAGCAGGTGAGCTGAAATATGCTATGGACGAGTGCCCGAATCGGGATGCGCATGCTTACGGTAAGAGCTGCAACCTGTGCACTTATGTAGGTGAATGCTTGATGGATCATGACGCAATTTATACTACAAAGCACTGCGATGTATGTGGTGTGGCTGGTACAAAAGTTTGCGAAGTGGACCATGACGAAATTCCGAAAGGTGAGTTTTGCCCGGAATGTGGCGCAGAAGGCACAAAGGAAGAGCCTGTGGAACCTGAGCCCTTTGTTTGTCCTAAGGCGGATATGCATGCAGATTTACACCTTGGTGTGGCTTGTGACGGTGAGGGTTGCAATTATGTGGGTGAAGCCCCACATGAGTTTGCAGACGGCAGGTGCCAGTGTGGTGCTGAAGACCCGGATTATGTGCCGCCACATGAGCATGATTGGTCTAATAAGGACGGGGTCTGCGCTGATTGCAAAGAGCCATGTTCTGAAGACCATGCAGTGGGCATAGAGTGCCCGACTTGCGGCTACAGGAGACCGGCGGAAGAGCCGGAGTGTACGGAAGAAGACCATGCAGCTGACAAATTGGCTTGTGGTGCAACTTGTCAGAAGTGTAATGCTTTTGTGGCACCAGAGCATCAGTTTGTACCGACAGGATGCTTAAGATGCGGGGCTACTTGTCCTGATGCCGATAGCCACGATGATGTACCGTGTGGCGGTGGATGTGCGACTTGTCAGTGGACGCCACAGTCTACGCATACTTTTGTAGACAGTGTATGCGAGAGATGCGGCTACGTATGTCCGCATTCATACTACAAGGGTAAATGTGATTGGTGCGGCGCTACGACTTTTTATTGCACGAATGCGTTTCATCAGACTTGTCCTCCGGCTGACCCTTCAGTGATGTGTCCGGAATGTGGACAACCGTCTGGAACGGGGCACGCCTTTTTAAGTGATACCGGAGTCTGCAACGACTGCGGTGCTAAGGACCCGAACTGGACAGGGCCGGTTTATGCTTATACGCCGGAAAACTGTCCGGGTCATGCGTATGGCGAAAGCGAGAAGTGCACGAATTGTGGTGCAGTAAAGAATTCTGAAACGCTTCCGGAAGGGAAAGACGGAGATGTTGCCTCTGGTATTGGTGATGAAGCCAATGACGATAGTATTGCAGACGATGATGAAAACGCTGACGCTGAAGCAACGACTGAGCAGTTGCCGGAAGCATTACCGGTGGAGTATACTGAAGTCGAATTCGTTGAAGTTACAGACGATGATGAGCCGGATAAAGGGCAGGAAGAACAGGGCAAGGCAGACGCGGATGCGGTAAAAAAAGAAACGGATGCTGAAGCAGAGGTACCACAAACATGATCCAGTTATAACCTAGTGGTTTTTAGATAGATAAATATACCTCATAAAGCGGTCGAAGATTTTTCGGCCGCTTTTTCATGCTGTTAAAGAACCGGATTTTATGTTACAATAGGCGCAGGTGGAAGTGTGTCCGAGTGGTTTAAGGAGCACGCTTGGAAAGCGTGTGAGCGGGCAACCGTTCCGGAGGTTCGAATCCTCTCGCTTCCGCCAGGAAGTAAAATCATCATGCCAAAGGTATGGTGATTTTACTTTTCTTACAGAAAAGTTGAGGATTTGGACCTAGGTTCGTTATCGAGCGTAGCGAGATTATTCTTCCTCTCGCTTCCGCCATTTTTTGTGTGAAAATCAAGGGTGGGCAGGTGATTATGCTTGTGATATGATAGAATTAAGAAGTGTGGGCAAAGAGTTAATTAAGGGAGGTGCCCAATGTTTAGAAATAAAAAATCACGCAAACCTTGTAAGTATATTTTTGTAACTGGCGGTGTGCTTTCTGGCGTAGGAAAGGGCATTACGGCGGCTTCGATTGGTGCAATTCTTAAAGGCAAGGGGTATAAAGTTTCGATTCAAAAGTGTGATCCTTATTTGAATGTGGATGCCGGGCTGTTGAACCCAGTGGAGCATGGTGAGTGTTTTGTAACTCATGATGGCAAAGAGACAGATTTGGATTTAGGTCATTATGAACGATTTTTAGATTTTGAGACAAGCAAATATTCGAGCGTGCTTTCGGGGGCACTGTATCAGGAACTGATAGAAAAGGAGCGTAGTGGTGGATTTCATGGCAAGACAGTACAGATGATTCCGCATTTCACTGATTTGGTACAAGAGAAAATTGCGATGGCAAGTGAGGGCTCGCAGATTCATATTGTAGAAATCGGTGGTACGGTGGGAGATTATGAGGGGTTGAGTTTTATTGAGGCGATTCGGTTATTTTCTAATCGAGTGGGACGGGAGAATTGTTTATATGTGCATGTGGTGTATATCCCATGGTTAAATACTTCTAAGGAGTTGAAGACAAAACCAGCACAGAATGCATTAAAGGATATGCAGGGATTTGGAATTATTCCAGATGTGGTGGTATGTCGGTCAGAGCGTCCAGCACCACGAGAAATGTGCGAAAAGATTGCGAAGTTTGCAGGGATTCCGGGTGAAGCAGTGCTAAATTTGCCAGATATCGAGAGTGTATATGACGTGCCGTTCAATGTACTGAAGTCCGGGGTATTGGAGATTTTAAATCGGTTTACAGGGAACAAGAAGGCACCGGATATGAAGCGCTGGCAGGAGTTTTCGCGGCTGCGGGGTAAGAAGTGGGCTAAGACGGTGCGCGTGGGGCTGGTGGCGAAATATGTGGGGAATGACGATACCTATATCTGTGTAACAGAGGCTTTGAAAGCGGCAGCGGCTTGGAATAAGGTGAATTTGGAGATAGAGTGGATTAATGCAGAGACGGCGACCAAGCGTGATTTTGCTAAAGTAGATGGATTGGTGGTGCCTGGTGGATTTGGTGCACGAGGTGCTGAGGGCAAAATCAAAGCCGCGACTTACGCACTAGAAAAGAATGTGCCGTATCTGGGGTTGTGTCTTGGAATGCAAATGGCTTGTGTGGCAGCGGCACGTAAGGGTAAGAAAAAGAATGCTAATTCGGAAGAATTTGGGGCAAAGTCAGGTGAGAACGTGATTTATATTATGGATGGGCAACAGGGTAAGGAATCAACTGGCGGTACGATGCGATTGGGTGATTATCCGGCGGTACTGAAAAAAGGCAGTAAGACGGCTAAAATTTATGGATCCACAGAGGTGGTAGAACGGCATCGTCATCGTTACGAGGTAAATCAAGAGTTTTTGCCAGCAATTGAAAAAGGTGGTCTTGTAGTTTCTGGGACATCTCCAGATGGTGAATTGGTAGAATTTGTGGAGAGCCCAAAGAACCGGTTCTTTGTAGCGACGCAGGCGCATCCAGAGTTTCGCTCGCGACCGCTAAATGTGCATCCGCTCTTTATGGAGTTTGTGAAGAGCCTAAAATAACAGAGGTGCGTAGTGGGTTGAACTTGTAATGCGTTTACAAGTTCAAAACGTAAAATGGTCTTGCGGGGGGGGGGGGCGCTTTATGTGCTACAATAGAAACAAGATTAAAGTATTGGAGTTTCTATGAAAAAGACAACGAGTATCTTGTGGGGTTGCGTTCTAGTGGCGCTAGGGGTGATTTTAGGAATAAATGCACTAGGAATCGCGCAGATTGATATATTTTTCCCAGGCTGGTGGACATTGTTTATCATTGTGCCTTGTGCGATTAGTTTGTTTGGCAATGATACTGACAAAACTGGTGACTTAATTGGGATTGTCATTGGTGTGTGTTTGTTGCTGGCAAGTCAGGGGATTATTCGTTTTGATGTCTTATGGAAGTTGCTACTGCCAGCGATTTTGATTATGATTGGGCTGTCAATTATCTTCAAGGATGCCTTGAAAGGAAAGGTAACAAAGGAAATCAAAAAGTTGCGTGGAAAGTCTGGTTTGAAGGAATATTGGGCGACCTTTGCTGGGCAGAATGTGAATTTTGCTAAAGAGAAGTTTGAGGGGTGCCGGTTAGAGGCAGTGTTTGGTGGAATCAAATGTGACCTTAGGGAAGCGAAGATTGAAGAGGATGTATTGATTCGGGCGAGTGCAATTTTTGGTGGAATAACGATTTTTGTGCCAGAGGATGTGAATGTGCAAGTGGTGGCAACTTCGATGTTCGGTGGTACAGATAACAAAAAGGGCAAAAAGACACAAGACGAGGGTAGGAAGACGATTTATGTTGAGTCTACTAGTGTATTTGGCGGAGTGGAGATTAAATAATGAATACGGCGCAGCGCATAATTAAGTATTTTGCTATTGCTTTTGCAGTGTTGATTATTGGTGGGATTATTTCGGCAATGATAACCGGTGTGATGCTGCTTAGCTATATTTTCGATGATCGGGATGATGGCGAAATAGTGCCAGGTACGGCTGAAGTGATAGAGATAGGGGATATTACGGGTGAGAAAATCACTGGTTTGCATATTGATGTAAAGGCGACGAGTGTGACTCTGGAGTTGGGCGAAAAACTTGCGGTGATAGCGGATGATGAGACAGTGGCAGTAAGCCAGAATGGTGACGCTCTATATGTTAGGGAAAAAGAAGTGCATTTTTGGAGCGGTTGGAGCTGGAATGACAGAGAGATAAGGGTGGTCTTGCCGCGTGACGAGGGAGAGCTGGAGACGTTACGTGTTAACAATGGGGCTGGTCGGGTGATGATCTCTGGGCTAGTAGCGCGGAACTTGGAGTTGGATTTGGGGGCTGGTCGGGCAGAGTTAAATCAGGTAAAGGCAATTGAGCGAGCAAAAATTAATGGTGGAGCGGGGCATTTGGCTGTGCGTGAGAGCGAATTGCATGATTTAGATTTGGATATGGGTGTAGGCAAGGTAGAGTTGGGCGCGAAGTTGACTGGTAATAATCGAATTGATGCGGGGATAGGGAAACTGGAGCTGGATTTGAGAGGTAAGTTGGATGAGTATAAAATTAAGGTAGAAAAAGGTTTAGGTTCGATTGAACTAAACGGTGAGAAGCTTTCAAACGGTGCAATTCGAGGTGAAGGGGATACTTTGGTGGATATTGATGGTGGAGTTGGAGCGATTGAGATTAGAACGGAGTAGGCGATTATCCTGTTTTTCTGCTTAGATAGTCGCATAGTCTTCTTTTCGTCCATGCATCTATAGCCATGTCTGGATGCGGTTCTTATACATTCTCCTCACATCCCTAATACAGTACTCAGGCAGCGGAGGGGGCGAGCGTAGTAGCGCTCCCAAGGTCCATGTGAGGGATACACTAGCGAAGCATTAAATCCTGGGTTATAGGCATTAGTAGTATTACTACCATATGATGACCAATAGCCACCAGACTGGCCAGCGCCCAAAGACTTACCATCGTAGGGATTGAGGAGCCCGCTGCGCACGAAGTAGGGTAGGATATTACTAATTTTATTGTTAGATATGTTCGGAGCAAAACCTATACCAGTGGTATAGGTTTTGCTAAAGACCAACAGGGGTAGAGATTCTCTCAAACCTATACTACTAGTATAGGTTTAGTGTTTTTCGTGCGCAGCGGGTATGTCAACTTACCTAATACTGCTGGTACTTTGAGGAGCGCTGGCTACGAAGGCGTCTGGTGGTCGTCGCGCGGGGCTGATAATGTTTGGGGCTCTGCCGGTCTTGGCGGTTACTACCTCGCCTTTAGTGCTACTGGCGTCAATCCATCACATGGTCCGACGGATCGCTGGTTCGGTTTCTCCCTCCGCTGCCTGAGTACTGTACCCGGGATGTGGAGGAGGATTGGGTAAAAAATGTGCTATAATAATAGATATGGAAAAGATTCAGAAACAACTTGAGCAGGTGGTGCGTCAGCTTTTTGGTAATGATTTGTTGGTAGAGTTGACGGTGGCACCAGAGGAAACTGGGTCGGATTATGCGTCTAATGTTGCGATGAAACTGGCTAAAGTTGCACATAAGGCTCCAATGATGATTGCTGAGGAGATAAAAACTGAGCTGGGAAAAGTTTCTGAGGGTTATACTATAGAGGTGGCGGCGCCAGGTTTTCTGAATTTTGCTCTGGATGAAGAATCTTTTGCTAAGCAGGTTGCCGAATATGCGGAAGTAGTTGATATATCATCAGATGAATACTCTGGAAAGACGGTAGTAACAGAATTTTCTGATCCGAATCCTTTCAAAGTGCTACATGTAGGGCATTTTTATACTTCGGTAGTAGGAGATGCGATTTCTCGTCTCTTAGAACTAGCCGGTGCTAAGGTAGTGCGGGCAAATTTTGGTGGAGATGTAGGCTTGCATGTGGGCAAGACGATTTGGGCTTTATTGCAAAGTAATTATTCGTCTGATGATATAACTATTGAAAAAATCGGTCAGTGCTATGTGGCGGGCACCAAAGCTTATGAAGAAGATGAAACGGCGAAGGATGAAATTACACACTTGAATAAAGTAGTGTATGCTTTGGCGGATTTGGGCGAGGAGCGCTCATTAGAACGTCTAGAAATCGAAATGGTTGCCGAGGATTTCGGGATTTCCACGGCGGAGGCGATGCGAATTGCAGAGCTGTATTGGCGGGGTAGAAAGTTGAGCTATCAGTATTTTGCAGATTTTTATGCGCGGATTGGGCTAAAGTTTGATAAATATTACCCCGAGTCAACGGTAGCAGGTAGAGGTCTTACTGAGGTAAAAGCACATATCGGCACGACTTACGAGGAGAGTGATGGTGCGGTGGTGTACCGGGGTGAAAAAGTCGGGCTGCATACACGAGTGTTTATTAATCGTGAGGGTGTGCCAACTTATGAGGCAAAAGACGTGGGATTAATCTTTACTAAGTGGGATGATTGGCATTTTGATGAATCGGTGGTAATTACGGGGAATGAACAGAGTGATTATATGAAAGTAGTGCTTGCTAGCGTGCAAGAGTATGCACCAGAGTTGGTAGAGCATACGCAACATTTGACCCACGGAATGGTAAAGTTGCCAGGGAATGTGAAAATGTCTTCACGCAAAGGCAATTTTCTCAAGGCGGTTGATGTGATTGATATGATTGAACACGAGTTAGCTGAAACATCTTCTGAAGAGGCGCGTTCGCGATATTCGTCGTTACAGGGTTGCGCCGCTAATCTTTCTCGTGAGTCTGGATTATCTTCAGAAGAGCCTCAACCAACTTCGGTAGACACTAAAATTACCTTAGCGGCAATTAAATATGCTTTTTTGAGGTATCGGATGGGGGGAGATATCGTATTTGACCCAAAGGAATCAGTATCTGTGAGCGGTAATTCTGGTGTGTATTTGTTGTATTCGGCAGTGCGCGCAAAAAAGATTTTGCAGAAGTTGAAAAATGAAGAGGTGAACAAAAAAATTGTTCAGAAAGATGAGCTGCAGTACGAGCGAAAATTGAACAAAAAAATTGTTCAATATGCTGAAGTTATCAGAGGTGCGGTGCAGGAAAAAGCCCCATATAAGTTGTGTAATTATCTGTATGAATTGGCACAGGAGTTCTCTCGGTTTTATGAGCATGTGCCGGTGGCAGGGAGTGTCAGAGTAAGTGAACGTAAAGTCATGGTGCAGGCATATTTAAATGTGATGGTGCATGGCTTGGGATTATTAGGTATTGAAGTACCGGAGGCAATGTAATGAAAAAGGCAAAGTTGTTATGGGTGGATTTAGAAATGACGGGGTTAGACCCGGAAAAGGATCGGATTTTGGAGGTGGCGGCGATTGCAACAGGTTGGGATTTAGAACCGATGGCGGAGATGACTGCGGTGGTAAAAGTGCCAGAAAGTTTGATGCGGAAGCGGATGGTGGGGGAGTTTTGGGAGAAGAATGCGGAGAGTCGAGATGCTTTGATGGAGCAGAACGCAGAGGGTGGGGATGTGCTAGAGGTGCAAAAGCAGTTATTGCAGTTTGTGGAGCAATATTTTGGTAAAGAGATTATCTTGGCAGGGAACTCGATTCATCAGGACAGAAAATTTATTGATAGGGAGTGGCCAGAGTTAGCTCAGAGGCTACACTATCGGATGTTGGATGTGAGCGCTTGGAAGGTGTACTTTGAGGGAGCAAAAGGGAAAAAGTTTGTGAAACGTGAGGCGCATCGAGCGTTAGATGATATTCAAGGATCAATTGAGGAGTTGAAGTGGTACTTGAGTTTTATGAAGGGGACGGCAGAATGTTAGATTTGACAGAGTTGAAAGGGCTGGGGGAGTACTCTGAGCAACAGCGCAAGGTGGGTGATACGGAGGTGGATACCTTGTATTTAGCACCTAATGAGAAAGCGTTTTTAGTGGTGAGACCGAAGACAATTGAGGTGCGGTGTGATAGCAAATTGGGGAGAGTTTTACGCGAGAAATACGAGAGCGTGATGGAAAGTCGATATTTTGGTCGTGGTGGGATAGAGATTGTGCCAAGTGGGCAGCTGGAAGAAGCAGAATTGCAGGATTTGGTACGTCTAAGCTATAATCTAACCAAAGAATTACAGGACTAAAGCACGATGATCACTAAGGCTCAGAAGAAACTAATGTTGATGGCGATTGGAATTTTTTTGTTCACATCGCTGATGGCAATTTTTATCAATAGTTTGCGGCATGGTTGGCACTGGGGTTATTCAATTAGCCGTTATGTGGGATTAGAAGCTTGGAGTGCGGTGCTGTTTGCGTTGGGTAATGTGCTGGTGGCGGGTTTGTTTGGTAAATATTTATATGCGGTGAGTGAAACTTGGCAGATGCCACGCTGGTTTTATTGGGTGATTGTAATAATAGCGGTAGCATTAATAGGTTTGTCGGCTTGCCCGATTGGTTTTTTTGACTTACCGGGTACGGTATATGCCTCTAGTGTGCCAAGTCGGATTCATAAGCTTTGTTCGCGTCTGATGTTTGCCTGTATGCTTTTGATAGCTTTTGTATTGCAACTACAGGGCGTTGTGCAGTCAAGGATAAAACTGTGGTGTGCAATTTTTGTAGTATATGGAGTATTTTGTACAACGGCTTACCTTTTGGAATGGAGTTGGTTTTTCCAGAGGATGCTAGTTTTTGAGGGAATGTATATCCTAGGCTTTATGGTGCTATGTTGGCGATTACAAGGAAATCAAATTACACAAGAAAGGAGTATAGATGGCAGAACAAAAACCAGAAATTAAAGAGCAGGCAACACAACCACCTTTGGGAAATTTGGCACGTAAGGTGACAAATAGCTCTTTTATTAAGGAATTTAAAGAGTTTATTAATCGTGGAAGTGTGGTAGACTTGGCAATTGGTGTAGCGGTAGGTGGAGCTTTTACGGCAATTGTGAAATCATTGGTGGATGATATTGTGATGCCGATTACGAGTTTGCTGGGTGGAGGTGCCGATTTTTCTTCTCTAGCAATTGATGTGCCGAATATTTTTGGTGCGGATACGGTGGCGCATATTGCCTATGGCAATTTTATTCAGAATGTGGTGAATTTTCTGATTATTGCCTTTGTAGTGTTCGTGATTGTGAAATTTTTGAATCGTATGAATGCTGATATGGTGAAAGCTGATAGGATTAAGGCTGACTCAGATGAGCGGGCTGCTCAGAAAGAAGCAACTGAGAAAAAACACACAGCTTAGTTGCTGGAATAAGCTTCAATGCTTTGATGGATGGTTTCTAGACTAGAGTGAAAGTTGCTGATGATAGTGGCGAGGTTGCTATCCTTGGTACGTGCGAGGAGTTCGGAGGTTTGAGAAAGCAGGAGGGAAACTTGTAAACCGATTTGGTTGTCATAATAGCGGTCGAGAATACCGTTGAGCTTGGCGTTGGTAAGTGAAAAATTGAGATCTTCGATTAGGGCGCTTTCAGAAGCGGCAGTTTTTTCGTCGAGAGTAAGAGCGTCTTTATCTTTACCATCTTTAGTTAGATAGGTGGCGAGTTGGTTAGATGCATTGGTGAGAATGGTAGAAAGGGATGTGCCGATAGCGCGCAGCTGTGAGGATTTGAGATCGCGGTTGTAAGTAGTGAGAACGGAGTTGAGGTTGGTGCTACGAGTGTAAATTTGCTTGACAAGATCATTGGACTTGTGGCTGAGGTTGCTAAGCATGGAACCGATTGCCATGAGTAAGAAGAAAAGCACTACTCCTGCGACAGAGAGTTTGACAATAAGGCCAGTTTTGGGATTGTTGGAAGATTTGAGGCTGTGTTTGACTGGGCGATTGGCCTGGGAGATTTGATTGAGATACTCAAAGTTATCCATAAGGATATTATAGCATGCAATGTAAGTTTGTAGTCTATTTTCGGTCAAGGGGACGCTCTCCTCATCTAAAGATTCGGACCCGCGTCCGTCTTGGAGTCATGACTCCAAGACCTCTAATAGACTACAAATTTACATTCTCTTATGTGGTATACTAAAATTATGGATGACGCGAAGGAGGAAATTCGGGCGCGGCTCTCCGTAGAGGATGTGGTGGGGCAGTATATTGAGCTGAAGCGGGCAGGGCGCAATCTGAAAGGGCGTTCGCCTTGGGGTGTAGATAAAACTCCATCTTTTATGGTTTCGCCAGATAAAGGAATTTGGCATGATTTTTCAGCCAACAAGGGTGGCGATATTTTTAGCTTTATTATGGAAGTGGAAGGGATTTCTTTTCGGGAAGCATTAGAGAAACTGGCGGCGCAGGCAGGAGTAGAGTTGCAACGCTATAGTGGTGGTGATAGGAAAGTCGCAGAGCGTAAACGGCGTTTGAAAGAAATTTTGGAACTCTCATGTCGGTATTATCAGTTTTGTTTAACTAAGAACGAAAAAGTTTGTGATTATGTTTTTCATAAGCGTAATCTAACAAAACCTACGGTGCAAGAGTTTCGGATTGGTTATTCGCCAAATCAGGGCAAGGCTTTGGTACAGTTTTTGACAAAAAAGGGCTACAAGCTGAAAGAGATGGAAGCTGCTGGGGTATTAAACCAATACAAAGGTGACCTTTTCCGTGGGCGGATGATGGTGCCTTTTATAGATGTGGTAGGGGTAATTGGCTATACAGCGCGGATTTTGGGAAAGGGTGAACCAAAATATTTGAACACGCCAGAAACTTTGTTGTTCAATAAGAGTCGATTTGTGTTTGGTTTGGTGCAGGCCAAAGAAGCAATTCGGCAGAATGGTTTTGTGGTGATTGTGGAGGGGAATATGGATGTGATTTCTTCGCATCAAGCAGGGGTGAAAGAAGCGGTGGCTACAAGTGGTACGGCGATGACGGAGGGGCATTTGAAAATGCTTTCGCGTTTGACTGGTGATGTACGGTTAGCCTATGATGGCGATGCGGCAGGAGTAAAAGCGACAGAGCGAGCAATTATGTTGGCGGGAGATTTGGGAATTAATCTAAGTGTGATTTCGGATTATCACGGAGCAAAAGATCCAGATGAACTGATTCAGAAAGACCCTAAACTCTGGCAGGAGGCAGTGAAGAACTATCGACCAGCAGTGGATTGGTTGTTAGATAAATATGAAGAAAATCTGGATTTGAATTCTGGCCCGGGGAAGCGGGAATATGCGGATTTGGCGATGAAATTATTAAAAAATGTGTCTCACCCGGTCGAGAAGACGCACTATGAGCAGCTGGTGGCACGTAAATTAGACTGCAGTGTGGAAGACTTGCGTGCGCAAAATGTTGCACAGACACCATCTAAACGTTTAAAAAAGGCTAATTTGGAAGCGGCTTCGGATGTTTTAGCGGGAATTCGAGACAATTTACAGGCAATTGTGATTTATGGAGGGGTTTCAGGAATTAAAGGCGTGGAATTACCAGATGAAGAGACACGTCTGGAGGAGTTAGAGATGGTGTTTGAGGCGCGTTATAAGGAGTGGGATAAGGCGGCACTAGAGAAGGAAGCGAAGGCACTTTTGGTGCGTTACAAGACAGAAATGGGCAAGCAAGAGGTGGAGATGCTGAATGTGGAATTGGCTAAGGCTGAGGAGGTAGGGGATGAAGACAAACAGGCAGAGATTTTGCGTAAAATTATGGTACTTCGGCGAGCGGGATAGTTTATTAACGGCTGTGCTTGTTAATTTTGAGCTTTTTGTGGTAGGCTGAATACTATGAAAAGTAGAGAGCACGTAGTGATTATCCCAACTACCCTATCACCTAAGCCAACAGATAGGGAAGTAGCGGTAGCGTATATTTTAGCAGATTACTTTCGGAAGGATGTGCGTTTTGTTTTGAGAACTGGTCACAAGACTGCGGATTTTCTGATTGGTGGTAGATACTGGGAATTGAAAAGTCCAACTGGTAATGGTAAGCGTACGATTCAACATGCCTTACAAAAAGCGGTAACCCAATCGGAAAATGTAGTAATTGATATATCTTTACTAAAGATGAACTATACAATAGCAAAGAATAAACTTATTCATGAATCCAAATTTATGCCGAGAATTAAGAGATTATTAGTTGTGGATAAGAGAGGAAAAGTATTGGTGATTAAATGATTTTGTGATATAATGGGGGTATTGGAGGCTGTTAGGCAGCGATGTAGTTGTTCCGCAGTCCAGGCCTTCTGGAGCTTACTTCGGTAAGCTCTTTTTTGTAAAAAACTAACCTTGAGTTTTTGAGGGTTTTTAGTATAATGTGATGTAATGGACGAAGATGCAGAGATCTTAAATGAGAAAAATTTGGCAATAGACTTGGGCGAGCCTGAGGCTGATGAGTTGGCCGCCGAGGATGATTTTTCCGATGAGGAATTAGCAATTACAGCGGATAATGTAGACGCTTTTGCTGATGATTCGGTACGAATGTATCTTAGGGAAATCGGCAAGATTCCGTTGCTTAGTCAAGAAGAAGAATTAGAATTGGCAAATCGTGCGCTGGAGGGCGATAAAAAAGCCAAGGACAAGTTGGCGGAGGCAAATATGCGTTTGGTGGTTTCGATTGCAAAACGCTATGGTGGGCGTGGTCTGGATTTTTTGGATTTGATTCAAGAGGGAAATACTGGGTTGCTCCGAGCAGTGGAGAAGTTTGACCCAGGTAAGGGCTTTAAGTTTTCGACATATGCGACTTGGTGGATTCGGCAGGCGATTACGCGCGCGATTGCAGACCAAGCAAGGACGATTCGGATTCCGGTACACATGGTGGAGACGATTAATAAGGTTCTCAGGACGACACGGCGTTTGACACAAGAGTTGAACCGTGAGCCAACTAATGAAGAAATCGCAGAAGCCATGGGTATGGACGTGGATAAGATTGAGTATGTGATGCGGATTAAGCAAGACATCGCAAGTTTGGATGCTAGTGTAGGTCGGGATGGCGATGATGAGGAATCGGTTCTTGGTGACTTTGTAGAGGATTCTGAACGAGACTCGCCAGAGGATGCCACAGCGAATCAGATTCTGAAAGAGCAGATTGCGGAGATTTTGACGACACTGTCTGAGCGGGAACAGAAGATTATCCGCCTGAGGTTTGGAATTGGTGGTGGTCGCCCACATACGCTAGAGGAAGTGGGGAACGAGTTTTCTGTGACAAGGGAGCGAATTCGCCAGATTGAGGCTAAGGCGCTCTCGAAGTTGCGCAAGCATAAGCAAACTAAGAAACTACATGGTTATCTGAAATAGGAGTAGTATGCAGAAGAAATTGAAGCAATTTATAGTGAGTGTGATGGTTGCTTTGGGGGTGTTGGTGCCGGTGATTTCAGTGGTGGGGGTGAGTGCTCCAGTGGTGGCAATTGGTGCGTCTGAGATTGTGGGCGAAACGGTTGATACCAATTTGTTTGGTCCTGTTAATACTGATGATCAGGGTAGTGGAATTAAACGGCTATTGAGCTTAGTAGTAACAGTTTTACTTTACGGTATTGGCGCGGCGGCGGTGATTGGCGTAGTTTGGGCGGGGATTTTGTATCTAACAGCACGGGATAACGAGGCGCAGGTGGCTAAAGCCAAGACCCGCTTGATAGAAGTAACAATTGGCTTGATAGCGTGGGCGATGTTGTTTACGCTACTGCAGTGGTTGATACCTGGTTTTACGGGTGATGAACTTGAACAGGCACACATAGAATCCAGCACAGAGGTGTTAGCTTTAGAATCGTTCCAGGAAAATCGTTTTGATTCATAAGTTGATTATTGTTTGTAATCCGCGTTCATCGCACTATGTGGATGTGCAACGTGAGGTCTTGGCACCAGCTAGACGATTAAAAGGTTGGTTGGTAGGAAAGTATGAGCTGAAACCAACTGATGTGGATGATAATGCTAAAGAATTAGCTAGACTTTTGGATGACGGGGACTTGGCGGTGGCAGTGGGAGGTGATGGTACGGCAGCTGTGGCAGTGAATGGTATTATGCAGTCAGGGAAAGATGTGACGTTTTCAGCTCTTGGCTATGGGAATTTTAATGATGTGGCGAGGATGCTGAGGACAAAACGTCCAGTAGAATATGGTGGTGAGTATGTTGGCGGAATTACAGAGATTGTGCAACGGTTTGAAAATGAGCAGATAGCTGAGGTTTATCCTTTGGAGGCAAAGGTGGACGGAAAGTTATGGCGCTATGCGCCGTGTTATATTACTCTAGGGATGTTTGCGGAATCGGCAGCGGTTTTGAATAGTGATGGGGTGCGTAAGAAGTTACGTACAGGCAAAAAACGTCTATTTTTCTCTTTGTGGCAGTTGGCTAAGTGGTATTTTGCTAATCGCAAGCGTGAGTTTTTGACCGGTGCAGAGGTGAAGAGTGAGGAATCAAAGGCAGTGAAGAAATCTAAGGCGATAGTGAAATCGAAGAAAGTGAAGAGTAAGTTACCCAAGGAAGAGCCAGAGATTATAATTGATGGAGTAGCAAAGATGCGAGAGGAGAAGAGCGAAGATGTCGAAGTGTGAGATGGAAATATTACCGGGAACGACGGATTACTTAGCAATCAATAGCCCACGGGTGGCGAATTTGATGCGTGGAGTAAAGACTGCGGACAAAAAGCAGGAGTTTAGGAGTGGAACGGCGCGGTTGGGGAGCTTCCCACGACTTTTGTGGTTTATGATGCGGAGTGTGCTGGTGCGGATGCCGGGGAAGAAGACTACCGGAAACGTAATTAGATTTGGACAGCCGAGTAAGGTGATGATACATGCGGAGGGGGAATATCAGGAGTTGGAAGACGTAGAGGAAATTGAGATAAAAAAGTCCAAAAAACCCCTGAAGGTAATAAAATTCTAGATTGTGCTATTTTTAGACAATCGGTCGATAGCTTTTTCTAGGCACGTTTGCCTCGGCCCGTCGTTACGGGCGAGGCTGCACTCCAAAAGCGCTCCCCGTTGGTCGCGACTGGGCCTAGAATAAAGCCATTGCCCGCTTGTTGAAAAGATAGTAACTAGAATTGGATTTCTTTGAGGATCTTCTTGAGATTGTTTTCTAGATCTTCGACGCTACCGTCGTTAATAATATAATAGTCGGCGATGGCGATGGGGCCGCCTTTTTCCATGTTTTCGATTTCGCCATAGTCACGTTCACGAATAGCTTGAGCGTCAAAGGGTCGGTCGGGACGTTTGGCGATACGTTCGTAGCGTAAGGCTTTTGGGGCAACAATTGCAATGAGAGTGAGTGTACCAGGGAATTCATGTTGAATGGCGCGATATTCAGTCCAGGAATAGAGCCCGTCGAGCACAATGCGTTTTTGCCCGGCTTCGATGAGGTCTTTAGCGTTTGCGATGGCTTGTTGCGCTACCCAGTCTTTGCCTTCGGTTTGGCGAATCATTTCGCGAAAGGCTTTTTCGCTTTTGCCGTCGGTAGTGCGTTCGATGCCACGTTTGGCCATTTCTTGATAAATCATGTTGCCAAAATGAATCTTGGGTATGCCACAAGTGGCAAGATAATCTACGGCGACAGATTTGCCACTACCGGCCATGCCAACGATGGCAAGAAGTTTAACGTTATCGTGTTTCATGAATACCATTATAACACGACAAGGGTTAGAAACGTTTGCGATTAATGAGAATACTGAGGGGAGCGAGGAAAAGAAGCAAGATGGTGAAGGCAATGATTTCGAGGTTTGCACCCCATAGCATAATATATGGGGGTTCGCTTAGGCCAAAGCTAACCATAAAAAGTGTGGAGAGAGTAGTTTGATTACAAGCGCTATAGAAAATAGTGATGAGACTGGCTAGAATGAGTGACAGAATGGCAGCACCGATAATGAGCTCAAGGAAATAGGCAAGATAGATGAGCTGAATTTGACCTTTGGTAGCGCCAAAGGAATGATAGAGTTTGATGTTGGCTTTGTTCTGATCGACGAGACGGATGCTGGTGAAAAAGATGATAATGGCGGCAACGATGGATAAAACTACGCAACCGATATTGAGGAAGAAATGTATCATGCGGAAGACAAAGATGGTTTCTGGTGAGATACCAGCAAGGACATCAACACCATAAGTAGCTTCGTGTCCAGGAAGTTCGATATTAGAGAAATAGCCGTGGCCTTTGAAGAGGTACTGGTAAGCGGTTTGGGTGTCGGGGAAGAGAGCGATGAGTTCAGTTTTTTCACCCTCTTGCTTGGGAGGGTTGCTGGATTGGTTTATGATGATTGTAGTGTTGTCTGGTGCGGGAAAGAGCCCAAGCAATGAGTTGAAGATACTATAGTTATTGCGGTCGATACTCTGAAAAGAAAGGTCATAATTGCAGAGGCTACCCGTGGCAAAACCAACTGGATAATATGTGTTCCCGTTTTTTATGAAGGGTTTGTCAAGAGTCTGATTTTGGATGTCTTGATAGAGCTTGATAGTGCTGGTAAGACTGGTAGCATAGCTGGGGCATTCTCGCTCGATAGAGCGTAAAGCGGTTTGTGGATTGATGAGAATGGGGATTGAACCAGTAGATACGTCAGTTTTGATAGTGTCGGAGAGTAGGCTTTCTGGGAGGATTAATCCATTATCGGTCTCAATAGTGTCAAGAATAATGCCGCCGTTTGCTGTAATATCTTGAGCGATTTCTGCTAGGCTGATAGTTTCACCGATGTAGTTGCCATTTATATCGAAATAGTGGTTTTTGTCTATCAAGAAAGGGTTAGCGGAGATAATGACAGCACCGTTGACGTTTGTACCAGCATAGGTAAAATATTGATTCTCGAAACCCTGGAACCCAAATTGGGCGATAAAAATTAGACAAAAGAGTGTGCCGATGACACCCATGGTAAGTAAACTACGACCAAAATGCGAACGCAAATTGGCCCAACCAAGATAAATAATATCAGTGATACGCATGTTTAGTCTCCTTTAAGGCGCTGGGCTAATTTTTTACTAGAAAATTGGTCGATGCAGAGGAGAAAAGCCAGGGGTGCGGCAGCGAAAAGGACGCTAAGGATAATCCCAGAACGACTGTTAATACCAACAAGGATAGGCGGAAAAGCTGTAGAATTGGGGTAAAATTGAGCGAGAGCGGACTGCAAGTGTGCCCAGCCACAGATGGTAGCAATACCGGCAAGAATGAGAGCAAGCGTAATGGCGAAAAGCATAGCATAAAAACAAAGTTCCAAGATATAGGCAAGATAGACGCCAAAGATTTGGAGATGTGTGGCACCGAGGGAACGATAGAGGGAAATGCTGAGGGTGTTTTGAGCGATAAGGTGGGCGGTGGTAAAAGTGAGGATGAGTATAGCGGCGATAAGGAGAATGATAAGGAATGGTTGGATGTTGTGCTGGATACGACGGAAGTAATTATAGGCTGACATTTGATTGGTGTAGAGTTCGGCGACGTTGTAGCGGTTTCTGGAATAGTTGAAAGGCTGTGGAGTGTCTTGACGCCAGTAGTAATCAAAAGCATGTTTGAGATTGGGAAAGACCGCAACGTATTGTGGAGTGAAATCAAGACCTGCTAGATCTTCTACTGGAACTTCTACGATTTGACCGCCGTAATATGCGATGCGGTCACGGATGAGCTCGGGACGTCTACCATCGTCGTAATCGCTAGCAATATAGACTTGGCCTTGGGTGGTCTCGCCGGCGCGACGCAAGACGGTATTCTCTAAGCCTTGGATGATGGTGTTGGCACCAAGGAGTAAGCCAAAAAGAATGCCGATAATAATGACTGTGGCTAGACTACGAGTGCGAAAAGCCGCGAGTTCGCGGTGGGAAAGATGAAAGTAATCAGAGATTAGCATTATTGCTATTATAGTACAATTTTGTTCGATTTCTAGAGTTGTAATTGCGGAAGATTCGAGTTATACTGGTTAAGTTTGGTGATGAAATACAGCATGTGGGCATAGTATTTTATGGAGGTACATTAGTAGTATGAGAAGTGTTAAGAAAATATTAGCAACGGCTTTGGCTGTTGCAATGGTAACATTGATTCAACCTATTCATTCTTACAGAACGGTTTTTCTTTCAATGTTGTAAAGGCTCTTGAATTGATTTCGTTATGGCTTCAATCTAACTATCTCTATTGTAGCATAAGCAATGCTGTAAGTCAATAGGGAGTCTTTGCAACGTAGTGATAGGACGACTTATTGCTCGTCGCCCTATCTGTTATTGTTGTGGAAAAGTGTTCTACATAGTGGCTGTACGTTGTTTTTCTCCGAGCTCAGATAGCCTTACGAGCATCTCAATGAAAATTTTTTGCTGTTCTGGAGAAAAATCTTTTATGCAACGTTCGAATGATTGCTGAGCCTCTCTTTCACGTTTCTCATCAGTTTCGATCTCTAAGTGTGCCGACGGGGCGATGCCTGGAACTTTGAGTGAGCTATCCTTGTATTTTGAGAATAGGGCTTGCTGTCTGCCATCAAGCCCGTGCAGATACCTCTCTGTAGTCTGTGCGTTTGAATGACCAAGCATCATCTGCATTTCTAAAAGCTCAGCACCCTTACTTTGGATGTCTGTTGCAAATGAGTGGCGTAGTGCGTGCGGATAAAAGTCGTCAAATCCAGCAGCTATGAATGCTTGACGCATTTTAATCCTAAGAGTATCAGTGCTACATGTATCACCAAAACGTCCTGGCCATAAGGCATCCGTAATTCCATTTTTCGAAACATAGTCGACTAAACGCTCGTATGTGTCAAGGGTAACATACGACTCCCTATCCTTGTTGCCTTTGCCTACGAAGTGGATCTTTTGTCCCTTAAAGTTGCTCAGGCGCAAATGTGTGAGCTCGCTAATTCTTAGACCAGCATCAAAGCAGATCCTTATTAGGAGTCCAGCCACCTCGTCGGCGCATGTTAATACTTTGTCAATTTCCTCTTTAGTGTAGTGAACTCGTGTAACTTTACCTTCGTGACGCTTCTTGATCAGAGGTAGTTTTATTGGAATTTCCATGCCCATTTCTCGGCAATAGCGTACCCAAGCCTTGATGTGTGCTGTACGCGTGTTAATCGTACGATTTGAAACTCTGGCGTTTACTTGCTTTTCTACCCACAAGTCGTAACCACGATTTGTTAGTTGCCTCATATCGTTGCACTCTGAATCAATAATGAAATGCACATAGGTGTGCTGTTTACTTTTGAGCGTCATTTGGCTCATCCCGCGTGTAAACTGGCAGTAATTGAGATATTCCTCCATTTGATAATAAATTTCTAAAGTTTTAGCCATTTACAGTTTTCGCTTTCTGCCCACCACAAAATTAAAATTATTATTTTTTGCTTACTACTATTCTTTTTAATTTCTTTTTCTATGGGCGTAACGTTTCGTTACTTTTACTCTGTAAGTCGGCGTAACGTTTTGTTACGGCGGAAAAAGCTTTTCCACCAACTTTTCCACCGATCTCCACATAGTTTTCCACAGCATTTCCACAAGCGATGTCTTGACAAAGAAAAAAGGAGGTAGATACCTCCTTTTATGTCAAATCGTTGTACATTTTACAACAGCTTGTATTTTGTTTTGGTGTTTTGATTCTTACCTTTCTGAACCTTAATTAATTTTGTCTTAGATAAATTGTCGCGAACTCGCACAAATTTTGGCTTACTCCAGCCAAGCTGCTCCACTATGTATTTTGTCCAAACAGCCATATAGCCATTTTTGTCCTTTTCCCAAGCGCGTGCGAGATTTTCTAAAAAAGCATATAAAATAGCCTCCTGTTCGCCAAGCTCACGAACAAGCTCTATATCGACCTTCAAGAATGCCTTTTTGCCCACGTTAAATTTACCTCCAAGCATCATTAATTAGAGGCGAGTAAGAAATAGCCTCACTCAACTAGTAAGCTAAGTGAGGCTATCAGAACTTTATGTGTGACCCCATTATATCGCAAAAGGCTAATTATGTCAAAGTAGAACTGGTTGTGGTATAATGAAGACATATCAATGACGACTAGAAAATACTGGTCGTTTTTTTGTTGACTAGACTTTTTAGTCGTCTTTGGTGCCGACAAACATTTCAACAAGGTTATCAAGATGATTAGAAATCCCACAATTCAAGAGTTTGAAGCAGCAGTGACAACTAGAATGCTGACCCATAAGCGCGCTAATAAAGTTAGTTATTCGCATAGCGAAGCATCTACTTTAGCGACCATCGGGGCTAACAGCTATTTGCAGGACATTGAAGCCAACGATAAGCTCTGGTGCATGGCGCGTGGTAGGCGCACGTATATATTCCATGTCCCATCAAGGCGGATAGCTGGAGAACTTGGTCTAGTATTTGACCGAGCTGCGGATGGGCAATGCAAGAATCTTCAAATCATGGTGCTAGACCGTAAGGGTTTAACAAAGTGCAAGACAATCAATGATTTAGTGACCGATTTAGAACAACGACAAAAGTTTTATCGCAACAAAAGAAAGGAACGTAGATGAAAACTATCAAAGTTAATTTGGATTCAAACGGCAATGCCCATATCAATTTATATGGCGAACATATCACGCTTAGCAGAGACGAGTTCAATGAGTCTGGCAAAGCAAAATTTACAAAGTTCGGCGAAGAATATCTTGCGGAGATCAATCGGTCCATAAGGAAAAGCAATAGCAGTTCCACTAAAGTGAAGACTGTTTTAGAAAAAGAACAGAGTAAAAAATAGATGACGGCAAAGGTGCAACAGACGAAACGTACGAAGAAGGACACTGCCAAGAAGGCTATGTCTAAAGCATCTGTTGCAAAAAAGCGAAAGCGTAAAGTCGCGAAGAAACCACCATATCGCCCACTTAAATTTCAGAGTGTCGAAGAGCTACAAGATAAAGTTGAAGCCTATTTTGCATCATGCAATGACTATGTACGTGGTGCCAAAGGAAATCGTATAAAAGATGCCGTATCTGGAGAATATCTGATGTACCAAGTAAAGGTTCCTACGATTACTGGATTAGCCGTATTCCTCGATACCTCGCGCGAAACATTGCTTGATTATGAGAACGAGCTACACAAGAACAAAGATATGCCCGAAGAAATTCAGCATGGCTTTTCTGACACTATAAAAAAGGCGAAATTGCGAATTTATGACGCGACTGAACAGCAACTATATCGTGGCAAGCCAACCGGAGCCATATTTTCACTTAAAAACAACTATGGGTGGGAGGACAAAACCAAGGTCGAGACCAAAGATGTTGGTTATCATAACCCATTCGAGAATTTAAGTGAGGAGGAATTGCGTCACCTTGCTGGAGAAACAATGTCATGAAAGACTCTTTTGATGTTGAACTTGCTCGTTTTGGCGCACGTTTAGAGCTTGCACGCCGTCATCTCTATGACTACTGTTTACTGCAATACCCAGGCTTTTATAAGCCAAAGCGCACCTTTTTGAAGGATATTTGTAACCAAATCGAGGGTTTTGTGAAGCATAGCCCAAAACGCTTTCTAATCCTTAATGCTCCACCTCGTCATGGCAAATCGTTGACAGCCCAATCAGCAACTGCATGGCTCTTAGGCGATAACCCAGCAAATCGCGTCATGACGGCGTCCTACAACGAACGCCTAGCTAGCACTTTCTCCAAGAACGTGCGCAACATTATTCAGACAAAGAAAGTTGGAGAACGCGTTGTCTACTCAGATATTTTTCCGGGAGTTAGCGTACAATACGGCGACGCAAGTGCGCAGATGTGGACGTTGGAGGGGCAAAACCAAACATCATACCTTGCGACTTCTCCGAATGGTACGGCGACCGGTTTTGGCTGTAACTTCTTAATTTGTGACGACCTTATTAAGAACGCGGTTGAGGCGTATAACGAAAATGTTCTAAACGATATCTGGTCATGGTTTACAGATACAATGCTTTCGCGCTTAGAGGGGCAGAAGAAAGTTATTGTCATCATGACGCGCTGGGCAAAAGGTGATCTTGCTGGGCGCATTCTGGAGGCATTTCCAGACGAAGTTGAGCTTATCACTTATCAAGCGTGCAACGATCAAGGCATAATGCTCTGTGACGATATTTTGAACACTAAAGATTATAACTTCCTCAAGCGTGAAATGAGTCTTGATATTTTCGAGGCGAACTATAATCAGAAACCTATTGATATTAAGGGGAGACTCTACTCCGAGTTCAAGGAATGGGAGAAAAAGCCAGAGGGCGAAGTCAAAAACTATACTGATACAGCCGATACCGGCTCTGACTTTCTCTGCTCTGTTAGCTATGTAGTATTCGAAAATGAAGCGTATATTACAGATTTAGTATTCACAGATGAGCCAATGGAAGTCACCGAAGGCAAAACTGCCGATCTATTTCATCGTAGCAATGTGGCACAGGCGTTTATCGAAAGTAACAATGGTGGACGTGGGTTTGCGCGCAACGTAGGGCGGATATTGAACAACGAATACAATAGTAATCGCACCATTATTACTCCGCGTCCACAATCTAAGAATAAAGAGAGCCGTATTCTTACAAGTTCGGCATGGGTACAAAATCATGTTTATATGCCGCCAAACTGGAAGACCAGATGGCCAGAATTCTATAAGCAGGTTATGGAGTATCAAAGAAAAAGCAAAAATGCTCACGATGATGCTGTGGACGTTCTGGCAGCCATTTTTGAGAATATCACGGCGCAACCTGAGCCAGAAGTTATTACTACTGATGAGATAGATGACGGCTATTACCGTCGCCCATTTGAAATGTATTAGAAAGGAGTGATATGGAAAAACTATACATTTTACCACGTGGCACCGAACCCGAAGGCAAGACTATTGCCAGCCTAATCAGAAGTCGAGATCGCAAAAAAGACATCAAGGCATATAATTTGTTGGAAAAATATTACAATAGCGGAGATGTCTTACTCCGCCGCACACCACATAAGCTGTATGCCATCACGAACTATGCGCGCTATATTACTAAGACTAATACTGGTTACTTCTTAGGTAACCCGGTTTCGTACTCTGCTAACGATAAGGTAAACTTAGACTCGATTTTGCAGAAATATACTGCACAAACAATTTCAACTCTAGACTATGAGCTAGCCACTGATGCCTCTATCTTTGGTCATGCCTTTGAGCAGGTCTATGTTGATGAAGGCAGAGAGCCTAAATCTACAAAGATTGACCCTCGCAACATTATATTGGTCCATGATGACACGGTCAACCATAATAAGATGTTTGCCGTCATATATTCTGGACAACGTAGCTCCCAAGAATATGATGTAACTATCTTAGACAGCGGGAATATTACCGAGGGCAAACTCACTGGCGACGTTCTGGCGATTGATAAACAAATGCCTCATATTTTTGGAGAAGTCCCCATCGTTGAATACATTAATTCGAGCGATCGCGTTGGAGATTATGAGCCAGTGTTATCACTGATTGATGCTCGCAACATTCTACAGAGCGATCGAGTGCTAGACCGTGAGAGGCTCGTAGATGCAATTCTTGCATTCTACGGAACGGCATTCAGCGAGGAGCAACGCAAACAGCTCAAGAATAGCCGTATGCTATCTAATTTGCCACCAGATGCGAAAGTTGAGTATATCGTGAAAAATATCAACGAAGCAGATGCTAGTGTGCTCCTGAAAGCTATTACCGACGACATTCATATGATTTCCATGACTCCTAACATGACGGATGAGAACTTTGCTAGTAACTCAAGTGGTGTAGCTCTGAGCTATAAGCTAATCGCTTTTGAGCAGCACATTAAGGATAAAGAGCGCTACTTCGAAAAAGGGCTCATGGATCGTCTCGGTCTATATTACCAGTTCGTGAACTCCACGAAGGATGACGCAATTGCCAAGGACGCAGTAGATATTATCTTCAGCCGTGATCTGCCAAAGAACGATTATGAAACCGCTCAACTCATCAATCTATTACTAGATTCTGGTCTGGTTGATCGAGAAACCTTAGCTGGACGGTTGTCGTTCGTTAAAGATCCCAAGGAAATCGTGGTGCAAGCTCTGAAAGAAAAAGAAGAAGATCTGAAACTAGGTAATTATGGGACGGGTGAGCCCGATGAGGCTGACGATCCATTAGACGAGGAGTAGTATGAAAACGCGCTCTGATGATTACTGGGCGAAACGTTCACTTGAACGGCTTAGTGAGGCAGAAAAGACTTCTATAACCTACCTCAAGCAAGTCCAAAAAGAGTACCGTGCGACAGCTCGGGCTATCGTTGAACAGGTACGTAAACTTTATGCCACATACTACGGTAAGAGCGGCTTTGATATTGATGCGCTTAATAAAGTTGCCTCTCAGGGCGACGTAAAACGCTTTCTAGTGAGCATGGAGGCTCAAGGCTTACCAACTGATCTTCCCAACAATTGTCGAGGCAGAATGAGCCGTTTGGAACTTCTAAACAGCCAAATGCTAGGCAAAGTGAAGCAAATGGCAACCAAAGAGAGTGTCGCAACAACCGATTTATACGACAAAGTATTTCGGAATACTTACTATCGTACTGGATATGATGTATCTAAAGGTCTTGGTGAAACTCTTGCTTTCGGCAGTTTAGACGACAAGACTGTTGATAAAGTACTTGAATCCAAGTTTTACGGCAAAAACTATTCAGAGCGTATTTGGGGTAATTCTAATAAATTAGCTGATCAGTTACAGAGTATTATTTCTCAAGCTATTGCAACTGGACAATCGTCAGAGAAGACTGTTCGATTAGTCCGAGAACGTTTTAATGTTAGTCAATCCAACGCGGCACGTTTAGTGCGCACAGAGACATGTTATTTCGAGAATCAAGCAGAGATTGAAGCGTATAAAGAGATGGGTATATCAGAGTACGTGATATTAGCTACGCTTGATAGCCGTACATCTAAGATCTGTCGCGAGATGGACGGCAAACGTTTTAAGATTAAGAATGCTGTGGCAGGCAAGACGCTACCTCCACTCCATCCGTATTGTCGCACAGCGATACGCCCGTATATTGGAATAGCGTTTGAACCTAAAACGCGAATTATGCGTGATCCAGAGACGGGTAAAAACAAGACTATTGAACAGATGACTTACCATGAATGGCGAGCGCAATATATACCAAACGAACCTAAGGCCAACCAAAAAGGACTAAAAGTGGGGGTTATAGGGGGATTATTGAACCAAAGATGGAACAAGTGGCAAGTAGGAGATGACCTTTTTGTCGGAGCGAATAGACCATTGATAGAAAAGTCAATTAAACAGGCAAGCAGGATACTTGAGGAGTATCCTATAGTGAGTGAATCGATTCGTGAGAATGGTGGCATAGCGTTTGAACTGGTCGATGCCGCAATATATAAGGCAGCAACTTCAACAGATAATTCACGCATACTATTTTCAAGGAAGGCTTTTGCTAATCGCGAAAAATACTTGGCAGTTTTAGAAAAAGAAATGAAAGTTGGCTTTAAGATGCGTGTTCCGAAAATGTACCACGACATTTATACCATCACGCATGAGATGGGGCATGTGGTCGAGAATTACCTTGTCGATGGAAAGAAAATCACCAGAGCGGAGTATAATAAACGCGCTACGGCGATTAAAAATGATATCATAAAGATAGCGCAACAAATGAGCAATAAAACGCGAAGCGAGGTACTAGCAGAAATGTCAGACTATGGGCGCAAAAAGCCGCAAGAATTCTTTGCCGAAGCTTTTGTGGCACATAAACTAGGTAGTCCCAATATATGGGGAAAAGCTATGAGAGAATATCTAAGGGAGAGGGGGCTGAAATAATGTTTTCTGATATATCAATGCCATTATTTATGAAGAATAGTGAATGGTATTATTTTGATGATGAAGCTGGCATTACTTGTCTAACCGAAGCTGGAAAGAAAATTCCAGAGGTCATTGCTAGCTATAAAGAATATTATAGCGACGAGGATGACAACCTACTCTATTAGTAGTTCTATAGTGCATGAAGTTATTGCTAAAAATAATCCTTATGATATAATCAATTTAAGATCAATGACGACCTGTTAGGTTGATTATTGAATTTCTTTAGCGACCTTCGGGTCGCTTTTTCGTTGGTTTGTAATCTAAGCCGAGAGGCGTAAAAGGAAGGATAAGAAAATGGACCCCAAAAATCCAGATTCTACCAACAGTAACCCGGCAGGTCAACCTGATGATAATGCCAATAAGGGTGACGATCAGGGTAGCAAGACCTTTTCTCAAGATGAGGTGAACGAAATTGTGCGCAAGCGCATCAATGAAGCGAACGCTAAGTCCGAAGAAAAGCTTAAACAAGCAGTAGCAGACGCTCTCGCCGAGCAGGAACGTAAAGCGAAACTGACCGATGAGCAGCGTGCGACTGAGGCTCAGAAAGCCAAGGAAGAGGAAATTGCCAAACGCGAACATGATGTAACAATGCGTGAACGGCGAAACGAAGCCATTGAGATTATGGTCCAGCAGAAGCTTCCTACATCCATGGTTGATTACATTGTTGACCAAGATGTTGAGAAAACTAAAGCAAACATTACTCAGTTTAGCAAAGACTGGCAAAAAGCCCTCGAGGATGCAGTAAAAGCCAAAGTTGGCGGGAGCACTCCCACCGACAAAGGTAAACGCACCGACACTCGGAATGGACGCACTTACGGCCGTGACAACGGTGCAGGAGTGACTTCACTCTGACCTTCATAACTGGAGAAACCAAATGACTGAGGCATATAACATTTATGCGGACGGCACTAATAAGGACGACTTGATTGAGATTAAAGGTGCTGTAATTGAAACTGTGGCTAAGACTGCTGTTTCTATGAAGATTAAGAACCGCTATGGCGTGGGTGACCCTGCTGCAGGTTCCGTTACTTACGATCGTTTTAAGACATCCGCTTCTAAAGCTTACGGGACCGCCCGCACTGCCGGCAAGGGTGATGCTCTGAAAAACACTGGTAAGGTTACCAACAACATCAGCGATCGTCAAGAGATTATTGAAGAACTTGAAGAAGGCGATGTTACTAGGTTCGGCGTTGTCGACCTGGTTGAGCGCCGCCAAAACGGCGAAGCGGCTTCTATGGTTGCTTATCTTGATGGTAAGTTCTTCGCCGAAGCTGAAAGTAAGGCGACCGCAATCGCTGGATTGACGACTGATATGAAAATCGAGGACATCATCGAAAAGGTGATTCAAACTCTCGAATCGGTCAAGAACGACTGGGTTCGCGGCGTGCCTCGCAACCAGATTCGCATTGCTGCTTCCCCAGCAATCTTTGGCAAGCTATCTAACCATCTGAATACTATCAAAAATAGCATCACTGGCGAAGAGCAAGCCGTGTTTAACGGTGGTGTTGTCGTCTATGAAAACATCAACCAGACTGCCGACATCGTTGCTATGCATGAAGGTGCAGTGGCTCAAGACGTTAACGTTAGGGATTACACTGACCCTGCTCGCATCCCATTCAGTAGCGCATATGAAGTTGCCCTGTTCTATGATCAAGGCACTAAGGCTGTTGAGCCGGATTTGATTTTCAAGGCAACTTTGACGGAACCGGCCACTTCATCCGAGTAGAAACCGCACGGGAGAGGCTGTAAATATGTCTCTCCCGTGAAGAATATTAGCATAATTTGGAGAAATATAACCATGACAACTAGATATTTCAAAATGGCAAAGGTTGGTACTGTCCTGGCTGTTAGTGATAAAGTAGCCGTCGGTGAAGGTGAGAATGCTAAACTATTGATTCGTCAATATGAAAGCCGGCCGGATTATTACATTCCTTGCGATAAAAACGGCAAGCCACTGTCGGCAAAGGCAAAGTCGCCAACCACCAAGCCTAGAAAGCCATCTAATACTCAGGAAGCCGATGCAGAAACTGACAAGGCAACAGATGCTCAAACCGATGATAAGCCTGAAGAGGGTAGAAACGAGAAATAGCTATGGGAATCGCTCGTGATACTTTTGTCGAACAAGTGGTAGAGGTTCTGAAAAGCAGAAATGAAAAAGCACTCGCAAACGAGAACCTTACTAAGGATACGGTTGAGGAGGTTACCGATCGCATTTCGCTGTATCTTAATCTTACCCCAGTAAATGGCTCTTATGTGTTCGACGAAAGGCTCGTACGAGTTGCAGCAAGGATTGCGAGCGGCATTTTCACTAGTATTTCTAACGAAGTGTCCGGAGATGGTGGCGAAGCACAAATCAAGTCTATCTCCGACAATGGTCAGACGATTAGTTTCGCTGAAGGTGTACGCAACTATCTTGCGACATCAAGCGACCAAGAGGTTTTTAGCGGTTTTACGGAGCTACTGAAGCCATATCGGAGGTGTAATGTTGTTTCCTAACTCAGCCAAACAGGCGATAGCTAAGGCATTTTATGACAAAGAAGTTGCCATATTGGAGAAGCAAGAAGCATATGACGCCGAAGGTGGCCTAGTCAAAACTGGCACCGCCATAAAGAGTACTTTTACAGGAAATGTGAGATTCGTTTCATATGATGAGAATCAGCAGGAGAAAGGGATCGTAAAGGACATTGACGTAGTAATTACATGCTCTACGGACACTACCGTAGATGTCGGAGATTTGTTGCAGTATCAAGGCTCCAAATATGTCGTAAGTAGCCGAGTTATAACCGATTCTCATATGGAGCTGGAGGGTAAAATATGGCAAGTGTAACGATTTCAATTTCTGGTGTTAAGAACTTGCAACGCAAACTTGGAAATATGAAGAGCCAAAAAGCAACACGTTTTGCAGTTTCTCAGGCAACTGCCCTAGTAGAGGGGGCTGCGAGGGCTGGGTGTTCTGTTAAGACGGGCGGGTTGCGCAACTCTATTCATATGCGTATTGAAGAGAGTGAACGCAGAGTTGTAGGTATAGTTTATACCTCGATGGAGCATGCGCCGTTTGTTGAATTTGGTACTGGAGTTCGTGGCGATGGTAGTTATCCATATGAGAAGCAGGCAAATTTAGCTCTGTCCTATGATCCAGAATGGCCAGGACAAGTTGCTCAACCATTCTTGGTGCCGGCATTACTTTCAAACAGAAACCGTATCAATAAGCTAATTGCTGCAGCCACGATTAGTGGCGTAACGGGAGGTAAATAGGATGTTTACGCCAAAAGTTCAGCTTCAAAAAACGCTTTCCAGTCTTGGTTATTACTGCCATCAAGGAGCGCAGGCTTCCTTCTCTGACAACGAAATTCCCGCGATCACATTTCGAGTTGATAACAACAGCGTTAATCTTGACCTCAGCAACGAGATTGCTAGCCAAGATATTAACGTCGTAGTTGATATATGGGCAGATGATAGCATAACAGCTTCGCAAGTTCTATCTGAAGTAGAGGAAGTGATGAGGTTAGACGGCTATCAGATGACCTATTCGGCAGATGTGTCACAACCAAAAGGCTGCCTGTTTCACACTAACTGTCGTTTTATTACCGTTCATATTGAATGAACGCACTGCTAATTTCTAAAGGAGAAAATATGGCAGGAACACCGACTATGGGTACGACCCTTACTGTCACCAAGGCTGGTGACGAAACTGAGGATTTGACAATCAAAAGCCTCACGTCGATTGGCGAACTCACTGGCGATCGTGATGAAACCGATGTTACTACACTTGATAGTCCAGACGGAGCTAAGGAATATAGACCTGGTGCTGTTGACTGGGGCTCACAAGATGTCGCTGGCAATGTCACTGACGCTACGCAGATGGCTAAACTTCGCGCCATCTTCGATGCGCAAGCCATACGTGAATGGACGATTAGGACGCCAGCTGGTAACGTTGAGCGCTTTAACGCCTTCATTAAGACTTTCAAGTATGGCGAGAAGACTGTTGATGGTCTTGATACGTTTGGCATGACTTTGCGCGTCTCTGGTAGCGTCAAATTCAACCCAGAAGACGAGCCCGCGGCTTAAAGAACGGCGCTGGTGGTCGCCTTGTAACCACCTTTAAGTAAACATAATCAAGGAATTCTCCCATGAAACTAAACTACAAAGCTTCAAACATTGCTAAAGCGGAGCGTGAGCATAACTTAAACTTCTTTGACATGCTCACTACACTCGGCAGCAAGCCATCTATTAGCGGTTTACTGTTCCTATTTGAGGCTGGTAATGGAACCGCAGAAGACTTCGACGCGGCTTTTAAGGAAGGCATCGATAAAGTCTTAATGACTATTATGGAAGGCCTCAGCGATGCTGGTTTTTTAGGTCAAGAGGACGTTCGAGTTATGAAACGACAGCTAGAGGATCAGAAGAAGATCCAAAAAACTTCACCGAGTTCTGGAGAAATAGTCAAAAGCTAGCGTTTCGGATTGGATTACACCCTGCTGAGTTCTGGGAGCTCGCACTTGGCGATTTCTATGACTGCCTTGATGGGTATGCTGAGCGGATCGAAGAAGAAGCTCGTTTACAGGATAGACTAAACCATATCTTAGGTTCTTATATCGCTATAGGTATAGGTGACCCTAAGAGCTACCCATCACATCCAATGCTGGACGATAGTAGTTCGAGAAATAGCGGTTTTAGTTTTACATCAGATGAAAGTTTCGACGCTTACATCTGCAGCCTTGCTAACAATGCGAAAGGTTAATAATGGCAACAATTGACGAGTTGAGCGTAAGGATCAGCGCTGATTCTAGCAAGTTGACGTCTGAAGTCGGCAAGGCTGAACGAAAGATCTCTGATTTTAGCAAAAGTACAGAGAAAGCTACGAAACCTCTATCGACTGGCATGGTCGCCATAGGAACTGCTGTTGGGAATGTTCTTGGTAATATAGTTTCAAAAGCGTTCCAGTCCATTAACCAGCATATGGATGGCGCTGTCAGACGTTTAGACACGCTCAACAACTATACCCGAGTAATGTCGAATCTTGGCATTGCTGCTCAAGACTCTAATAAATCATTAAAAATCCTTGATGACGGTATTACTGGTTTGCCAACTAAGCTTGATGATGCCGCTTCGGCAACGCAACGTCTAGTTGCCACAAATGGCAATATCGCCGCCTCGACAGATATGTATCTAGCGCTCAATAACGCTATTCTGGCTGGTGGCGCAGCTATTGAAACTCAAAATACCGCACTTGAGCAGATGATGCAAGCCTACTCCAAAGGCAAGCCTGATGTCATGGAGTGGCGTGCATTTCTGACGGCAATGCCAGCTCAACTCAAGCAGATCGCGACAGCTATGGGATATACGTCTACTGCTGTAGGTGGGGATTTATACAATGCACTTCAGTCTGGCGAAGTAAATATGAATGATTTCATGTTTACCATCATGAAGCTTAATAAGGAGGGCGTTGCTGGGTTTGCTAATTTCGCCACACAAGCTCGCAATGCTACTGGTGGTGTGGCGACTAGTATAACTAACCTTAAAACAGCTATAACGCGTGGTATAACGCAAGTTTTGGACGTACTAGGTCAATCCAATATCGCTGGATTCTTCAATGGTTTATCTAAGGCTATAGGAACAGCGTTCAGTTATGTTGCTGCTTTTGTAAAAATCATTAAAGAGGCTGTAGCTTGGATTGGTGCATTATTCGGTGGGTCTGGGTCTACATCTGGACTAGTAAAAGAAACTGGTAGCGCTGCTACTAATGTTGATAATATTTCGTCTGGAGCAGCAGGCGTGGCTAGCGGTCTGAATGATGCTAGTAAGGCTGCGAAAAAGCTCAATGGTCAGCTTGCCGGCTTTGATGAGATGAACGTCCTTAGTCAGCAGGATACCAGTGGTAGCGGCGGGTCTGGCAGTGATGGCTCTGGAGCTAGCGGTAATGCAGCCATAGGTGATTATGCGTGGGATACATCTGCCATGGAGGTCGCTACCGACAAAATCGATGTACTGGTGGCGAAGATTAAGAAAGCCTTTAAGGATCTTTTTGGCGAATGGGATTTCAAAAAGATAGGCAAATCACTCAAACAATTTTATGATGACGTGAAGAAGTTTTTCGGCAATGCTGGGAAAATTATTAAAGATGTGTGGCAGAAATACTTAAGACCATTTATACAGTGGTCTGGGGAGAGTCTACTGCCAGCAACTTTGAATGCTATTGGTGGTGGTATTAGGTTGCTTGGTGAAATAATCGGAAACGTGTGGGATACGTTCCTGATGCCATTCATTGACGCTTTTCTTGTGCCAATCGCCCAATTCACTGGCGGGGTCATTGTTAATGTCCTAAATGGAGTTGGTAATGCCTTGCGAGGTATCGCCAATAACAGTGCTGCAGTTGAAACTATATCTTTAATCGTCAAAGGCTTTATTACTTTGATTGGACTCAATCTCGTTGCTGGCTTCTTTACTGGTCTAATTAATGCTATCACTGGTGGCAGTATCGCGATGAGTGGATTTCTAGGAGTATTATCTAAGACAACTGGTGGTTGGGACTTATTTAACAAAGCTGGTGCTACTGGGTCGGGCATTATAAACTCTCTCAAAGATGGCGTCAGCAGTGTTGTTGGTAAAATCTCTGCGCTTGGTGTTCCTCTTGCTAATGCAGCTAATGGTTTTACTGGAGCAACTGCTGGGTCGCAAATGTTTATTTCTTCACTTGGTGCCGGCTTAATAATCATGGAAGCGGTAGTGGCTGTAGTGTTGGCAATCCAAACAGCTATGGAACTTATTAAGCTTAAGACCATGGAAGCAGACTTGGCGGAACGCCAATATATGGATACTACAAAGCTGATCTCTGAAGCTCAAGCACATCATAACGAAACTATTGAGCGCCAAGTAGCGCTAAAAGAACGATTGGACGAAATTACCAAAACCCTCAATGAAACCAATTTGTCTCTTTTGGAATCCCAAAATCGGGTCATCGAGCTAACCTCGATTGCTAATGAGATTTCGGAAAAATATGGAATGACGCTAGACCAAGCTCGTGTCTATGTCAATAACTTGGATATAGCCAGTGGTAATCTTACAGAGAAAGACCGCGAGCTAGCTGAGGCGGTTCTAAAATTAGAGCAAGGTGAAACTAAACTTGATGAGGCGACAAGAAAAGTAAAAGATACCCAAGATGAACTTGTTGGAACTGGCGAAGCTTTAGATGAACAACGTCGCGGAGAAGTCGCCGAACTTAAGAAAGTCGAATTAGCGACATTACTTCAAGCTGGCAAATACGACGAACTGAAACAAAAAATGATTGAGCTCACACAACAGGGATATGAGTATACTAACGCTAATGGAGAACAGGTCAAGGTAGTTGGAGAAGATGTAGAAAATCTCGTTAATTTCTTCGGTGACCAACTTGCTCGTGGTCAAGATGACAATGCTAAAGCATGGAGAGCAATGTGGCAAGATGCGGACAGAAATATCAACAATTTGAAAAACTCTACAGGCAGCCTTGCTAATACAATGAGATCCGAGGGGGTTAAGGCTGGCGAGAATGTAGGGGAAGGTATTGGACAAGGTGTAAAGAGCAAGCAGGGTTGGCTGGGCTCTACTATTGGTAGCATTGGTAGTTCTATGCTTGGTGTCTTCAAGAAGCAATTTGATATTCATTCGCCATCAAAAGTTATGGCTCAAATGGGCTCGTATATCATGCAAGGTGTTGGCGTAGGACTTGAAAGCGAAGAAGACTCGCTTAATAAGATGATGTCGGGTATAGGTAGCTCTATACAAGATAGTTTCAGCGATGCCGTAACCAACATTCCTAATATAATCCCCAGTTTAAGTATTGATAACCTTGGAACAAGTATAAACCTACCAGAGGTTAATAACCGGATTCAGCATCAGATTAAAGATGAGTTAAAAGTTCAAAAACAACCAATCGAGCTTTCTGCAACTTTGCAAATCGACGGCAAAGATATACCTGTCTCACTAAATTTTGCGCAAAACATGGCAGATTCAATCAACAGGGTCTCTCAACTGAAAAATCATAGCATTATAAAAGTCTAATCCTCTTCAGCTGTATAAGTAAGCCTTTCCTCTTTCCCGTCAAGGTTGGTATAAGTTATCACAAACCCTCTACTACCATAGCGTGTATAGTTTAGGTTTGGGAGAGTTTCCTTTACGGACTCAATGTCTTCCGTAAGATTCTCTAGCTTCTCTGGGAAATAACCTTTATCAATATATTGAAGCTTGGCAGTGAGGTATAATTGCTGTGCTACTGATTCTTGATGGTTACGTTTTGACTGGTCTATAAGACATTCGGTTGTCAAAGGTTCTTTCTCGGGTTGGCTCGAGGTACGGTTTATTAAAAAAATTGCGCTTACGGCTAATACGCCAACTGCTATTACACCTAGCAATATATAGGTGAGTTTCTTATTTTTATGCATTCTTATCCTTTTGTGGTAAGTTGTTATTTATCGTGTTACTAGTAGACCAAAAACGGCACTCACGTAGTTGTTCCAAAACTATTCTATAAACCAAAAACTTCAGTCTATAACTCGTGAATGCCGGTTATGGCAACCGAAGCTCGTGATTGATAAAATAATTTTGGAACACTCTTATTATATCACGTCGATATTAAGTCTGTAACATTGACACCTAGCCAGGTTCCGTCGCACAGTCATGATATAAGGTTTGCATCGGAAACTGGTAGTGGAGTTACTATTAGTCACACTGGCTCAGGAGTAAGGGTACTTGATGTTACGAGCTGGGACTGGGCTTACAATGTCCAAAACTCTTTTGGGACTGGTTCAAATCTGATAACCTCTAAATTTGGCGGTAGCAGCTCACATAATAATTTACAACCCTATATTACGTGCTATTTTTGGCGTCGCACAGCTTAAACTGTCCTTCGCCAGAAATAACATGTGGTATAGGGCTGAATATTGGAGTGCGCATTACCACTACCCGTATTGTGTGTTTCGCCCACGATAGGGATATCGTTAAATTGCGTGTTTGATCCCCAGACGTATGCCGAGGGCGCGAGCCAGTTACCTGAACCAGTCCCAGTAGCCGTCCAAGCATTTTTGAACCTGAGGTTTTTTATACCATGACTATGTAACGGCATCTGTGCTACGCTCAATGTTACAGACTTAACACCTCCAGTTTTATTAACAGTGTTAAACTCACTCTCGCCAGTATTTACCCCAACTGGCACTCTTCCAGCACCCCATGTTACCCATGTACTATTGATTATGATATAATGTATTTATGGTTATCAGTTCAGTTTAGTAACCCTCTGAACACCAGATAACCTACCTTTTTCTTTTATGCGTTTATGCTATAATTAGGACATATCAATGACGGCAGTTTAATCTAGCCGTATTTTTATTGCGACCAGTTTTTACTGGTCGTTTTTATTTTACGAAAGGAGTTTCATTTATGACCTTCAAAAAGAAAACCACTCGTCAACTATCAATGGCAGTCGGTATTTTATCGTTTGCTGCATTCATTATCCAAGGACTTGGCAGTACTTGGGGCTTCGAGAGCGTTGCTAAACAACTGACTCAAACTGCCTTATTGTTCTCCGGTGGTATCAACATCTACTTCTTGGGTGTTACTGGACAAAAGAATAGTGCAGACAAGGAGAAAAACGATGATAAATAAGTTAAAGAAAAATCTCGGTAATAATATTGCCTTCCTTATTTTTCTAGCATTCGTAGGCATATGTGGCGTATTTTTAGCTATTGGCACGCCGTCAGAAGATGGAAGCATTACACTTGATGGGAAGAACGCCAAAATTGATCAATCTACGCTGGATTTTATTGAAGACTCCAAAGCGGCGCTCGCTCGCTTAATGAACCAAGATGCTCCGACCGATGAACAGACTATTGCCGAGAATGACGAGGAAGCTACTGGACAAGGATTCTATGTCACGATTGACGACATTCTCTCACGTAGGCTCGCCCCGGGTACCTCACCGTATCAATGCTCACGCTACACAGCCTATCTCGCAACTGGCAAGAGCGTTTACTCAACAGCTCATCTCGACTACGGGCCAGTCAACGGTAAAGATGTCGCTGCTTGGCTCGTGAAGAACTATGGGTTTAAGTATATCGATCAGCCAGTAAAGGGTGCGATTGGATCAGGAGGGTTTAATACTACCTATGGTCATACGGCACTCTATTTGTATTCCACTGGAGCAAATACAGCTATGGTTGAGGATGCGAACTATACTCCGCTTACCGTTGCTACGCACAACATGAACATTGACGGTTGGGTATGGGTCGTGCCAGGTAATTATGAGCCAGAAACAGCCGTACAAGCTCCTACAACGCCTGATAGTATGCCTACAAATACTGCTACTGACTGCTCAAAGCTCAAAGTAGTTTCTGGTGATACTATGGGAAAGATTATGGCTCGCTGTGAGGGTAAGGCAGTTTATGGTGAGGCTATGGACGCTTATGCTCGCACATGGTTCTCTACTAAGATCAAACCCGGTCAATCTGTGTATGATGGCTGGCATTCGTCAACTGGCGTGGGATTGTATGCTGGTGACATTATTGAACATAGGAAATAGTGCATGGATAAAGTCACGTTAGGACAGGTCTGGGAGATTATTGTCTGGGTAGCTGGCGCCATAGGCGTTTTAAGCGTAATCGTAGGTCTCGGCATTAAGGTTCATAAAATCTTCAAACGAAATCGACACAATGAAATCAGTGAAATCGTTAAAACTGCGATCTCTTCAGAAATGACGCCGATGACTTCAGAAATAAGCAACTTAAAAGACGCGGTCAAGGCGAATGAGCTTGGTTCGTGCAAAAACTTCCTAGTGCGTTTTCTGGCAGACGTTGAACAAGGGCAAGCTATTGATGAAATAGAATTGGAGCGCTTTTACGAAGTGTACGGTAGATATACTAGTCCAGAGCTTGGTGGTAACTCATATATTCATGAGAAAGTTGAGCGACTGAAAGCGCAGGGAAAACTCTGAGATGAAAATTGACGGCGACTTATTAAAAATCAACGGGCAAAAAGTTATTGGATTAAAAGCGTACCGAATTGGTTCTAACCTGCTATGGAAAGATGCCGAGCGTAATATGAATGGCGACGTACGTGCGTCCTATTTGGGCGAGTATCCTAAAATTGAGCTGGAGTTTATAGACGGATTGACTCAAGCAGAAATTACACAGATATATAATCAGCTTGCGCAGCCATTTTTCGATGTCACCTACTATCATCTCGGAACTGGGCAAGAGATTACGGCGCAATATTATCGTAATGATTATAGCTTGGAGCTGCTCGATAAAAGACGAGGCTTATTCAAAGGCTTTTCTGTTAGCCTGATCCCAATATCGAGGAGAAGCTAGATGATTAACGCTAGTGAACGATTCAAGACAGCTATGCGCCAGCCCGTTAAGATGATTGGCATGTATCTAACTGAGGTTAATGGTGATCATCGAGTATTTCGAGCAAGCGATTCGTTAGTATCAGTGGAAATTGAGACAATTGGCAGCTTATTCTCTACTGCCGCCAAAGCAATTGTGATACGGTTAATCGGCACAGACGTAAACTTAGTTGACTCCGACATTAGACCCACCTTACAGGCGCAAATAAGCACCAATCCGAGCGAGTGGAACGAGATAGACTATGGTATTTTTAGAATTAACGAACAAGAAGTTGACCTAAAAACTGGCACAACAACCTGTAGAGGTTACGACATGATAGGTGCGGCAGCCGACTTACCATATGCAGTTAGCGACATTGAGTGGAAGTGCACTGTCGGATCATTAGCTGAACAGGTAGCAAAACGAATTGGTGTTGAATTGGGAACCGATATGTCAACTCTGGCAAATTATGACTACCTTATCGAGGAGGATTTATACGAAAAGATTTCTGAAACCAACTACCGCAACATTCTAGCAGAGATTGCTGGGGCAACAGGTACAACTTGTCGTATGCACAATGATAGGTTGGAGTTTATTAAGCCTCCACTTGCTGAAGCTATTGACGTCCTCTCCTATGATAATTTATTGGACATCAAAAGATTGCCGCTTTATGGACCAATAAATTCCGTCGTTCTCGCGCGCACGCCGCAAGAAGACAATATTGTCTTGTCGGATGATGAAAGTATAGCGAGCAACGGGCTCACGGAACTGAAGCTTGCCAACAATGAGATATTGGATGACGCCCGCGAACGCCTCGCTCCAGCGATTCTAGATACCGTTAAAAATTTTGCCTTTACTCCTATCGATGCAGCCACCGAAGGGCACGGATGGTACGAATTTGGGGATCGTATCCTAGTTACAGATGGAGAAAATGATTGGGAATCCGTAATTACGGAAATAAAATTAGTTTTTAGTGGAGGCGGTATTAAGGAGGTTATTAAAGCGATTGCGCCAGACGAAACTCAAACTAACTATGCTTTAGCTGGCGGAATCACTAAGACGCTCTACAACACCGAAATTAAAGTTGATAAACAAAACCAAAGGATTGACTCTATTGTTGAAGAGCAACAGATCTTTGAGGGCGAAGTAAATAATAATTTTACTCAGATCAACCAAAACATCTCCTCAGTCATCACCTCCGTGCAAAGCTCGGGAGGCAACAATCTCATTAGAAACTCCGCCTTTTACTTTAAGGACGCGGACGGGTCATATACGTTTTGGACATTATCTGACGACGGCAAAATTGAGGTCTTACCGTCCGCCGAAGCGGCAAGTTTTGGTTCATTGTCAGGACAGGTTATTCGACTTAAAAATAAATCGATAGCTCAAACTGTGAGTGTTAAGGCTGACTCGGCAGATATTGCTGAAGATAACAAAACCTATTATACGTTCTCGTGCCGGATTCGCAAAACTGCTGCTGGCGAGGGTTCAATCATCATCACGGATGGTTATAGCGATTGGAAGATTGAAGTTCCCAACGGCGAAGCCCCGATTTACAACGAGTACACAATAGAGAAGATTTTGCCAAAAAGCTCCGTACTTGTCATCACTGTGTTTGGCAGTGATGAATCTGAGCTTAGCGTGACTGATATGATGCTGGCAGTTGGTGATTATCGTTCGCAGTGGACTCAGGCGAATGGTGAGCTGGCTAATACCCAGACGCAAGTCGACATTCAGGGCGTTAAGGTCAGCTCTACGACTACCGATGATACTAGTAGCCAACTTACTTCGCAGGGGCTCTATACGAAAGATGGCAGCAACATTATTAGTTCACTCACAAACGGCGGTCTTGTAACCCCGGAAATTAATGCTACTAGGGAGATTAGTATGCCGCCAATTAAAATCGTACCTCAAAGAGACGGCTGGGCTTTCGTTCCAACGGATTAAGAATAAGGAGAAATATGTCAGTTGATTATGCAATTGCAAATACCGCCAACTCGTATATTCAGGGTGGTTTAGAGATCATTACGAGCAAAAGTGGTGGAAACGTTACCGTTACCGCCAAGCTCTACATGCGGCGTACCAATAACTATAGTGGATCGACCTACGATAGTAATGTTAGCCGATCTATCACTATTGATGGAACAACCACATCAGGTTCTGGTGCTGTAACAGTCGCTGGCGGACAGCAAAATGTTTGGCAAGGTCCAATTCTAACGGCTAGCAAGACCTTCAGCGGTTCAGCTCGCAACATTACAATCTCTTGGGCCACTAGCGGCGCAGCCTCAACAAATCTCAACGGGTCTGGTTCGACTGGGTTTAGTGTGCCAGATGGGTACGTCGCACCATCAGGCGGATACGTCAATGTGATAAGCAAAACTTATAACTCCGTAACTGCCAAAGTAGGCGTAGCTTCATTTGGTACACCAAATACCAATAAAAACCTTGAACTCAAAATCTTAGAAAAAGCCTATACTGCTGGCGTGCCAGCACGGCAGAATTCTGGTCTTGCAAACGGCGCAACGACTACCGTGACGAATAGTTCGACCATGTTTGGCGACAGTTTTACGATAATCGGTAATAAGACTTACCATACAGGCGTTTACGCGTCCAATGGTGCATTAGATTCTCGATTTCAGGGGCCGACATTCACAACCCCGTGTCCACCACTATCAACATTAAGACTAAGCTCGCAGGTATATAGTACATACAATACGGTCAAAGCGACAATTGGTTGGTCGAGACAGTCTGATGGCGGAGCATTAACACGCACCCTAAAATACCGGTACTCGATTGATAACGGAAGTAGCTACAGTAACTGGATTGACGCAGGTACTGCCAGCGCAACCTCTGGGTCATTTACAATCCCCAATTTACCTTCCAGTAAAAGCATTATAGTGCAAGCTAAATTAACGACTTCGGCTGGCGATTCGTCCACTAAATCTTTGACTTTCAGCACATTGAGCACACATGCTGCACCAAACTTCAAAGATTTCGCGTTTCGAGACGATAATGCTAAAGTTACTGCGCTTACTGGTAGTGATCAAGTATTTATCGAATGCCAATCTATACCAATCGTTACGATTCCCATAGAAGAAAAAGCCACTGGCAATCAAAATACTGCTATGTCTGGCTACAACATCGCATTTAGTGGTCAGAATTACTTCATGGATTATTCGGATACGGAGGATGTGAGTAAAACCTTGTCGGCGCCAACTCAAACTTCGACGCTAGTGCTTGCTGTTTTAGCGGTCGACGCGCTTCAATCCGCTACGCAGGTAGCTAAAGATGTGATGGTATAT